>Ga0315539_1003092_pt1 | contig 11813 bp, 10 predicted proteins | sample SalMarSW160150MG_FD_203097 | JGI IMG/M metagenome (GOLD analysis project Ga0315539, IMG submission 203097) | Salt marsh sediment microbial communities from the Plum Island Ecosystem LTER, Massachusetts, United States - Salt Marsh Sediment SW1601-150 ... | reverse complement strand
CTCCAATCAAAAAACGGTCGCCTTGGGCTACCGTTTTTTTTATTTCTCGCATTTGCCGCATTCCCGGGCTTCGGGAAAAACTTTTAACCGCTTTTCATCAATATTCCGGCCGCAATTCTCGCACTTTCCATAACCGCCTTTTTTTATCTTCTTTAAAGCCAAATCAATATTCTGAAGCCGAAGCTCCATATTATGTTCAACAGGAAGCAGGTTTACATACTCTTCAACCTGGTCAGCCGCATCTTCTAAAATTTGGCCTCCTACGCCTCCGTCTGCTTTAGGAAACCTTGTATCCCAATCTCCTTTAAGATTCTCGTCCTTTTTAGCAAATCTCCCAAGTTCAACTTCAATTGAAGCTTTTTGTTTTTTTAATTTCTCTTTTAATTCTGTTAATAATTTCTTATTCATAAACTATCAGAGACCCGGGTCTCTGTTTATTCTTCTTTATATGAATATGTGGCTGATATCCAACCCTCTTTGCCGTGTTCAAATTCTATTTTATACCATGCCTCAGTCTCTTCTAATAATGGATAACTTTCTCCAGCATAAACTGCGCCTATCACAGAATAACCGGTTCCCGGCCCTTGTCTTACCTTTAAAGGAACCTCAATAGCTTTACTAATAAAGACCATGGTTATCTCTTCAGGGGGAATTTCTTCTTCCTTTTCTTCTTCTGGAAGCATTTCTTGTTCTAATGATTCATCTGGCAGAGCTGGGGTTTGACTTCTTACTCTGAAAAACCAATACCAAAAAGTGCCAACGCCGGCTAAGAGAACTAAAATAATGCTTACAATCAAAATTCTGACCCAAAGTTTTTGCATTGCAGTTGGTTTTTTGGGAACAACCCTAATCAATTCTGGAGATGTTTCTGGCTTTTTAACAGATTCTATAGGTTCTTTTTTAGTCCTTAATGGTGATTTCATCCTCTCGAACAATTCTTTCCTTCTCTGCTCTTTTACTGCTGCTTTTTCAGCTTTTCTTCTTCTTTCTTGTTCTTGCCTTATTCTCTCTTGTTCTTTTATTTCTATTTTTTGCTCTTGTTCAACGCTTTTTTCCTCTTCCTTTTTACTTTTTCTCAATGCCTCAATTCTTTTTTTAGCTTGGACAATTCTATCCTCTCTTTCAGTAGACGCAGAAACAGATGCCGGCTCCTCTTTAATTAGCTCAGCTGGTTTTTCTGGCTCTTTAGGTATTCCACCTATTTTTCTTTCTATGTCTGCAATTTTAGCAGTTATGCTGTTTCTTCTATCTATTATAGTCTGGGATTTTCTCTCCAGCTCTTTTGCTTGAAATTCTAGCTTTTGCTTTATTTCCTCTATCTCCCATCTCTTAGTTTCAATAGCTCTTCTTCTTTCTTCTATTGTCCATCTTTGCTTTTCTAATTCTTTTTTTCTATCTGGTTCCTTGGCTGTTTTTTCTTCTTCCTCAATCGTTTTCTTTTCGCTTTCAATTTTTTCTTCTTCTTTTAAAACATTGTCTAGGGTTGTTTGAACTTTATTTATCTTACCGAAAAACTCAACTTTCTCTGATTCAAACGACCCTCCGAGATATTCAATATTATTAAGTTCTTTTTCCAATTCAATCTTTTCCAGCTCTAACTGAATATTCCCTTCTCTATCAGCAATTTCTGCCAGCCTTGCCAGCAGTTCTTTTTCTTTAGTCTCTATTTGCATTGCCTGCAGTTCAATTCTTTGTGTTTTGGCATCTAACTTCTTTATTTCTTCATCCCAAGGCCATCTTTTTTTCTCCATCTCTCTACGTTTTTCTTCTATTGTCCATCTTTGTTCTTCTATTTGTCTTTTCTCTTTTGGTGTTTTTGCTTCTTTTTCTTTTTCTTCAATTATTCTTTGAGTTTCTTCAATCTCCTTCTCTTTAATCGCAATAAACTGAAACCCCTCTTTTGCTCTCTGCAATTCTTCTAAAGCTACTGTTCTCTGCGAATCTAATGGTTTTTTCTCTTTGGCCAACTTTTGAATCTCTCGTTTAAGATCAGCTTCTTCTTTTTTAAGGTTTTGTCTTTCTTCAAAAAGAACAGCTATTCTGTTTTTTGGCTTTTCCTCCTCGCTCGCCGTAGCTTTAGCAACGGCGGGTTCTTCCACAACTTTCTTAGTTTCTTCTTCCCTCCTCTCTCTTTCTTCTTCCTCCATTCTTATTCCTTGTCTTTCTAAATCTTTTAATTTTTCAGCTTCTTTTTCCCTTCTCCCTTGTTCTGCTATCTTCCTTCTTTCTTCCTCTTCTTTTTTCTCACGTTCTGAAACAACGACGCCCTTCTTGGTAGCATCATGCTGCTGAAGGCGGACAATGTCTTTTTTCATTGTCCTGATAGCGCTTTTTTTAATTGGAAGTTCCTCTACAGGCATAAAGATTACTTCTTTAATAATAACAGATTTATCCTGCCTTGATCATCAACAGAAATTACCTTTACAGAAACCGAATCTCCTATTTTTACCACGTCCTCGACTTTTTCTACTCTTTTATCAGACAATTTAGATATATGGATTAATCCGTCTTGGCCTGGTAAAATTTCAACAAAAGCCCCAAAATCTAAAATTCTTTTTACTTTTCCTTCAAAAACTTCTCCGGCCTTAACTTCTCTGGTAATGCTCTTTACCCGGGCAACTGCCTCTTTTGCTGCTTCTTCTTTTTCTGAAGTAATAAATACAAGGCCTGAATCCTGTATATCTATTTCTGCTCCTGTTTCATCAATAATTTTATTAATAACTTTTCCTCCGGGTCCTATTAGTTCTCCAATTTTATCCGGATTAATTTGAACTGTGTAAATACGAGGAGCATAAGGGGAAAGTTCGGCCCTGGGTTTGGATATAGTTTTTTCCATTACATCTAAAATCTCAAATCTTGCTTTTTTAGCTCTGTCTAAGGCATCTTCCATAATCTTCCTGCTTATTCCATCAACTTTCACATCCATCTGAACAACAGTAATTCCCTTCCTCGTGCCGGCTACCTTAAAATCCATATCTCCGTGATGATCTTCTGGCCCCTGGATATCAGTCAACAACTTATATTTTCCTGTTTCTTCATCTTTAATCAAGCCAATGGCAATTCCAGTAGCTAATCCCTTGATAGGAACTCCGGCGTCCATTAAGGCTAATGAACAGCCAGACACAGAAGCCATTGATGTTGAGCCGTTTGAAGAAACAATCTCAGATACAATTCTTATTGTATATGGGAATTCTTCAACAGTGGGAAGCAAGGGCAAAAGCGCTTTTTCAGCTAATACTCCGTGGCCAATCTCTCTTCTTCCAGGGCCTCTTATTGGTTTTACTTCTCCAGATGAATATGGAGGGAAATTATAGTGATGCATAAATCTCTTATCTCCGACAACCTCCATTCCTTCTATTAGCTGCTGATCGCCTGGACCTCCCAAGGTTAAAATAGACAATGCTTTGGTCTGGCCTCTGGAGAACAGTCCTGACCCATGAGTTCTGGGAATAAGCCCTATTTCTGAGGCAATCTTTCTAACTTCATCCAATTTCCTTGAATCAACCCTCTTATCATATTTTATTACATTTTCATGAACTAATCTATCTGCTTCTTTGTCTAAAAAGCTTAGAGCATATTTTAACTTATCATTATCTTCATATTTGTCTTCAATAAAAAAGCTGAGCTCTTTTGTTAAATCGTCAAGCTGTTCTGATCTTTTAATTTTATCTTTTTGGAAAAACGCTTTTTCAAGCTTATCGCCTAAAAACCTCTTGATTTCTTTTTCTAAATCAGGGTCTTGCGCACCCAGCTCTAAAACAGTTTTTTCTTTTCCAGACTTCTTCTTAATATCGTTTTGAAACTCAATAATCTTTTTAATGCGCTTTTCTGCAAAATCATATGCCTCTAAAACTGCTTTTTCTTCTATCTGCTGAAAGCTTCCTTCAATCATATTGATTAAAAATTCCTTATTGTCTAAAAGTCCTACAAAAACAATATCCATGTCAGCGCCTTCTTTTTGTTCATAAGAAGGGCTTAGAATAAATTTGCTGTCTTTTCTGCAAACCCTTACTGCTCCTAACGGACCGTTCCATGGAATATTAGAGATAGACAGGGCAATTGAGCTGGCTATCAGCCCAAGAAGGTCTGGATCGTTTTCACCATCCCAGGAAAGAACCGTTATAATCACCTGAATTTCTCTTTTTACGTCTTTAGGGAATCTTGGACGAATGGATCTGTCAATTAACCTGGAGTTGCAAACTGCTTCATCAGACGGCCTGCTTTCTCTTTTAATGTATCTCGGGCCTTTAATCTTTCCGGCTGCATAATATTTTTCCTGGTATTCAACAAACAAAGGAAAAAAACCGAGGTCTTCCCGGTTCTGCTTGCTCATTACGCAAGTAGCTAAAACTAAAGTATCGCCGCAGCGAACCAAAGCGCTTCCATTTGCTTGTTCGGCTAAACTATTAGTTTCCACCTCGATGTTTTTTCCATCTAATTTTAAACTAAATTTCATTTCTTTAATAAATACTTTTTGGGCGATTTCTCCAAATCAATAAACTCATCGCATACTTCTCTTAAGCGAGAAGAAGAAGATTTGCCAAAAGCAATAATTTCTACTCTTTTGCCTTGATTCTTTAAATACTCAACCAAAGAGATAAAGTCGCCGTCTCCAGAGGCAAGAACTAAAACATCAATACTGGGAGCTATCCTAATAGCGTCAATGACTATCCCAACGTCCCAGTCAGCTTTTTTCTGACCTCCGTAGAATTCCTGAAGCTCTCTCACTCTTGTTTCAATACCAAGCTTAGTCAAAGCATCAAAGAATGGCTTTTCCTCTCCTGTCTTTGTGCTAACCACATAAGCGAAAACTCTTATTAAGCTTCTCCCGCTCACTCCTAATTTCAAAATCTCTTGAAAATTAACCCGGGCGTTGTATAGATTCTTTGCGGAGTGATACATGTTCTGAACATCTATCAATACTCCGACTCGTTGTCCTATGTGTTTAAATACCATAAAAATTAATGCTTAAGTCCTATTGCCTTTACAATTTTATTATACCTTTTTTCGTCTTCTTTTCTTAAGTGCTTTAAAAGCTTTCTTCTCTTAGAAACCATTTTCAAAAGCCCTCTCTTAGAATGAAGGTCTTTAGAATGCTTTTTCAAATGAGAAAGCAGTTGTTTAATTTCTTCGGAAAGCAAAGCAATCTGAACCTCGTCAGATCCAGTGTCTGCATTGTGCAGCTTATACTTTTCAATTATTTTTGTTTTTTGTTCTGTTAATAACATATTTTTGTGCCCCTACCAGGACTCGAACCTGGATTCATAGATTAAGAGTCTACTACTCTGCCAATTGAGTTATAGGGGCGGTTTACGGACAGGGAATTTCAAAAAAGCCCTCTTTCCACCAAGATTTATATATATCATACCAATTAGGCCCGCCTTGAGTTCCATCGGCTAAACCAATTGTCATCAAAAATAAACCAATAATAACATAAGCGCCATAGATTATCAAAAGGCCGAAGACAACCGATGTAAATAATTTTTTTGCCCGGCCAAGCATTTCAGGATTACCCTGGCTAACAATATACATCCCTCCTCCAATGGCTATCATTAAAACTGCTAAAGGTGGAACCACCATAAACAAAAGACGGTCAATCCACATATCAAGCATTACAAAAAAGTCACAAAGTTGACAAGGATCACATTCACACTTAGAAGTAGTTGGGTCGTCGCAGTTTCTGCCACAAGGAACTAATCCTCCTGGCTTAACACACGAAGGACAAAATTCTCCGCTCTTGGTTCTACAATCAGCAAAAATTATATTTGGAATAAAAAAAGAAAAAAACAATAAACTTAAAAAGATTATTGGAAATATCTTTTTCATTATTTTAATCATAGCAAATTTTAAAAGAAAAGAAAAGCGCCTAGGTCGGACCTCGACGGATTTATCTTTTTTTTATTTATCTTGCAAAAGGGTTACGAGCGCCAATTACGTCAAAATGAACATGACAGCCAGTGGAGTTTCCAGCTCCTGGAGTTCCCGGCTTGCCTCCTATTAAAGCAATCATCTCGCCCTGAGAAACCTCCTGGCCAGGAGAAACCAAGCTCTTCTGAACATGTCCATACATTGTTACTACTCCGTTAGGATGTAAAATTTTAACAAAGTTTCCAGCTCCGCTATTCCAGCCATATTCTACTCTTTGTACTACACCTGCTGCTGCAGCATAAATCGGGGATCCGCATTTAGCTCCAAAGTCAATAGCATTATACCAGTGAAGCCATTGAGTAATTCTGCAATCAGCAGTAGGACAAATAAAATAACTTGAGCCAATAGGAATTTGAGAAGAAGCATAATAAGTCGTTTTTGAAACAGGCATTTCTCCATTAGGAATAATCAAAATATCGCCTATGAAAATATCTCCTTCGCTTGAAAGTTCATTAAAGGCGATAATTTCAGAAATTTCGCCTTTATATGTTTTTGCAATCTCGCTTAATGTATCTCCTTTTTCAATATGACAAACAACTCCTGAAATTGGGAGAATAACAAGCTTCTGTCCAATCTTAATTATTGATTTTGAGCTTAAATCATTAGCCCATAAAATCGTATTAAGAGAAATATCATATTCAGCTGCAATAGAAGAAATGGTATCAGCTGGTCTAACCACATATTCAATAATTTCATTTCTTCTTTCCGCCTCATCTTCAATACTTCCTAATAAAGTCCCCAGGACTTGAGGAGTAATTGTTGCTGGCGGAGAAAGTCCAATTATACTGTTATCTTGAATAAAAGTCATTTTAGGAGATTCTCTAAGAAAATTCTTTGCCGGCTGAGCAAATAAATCCTGGGAAATAATGCTGGCTGACATCTGACCAGATAGATTTAAGTTTGAGATTAATCCTAATGTTAAACCTGCAAATAAAAAAGCAACCAAAACTATGCTTGCCTTAGAAAAAACCTCTTTGCTTAAATTATTATCACCATCATCAGGATTTTCCATATTACTTCTTTATAACTTTATTAAAGAGCAAGGTCAAGTGCTTTTTCCACAGATAGTAGAGGACGGACCTCTACTATGCTATCATTGAATAATGAGAATTAGATACAAAATCAAACCTATAAAACGTTTTGGTCAAAATTTTCTAATTGACAAGCAAGTTATCAAAAAAGTTATAAGAACAGCGAATCTTCTTCCAAAAGATATTATTTTAGAGATTGGTCCTGGAACAGGGGTTTTGACTCAAGAAATAGCAAAAAAGGCAAGGAAGATAATCGCAGTAGAAAAAGACCCGCGCATGTGTGAAGTTCTCAAAGAAGGTTTAAAAGATTTTAAGAATGTAGAGATTATCAACCAAGACATTCTTAACTACTCACTACCAACTACCCGCTACAAACTAATAGCAAATTTGCCTTTCTATATTACTGCGCCCGTAATAAGAAAATTCTTGGAAGTCAAATACCCTCCTAAAGAAATGATTCTGATAATTCAAAAAGAAGTTGCTCAAAGAATATGCACTAAACCGCCCAAAATGAGTATCTTAGCTGTTTCTGTCCAATTTTACGCTAATGTAAAAATCATTTCTTATATCTCAAAAAACTCATTCTGGCCCAAACCAAAAGTAGACTCAGCTCTTACTAAAATAGTTCCAAAGAAAAAATATAAAGATGTTGATATTGATTTGTTTTTCAAGATTGTCAAAGCTGGTTTTTCTCATCCAAGAAAACAACTTGCCAACAATCTAGCAAAGGAGCTTGCCACGAGTCCACCGAATGAGTTAAAATTAGATAAGAAAGAGGTTAATAATTTACTTTTAAAAAATAACATCCAACCAACACAACGCGCTGAAACTCTTGCGGTCCAAGATTGGATAAATTTATTTAATAGCATTCATAATTCATAATTCGCTATTCATAATTCTTTTTATTGTGTTATAATAATCTAATGGTTCAAAGAATTAAAAATTTTCTATTTGTTTTTTCTACTATTCTTTTAGGAATTCTCTACCCTTTTATTTCTTCAGCAGGATGGGTAGATAATTTAAGAAAGGGAATCGGCACATATATTTTATTTCTTATCATTAAGCTTGCTGTAAATATAGCCAAGTTTTTTACAGGATTGTCTGGCTCTCTTTTAAATTGGGCGTTAAGTCCTAATTTTATTAGCTACTCTTATACAAATCCAGGCGGGCCAAAACCTAACCCCATAATTGAAACCGGATTAGGTGTTACTCAAGGGTTTGTAAACATGCTTTTGGTTTTAATTTTGGTCTATATTGCTATTGCCACTATCCTGCGTTTAGCTGGTTATGAAACAAAGAAACTTTTAATAACGTTTATTATTGTTGCTCTTTTAGTAAACTTTGCCCCAGTTATTTGCGGATTAATTGTTGATGCCTCAAATATTGTAATGAACTTCTTTGTCCAAGATTTAAAAGCAGACGCTTTCGGAGCAACTATGGCAAGAAGTGTTGAAGAAATTTCTGCTGGTTTTGATGAACGAACAGAAGTTGAAAGCGCATGGCCCTTTATCACGCAACTTGCTGTTATGATTCCATTTCTTTGGGTTTTAACATTTATTTTATTGCTTTTTACTGTCATTTTTATATTAAGATATCTTGTTATCTGGTTATTAGTCATTCTCTCTCCTTTAGCCTTTGCCTGTTATATTTTACCTATTACAAGGAAATATTTTGACAAATGGTGGGAGCAGTTTACTAACTGGTCATTTATCGGAGTAAGCTGCGGCTTTTTCTTGTATTTAGGACTCCTTCTTGTAACCAAAATCCAGGCCGGTGCTGCAGTTAGCATTCCATCAACAGCAGGAAATGCTGTTTTTAATGGAATTCTTCCTTATTTTGTCTCAGCAATCTTTCTTGGCATTGGATTTGTTTTCGGACTCCAGACCTCAGCCATGGGTGCTTCAACAGTAGTAAATTTTGCTAAAGCGCGAGGTAGAGGAACCTTGAGAGGCGCTGCTAAGGCAGCCGGATGGACAGCAAGGAAAACTTGGAAAGGAATGGCTTTGGCAGATAGGAAGTTTGTTCCTACATTATCAAAAGACGAAGAAGGCAAAAGACGCCTTAAACTTACTACTGCTCGCCATACAGCAGAAGGAATAACAAGAGCTTGGGATCGCGTACCAGCAATAAGATGGTTTAGACCTGAACCATTACGAAAATTCTCTGAATTTAGAGGGGTGATGGAAGAGGCAAAAAAACAAAATACTGGTCCTAGCGACATAGGAATGGAAAGATTGGCATACGGAAAACTTGCGCCTAAAGAAGCAGCTGCCTGGTTAGACACAGTTGTAAGAGATAGAGAAGACAGTCAAGATTTTGTAAAAACATACGCGAAAAAATATGGATATTGGAATGAGAAGAAAAATAAAGTAGACGAGGAAGGATTATTTAAAGATAAAAGATTCTTAAATGACAGATATGCATTAAAAGCCCTAGAGTTTATGAGTAAAACTGGTAATTTAGGCAAGCTCTTAAGAATAGATCCTCGTTTGGCAAAAATTGGAAGATCCGAAGAAGAAGGTAGAAAGAAGATGATAGAATCTATAATAAATACCAAACCTGGGGATATTGCTAAATGGGAAAAAGAAGTAATAGAGAATGAAGAAATAATGGAAATATTAATGGCTGTTGGTGACGAAAGTACTCTCCGAGCAGTTGGAAATTTAAAAGGAAAAGTTATGGCAAGACAGGATACTATTAATAATAAAGTTTCGAAATGGGTAGAAAATGAAATAAAAGAAGGAAGAAAACTTAATACAAAAGATGAAGAAGGAAATTGGAAGAAATATATGGATCATCTTTCAAAGAAATATAATGTAATAACGCCGGGAATCGCTAAAGCTCTTGAAAACCCAAGATTTAGAACATCGGGCTGGGGATATACAAAAGAAAATAAGCTCGTTAGTGGCGCTAAATATCGAACACCAGCCCAGAGAGAAACACCATCTGGAATTTCTGTCGGAGAAGTAACTTTAGGAAAAGTAGAAAAAGAAGTAGAAAAACTTAAAAGTATTGGAGAAAAAGCAAGACAGACACAGCCGTTAAAAACCATATCAGAAAAAAGAAAAGAAGAACAAAAACTTAAAAGCATACTAGAAAAACGTAAGGCAAAAAAAGAAAAATAAAGAAAGCGTCACCTAAAGGGTGACGCTTTTGCTATTTGAAGACGGGCTTAAAAGCTTCATAAATTTTTTAAGCAAGCTAATCAACTCTGGGGAAAGGCTGATCTTACTTTCATTTACTGTTTTAGTTATTTTAGCTCGCTCTGTTTGAGTCATTTCCACGGCTAGTTCTTTCGGCACTTTCCCTTCTTTGCTTAATTTTTTTACTTTCTCTAATACGTGATCAAGCTCTGTTGTCTCTGCTATTCTTTCCTCTTTTTCTTTAGCCCGTTTCTCTACAGCTTCTGCCACTGGGCCCACCAAAGTAACATTATTGATAGTAAGCAGATGAATAGTGATACCAAGCTTCTCATGAACAAGAGATCCGTTTCCTTCTCTCAATGTTCTTATAATATTCTGTCTCTCTTTTATTGCCTTCTTAAGTGCATCTAATTCACCGCCCTCTATCTCTTTCAGTTGAGTCTCAAGGCCCTCCCAGTTGCTTCCTTGCTCTGTTTGTTTGCCCCATTTTTGCTTTTGGTATTCTAACGGGCCCTTACGAGGAACGCTGAAATATCTTAACAAAACATTAGTGGGGATATCAGAGGGAATAGTAGGAATATTATCCCCTAAAATCGCCTTAACAAGAGTGGCAATAACCTCATCTCTGCATCCTATAGCTTCCTGCCAGCTTGCAGGCCCTTCGTCTTCGGCAAAAACCCAGGCCCTCAAACGACTCTGGATAACATCTCTATAGATTTTCTCAACTCCTGGCTTCTTCCCGCTCATGATATAGTTATTCAAAAGCTTTATTTGCTCCTTCTTTCCTTTGTCCCAGCAACCACCAGCTGACCAAGTAATGCTTACTTCAAAGCTTAAATTAGCCAAGTCTGGCGTTTTTACTTCCTGGGGCGGTAAATCCTCATTGTTCTTGCTTATATCAATCACTATTGCGCCAAAAAGGACTTGATAAAAGGGGAACAATCTCCATCCCTCGTCAAGAATTTCCATGGTTCTTTCTTGTAAAAACAGAAGTACGCCTTTATGCGGCGGATCTGCGGGAATTTCTCTTATAGTATCTTCAAGAAAAGGACGAATTAACTTGTGCGTTAAGAAGAAAAACAAAATTAGCCCTGCAATCCAACCAACACCAGAAAAAAACCCACCAGATAGCTTTATTTTTGTGAAAACATATTGACACAAACCCTTGGCAATAAAACCTGCAATAAGGGAAAATATCAATATAAACAATATGGTAACTAACACTATAAATATCCTTAATCCTGGTAAACCTGCTATTTTTACCTTCCATCCATTTTTTGATTCACTTGTTTCCTGTTTAACTTTCTGCATCTTTCTGTCCCTTCAAGTCTATATTTGATTTGGAATGTTCAATTTCATCAAGAAGCAATTTCTTGAATATCTTAATCATATCATACAACTTCTATTCTGTCAACCCCTCTCAGAATTATGAATCAAGAATTATGAATTATGAATAAATCTAAAAAGAAAAACAAGAAGATTAACTCCTTCTTGTTGACATCCGATGTCAACAACGCCTAATCCTTTTTAGAGCTTTGCGCGAGTAAAGCGAAAAATAAAAAGTAATCTTTTAAATATTTTGTAGAAACTTTGTAAAAATTAGTTCCTAAAAATAAATCGCAAAGAACTTCCCTTAGTCTAAAAAGTTCTCTATTTTTTCTTTGAGAAATTGTTAAATCAAGAAGCTCTAAAACTCTATCAAAACTATTTT
>Ga0315539_1003089_pt1 | contig 11816 bp, 10 predicted proteins | sample SalMarSW160150MG_FD_203097 | JGI IMG/M metagenome (GOLD analysis project Ga0315539, IMG submission 203097) | Salt marsh sediment microbial communities from the Plum Island Ecosystem LTER, Massachusetts, United States - Salt Marsh Sediment SW1601-150 ... | reverse complement strand
AAAAATACTTGATTTTTCATTTTCCGATGATGGGTCGCTATTTGTCTTTTCAGGAGTAAAAAACGGGAAATCAGATATTTTTGTTCATACTATTGCTTCAGGTACATACCAGCAGATAACAGACGATATTGCTGATGATTTTAGTCCAAGATTTATAAATAATTCTGAACAAATAATTTTTTCCTCCAACAGATACTCAGATACTCTGGGTAGTGAAATAAACAACAGTAAAAAACGCCTGTATAATGATTTATTTATTTTTGATTATAAAAATATGGACAATAAGCTGATACGTTTATCTGATAAAGAATATGTTAATAAGATTCAGCCTTATGAGTTCAGCAAGAACAAATTTCTCGTACTAAATGATGAAAGCGGAATAATTAACAGATACGTAACACAGTTTGACAGCACAATTAGTTATATTGACACAACGATACATTACCGTTACTATTCCGAATCTTATCCGGTTTCCAATTATTCGAGAAACATAATTGAACATGATTATAATTCAAAAGCAGGACAGCTGGGAGAGATAATTTTTAATGATGGACGGTATAATATGTATAATAATTCAGTTACTGAAAAAATAATTGCTGAAGATGAACCGGAAGTAACACAATTCAGAAAAAAATTATCCAGAAAACTGGCTGAGAAAGACAGTGCTGAAAATATTTATAAGAAAGGGATTAGCATTCAGTCGATGAAAGATAATACTATTATTACAAGTGAGCAGGATACATTTGTATTTGATGAATATGAAATAGATATTAATAATTATATTTTTGAAAAAGAAAAGATTAATTATTATAATTCGAAACTTAAAGATAAAAATCTAACACTTTCACTGGATACAGGAAAGCAAAAGAGTCCCAAGATTCGTATATATCAGCCGGCCTTCTATCAGAATTATATGGTTAACCAGATTGATTTTAGTTTTTTAAATGAATCTTACCAGGCATTTACCGGTGGGGCAGTATATTTTAATCCGGGAATGAACATACTTTTTAAGATTGGCACAAATGATTTATTTGATAATTATAAAATTACAGGAGGATTAAGGCTTTCACCTGATTTTAACAGTAATGAATATCTTATTAGTGTTGAGAACCTGAAAAAACGTCTGGACAAACAATTGGTTTTTCACCGGCAGACATTTAAGAATGAGGGCGAAGAGGAGGGATATGCCTTTACAGTTAAGACACATACCCACGAACTATCTCTTATTTTCAGGTATCCTTTTGATCAGGTGAAATCATGGGTAAGAACAATTACTTTCAGAAATGACAGAACAGTATTTCTTGCTACTGATGTTAATTACCTTAACAGGGAAAATATCTACAAAACATGGGTGGGATTGAAGGTTGAATATATATTTGACAATACAAGATCTCTAGGAATTAATCTACCCAGCGGTACCAGATATAAACTGTTTGGAGAACTATATCAGCAGGTAAATGACAGGTTTGATGAACTAGTTGTTCTTGGTGTTGATTTCAGGCATTATGTAAAAATACACAGAAATCTTATATGGGCTAATAGATTTGCAGCAAGTACATCACAAGGTTCCAGCAGATTGATTTATTATCTTGGAGGAGTTGATAACTGGACAAATTTAACTCCTTTTAAAGTACCCACATTTATTCCTTTAAATGAAATACCAATTAATACTGAAGCCAATTATGTATACCAGACTGTGGCTACCAATTTAAGAGGGTTTTCTCAGAACATCAGAAATGGCAATAATTTTGCATTAATCAATACAGAAATACGCTGGCCAATATTTAAATATATTGCTAATTATCCCATTAGTAATAGTTTTTTGGAAAATTTTCAGATTGTAGGTTTTTTTGATATTGGTACAGCATGGTCAGGCCTGACTCCCTGGTCAAAAGAAAATGCATATGATAAGCAGTTAATACCCACTGACGGAAATGGATATCCTATTACAATCATAATAGATACTGACAGGGAGCCGTTAGTTGCAGGTTATGGATTTGGTATTCGTTCTCAATTATTAGGATATTTTATAAGGCTTGACTGGGCCTGGGGTATCGAGGATAATAAAATACTGGACAGAATTTTCTATTTCTCACTTAGTTTGGATTTTTGATTAATAATCTGAATTTTAACAGAAAATATGTTTTTAGAATAAATTTATAGTATAAATTTGTTTTTTTTATTAATTAAAATTAATTGAAATGGCTTATACAATAAATGATGAATGCACTGCCTGTGGAATATGCTTACCAGAGTGCCCCAATAGTGCTATAAGTGAGGGCGATCCTTATGTGATTGATCCCAATAAATGTAATGAATGTGAGGGATTTCATGATGTGCCGCAATGTGTTGATGTATGTCCTGTTGAGGCCGTAGATCATCTGGATTAAACTGTGTCCTGATAAAAGCAAAAAGGTCTGCTCCAGAGCAGACCTTTTTTTTCTTTAGATGAGTATTTAAGCTCATGATATATATAGAATAAACTAAGATATTATATTGACCTATTAATTTTTGTATATAGTTAATTCGGAATTGCAGTAATATTTTATTATTTAGTGGCAACTATCCAGTTATCAGCATTCAGCATCCAGTCTTCAATTTCCATTTCTTCTTCCTTAACTTCTTCATCAGCTGTTCTCTCTGATGCGCATGGCTTGATATTAAAATCGTTAAGCATCCAGCATTCAATTTCCATTTTCTCCTCATTTTCTTCTTCCATGATATTCTGATTTTCAATATTAATATCAGTATTTGCTTCTACTGGTATAAACATATTATCCATTGCGGGAAGAATTTTGGAATCAGGTTCGTTGAGGACTGGATAATAGGTATATTTATACATATCATCCTGATCATTAAGCTTTATTATCTTTAATAATGCTTTTTTATAACTATCAGTATCATAGTAAAAACCGTAATTTACGGATTTCTGACTTTGGATCCCAATTATCACAAACATTAACAACAGGATAATCAGAGATGCTCTTTTTAAGTTTACTGCTGGCTTAATAGGTGTTTTCATTTTTATATCTCCTTTAAATTTTATTCATAACTATTTTCATAATTTGTTTAGCATTTACTATACCATACTTTTTAAGTAATTATTAATCAGTCTGTTAAGTTTATTTAAATTTTTCATGAACTCTAAGTATTGATTAATTATGAAACACTGTATGTTCGAAAGCGAACAGAATTTGCAAAATTTATCTTTTTACTGAATTCATTATATAAGACTATTAAATCGGAAATATGTTACAGATAAATGAAGAATTTTTTGAAAATTTATTATTTTGGTCCTAAAATTACCACTATTTCACCTTTAACAGATTTCTCAGCATAATGTTCAAGAAGGTCGGAAAGATTTCCACGAATATTTTCTTCATGTATTTTTGTTAATTCTCTCGAAATTGAAGCTTTTCTGTCCGGTCCAAAATATTCAATAAATTGATTTAATGTAAGTATTAGCCTGTGGGGAGATTCATAGAATATAATAGTACGGGTTTCATTTGTTAATTCTTTAAGTCTTTTTTTTCTGCCTTTTTTCACAGGCAGGAATCCTTCAAAGCAGAATTTATCATTTGGCAATCCTGAGTTAACTAAAGCCGGCACGAATGCTGTTGGCCCTGGTAAGCATTCTACTTCAATATTATTTTCAATACAGGTTCGAATTAGCAAATAGCCGGGATCTGAAATTGAAGGCGTGCCGGCATCTGTTACCAAAGCTACTTTTTCGCCGTATTTTAGTCTGGAAACTATGTGATTAACTGTATTGTGTTCATTAAACTTATGATGTGATCGGAGTTTTGTAGTGATCTTGTAATGTTTAAGTAAATGGCCTGTTTTTCTGGTATCTTCAGCAATGATTAAATCAACTTGCTCTAATACTTTTAAGGAACGGATTGTTATATCTTCAAGATTGCCTATAGGAGTTGGAATTATAAATAATTTACTCATCTTTATTTATTATCAGTTTCCTTCGAATCAAATCCAACAGTATTTGCACCAGAGAATTATCCATGTCCCAGTTAAAATTTCCCATTAAGTAATTATAAGCATCATTAAAATTGGTGGCATTATTCAATACTTCAATTGTTTTGTTATATTTATTTTCATTACCATTAAAAAGTTCTTTAATAAAAATGAACTTATCATTTATTCCTATTGCATCTGCTATGCTGGTAATAGGCTTTGATTTTAATTTTATTGACAGGTCATCATATTTTTGAGATTTCAAAAAGCCATCGTGAATTGATGATGACTGACTTTTAAACCTGTCAGATATTATTTTTTCATTATCATCTGCTTTGACTGATTTTTTTTCTGATAAATCTGACTTCTCCGATTCTTCATATTCTATTGAATCACGGGTATCTTTTGAGTCATTATCGGGGCCCTTCTCCAGGGGACCATCCATGGCCCCTGGCTTATCTGCCTTAATTGATGCTGTTTCAGATCCGGATATTTGCTCTGTCATTTTGTTGTCTTCTTTCAAATGGGATTGCTTTAACATTAGCAGAATATCATAAAGATTCCTCACTTTCTCCAATGTGAGATCCATTTCAATGGCCGGAATTTTATCATAATTAGTAAAGCCAGAAACCATTGTATGAATCTCTTTTACATTTTCTATAATTGCTTCCAGTGTATTCTTATAAACCATAATAATATTGACATTTAGTATATTCTTAAATAAAATCGCAGTTATTTAAATAATCAAAGCTAATCTTAACGGATTCCAGTGGTGAATAATTTCTACAATTATCATGTTCGACAAAAAAGTATTTCATGCCTGCTAAATCTTTATGAGCAAATAATTCTTTAAAATTGATAATTCCGGTACCTACTTCGGTAAAATAACCTTCTTCTGTATTATCCATATCTTTTATATGATATAATTCAAATCTTCCGGGATATTTTTTAAAGTATTCTATAGCGTCTTTTCCTCCTTTCTTTATCCAGTATAAATCAATTTCGAAAATCACCAGTTCTTTATCAGTTTCAGACAAGAGAGTGTCGAAAGGAATATGGCCTTCAACATTTTCAAATTCAAAGTCATGATTATGATAGCCAAATTTTAGTCCCCTGGATTTCATTACTTCTCCTATCTTGTTTAACTCTTCAGCTACTTTTTTGTAGCTGTCCGCTGATACTCTTCTTTCCTCAATGAGCCAGGGTTTAATTACGTATTTAAGTCCCAGTTCAGCATGTGCGTCAGCGAGTTTTTCAGCATTACCCCTGTCAGTCCCTTTTATTTCAACTCCAGCGTGACTGCTTATTATTTCCATTCCAAGATCATCAATTAGTTTCTTAAACTCGGAAGGAGATTTGTCATAGAATTTTCCATTATCATAATTCGCAATTTCAAGCCATTTGTAACCTATTTTTGCAATTTGTTTTAAAGTCCCTTCCAAATCCTCCTTCAGTTCATTACGAACCGAATAAATTTGGAGTCCGATTTCTTTTGTTTTTTCTTTGGCACAAGACATAACAGATGGGATCAATAAACTTCCTATAGCAAATGTACCTGATTTTTTTATAAAGGTTCTCCGGTTATCCATAAGGAATTTTTTTAATTTGGTTAATCTTAAGCAATAATTTATTTAATAAATGCAAAATATTATTATTTATTGTATACTATAAACTTAAAAACCAAAAGCTAAATTAAAAAAAATAAAAATAAGTTTTAATTTTATAAAACAGTCAATTAAAACAATGCCTGAATATAATATTTCGAAAATAGCTGAAATTACCGGCAAATCATTAATTAGAAATAATGATACAATAAGACTTTTATTAACAGACAGTCGCCGGCTAATATCTCCTTCAGATACTATTTTTTTTGCACTTGAGGGAAACAGGCATAATGGGCACGATTATATTAAAGATTTATATACCAAAGGAGTAAGATCTTTTGTCGTATCGGAAACATATGAAATTCCGAATGAATTGTCTGATGCTAATTATATAAAAACTATTGATACGCTTTCAGCCCTTCAGCAGCTGACTCAATATCATAGAAAATCATTTCAAAACCCGGTAATAGCTATAACAGGCAGTAATGGAAAAACAATTGTTAAGGAATGGCTGTTTCATTGTCTGTCAGTTTTTAAGAGCATTACCAGGAGTCCTAAAAGTTATAATTCACAGATAGGGGTTCCTCTCTCGGTCTGGCTTCTCGAACAAGATAGTGACATAGGTATAATTGAGGCTGGAATTTCTGTGCCGGGAGAAATGGAAAAGCTTCAAAAAATAATCCAGCCTACAATGGGTATTCTGACAAATATTGGTGAAGCACATCAGGAGAATTTTAATTCTATAGAGCATAAAATTGATGAAAAACTTTTGCTCTTTAGTAATTGTGAAATATTAATATACTGTAAAGATCATGATTTAATAGCCAGGCGCATTAACCAAAGTAATTTAGCGGGCTCCGTAAAACTGTTTAAATGGTCTTTTTCGCAGGAAGCTGACCTGCAAATATTAAATGTTAAGAAGGAATCAAACTGTACTTTTTTAACTGGCTTTTATAAGGGCAAATCATATAATGTTGAGATTCCGTTTACAGATAAAGCATCGGTTGAGAATGCTGTTCATGTTTGGGCTGCGCTGATCAGCCTGAATACAGACCAGAAAGTGATCAGTAAACAGATGTCCTCATTGCCGCCGGTTGCTATGAGGCTTGAAATAAAGCAGGGAATAAATAATTGTACACTTATTAATGATAGTTATAATTCGGATATAAACTCTTTAGCCATAGCTTTAGATGCATTGAATATGCAATCTCAGCATAAAGAGAAATCTCTGATATTGTCTGATTTATTACAGACCGGCAGAGATAAACACGAACTATACATGAATATAGCTGAACTGTTGAAGGAAAAGAAGGTAAACCGAATAATAGGCATTGGTAATGATATTTCTGTTAATTCCGGTGCATTCGAAATACCGGGCACCTTTTACAGGGATACCGGTGAATTTATTGAACGAATTTCAAATCATGATTTCAGGAATGAAGCAATATTAATAAAGGGCTCCCGTCAATATGAGTTTGAAAAAATTTCAGCTATTCTTGAACAGAAGACACACCTGACCAGGCTGGAGATAAATCTTGACGCGCTGGTTCATAATTTACACTATTATCGTTCATTACTTGACGCCAAAACCAGAATAATGGTGATGGTAAAGGCTTTTTCATATGGAAGTGGATCTTATGAGATTGCTAATATGCTTCAGTTTCAGAGGGTAGACTATCTGGGAGTCGCTTTTGTTGATGAAGGAGTTAGTTTAAGGCAGTCCGGTATAACAATTCCTATTCTGGTAATGAGTCCCGAACTTGGAAGCTATGATCAAATAATAAAATATCAGCTGGAACCGGAAATTTATAACTTCAGATCACTTGAATTGTTCAATGAGGCAGTGAGAAGAAATCAGGAAATAGCATATCCTGTGCATATAAAGATCGATACAGGAATGCACAGACTTGGATTCCTGGAAGATGAAACAGAAAAGTTATGTGCCTGGTTAACAGAATACAGGAATTTAAAAGTTGTCTCAATTTTTTCTCATTTAGCGGCTGCAGATGAACCGGTTCATGATGAATTTACCAGAGTCCAGATAGAGAGGTTTAATAAAATGAGCAGTAAGCTTATAAAAGCACTGGGCTATAAAGTATTAAGACATATTTTAAATTCTTCAGGAATTGAAAGGTTTGCTGAGGCCCAATACGACATGGTCAGACTTGGGATTGGATTATATGGTGCAAGTACTCTAAATCAGGATAAACTGAGAAACGTTAGTTCTCTTAAAAGTACGATATCCCAGATTAAGAAAGTCCCTGCAGATGAAACGATAGGCTATGGCAGAATGGGCGGCTTTAATAAGGAAGTCACTATTGGAGTGGTCCCAATTGGTTATGCAGATGGATTAAATCGGAGGCAGGGCAATGGAAAAGGAAAATTTTTAATAAAAAATAAATTTGTTCCGGTAATTGGAAATATTTGTATGGATATGTGTATGGTTAATATATCAGATGCAGATGTAAAAGAGGGGGATGAAGTTATTATATTTGGTGATGATTATCCGGTTTCTGAAGTGGCCAGACAATTGGATACAATACCATATGAAATTCTGACCGGTATATCGGGAAGGGTAAAAAGAATATACTATCATGAATAAATTACTATAAGTAATAAAAATGGAAGTAAAAATATCAGCAGTAATTATAACATTAAACGAGGAAAGGAATATAGAACGTTGTTTATTATCTGTTAGAGATATTGCTGATGATGTTGTAGTAGTTGATTCATTCTCAACTGATAATACAGAAAATATTTGCAGGAAATATGGTGTGAGGTTTGTGCAACATAAATTTGAAGGTCATATCCAGCAAAAGAACTGGGCCATCACTCAGTCCAAATACCCTTATATTTTATCACTTGATGCTGATGAGGCAATTTCTGAAGAACTTAAAAATGAGATTATCCGGATTAAATCTGACTGGAAATATGACGGGTATATAATGAAAAGATTAAACTATTACTGTGGAAAATGGATTAGACACAGCGGATGGTACCCTGATAAAAAATTAAGGCTATGGGACAGCCGCAAAGGCAAATGGGAAGGTATTAATCCCCACGATAAATTTGTTCTTGCAAAAGGTTCTTCAACGAATCAATTAAAAGGTAATATTCTGCATTACTCTTTTTATAGCATTGCCCAGCATTTAGACCAGATAAATAAATTTTCTGAAATTAAAGTCCGTGCAGAATTCGATATTGGCAAACGTTCGAATATATTTAAAATATTATTTATTCCCATGTTTAAATTCTTCATGAATTATATTGTAAGATTAGGCTTTCTGGATGGATATTACGGATTTATTGTCTGTAAAAACTCAGCCTTTTACGCGTATGTCAGATATGTTAAGCTTAAACAGCTTCAGGATAATAAAATAAAAAATGATCCTGTAAAAAATTAAATGAATTATAGAAAAGGTGATTTAATATCTGCCTGATAAATAATGATTGATTAGAAACTAATTAGGTTAAAGAGTTATATAGTGAAAAAAAAGACTATCTGTTTTTTTAACAGCACTAAAGCATGGGGCGGGGGTGAAAAATGGCATTATGATATTTCAGTCAGTCTGCATAGGAAAGGTTATTCAACACTGGTTATCACAAACAAAAAGAGTGTTCTTTACTCCCGGATTATTTTAACAGGGCAAAAGGTATATAATATAAAGATATCGAATCTTAGCTTTCTTAATCCCTATAAACTATTACTGCTCAGAAAAGTATTTATCAAAGAAAATATTGACATCATTATATTAAATCTTTCTGCTGATTTAAAGGTGGCAGGAATTGCTGCTAAATTTGCAGGCATTCCCAGGATTATCTATAGAAGGGGAAGTGCTATTTCTATTAAAAACAGATGGCTCAACCGTATCATTTTTAAAAATATTGTAACTGACGTTATTGCTAATTCCGAAGAGACAAAAAGAACTGTACTTCAGAATAATCCCAGTATGTTTCCCCTTGAAAAAATTAAAGTAATATATAATGGAATAGATGTTAATAATTATGATCTAAGCACTAAAAAGAAACTATATAAAAAAAATGATAATGAAATTATCCTAGGAAATATGGGTCGATTGGTGTACCAGAAAGGTCAGAGATACTTAATTGATATTGCATCGGAACTGAAAATGAATAATTTGCAGTTTAAGGTTTTAATAGGAGGCGATGGCCCTTTAAAGCAGGAACTGGTATCATATGCTGAAAAACATGAAGTTGCGGACAGGATAGTATTCCTGGGATTTATTGATAATGTCGCAGAGTTTATGAATTCTATAGATATTTTCTTACTGACTTCATTATGGGAAGGGTTTGGATATGTTATAGTTGAGGCTATGATATGCAAAAAACCCGTAATAGCTTTCAATTGTTCAAGTAATCCGGAATTAATAGAAGACAGCAGAACAGGATTCCTGGTTGAGTTTGGAAATATAAAAAGTTTTGGAGAAAAACTGAAAATACTGATTAATGATAAAGACCTGAGATATGATTTTGGAGAACGAGGTTATTTAAAGGCCAGGAAACACTTTTCTGTTGAAAATACGACCAATGAATTAGAGAATTTTCTGGATATTAACTGACATTAATGGTATAGACGAATATTAAAAATTTTATGCAGAATGCAGAATGTTGTTAAAACGTACTAATTCATAAAAGCCTTTTTAAATTCTCTGGCTAATATTTCCAATACATATTTTTTTTCTTTTTTGTTTAGCTGGCTTGGTCCGTGGGGTGTGTTATTTACATCAACAATATAAATTTTGCCATCATCATTATCACGAAGTATGTCCAAATCACCATATTCCAGGTTCAGCTTTTCACAAAATTTTTTAATCTTGGTTTTTTCTTCATCAGAGAAAATTTCATCAGGATTACCTATTCTTGATGTGGTTTTTTCTCTTGCAAACCTGCCTTCAACAGGTCTTCTTTTCAAATATACAACCGGTATATTTCCTTTTATAACAGGCGTGCGTATATCCTGAACCAGGGTATCGTCATAAATATTATTTATAAGTTTCTGGTAAATATAGTTTTTATCAGGATTGTTAACAGGGCATTCAATAATTTTACCATCATGCATGGCATTAATATTATTCTTCTTTACACATATACCTTTAAAAGTAACAGGATTTATTTCAGTGCAATACCCAAAAACAGATTTTAAAACACTGTCAATGTATTTTTTACTAATGTCATTGCAGTTTAAATTTATTACATATTTCTTTTTATGCAGTTCTTCCAGGAAAGGAATTTTTTCCCTGAATGTTTCATGCTGCCAGTTTATTACATAATCATATTTTAATTTAGGATTATTTGTTCTGTTATAATTCATTAATCCTAATATTTTATACAGAACACTCCTTTTACTTGGATAATGAGGATAAAACAGGAAGGTTTTTATTTCTCTGTTGTTTTTGAAAAATAGTTTTAAATACCGAAGCCTGAAAATTATATCCTCTAACAACCGTTTGGGCAACGGCATATCTTCCCTGTACTTATTAATTATAAACATGTATTATTGAATAAATTGGCTACAAGGATTAGCTGGTTTGCTGATTCAGACAAAATTGCTGTATAATTAAAATAATTATTGATAATATCCAATAATTTTTGTAAATTAATCATCAGCGATTCCCAGTTATCTAATTATAAAAAAATAAATCTTAAAACCATGAAACGAACAGCATTTTTATTTACTATATTACTATTTATAATAGTAGTATTTACAAACTCCTGTTCAGAAAAGCCGATAAAAATTGGCTTGTTAATGGACGATATAGTCCTTGAGAGATGGTCAAAAGACAAAAATTTATTTATTAAAAGGGCAAATGAAAAGGAGGCAAAGGTTTTTGTAGAAGTAGCAAACGGCGATCCTGAGAAGCAGTATGACCTGGCAAAGAAATTACTTGATGAAGGGATAGACATTTTAGTTCTGGTACCGGTTGATCTGAATGATGCTGCCAGAATTATACAATTGGCTCATCAATATGAAGTCAGAGTATTATCCTATGACAGACTGGTTAAGAATTGCAATCTTGATTTTTATATTTCTTTTGATAATGTTGAGGTTGGTAAAATTCAGGCAGAGTATCTGGTAAACATATGTCCGAAAGGCAACTATGCTTTAATAGGCGGTGCAACTACTGACAATAATTCTATCCTGCTAAAAATCGGGCAGATGAACGTATTACAACCCTTTGTTGAAAGGGGAGATATAAGTATTATATATGACCAGTTTGTGGA
>Ga0315539_1003088_pt1 | contig 11816 bp, 10 predicted proteins | sample SalMarSW160150MG_FD_203097 | JGI IMG/M metagenome (GOLD analysis project Ga0315539, IMG submission 203097) | Salt marsh sediment microbial communities from the Plum Island Ecosystem LTER, Massachusetts, United States - Salt Marsh Sediment SW1601-150 ... | reverse complement strand
CGATTACTGGTCAAAGGTGCGGAATATTGCGCAGGAAGTTGGTACTTTGTATGATGTAACACCGGCATCGATTGCCGGCAATATATATTGTACTGATGATTCGACCGAAACCGTTCTTGGATATTTCAGTGTCTCTTCTGTATGTACGAAGAGGATCTTTATAAAAGATACTTTTCAGGGGCTGACCGACAGATACTTATATTGTACTGAGGGTGACACAACAGTTTATGGTTCTCTTGATGGAGTGCCAGGACTCGACAGTCGGTGGTGGATCTATGAACATGGGTATGTTATGTTTATCCCATACTGGAAACTGACCAGGTTTCAAGACTGTGCTGACTGCAGGATAAGGGGAACAGATATTGAACCTTCCTTCTGGCATGATGATGAATAATATAAGGTCAGTGAAAAAAGTTACAGGTATAATATTATTACTACTAATACTGCCGATCTTCCCGCAGATTGCCGACGGACAGGATGCAGACAGGATACAGGAAGATATTGCCGGGAAATTTACAGAATATTGCCTAAGAATTCCATGGGAGGAAGTATATGTTCATACTGACAGGGATGAATATATTGCAGGAGAGAAAATGTGGTTCAATACCTGGGTGGTTGAAAGGCCAAACACCATACTTTCGGACAGAAGCAGGGTGGTATATTTTGAAGTGCTTAACTGGGTGAACCGGCCTGTGGTCCGCAAACGTTTAAGAATTGACAGCGGATCAGGTCCGGGAATGGCACTCCTCCCTGATACACTGAGCAGCGGTGACTATATAATAAGAGCTTATACTAACTGGATGAAGAATTTCCTTCCATCAAACTGTTACTCAAAAAAAATAAGGATTTTCAATGCAATAAACATTACACCCGTGCATCATATTCCGGATAGAACATATCTGATCCGTGATAAAGACATTAAACATACTAATATTGAAATCCCAAAAAATATAAAAGCAGATGTGGTAAGTAGCCCCGATACGTTTTATATACAGATCAGATCTGATAATGCCGGAAATACGGGGAATACAGGTCATTGTTACCTTTTTATCCAGACACATGGGATCATCGATATAAATGAGAAAATAGATCTCCTCCCCGGAAATACTAGAGTCGCAGTTCCTAAAAAAAATCTGACTCCCGGGATCAATCATATTACCCTGTTTAATGACACTGGCAGGCCATTTTTCGAAAGATATGTTCTCACACCCCCGGACAATAAACAAGAACTTACTGTTGAATATGATATCAGCTCTAAGCCCAGGAGTAAAGCTGCCGTAGAGATATTACCGGATGAATTGCTTTTGCCTTCATTTTCCGGCACCGGTTTTAGTATTGCGATTACACCGGAATCTTTCCCGGGTAAGGTAATCGACCTGCATGATTATCTCATTTTTGGAAGTGAGTTCGGAATAATACCGGAGCAGCTTTATGGCGGGAAGTTAAGAGAGAGTGACACCGACTCGATTGATGAATTCCTCAGGACTGTTAAAAGTAAATGGATTGACTGGGAAGTTATATTATCCGGTAATTTACCTGAGATCAGATACTTGCCTGAAGCTGAAAATCATTATATCACCGGCAGGTTGATTAACAGGGAATCACTTGCTCCTGTGCCCGGTGAATATGTTTTCATTTCTTCACCCGGGAAAAATGCGCAATTCATGTATGACCGGACAGACAGTAACGGAGATTTCAGTTTCCCGGTTTCTCTGAGTCGTAACAATATCAACGATATAATAATTCAGCCCGAACGCAGTGACTCCGGAATCGCGGTCAATATTGCGACATCGTTTTCAGAACTCTATTTTCCGGTCGGGCCAGACTCCTTAATTACCAGCTTTGAAATCCCCGGCTATCTGTCAAAAATGGGTGTCAATTATCAGCTGAACAAGATATACGGATTATCATCAGCCGTTGAAATACCTGAAGCAGCTGAATTATTACCTGTGCAAAAGAATTTCTACGGGAAACCTGATATCCGGTTGATTTTGGATGACTATATAAAGTTGCCTGTGATGGAGGAGGTCTTTTTTGAACTCCTGCCGGGCGTTATGATGAGAAGAGACAAATCGGGTTATGAAGTGTCAATCCTTGATCCGGTCGATAAGACGAGATATTATATACCTCCCGGCCTGTTCGTTGACGGCATAAAAGTGGATAATGCCACAGTATTAGCCGATCTCGATCCTGAACTCGTGGAACAGATTGATGTTGTGTCAGATAAGTATTTTATCGGGGACTATTTGTTTTATGGTATAGTGAATGTTATTACCAGAGCCCGGGATTTCAGTAATGTCAGTCTGCCCGAAGGTGCTGTCAGGCTGAATTACAGAGTAACAGACCCGGCTTATTCTTTTGCGTCACCCGATTACTCGCCGGAGGGTTTGAAACGAAGCAGGATACCTGATCTCAGGAATACTCTTTACTGGAATCCTTCTGTTGTTCCCGGTGATGACGGGAAGATCAGGATTGAGTTCTGGACATCTGATTACAGTACTGATTATCTAATAGATATTCAGGGTATTTCACCGGAGGGGAAACCCATGTCGTGCATAAAGATCATAAAAGCAGAGTAGCCGCGGGGTTTAGCGAAGGAGCCGGAATGCCGCGGTGGCTCGATCCCGGCGTGTGAAAGTGTGAGTGTCAGAGCAAGAGCGAGAAAACAAAGCGAGAATGCACGCTCCCGCTCTCACTCCCGCTCTGTTTTATGTGGGCCCAGCTGGGATCGAACCAGCGACCCCCTGATTATGAGTCAGGTGCTCTAACCATCTGAGCTATGGGCCCGTTCGTTTAAACGGACAGCAATATTAGTTATTTGTTGCTAATTATGCAAGAATCAATATAAAGAAAGAACTCCTCTTTAAACTATTAACCTTATAGCTTCCAGCAGCAACTGGATGACATTATCGACATTTTTACTAAAAACAGCAAGCACATCCTCCCAGGCAACAGGGATCTCATCCTCCTTCCAGCTGTCGTAATCGGTGCTCATGGCTATTGCCGCGTATGGTATATCAAGCTCATTTGCAAGAATAGCCTCGGTGGCAACCGACATATTTATTATATCGGCACCCCATAACCGGAACATCCTTGACTCAGCCTTTGTTGAAAAACGGGGACCCTCAATAGTAATAAGGGTTCCTTTATTATGTATTTTCATTCCCCTGTTATTTGCAGCTGTGATAATTATCGTACGCAGTTCCTCATTAAACGGATCTGCCATTGATGCATGTTTCATATTGCCGGGCTCGAACTCCTCATGAAATGTATGGATCCTGTGATGTGTAAAGTCAATAAGCTGATCAGGGATTACCAGGTCGCCGCGCCCAATCTCTTCCCTGAGACTTCCGCATGCAGTAGTTGCCATGATATGTGTACAGCCTGCCTTCCGGAGTGCATACAGGTTTGCACGGTTATTTACCTGCGTGGGAGGAATTGTATGGTTATGGCCATGCCGGGATAAAATAATAATTTCCTTATCGCCAATATTACCATTAAGAAGAGGAGAGGAGGGATCACCATAAGGGGTACCGGTGATAAATTCCTTCGGGTTTGTAAGAATATCGGGATTTTCCAGACCCGATCCGCCTATAATACCGATTTTAATCATTTCTATTTTCCGAGATAAGACATAAGAACATTTACCGCTTCATCCATATCTTGTCCAAAACTAAGAATGCCCGCCCTGTCGCCGGCCATAACAATTATTCTTTTTTCAAAAACATCGGAATCACTGAAGAGCCGGAAGATATCCTTTGCCAGTCCGATAGTACCATATTCCAACGAAGGATTGGTTGTCGGGACCTTGTAGATGAGCTCATTCCAGAGTTCCATGCTGTGAACATGCACCACCGCATTTGCTCCCGGATCAGCCAGGTATATAGCTGCATGCGTCAGAGATTCTGAAGAAGCCTTTAAAGGTCCCACACACTGTACTGCATTATCATCAATATTGAAAGAAGTGACCTTCACATAGTGTCCCGGCTCCGGCTCGGGAATCTCTCCGGTAGCGGAACCTGTGATTATAAACTGATTACCGCCTTTTATTCTCATGCTTATATTACCGAAACCCACACCATTCTCATAGGCACCTATCATGTCCATATTATACAGAATTTCTCTCCAGTAATTTATTATTTCATACTGTTCATCTGAAATAACAGGCCCTGACTGGTTCCAGTGACAATTAAATTTTACTACCCCTTCCATTTTATTTTAATTTATCTGAAAACATTTTTGTTATTTCTTTTTCTTCAGCTTTATATATGCCCTTTTCGGTGATAAAGCCGGTGATATATTTTACGGGAGTTACATCAAATCCATAGTTTACTGCCACACTGTTTTCCGGGCAGATTCGTACACTTTCCATCTTTCCGCCCGCCAGACCGGTAACTGTAGTAACCTCTTCAGGATCACGTTCTTCAACGGGAATTCCTGAGAATCCGTTATTTATATCAGGATCAAGAGTAGATGACGGGAAAACGGAGTAAAAGGGAATATTGTTTTCAAAAGCTGCAAGTGCCTTCAGGTAGGTGCCAATTTTGTTTGCAACATCACCGTTTCGTGTTGTTCGGTCACTGCCTACCATCACAATATCTACCATATCGTGCTGCATCAGGTGTCCGCCAGTGTTATCGGTTATCAGTGTATAGGGAATCCCTGCCTGTCCCAGCTCCCATGCAGTAAGCCTGGCGCCCTGATTCAGCGGACGTGTTTCATCAACCCATACATGGACCGGGATTCCCTTATCATGTGCGAGATATACCGGAGACGTGACCGTTCCGTAATCGATGCAGGCCAGCCAGCCTGCATTACAGTGCGTAAGGATATTTACCGGTTTCTTATTCTTTTTTCTGCTTATTTTTTCAATGATCTTCAATCCATTAATACCGATCTTCCGGCAGCTTTCCTCTTCATTTTCGCATATTTCAAGAGCGGCTTCAAGAGCAATAGCCGATAAGGATTGCACGGGAACGTTTTGTTCAAGTTTATCCATAACATGATTAACGGCCCATGCCAGGTTTACCGCTGTAGGACGACATGAAATCAGGTATCTGGCCGCGTTTTCAAGATGCTTATGAGGATTTGTCGTTGAGGTCATTTCAAGTGTGGCAAGATAAATGCCGAAAGCCCCTGCTGCACCTATAACAGGAGCACCTCTTATGGTCATCTCTTTAATGGCATTGAAAATATCATCGACGTTTCGAAGCTCACAAATCTCAAAAAAAAACGGCAATTTTTTCTGGTTAATTGCCCTGACGACCTCAGGGTCAGATTTATCCAGCCAAATACTCTTATAATTTTTGTTTTCGGCAAGCATCTGATAAATCTTTACATTGTCAAAATTACTCAAATAATAAAAATAAACCCTTACGCAGTTGTTTTATCTTGAAGCATTATCTTATTCGACTTATCGACCGGATTATTCGAATATTTTGAATACAAATTTTATTAGTTTAACTTTGCATGTAACAGTTAAATTATCTCCCTGAAAGGAACATATGGTTAATAAAGAGGAATTTAGAAAAAAAATCATAATCTCGGCAGGAGCAATATTCAGCCGTTACGGATTTAGAAAAACAACCATGGATGAGATTGCAAAAGCACTGAAAATGGGTAAGAGTTCCATTTATTACTATTTCAGCAGCAAGGAGGAGATATTTGAAGCGGTTGTATTATATGAGGCTAATGTTCTTAGAAATGAGCTTACTAAGGCAATAAAATCAGTTGAATCTCCTGTCGGGAAGATCAGGAATTATGTTTTTGTCAGGATGAAAACGTTCGAAAAACTGTCGAATTATTATAATGCCATTTTTGATAAGAATCTTGATCATTTTGATTTTATAGAAAGTATACGTTCAAAATATGACAGGGAGGAGCTGGCAATACTGAGACTTCTTCTGTATCATGGGGCACGACAAAAAGTCTTTAATGTAACCAATAGTGCCTATACTGCATTAGCCATTCAGACAAGCCTGAAGGGACTTGAAGTTCCTCTTTTCTGGCAGAAAAAGAAAGAGATAAGTATTGAGGAACGCCTTAATGGAATTCTGGATGTTTTGTTTAACGGGATACTTAAGAAATAGGGTTATCTTTTAATTACCAGTCTCTTTTTCTTTTTCAGGCTGTAATAAAGCCATATTCCGCCAAGTATTATAAAAGGTATACTCAGCAGCTGTCCCATATTAAGCTTCATTGATGATTCAAATGCAACCTGATCTTCTTTCAGGAATTCAATAAAAAAACGGGCCACAAAAATAAGAATACAGGCCAGACTTATCAGGGTACCCTGGATATATTCACCCTTTTTCCTCCAGTAGAGACACAGGAGCAGCCCAAAGATTGAAAGGTATGCAAGGGCTTCGTATATCTGAGTAGGATGTTTTGGTGCAGTTTCGCCATTTCGCAGAAAAACAAAACCCCATGGAACAGTTGTTTCGACACCATAGATCTCTGAATTCATCAGGTTTCCCATTCTTATGAAAAAACCCGAAAGGGCTACAACAATTACAACCCGGTCGATAGCCCATGTAAAATCCTTTTTTTCTTTTCTTACAAAAAGCCAGATAGCTGTTATGATCCCAATCGCAGCGCCATGACTTGCAAGACCCCCGTGCCAGATCTTCAGAATTTCAACCGGATGTGATAGATAATAACCGGGTTCATAAAAAAGACAATGTCCGAGTCTTGCTCCGACAATGACACCAATCGCCACATAGACAGTAAGTCTGTCAAGGACACTCTCACTCAGGTTTTCATTTTTGAATATCTTTTGTAAAATTATGTATCCGAACAAAAAAGAGGATGCAAACAAAAGGCCGTACCATCGTACTGCAAATGAACCAATGCGAAAAATCTCAGGATTTACATCCCATGGAATAACTAATAAATGCATAATTAATTTTTCTTATGATCGCCAAAGGTATAAAATTAAATTTTAGTTCGCATTCACCCTTATTAATAGACGGAGGTATTATCAGAACAGCAGGAATTTTCAATAAAAAAATATTTATGTTTGTATTTCACAAAATCCCGGATCTGATAATGAGTCAGAGCACATTTAAGAATATTCTTTCTATCATTCTGGTCTGTAGCCTGATAGCCAGTTGTGCAAAAGTAAGCTCTCCCTCCGGAGGTCCCAAGGACAAGACACCTCCCGAAGTAGTTGGCAGCAACCCTGTTAACGGCGCCACATTCTATAATAATAGAAAATTTGAAGTTACCTTTAATGAATATGTTACCCTTGACAGGATAAATGAGAATCTTATTGTCTCTCCACCTTTAGAAAAAAGACCACTGGTCTCTTTAAGAGGCAAAAGTGTGGTTGTTGAATATGAAGATGAGCTAAAAGAAAATACAACCTATACATTTAATTTTTACGATGCCATAAAAGACCTCAACGAAGGTAATGTATATAATAATTTCCGGTTTGTTTTTTCCACGGGGCCGGTTATCGATTCACTCTCGGTTACAGGAAATCTTTTCAATGCTTATGTGCTCGATATTCCTGAAGATGCACTGGTTATGCTTTACAGTAACCTTGTAGATTCAGCCTTTAAGAAGAATATACCGGATTATTTATCAAAAGTGGATGAGACAGGATATTTCAGAATTGATAATGTACGTGAAGGAACATATAACCTGTATGGCCTTAAAGAAATGGATAACAGTAAAAATTTTAATTTGCGGGAAGAAGAAATAGCATTCCTGGATGAACCAATCACCGTAACTTCAGAGAAAAACTATCTTCCTGTAAAAGAGGATACCACTACGGTAGTCGTCCAGACCGGCAAAAAAGCTCCCCCCAAACCGGCTCTTACCGGTGAATATAAGCTTATCCTTTTCAGGCATGATAAAAAATTAAACTACTTAACCACATCATCAAGAGATCTGCCTTACCTTCTGTTCTATACATTGGCACTGCCTCCCGGGGAACACAGTTTTGATCTGACCATTCCCGGTGCAGATGAAAATTCATATTTCAAAGAAAAAAGTATCGGAAAGGATACCCTGAAGGTCTGGCTGACTGACAGCACACTCTATTCACAACAACAAATTACAACCATTGTCGGTTATCCATATACAGACACGACAAACACGATCATTCACAGAACAGATACGTTAAACATGAGGTATACAGCGCCCCGTTCAGCGAGGGCAGGCAGAGTGCGGCCGACCCCTTTCACTGTTCAGACAAACCTTTCAGGCTCCCTGAGACCCGGACAGAAGATATTCTTTCAATCCATCACTCCGTTAAGAACGCCGGATACATCCCTGATCAGGTTTTATGAACAAACAAAAGATACAATAATACAAATCCCGTACAGCTTTATACCCGACAGTACAAATTCCTGCAGGACAAGTCTGAACATTCAGCTTGAGCCGGGGAAAAACTATTTGTATATTGCTGATTCAGCATCATTTGGCAATATTTATGGAGAGAATTCCGACTCAACAGGAATGAAATTCTCGGTAAGAAAAGAAACCTCTTTCGGAACTCTTGTGTTAAATATAAAGGGATATGATGGTAAAAGCATCATTGAATTGCTGGATAACAACGAAAAAGTGATCAGGAAAGCAAAAATGGATGGTAATGGTAAAACAGAGTTTTCTTTACTGGATAAAGGCAAATATAAACTTCGGGTAATATATGACATTAATGATGATGGTAGATGGACCACAGGCGACCTGGTCGAAAGAAGACAGCCGGAACCGGTTTCATTTTATCCCCGGGAGCTTGAAATAAAAGAGGATTGGGTGGTTGACCAGGATTGGGATATAAGTAATATGAATTTTAAAGAGTTAATAAATGTATCTCGTTCAGGTACAGGCAGATAGAAATAATATATTATTAATTAATAACGGATAAAAATGAAAAAAATAGTTGCCGGTGTTGATATCGGCGGAACAAACACAAGATTCGGCCTTGTTGACGAAACAGGAAAAGTATTGTCGGAGAGTGATTTTAGAACAACCGATTATCCAAAGATCGAAGGGTTTGTTGCTACCCTGGTTGCCGGGATAAAGAAACTGGTCGCAGCTAAGAAAGAATATCAACTGGCGGGAATAGGTATTGGTGCTCCTGATGCAAATTACCACAGAGGAACAATCGAACATGCACCCAATCTTGCATGGAAAGGAATCGTACCACTGGCTGATCTCATTAAGAAGAAAATAAATGTACCGGTGGTTGTTACCAATGATGCCAATGCGGCAGCTATGGGAGAGATGATCTTTGGCGGTGCAAAGAAAATGAAAGATTTCATAGTACTGACACTTGGTACCGGACTTGGCAGCGGGATTGTTATCGACGGAAAAATGGTATACGGACATACCGGCTTTGCAGGTGAACTGGGTCATATGACGGTTGTTCCCGGAGGGAGGGAATGCGGCTGCGGAAGAAAAGGGTGCTTTGAAGCATATGCTTCTGCAACCGGACTGGTAAAGACTGTGATTGAATTAATGAGCCTGATGAGGGACGAAAGCCCTCTGAGAAATATACCGGTATCAAAACTTACCTCAAAGAAAATTGCTGAGGCAGCAGCAAAAAAAGATCCTATTGCAGTCAAAGCTATGAACGATACTGCAGAAATTCTGGGATTCGGAATAATCAATGCAGTCGTATTCTCAAGCCCTGAAGCAATATTTCTTTTCGGAGGACTGGCAAATGCAGGCGACATGCTCCTGAATCCTGTAAAGAAGTATATCAGGAAAAATAATTATGTTCTTATGAAGGATACTGTTAAGATCCTCATTTCAAATATTCCTGAAAACAAAGGTGCCGTTATGGGATCTGCAGCACTTATCTGGAACGAACTGAGGGGATAGGTTTATTTTTGTTGGCTGAAAAGTTCCGAAGCAGAACAAATTAACCGATGAAAGCTGTGTAACTTCATAAAAAACAATAAACAGAGATTTTTTAATCAGTAAGTGGTATATTTACATAAAGGTTTTTCCGATAATATGACTAAAAAAAAGCTTGCAGTCGGCATTGACATCGGCGGTACAAATACTGTTTTTGGATTTATTGACAGGGAAGGTAATATCCTTGTTGAGGACAGACTGAAGACGACCTCTTATCCAAAGATTGAAGATTTTGTCGCAGCTCTCTTCAGAGCAATGGCCGCAACCGGCAGCAGGATCGGAAAAGGATATGAGATCATGGGCTATGGTATAGGAGCCCCGATGGGTAATATCCATGAGGGCACTATTGAATATTCTGCAGACCTACCATGGAAGGGTATTGTCCCTCTTGCAGAAGTATTTCACAGACACACCGGACTTCCGGTTATTGTAACAAATGATGCAAATGCTGCTGCAGTTGGAGAAATGATTTACGGCGGGGCAAAAGGTATGAAGGATTTTGTAGTAATAACTCTTGGTACCGGCCTTGGCAGTGGTTTTGTTATTGACGGAAAGCTGATGTATGGTCATGATGGATTTGCAGGGGAACTGGGTCACACACCAATTCGGCCGGAACTATCTGAACGTGAGTGCGGATGTGGCAAAAAAGGGTGTCTTGAAACATATGTGTCGGCAACCGGACTAACAAAAACATTCATTAAAATACTTACCGACAGCCGCCAGCCAAGTGAGTTTAAAAAACTGAGCATTGATGAAATAAATGCTGAAATGATATTCAAGGCTGCAAGAAAAGGAAATAAGCTTGCAATTAAGGCCTTTAATATCACGGGTAAAATACTGGGTTATAAACTCGCCGATGTAGTTTCTCATACAAGCCCTGAGGCAATATTCCTTTTCGGCGGACTTGCCCTGGCGGAAGATCTTATTTTCAAACCGGCAAAGGAATCGATGGAGGAATACCTTCTCAGCATTTATCAGGGGAAAGTGAAGCTGCTTCCCTCGAAACTGAATGCAAAAAATGCTGCAGTACTTGGTGCCAGTTCACTTGTATGGTCAAATCTTGAACTATAATGCAATTACTAATTACGGGAGCGATGGCAAATTTCAGTGAAATACTAAATCATATTCTTGGTATTGTCTTTATTGTGATAATTTTTGCACTTGCGTATGCATATCTTAAGCCCCACCAGCTTCACAAACGAAGGCTTGTATCAACGCTCCTCCTTAAAATAAGTTATCTTACATATTTACTAATACTGCTCATAGTAGTTTATTTATCAGCTCTGGTTAAAGGAGGTCTTGAAGAGGTATTTTTCGGGATAGAATTCTTTGCATTCCTGGTTGTGCTGTTTGTTCCCACTATCGGCATCTTTGCCAGGAAACTGGGACATTTCAGCAAGAATAGAGAAGGGTATAACTACTTCTTCACCATAGTGAATGTTTTATCAATAATCATAATATTATTGATGTACTTTATTTAATGGCAACACCGTGACTTAAAAAAGGGGTTGCTTAAACCAGGTGTTATTACTTTCCAATACTTAACTTTGCCATTACTAACTTAAAAACAAAACTTATGATCAAGGAACGTTTAATCGGATATATCGAACAAAGCATCAAAAAGAACTGGTCAATAGAGGCTTTGTCGAATTATAAGGAACAGGGACTGACATATAAGCAGATTGCCGAACAGATACTTAAGTTGCATATCTTCTTCGATGGTACGGGAATAAAAGAGGGGGATAAAATAGCTCTTGTAGGCAGGAACTCGGCAAACTGGTGCATTATATATCTCGCCACGGTTACGTATGGAGCAGTAACAGTACCAATACTTCCGGATTTCAAACCCGACGACCTCACAAACCTTATAAATCATTCCGATGCACAGCTTCTTTTTGTGGACGATAAGATCTTTGAATTGCTTGTCAATACCAATATGCCGGAAATAG
>Ga0315539_1003087_pt1 | contig 11818 bp, 14 predicted proteins | sample SalMarSW160150MG_FD_203097 | JGI IMG/M metagenome (GOLD analysis project Ga0315539, IMG submission 203097) | Salt marsh sediment microbial communities from the Plum Island Ecosystem LTER, Massachusetts, United States - Salt Marsh Sediment SW1601-150 ... | reverse complement strand
GTATAGAGCTGCGGTATATAGACTATTCGGGATATCCGGAATACAACCAATTGTTTCCCCCGTTTGAGCACCACGTAAGCATAATCGACCTTATTTTCAACGAGGGGCCAGACGCTTTGAAGTACATGGAGAGAGATTGAGATGGAACTCTCAATTGTCACAACCCTGTATCGCTCGGCTTCTTACCTCGAGGAATTCTACACTCGTGTTTCCGCTGCAGCCAAGGAAATTACGGATGAGTACGAAATAATATTCGTAAACGACGGATCCCCTGACAACTCTCTGGATATTGCAGTATCGCTCTATGAGAGAGACACGCGAGTCAGAGTTATTGACCTTTCAAGGAATTTTGGACATCATAAAGCTATCATGACTGGGCTTGCCCATGCCAAAGGAGAGTTAGTCTTTCTTATAGATTGTGACCTGGAGGAAGAGCCAGAGTTGCTAGGGAAGTTTTGTGATAAGCTCAAAAGCTCCGATGTGGATGTCGTCTATGGTGTGCAGCAAAAGCGGAAGGGTAACTTCTTTGAACGGATCACAGGAAGTATCTTCTATAGAATGATAAATCTGGTTTCCAGTTATCCTATACCGGTAAATTCAATAACTGTCAGGTTGATGAGCAAGAGGTACGTCGCCAGTTTGGTGGAGCACAGGGATCGCGAGATTTTCCTGGTAGGGCTCTGGGCGATCACAGGATTCAAGCAGGTGCCTGTCGTTGTAGAGAAACACAACAAAGGTAGCACCACTTATGACTTTGGGCGAAAGATTTCTAACCTTGTTAACGCTGTCACTTCGTTCAGCAATAAACCGCTCGTCTTCATTTTCTATTTGGGATGTGTCATTATATTCCTTTCAAGCATCGGTGCCCTTAATCTGATTGTGAGGAGAATCTTCCTTGGCATTTTGCCGGAGGGCTGGTCGTCGGTGATTGTGTCAATATGGCTGCTAGGTGGATTAACCATCTTTTGCTTGGGTGTTATTGGCGTCTATCTGTCGAAGATTTTCACGGAAACCAAGCAAAGGCCTTACACAGTGATCAAGAAAATCTATGAGCGGACAGGGGAGAGCAAGCGTGAGCTTTAATAGAATCTTGGATAGGGTAAGACAATACTATAGTGGGAAGATTGAGACTTATGGCGCTAGACCCAGAGGAGTAGATTGGAATTCACTTGAGTCACAAGAACTGAGATTCGAGCAACTACTAAGAGTTTGTGACTGCACCGAAGCTTTTTCAATAAATGATTACGGTTGTGGTTATGGTGCCCTGGTTGAGTACATGACTGATAGAGGATACATGTTTCAGTATTGTGGATTCGATATATCTGAGCAGATGATAGCCAAGGCCAGGGAATTGCATAGGGGACTGCCTCACTGTGAGTTCTCTACGGATGAGTCTCTTCTGACCATGGCCGACTACACGGTTGCCAGTGGCTTATTCAATGTCAAGTTACAGACGAGCGATGAAGAATGGGAGGAGTATGTGTTACACACTTTGGGAAGAATCGCAGAACTCGGCGAGAAAGGCTTTGCCTTCAACATCTTGACCCGTTACTCAGATCGAGACTGCATGCGTCCCGACCTCTACTACGCGGATCCCTGCCATTTGTTCGATTATTGCAGGACCATGTTTTCCAGGCGTGTATCCCTGCTGCACGACTATAGACTGTATGAATTCACTGTCATAGTGAGAAAATAGGAGTTACGCTTTGTATACAGGGAGTTGTACCCAAGAAGTTGGACTCGGTCGTAGTGTGAACAATTGACCCTCCTCATGGGGTGCACCTCACACCAAAAAAAAGAATTAATGAAGGAGTAGATCAATGAAAGCGAGTATCTCTGAGAAAGCGGCTGCGTTTAAACGTTCGAAATCTCCCGTGCGCGAGATCATGAGCTATGCCGATCCCAAATACGTCAAGAAACTTGGGTTCGAGCCATCTGACATAATCTCATTTGCAGGCGGGTGGGTGAATCATAGAGCCCCTGAGGATTTGCAAGAGTCCTACAGAGAGATCATAGGAGATGACAGCCTCTTCCATCTTTCCGGCGGTTATCCTCCTACGTTGGGAACAAACGACTGCAGGGAAGCTCTTGTCGAATACGAAAAACACCTGTACGGCATGGAGAATTTGGGTGCTAATCAGATTGCAATAGGTGTAAGCTCCACACAATTGCTATATGATCTTTTCCAGGTTCTCCTTGATCCAGGCGACAAGGTCCTCCTTCTTGATCCTTCTTACTGCAACTACCCAATGCAGATAGTCACGGCCATGGATGCCCACATTTTGCGCTTCCCAGTACTTGATGTAGAATCTTGGAGATATGTTGCAGATCAAAAAATAGATGAATTTTCAAAATATGTTCTGAAGAGCAACCCCAAAGTCGTTCTATTGGTATCTCCGGATAACCCTACATCCCAGATACTTCCTGACGAGTTCGTTCAGTCGGCGCTCGATAGCGCAAGAGAGATCGGTAGTTTCCTCGTAATGGATTTCGCGTATAAGGACATAGTTTTCAATGAAAGCACTCCGCGATATTTCTCTTGGGGGCCTAACGAGCATTTTCTCTCAATACATTCAAACTCAAAATGGAGCAGGAGTCTAGGGCGAAGATTGGGGTGGATCGAGGCCACAGAACCTATCATTGCGGCTATGGAGTCCATTCAGAACTCCTCGATTTTGTGTCCTGATATGTTACATGAAATGGCCCTAACCAGGTATATCAATACAGCGATTGAGGAGAATTCTCTCAAGCCCTATGTGAGGGAAATGCGTCAGAAATACTATATAGCCGCACAGCATACCGTATCTTCGATAAAGGAGTATCTTGGTTTACCTTGTCTCAATCCACAGGGTGGATTGTATACTTGCATCAAACTTGACATAGACGGGGCATCGTTCGTTGGAAATATATTGAGTGAAACAGGTGTACTCTTTGTTCCTGGGTGGGGATTTGGTAGAACATTACGGAACGCCGTAAGAGTTTCATACGGCCCGCTAGTTAACGGCCTTGATGCGATAAGTAGAGGTTTAGAAAAAGTTGGGAGGTACTTACGGGAATGAAAAGGATTTTTATTACAAGACGATTGCTTTCGATAGCAGGGGAGATGCTCAGTAAGTATTTTGATGTCGATAAAAATACTAAAAATGAACCGATTCATGAGAACCTATTACCAGGAATTGTTGCGGAATACAACGGTGTTTTGTCCACTGTTTGTGATAAGTTTACGCGAGAAGTGCTGAAGAAAAGTGACAAATTGGAGGTCATATCCAACTACGCTGTTGGCTTGGATAATATAGACGTCGAATTTGCAAACTCAATAGGGATATCTGTATATAATACGCCTGACGTAGTCACAAATAGCACTGCAGATTTGACCTTTGTACTTCTTTTATCACTTATTAGAAAGATATCCGCAGCTCGCAAGTTCGTCAGGCAAGATAAATGGAAATCGTGGGATCCAGAGATATTTTTAGGTGAGGAATTAGCAGGCAAGAAAATTGGGATTTTAGGCTTTGGTAGGGTTGGGCAAGCAGTTGCAAAACGCGCACTCGGTTTTGGGCTTAACGTCATGTTTTACGACCCTTTTGTCGAGGTTGCTGACCCTTCCCTAAAGCCTAGAACCACGCAGGTGCCATTTGATGAGTTGCTGAAAGAATCTGATTACATCTCAATTCACGCCGTGCTCACCAGGGAAACAAGGGGGATGATCAACTTAGATTCGATTAGCATGATGGCGAAAAAGCCGGTGATCTTAAATACGGCTCGCGGAGCGATCATAGATACTGACAGCCTCGTACAGGCTTTGAGAGACGGGCTGATAAGAGGAGCGGCTCTGGACGTCACATATCCGGAACCAATTCGCGGAGACCATCCCCTTTGTAAGTTCGAAAACTGCATAGTAGTACCCCACATAGGAACTGCTACGGAGGAATGCCGTTATAATATGGCAGAATTGGCTGCTCAAAACATAATTACGCATTTTGGGCTGAGGCAATGAGTGAAAACCAAATCGAGGCGAAAGTAGCTCTGATCATCAAGAATACCTTTGAAATAGATGAATTTCACAATGGGATTTCTATGGAGAATACTCCTGAGTGGGATTCATTGGCACACTTGCGATTACTTGCTGCCATTGAAGATGCTTTTAAGATAGAAGTGGATTTTGAAGATGTGGCCAGGATGACCACAGTTCAGGCAATCGTACAAACTCTAAAGAACTACCTGAAGGAAATTTAGATATCATGGACAAGAGAGTACTACCTGAATATCAAAGGATAAAAGCCGATGTTGATATCGAATATAGGAATATCGGCGAGCTATTTCAGGCGAGAACTAAACGAACACCAATGAAGGAGTTTCTTATTTCACCTGGCAAAAGGAGCGATATATTCTCCTATAAGGATTTTCAAAGAGACTTTTTAGTTGTTGCAAAATTCTTAAGAAGCAAAGGTCTGAGAAAGGGGGACAGAATCAGCCTCGTGATCTCCAACTCTCCCAAATTTCTTCTAATATATTTTGGTGCTCTCACTTCAGGAATTACGGTTGTTCCGATAAATCATGACCTTGCACCAACGGAAATGCTATACATCATACAAAACTCCGGTTCAAAGGTTGTCTTCTACAATTATGATTTTGATCATAAAATTGAAGCAATCAGAGGTGAAATCGGAGAGGATCCCCTTTTGATTGGTTTGCATAGACTCCCTGATTTTGAGCCTTTAACAGCGGAACTTGGAACACAAGAACCCGAACTGAAAATGCCCGTTGTGGAACTAACGGATGAAGCTGTGATCATATACACTTCCGGTACAACAGGTGCCCCCAAAGGCGTTATTCTAACCCATCTAAATCTTCTCGCCGATGCAAAAGCTGTTTCCGAATGGTTCCATTTCTCCACGGACACGCGCACTTTGTGTATCCTGCCGCTTTTTCATAATAATGGTCAAGTGGTTACGCTTCTCGCCCCACTTTATGCGGGGGGATCCACAGTGGTAGTTAAAGGCAAAGCAAGCCTACTGCCCTTCTGGGGGCTCGTAGCAAAATATGACGTCACCTGGACTAGCGTAATGCCATCTATCCTTTCGATCCTATTGAGCCTTCCTATGGAACGAAAAGACAAAACTATGTGCGGCATTATTTGTGGGGGACAGGTTTTGTCCAGGAGTGTACAAGACGGGTTTGAGGAACGGTTCGGCGTTCCTATATTCGAAGGTTTCGGCCTTACTGAAACGACTTCTTTTGCTTGTTACAACAAGTATCCTGCTGAAAACAGAAGATTGGGTACCATCGGCTTACCACTTCCAGTAAACGAGATGGCGATAATGGATGAGCACGATAACGAATTAGGATCAAATGTAGAAGGTGAAATCTGCATCAGGGGCCTCAATGTTACGAGCGGCTATCTGGGGCTACCCCAGAAAAACCAAGAGGCGTTTGCAAACGGATGGTTTCATAGCGGCGACTTTGGTCACAGAGATGAGGACGGCTATTACTATTTCCACACCAGAAAGGATGCTCTGATTATCAAACGTGGGGAAAACATATATCCCGCAGAGCTAGAGAATATACTATATCAGCATCCGGCAATTGCCGAGTGCGCTGTAGTAGGCATTCCAGACAAGGTATCAGGCGAAGAAATTTGTGCTTTTGTGAAATTAAGGAAGGACACTGAAGCAACAGAAGAAGATCTAAGGAGGTTTTGCACAGGGAAAATTGCGGCATTCAAACAAGCGAAGGAATTCATTATCATTAATGAGCTTGATGATCTACTGGAAATCCCCAAGGGGCCGACCAAAAAAGTACTTTACAGAAAGCTGAGAGAATACTATATCTATAAAAAAGATATAGATGCGGAACGTTAGAATGCCAGCAAATAATCCACTGATAAGGAGATATAAGGATGGGACAGCAGTTAAGAAAACTCATGGCAGATTTGTTCGACATCAAAGAAGATGAAATCACAGATGGATCATCAATACACAACATCGAAAGTTGGGATTCATTAAGCCACTTGAGACTTGTCGGATCAATTGAGGAACAGTTTGGAGTCTCATTGAGTGTAGACGAGATGGTGGAAGTGACAAGCTTTGCTAACATCAAGCGTATTTTAAGAGGAAAAGGAGTTGAGACTTGATTGGCGGAGATTAACTTAGAGTTGTACTGTAAGATAAGCGGCTTTTGGAATGAAGCTGGAGGAAAAAATGGATTTAAAAGGTAAGAATGTGATTGTAACCGGTGGGGCAAATGGCATTGGGAAATGCCTCGTAGAAAGATTGATAGCTGAGGACGGAAATGTGGGTGTCTTTGATATCGATGCAGAAGCCCTTAATAGTTTAGGAGCAGATTATTCCCGCATCTATTGCAAGAACTGCGATGTTAGTGACAGCCAGCAAGTGGAGGAATCTGTTGACGAATTCTATCAGGAATTCAAAGAAATAAATATTTTAGTAAATAATGCCGGATTAATATATAGTTCTCTACTCATAAGCCTCGGAAAAGGAGGACTAGTAAAACATGACGTGGATATGTGGAATAAAGTGCTTGCAACTGATTTGTCTTCTGTATTCTACATGACTGTAAATGTCATTGAGAAAATGATATTAAATAGGACGAAAGGTGTCATAGTGAATGTAAGCTCCGTGGCTGCATCTGGCAATGTGGGTCAAACTGCATACTCGGCCGCAAAAGCTGGTGTCAGCTCCTTGACAATGGCATGGGCAAAAGAGCTCAGTCTATTCGGTATCAGAGTCGCAGGTATTGCGCCAGGTTACACGGGAACAGATGCGACAATACGCTCTGTGAGCGAAAATGTCTTAGATGATTGGGTAAAGAAAACTCCCTCAAGACGACTAGGGGAGCCTTCCGAAATTGCCGAGGGTATATTGTTCATTATTCACAACGACTTTTTCAATGGGAAGATTCTTGAGCTTGATGGTGGATTAATAATCTAAAGGTGTTATCATGGAAATCGGAATCGATTGTGTTGAGATAGCTCGGTTTGAGGCCATCTCTAATAATGAAGAGTTATTACATAAAATCTTCACGGAAAAGGAAATTGAATATTGCCAAGAAAGAACGCCATCAGTTCAACATTTTGCAGCTAGATTTGCGGGGAAGGAAGCTTTAGTAAAGGCTTTATCCCATTACAATATTCGAATCCCCCTAAATCAAATTGAAATATTGAATGATCAAAACGGGAGTCCATTCGTCAGGATACTGGAGGATCAGTACGATTCCTTAGAAATCCGAATAAGCTTATCCCATTCAAAAGGAGTTGCCATAGCCAGTTCGATTGTTTTTGACAAACATGAGATACTTAGAACCTAACCTTTGTCTGTACTTTGTTTAGAGCAATGGTACGGAATATTATTATGGATAATATGAGATTTGTTAAGATTGACCCGCCGGGAACATGGTGTTTGAAGGAGGCTCTGTTTGAAATGCTTCGCGGTGTCGGGGGGCGTCGCTTTCTCGAAGTGGGGTGTGGTGCAGGAGACATCTCTCTTGCACTTTTGGAACGCGGACATTTTTACGGGCTTGGTCTTGATTTCTCTCCTGTAGCCATTGAACAGGCTTCACGCAAGCTGATGCCCTTCATTGAAGAAGGAAGATACAAAATTATTGAGGCCAATTTCTTGGATAATCCACCGCTAGATAATGACTTTGACATTGTTATGAGTCTATTCGTTATGGAGCACGTACAAGACGATGTTAGCTTTCTTAGGCTTCTAAAATCCAAGGTTCGTCCAGGTGGGCATATTATCGTATCTGTTCCGGGACGAAAAGACAAATGGTCGCTGGAAGATGAAACCGCCGGACACTTACGGCGTTATGACCGCGAGGATCTTTTTAAAGTTTTTGGAAAAGCCGGCATCTCCAACCCAACCGTATGGTCACTTGCTGTACCCATAGCAAACATCCTCTTCAGCTTGAGCAATTTGACGATTGCGCATAGCAGAGAGAGAGAAAAACTGAGCTTTTCTAAGGAAGCGCAGTCCCAAGCTAGCGGCGTTCGTAACATTCCATTCAAAACGACTTTTCCTTCTTTCTTCAAGATATTTCTCAATCGCGTGACACTCTGGCCATTATTCGTCACACAACGCCTTTTTTACCATACTGGCTTGGGTATAACGATGCTGGTTAAGGCACAGTGCAGTTGAAACATATAGTGCCTTCTCATAGTGAAGATAGCCAACACACAAGAGGCAGATTATCAGGAGGTGGAAGATGAAAAAAGTAGTGATATTTGGTGCAGAAAAACTAGCTGAACTTGTACGCTTCTATTTAATCAATGATGCCCCCTACGAAGTAGTTGCCTTTACAATTAATGGTGAGTTTATTAAAGAGAAGCAATTTGTGGGCCTACCCGTAATTCCATTTGAGGATATAGACAAACTGTATCCGCCTGATGAATTCAAGATGTTTATCGCCATAGGGTACAAGAAGTTAAACACAATAAGAGCTGACAAATACAACGAGGCCAAAAGCAAGGGGTATGCGCTTATTAGCTATGTAAGTTCGAAGGCTATTCACTGGGGCGACACAGGAATAGGCGATAATTGCTTCATCCTCGAAAATCAGGTCATACAGCCCTCGGTCAAGATTGGCAACGATGTGGTCCTGTGGAGCGGCAACCACTTTGGGCACGATGTAACCATTGGTGACCATTGCTGGATTTCCTCTCACGTCGTTGTCTCCGGTGGAGTTACCATAGGACCATATACTTTTATTGGAGTCAACGCCACGATTAGAGATGACGTAACCATCGGCAGAGAATGTATCATCGGCGCTGGGGCTACGATACTGAACGATACCAAGGATAGAGCGGTCTATATTGCAAAGCCTACTGAACTCTATCCCCTTGATAGCGCGAGCTTTGAAAAGATGATGGATATTTCGAGATGAACACATACCCCAAGTGGACGGATCGATGCTGGGCTGGAGTGGAATTTTTGAAGGATAGGGTTTGAGATATGAAATGGACCAAGATAGGGTTGATCATAAAGCCCGGGATGTATGACTGGATAGTTACACATGCGCAGAACCCCTTTCCAGAAAAGGTGGGGGAAGACCTGTATAAGGTCTATTTTGCTGGGCGTGACAAACTAAATCGGGCTCGAGGCGGGTATGTTGTGATTAATATTAACGAACCTGAAAAAATGCTGGAGGTGCCTGAAAAGCCAGTATTAGACCTTGGTGACTTAGGTTGCTTTGATGATTGTGGTGTTATGCCATCGTGTATTGTGCACTATGAAAATAAGCAGTTTATGTATTATACGGGATGGACCCAGGGAGTTGTAACGCCTTTTTCTTTTTTCATTGGCCTTGCAATTAGTAGAGACGGCGGGAAAACCTTTGAAAGAGTTTCAAAGGCTCCTGTTCTAGGAAGAAGTATCCATGACCCATATTTAACGGCTTCTCCGTGGGTAATAATTGAAAGGGGAATATGGAGAATGTGGTATGTATCAGGAACAGGGTGGGAGATCATGCCCAACGACCCAAAACTAAAGCATTATTATCATATCAGGTATGCTGAGTCGAAAGATGGTATAACTTGGGATACAAGCGGTATCGTGTGTATAGACTACAATAATGAGGAATACGCTATCGCGCGGCCTGTAGTATATAAGCACAAAAGCTTATATAAAATGTGGTATTGCTATAGAGGAGGAACACGTACATATAGGGCCGGTTACGCCGAATCCAAAGATGGAATATGCTGGAAAAGAAAAGATGATAAAGTTGGGATAGCTGTGTCAGAATCCGGTTGGGATGCCAACATGATTTGCTATCCCTGTGTTTTTGGGCATAAAGGTAAAGAATATATGCTTTACAATGGCAATGACTATGGCAAGACGGGTATAGGACTAGCCATACTAGCCAAGGAGCAATGAAGGCTTTGCTTTTCAGGGGAGGCCATATGGATTATTTATATATTTTTGGCACCATCTTATTCACCGTCTACGGTCAGCTTGTGCTGAAATGGCAAATCTCGCAGGCTGGTCCTTTACCAATGGGTTTTGTGGACAAGATCATCTTCCTCCTGCGGCAGTTCAGCAATATCTGGATCCTCTCCGGCTTCGCTGCAGCGGTTGTCGCGGCGCTCTGCTGGATGGCGGCAATGACCAAGTTTGAGTTGAGCTACGCTTATCCCTTTATGAGCCTCTCTTTTGTGCTGGTGTTGGGATTGAGTGCGCCGCTTCTACACGAGGCAATTACTGCCCCAAAGGTCATAGGAATGGCGCTAATCGTGGCGGGAATCATCATTGGGAGTCAGGGATGAAGGTATGTCTGGCCTGTGGACAGCGGTTTGAAGCGGACGATTGGCGCTGCCCTAGTTGTGGACAGTCCCCTCAACTGCTTCATGGATACCTGGCTTTTGCGCCGGATCTTGCGAAGGGGAACACTGGTTTTAATGAGGAGCATTTTGCGCAACTCGCCGAAGTAGAAGCTGGCAATTTCTGGTTCCGTTCACGTAACCGCCTGTTGATCTGGGCGTTGCAGCGATATTTCCCCCGTGCCAGGAGCTTCTTGGAGCTCGGTTGTGGAACAGGTTTTGTTTTGTCTGGAATTCAGCGTGAGCTTCTGGAGCTATCGGTGTCAGCGGGAGATATTTTTGTTGAAGGATTGCTGTATGCAAGATCTCGAGTAGTGCCTAGCGCAACGCTTTTTCAAATGGATGCCCGCCGCATCCCTTTCGAGGCTGAGTTTCACGTGATCGGTGCCTTTGATGTACTGGAGCATATCGCAGAAGATGACGTTGTCCTCTCCCAAATGTTCCGCGCGACCAAGTCAGGAGGAGGGATTATGTTGACGGTTCCCCAACATCCATTCTTGTGGAGTTATGTAGACGAATACTCCTGTCACAAGCGCCGGTACACACGGAAAGAGTTGGTAGAAAAGGTTGAACGGGTGGGGTTTAAAGTCATCCGTGCCACTTCATTCGTCTCTTTTCTCTTGCCACCGATGCTGCTCTCCCGCATAAAGCGGCGTAAGCCACGGGATGATTGGGACCCGATGGCGGAACTGAAGATCGGTGGGCTCTTGAATACGTTGCTGGAAAAGGTATTGGATTTTGAGCGAATCTTGATCAAGAGCGGATTCTCTTTCCCTGCTGGTGGATCGCTGCTTGTGATCGCAAGGCGAAATCAGGAGTGATTTATGTTGCATATCCCATTCAACCGTCCTGTTGTCATCGGAAAGGAATTCGACTACATGCGACAGGCTATTGTCAGCGAGCATATCTCCGGCGACGGGCCGTTTACGAAGAAGTGTCAAACCCTGCTAGAGGACGCGCTCGGTATAGCAAAGGTATTGCTGACGACCTCCTGCACCCATGCGCTTGAGATGGCAGCACTGCTGCTGGGCATCCAGCCAGGGGATGAGGTGATCGTCCCCTCGTTCACCTTTGTCAGCACGGTCAATGCTTTCGTGTTGCGTAGCGCAAAGCCGGTATTCATTGACATCCATCCGAACACCCTGAACATGGACGAAATGCAGCTGGAACGGCTGATCACACCGCGGACGAGGGCAATCATTCCCGTGCACTATGCCGGCGTGGGGTGCGAGATGGACGCTATCTGCGAGATCGCAACTCGGCACGGTATTCCCATTGTGGAAGACAACGCGCATGGCTTATTCGGCAAATATAAGGGGCGCTATCTGGGCACCTTTGGCACCCTGGCGACGCAGAGCTTCCATGAGACCAAGAACTTCACCTGCGGCGAGGGCGGAGCGCTACTTATCAATGATGAGCAATATATCGAACGCGCCGAGATCATCCGCGAAAAGGGAACAAACCGGGCGCAGTTCTTCCGCG
>Ga0315539_1003084_pt1 | contig 11828 bp, 10 predicted proteins | sample SalMarSW160150MG_FD_203097 | JGI IMG/M metagenome (GOLD analysis project Ga0315539, IMG submission 203097) | Salt marsh sediment microbial communities from the Plum Island Ecosystem LTER, Massachusetts, United States - Salt Marsh Sediment SW1601-150 ... | reverse complement strand
TGTGCTTTGATCTTCACGGCCGCGGTATCATATATATGCTTTGATAGAATGCCAACTGTAAAAAGAATATCGACATTGTACTGGGCGAGGGCTTTTCCGATTTGTCGATGCAGTTCTTCTGATTGGCTCCCGAGTTCCAGCATATCAGACAGCACTGCAATTCTTTTCCCTTTTGGTACCATGCTTCGCAAAGTTGCTAATGCTGCATTTGTGGAGTCAGGATTTGCGTTGTATGTATCATTCAAGATCAGTATTTTTTCAGTTCGCTGAATTTGCATCCTGTTGCCGGCCGATTTAAATAAATTTAGAGCCTTCTGAATATCTACTTTGGGTACTTTCAAAGTAAGACCGACGGCCGTTGCAGCAAGAGCATTCAGTGCATTGTGTTCTCCGATAGCACCAATAGTTATATCGAATGCCTTGTTGACTCGCGGTTTCACTTGTAAGAGAGCTTTGCCATTTGCGTCAAATGATTTGACTTTTCCTTTAATAGATGTGCCGCGGGAAGAAAATCCGTAGCATATTGTTTTCTTCGGTCTCTTCAGATGGACAATGTATTTATCGTCCATATTGACAAAAGAGGTACCCTTATGCTTTGCCAGCCAATCAAAAAGTTCACCTTCAGCCCTCGCAACGCTCTCTATCGAACCGAAGAATTCCAGGTGCTCGCGTCCGATGTTTGTAATTAATCCATGAGTAGGTTCCAAAATAGTACAGAGATATTTTATTTCACCGGGATGATTGGTGCCGATTTCAATAACCGCAATCTCATGCTTTTTTGACAGCCGAAAAAGTGTGAGCGGTACGCCAATATGGTTGTTTAAATTTCCTTCCGTGCACAGAACACTATATTTTTGTTTTAGAATACTCTTCAGCATCTCTTTTGTTGTTGTCTTCCCGTTCGATCCTCCCACTGCAATAAATGGAATGGAATGTTTGAGTCGATACATTCTGGCTAAATGTCCAAGAGCATGAATAGTGTTCCCGACTATGAGCCTGGGAACATGTATGCTCACCATCATCGCCGTATTTGCTTCTGCCCACCGGCGTTCAACAATAATACCGGCTGCGCCCATTTCGATGGCTTTTGAAATAAAATTATGTCCATCGAATTGATCTCCTCGAATTGCAATGAAGAGTTCATCTGTCTTGATGGTTCTTGAGTCAATAGATATACCGTGAATCTTGAAATTCTTTAATCCGTCAAATCCAATCGCTTTTTGATGCGGCAGCGTGAGTATATCGGACAGTTTAAATTTCATTATTTATTGCTCAGACTTTTTTTAAAATAATATAGACCAACGATTCCATTAATTATATATATGTAAAATTCCATATCCGTAAAAAAGAAACACCGATGCAATCATAAAAGACTTTCCAAGACTTCACGGTCGCTGAAATGAATTTTCTCTTTGCCGATTACCTGATAATCCTCATGTCCTTTTCCTGCGACCAGAATTATATCACCTGGTTGCGCACAATTGACGGCACGTTCAATTGCCGTTCTTCTATTTTTCTCGCGTAATACGCTTGCATGGTGAATAATACCATGCATGATGTCGTCAATTATTTTTTCTGGATTTTCTGTTCTCGGATTATCGGACGTTACTATAACGATATCGCTGTATTCACCGACTATACGGCCCATTAGCGGTCGTTTTGTTTTATCGCGGTCTCCTCCGGCACCGAATACAGTTATTATACGGCCTCTATTTTTCGTCGGCAGAATGTCATGAATAGTTATTAGACAATTCTCAAGTGCATCCGGTGTGTGTGCGTAATCAATAATTGCGGTCCATCCTGCCGGAGAGATAACGCGTTCAAATCTTCCACGCACATTTTTTATATTATTAATGCCTGCAATAATATTTTCACGCGGAATACCGAGCGCAATCCCCGCTGAATATGCTGCAAGCACATTATAGACATTGAATTTTCCAATAAGCGGCATGGTAAACGTGAATTCTCCATATCCATTGTTCAATGTCAGCTCTGTTCCAGCGATGCTAAACTTCATATTTTTCACCTGAACATCGGCAGCAGAAGTAATGCCGTAGGAAATTGTCCTCGTGTTGATGATATCGCGTATTTGGACGCCTCGCCTGTCATCATGGTTAATAACGGCGCAGCTGGATGGTTTTAAATTCGTAAAAAGAGTTTTTTTTGCTTCATAATATTTTTCCATTGTTCCATGATAATCAAGATGGTCCTGTGTCAGGTTTGTAAAAATTGCGACATTAAAATCAAGCCCGAAAACACGAGACTGGTCAAGTGCATGCGAAGAGACTTCCATCGATACCGTTGTGCATTTTTCATCCACCATCGAAGCAAACAGCTCGTTGAGTTCGAGTGATTCCGGTGTTGTATGAGTGGCAGGAATAACGCGATCACCGATTTTATATTCAATCGTCCCAACTAAACCAACTTTCTCTCCTGAAGCTTCCAGAATCGATTTCACAAGATGAGAAGTTGTGGTTTTTCCATTAGTACCTGTAATACCGATAAATTTTATTTTTTTTGATGGATGACCGTAAAAATTCGATGACATTACAGCAAGCGCTTTTCGAGTATCCGGTACTACAACTTTTATAATACCGATGTGCATACAGAATGGATCCGGAAGTATATTGTCATCCTGAACAACAATAACTTTCGCACCATTGCTGATAGCACCTTGAAGATATATATGCCCGTCGCTTGTCTTTCCCTTAAGGGCTACAAAACAATCATCACGCTTGATTTTCCGTGAATCGTATTGAAGCTTGTTTATCTCCACTTCATGTGTAACAACCATCTGTCCAAACATCGTTTGGAATAATTTGGATACTGCAACCCCTTCAAGTAATTGAGAAAGTTTCATAAGAGGATCAACTCAATATAATAATGCCCGTACCATACCGCGCGGCATGCAGACAAGTGTGATAGATGAACCCAGCCGTGTTCGTTCACCAGCCTTTGGGAATTGTTGTGTCACAACACCGGAACCTTGTACCTTAACTTCAAACTCGTCTGAAATAAGCCGATTCATTGCACGGCGAATACTCATTCCCCGTACATCCGGAATTATAATCATTCCATCAGACGAAACAACGGACTCATTATTGAGGATAAGAGATACCGTCTCATATTTATCAACTTTTTTCCCCGGTGCGGGAGTCTGTCTGATGACAAAATCACCTTTTCCAAATATCTGACAATTGAGTCCGTATGTCTTGAGCATTTTTCTTGCTAATGACGGTTGAAGTATACAAACATCAGGAACAACGACACTGCCCTGTGCAATATGATCTTTTGCAATTGCAGTTCGAGAAAATTTATACGATGTCATGATCACACGTTCTGTAATTGCACGAAATATGGGTCCGGCAGTGAGACCGCCGTAATACCCCTGTGACCGTGGATTGTCCATCATAACCAAACAAACAACTTGTGGATCTTCTATAGGATAGAAACCGACAAACGACGCCGTATAATTATTCTCCACATATCTACCGCCGGAATACTTACGAGATGTTCCGGTTTTACCGGCAATACGTATTTCATCTATCCGTGCTTCTTTTCCAGTTCCGCGTTCAACAACACCTTCAAATGCCCGTATAAGCTGATCGAGGGTTTTCTGTGATACGACGCGTCTGATTGCCTGCGTTTTTTGTTCTGCTATCGTTTCGCCTTTACCGTCTTCAATACGAGAAACGACAAACGGTTTCATAAGCATACCTTTGTTGGCAATAGCCGCATACGTACAGGCAATTTGAAGCGGCGTTGTACCAATTTCATATCCATACGACATGGTATGGGTTGTAGTACCTGACCAATCACGATCGATCGGCTTCTTCAACACTCCGCGGACTTCACCGGGAAGATCAATTCCTGTAACCATTCCAAATCCAAAATCCCTGGCTTTGCAGTATAATTTTTGCCCGCCAAGCATTTTTCCCACTTTTGCCATTACGATATTGCTGGATAACTCGATAGCTTCCTGAAACGTAAGATAGTCATACTCGTGAGAGTCGTTAATAAAACGAACTTTGTTTCCGCCAAGGGATACTTTCATCCTTCCGTGTTCAGCATTGAAACGGCTTCCCGGCTTAACAAGATTATTTTCATATGCTGCTGCGGCTGTAACCACTTTAAATAAGGAGCCCGGTTCAAATACATCACTGACGATACGGTTACGTGCATCGGATATGTTAAACGAGCCGACTTTATTGGGATTGATGCATGGATAGACGGACATGGCAAGAATTTCACCTGTCTTCGGGTGTATCATCACTGCACATCCGCCGTCAGCTTCGTTAGCCTTAACACCGCGCTTTAATTCTTCATCAACAATCGCTTGATACCTGATATCGATAGTAAGGAAGATATCTTTCCCGTTTATTGGTTCGCGACGAGGATAATCTGCGGAAGGACGAACACGCCCCAATCCATCACGCTGCATAACGACAGAACCGTTGGAGCCTTTCAATTCGTTATCATATTGAAATTCGATGCCTGAGATTCCTTTGTTGTCGATATTGGTAAATCCAATCAGTGCTCCGGCAATTTCATCGTAATGATATAACCTTTTCGGTTCATTTACAGTTACAATACCCTCAAGTTTTACCGCTTCAATACGGCGGGCAATCTCAGGTATTACTCTGCGCTCAAGCCAGACAAATCGTTTTATGTTTTGATTTTCGTCTGTCTCGCGCATTTTTTCAAGATAGTATGCAGAGGGTTTCCCGAAAACACGTCCAAATATTTGTGCTACACGATATTTACGATCGCCGACAATCTTTGGATCAGCAGCAAATGAAAGTAATATCGTATTCGAAACAATAACATTACCGTTCCGATCGAAGATGCTTCCGCGCGTTGCCGGCAGTACGAATGATCGCTCATACTGCTTTCGCGCTAAATCTTTATATCTACCGGCATCGATAACCTGAATTTTCACCAACCGGAAAAGAATGACTGCAAATAAAACCGCAAAGATGAATTTCACTATCAGGAAACGAGAACGGGAGAACAACATAATCTCTTTTCCTTGAGCAGTATAGTCTTTATCCCGATAGATCATCACTTTTATTCCATCTGCCGTTGCAGCACATCTTCCACTTGGTTCACACGTTCAGGATCGATCTCGATCCACACGGGGAGCTGTTTCGAATTCTGTAAGCCTAAATCGTCGCGGGCAATCTTTTGAATTCGTTCAAGACTGGACAACCGATTAATCTGTACCTTCAGCAATTCCTGTGCATTCAGAATTTGTCGGTGCTTTATTTGAAACTGATTATTCTGTATCATAAGCCGACCAACTGCCAGGATATTGCCTATATAGAGAACACTTGCTACAGCGATACCAAAAAGAATCAAGATAACCGTAAACGGAGATACCTTGCGCCGACGCTGCTTTTTATTCGAGTCCGGTAAAATTCCATCGGTCGCTGCATTCTCTTTTCTTATGGTGCCCGTTCCATTATACACCATGTCCCGCGCTTCACGGATTCTTGGAATAGAAATCGAAGAAACCGGTGGTTCTATTTCTGCCGCTGCACGAGCAGCATATACTTCGCTAAGATTTTCTGCTTCAGATTGCATGATTTTTTTAAATCTTTTCGGCGGCACGGAGTTTTGCACTCCGTGAACGAGAATTTACCGCCTTTTCTTTTTCTAATGCCGTTACCGGTTTTCGCGTCAATACATTTAAAACCGGCTGCACAGGCATATCCGGTATCATTTTATACCCGGAAGAAACCATATGTGCCGATGCCGCACGAAATGCCTCTTTTACCAGACGATCCTCCAATGAGTGATAGGATATAATGACTATTCTCCCGCCAGAATTCAAGACATCAATACAGTCGCGAATTGCATGCCGGAGATTTTCAATCTCATCATTCACTTCAATCCGAATTGCCTGAAAAACTCTTGCAAGAGTTTTATTCAAAAACCGGTCGCCAACGGTTTGCTCTATAATAGCAGCAAGTTGACTGGTAGATTCAATTGGATGATGGATACGGTATCTAATCATCGCTTTTGCAATCCGCCGTGCGTGCTTCTCTTCGCCATATTCCCAAAGGATATCTGCAAGCGATCGCTCGTCGTAATTGTTAACAACGTCACCGGCGTTTAACTGTTGACAACGATTCATACGCATATCTAACGCTGCATTAGATCGAAAACTGAAACCCTTTTCGGAAATATCAATTTGAAACGACGAAACACCGAGATCAAGCAGCACACCTTGAACCGAATTAATTCCATATTGAGAAAGAACAGATTTTATATTTTTAAAATTTTCTTTTACAATTATTGCACGATTACCAAATTGCGCCAGATGTTCACTGGAAACTGCCAGTGCATCGTCATCAAGATCAATTCCGATCAATTTGCCCGAGTGGTCAAGTTGCCCAAGCACCGTTTTAGCATGCCCGCCGCCGCCGAGTGTCCCGTCAACATAAAATCCATTTTTTTCAGTGAGAAGATATGCAAGAACCTCCTGTAGAAGAACGGGAGTATGATATTTATATGTCTCCACTCCGTATCACGATACTAGTGCTGAGGCTTAAAAACCTGTTCAGCAACGGTTTCATAAGTATCCGGATGATTTTTCTGATACTCTTCATACACGGCAGGATTCCAGATTTCAATCCGGTCAAGTACACCGAGTATCAATACTTCATTTTCAATATTTGCAAATTTTATTAAGTCAGGAGGAATTGTAATTCGGGATTGACCGTCAATCTTTGAATCGTTTGCACGTTCAAATAACGTTCGTGCGTAAAAACGATGCTGTGCATCGAGAAATGAAAGACTGCGGACAAATTGTTCCAGCTTGTTCCACTCATCCTGCGGATATACATAAAGGCAGCGTTCGAATCCGCGCGTTATGACAAAATTTCCTTTTACACTCGTTGCAAGATTTATCCGCAACTTCGCAGGAAGCGCCACACGCCCTTTTTCATCAACCGAATAAGAATATCTGCCTTTAAAAGATGACACAATGCCCTCTTCTATTTAAAAATAAATCATCGGGAATTCTTTTTCCCGAATTCCCCATTTTTCCCCACACCGAAGATGAAATTTACGGAAATACCACAGAAAGTCAAGCGAAAACTGGGATTTTTTTTATTAAGAAAAAGAATTCAAGAAAAAACGTCATTGTAGAACGCAGAAATTTGTATTTATCCCTCTAATTACATAGTTTTGCATTGTTGCACAGAAAAAAGACACTTTTGTAATGTCACAGAATAGAAGAGATTTTCTAAAATCTACCGCACTTGCAACCGGTGCCGCAATGATTATCAACGATTCGTATAAATCTGTTGCCGGGATCATTCCGGCCGATTTAAAAACCGGTTCTATGAAACTTTCGTATCACCCGTATACATTGGAACTGAATCATGTTTTTACTATTGCCACTAATTCGAGAACAACAACGCCGGTGATGCTTACTGAAATCGAAATGAATGGAATATTCGGTTATGGTGAAGCATCTCTGCCTCCATATCTTGGTGAATCGCATAAAACTGTACAGGAGTTTCTGTCCAAAATTGATTTGAGCAAGTATGAAAACCCATTCGATCTTGAAACCATTTTAAACGATATCGATAACATTGAACCTGGTCATACAGCTGCAAAGGCATCCGTGGATATTGCGCTTCACGATCTTATCGGCAAGCTGATGGGCCAACCGTGGTTTAATATCTGGGGCTATAATAAAAATAAGGCTCCGAATACATCATTTACTATCGGTATAGATACTCCTGAGGTTGTGAGGCAAAAAACAAAAGAGGCAGAACAGTATAAAATATTGAAAGTAAAACTCGGACGTAAAACCGATAAGGAAATGGTCGAAACGATTCGCTCGGTCACAAATAAACCATTGACCGGAGACGTAAATCAGGGCTGGAATGACAAAGAGAAAGCGTTGGAAATGCTTCACTGGCTGAAGGAACAAAATATGGTGATGATTGAACAACCTCTGCCGAAGGAACAGATAGACGATCTGGCGTGGTTGACAGAGCGATCGCCGATTCCGATTATCGGAGACGAAGGCGTACAGCGTCTCGCCGATATTAAAAGGGCAGCAGGTGTATATCATGGAATCAATATTAAACTGATGAAATGTACGGGAATGCGCGAAGCACATAAGATGCTACTGCTTGCCCGTTCTCTAGAAATGAAAGTTATGATCGGCTGTATGACAGAAACATCATGTGCCATATCAGCGGCATCTCATCTATCTCCAATGGTCGATTGGGCGGATCTTGACGGTGCATTGCTTATTAAAAATGATTTTTTTGAAGGCACAAAAATCAATAACGGAAAAATAACATTGATGGATCGGCCGGGCATTGGCGCTGTAAAATCGTAAATACAATCTTGTCAAGGTTTCAAACTTTGATAAGGTTGAGAAAGAAAGTTATCAGAGAACATCCCATCTTTTTAAATCTGTTTCCAATCCCTCCTTACTTCCAAACTTTATTGCCTGCATTCCTGCACTTTGTGCCGCTTCTACATTCTCATCAATATCATCGATGAAAATCATCTTGGATGGAAGAATTCCCTGATCTTTTATTATTGTATCGTAAAAACTGCGTGCGGGTTTCATTACATGTAGTTTGTATGAGAGATAGTGTTTCTGAAAGATATTAAGCTCTTTTAATTTTTTCAGACTGAGTTTATAGTGAATTTCATTGGTGTTGCTGACCAACGCCATTTGACATTTAACCGATATACTTTTCATTATATCGGTTACCCCTTTTACAGGCTGCTGAATAATGCATGAAAATGCCTGATCAAGTTGTACAACCGTGTACCTATTCTTAAAAACTGTTCTAAGTCCATTCAAGTATTCATCCGTCGAAATATATCCGGTCTCGTACTGCAATGTCAAAGACGCATATCCATTTTTAAAAGGGTCAATTTCCTCTGCATTGAAAAATCCGAGATCGCGCCAGAATGCTCCGAAATCTATGTATAGAATCACATTACCGAGATCAAATAAAACTGTTTGTATCTGATTCACCTTTTATAATCCTTTTCCGGATCTTTAGATAAAAACGCGAACATAACAGAGATTAAAAATTATTCAATTTTTTTAAAAATACAATGATGGAAGTGACTGCGTTTTATCTTTGAGGAAATGGAATTAACAACTCATAGACGGATTTAGGTCCGGTTAAATCCTCTGCCAGCATCATAACATTGAGAAGTAATCCATCTGCTGTAAAAACTCCGCGAACAAAATGGAACATACGATATTCAGTATCCCATTTTATCTGATCCTGTAATTCATTCGGTTCTCCGGCTTTGAATTTGTGAAGTAATCCTCCGCCTCCGCCTATTACCAGAAAATGTTTATTGGCGACAGTATCTTTGAAATACTGAAATGTATGCGCATGACCGCTTATGAAAAGCCGGCATTTATCGGATTTCAAAAACGGCGGAACAAATGTATCACGAACCTGCCGGTCATGCCCGACTATGGCGCTGTTGGAGAATGGTGAATGATGACACCCAACCACTATTATTCTAATCATCGAATCCTGTTCAAGAGCGTGTATTTCACTGAGATACCATTCCTGTTGTTGTTTTTTTCCGAATGACTCAGCTTCTTAAAATTTGAGTTTAATATAATTATTGCGAGAGAACTGATTCGAACCGTATATCCGGTTCTTTTAAAACCTGAAAATCTTTTACTCAAGTTAGCCTCACCGGAATTTGAGAAGAGAAGATAATCATGGTTGCCCACAGCTGCATAGGCAGGGATTCCTCTGCCTTTCAGGCATGTAAGGAACGAATCGATAGTTGCCCAATTATTATCGAATGAACTCATCGCTGTTATATCACCAAGCATAAAGACCGATGAAACATTTGAATCACTTACAATTGCATTAAGAAGAATTTTCGTAGCTTCTTCGTTATTATGCGTCCGCACGAATAGTTTCTCAAATGCCATCGGTGCCTGCGTGTCGCTGATGAAGATTATAGAATTTCGGGCGCTATCGGTAGAATTATTGTCTTCAAGAAAAATAATTCCACCGTTGCACAATGTTTGTAACGCTACGGTGAAGAAAAAAGAGAATACAATCAATCGTTTTATATTCATACAAAACCGGTCATTAGTTAGTAGACTGTGGTTAATATTCTTTTCGATTCGCATAGAAGTTCATCAGCAATCCTGCCATTATCATATTGGCAACGAGTGAAGAACCGCCATAGCTGAGAAACGGCAGCGGAAGACCGACCACGGGCATCAATCCCATCGACATACCGGTATTGATAACGATATGCGTTCCAAAAATTCCCATTATACCGATCGCTGCCAGGCTGCTGAATCTATTTCTTGAAATACTCGCAACTCGAAGAGCATGCAGCAGAAGCGCAGCAAACAAACCTAATACGATCGATGCTCCCAGAGTTCCGAACTCTTCTCCGGTAACACAAAAAATGAAATCTGTCCATTGTTCAGGGATATAATTCAGCTGTGTCTGCGTTCCCTTAAGAAATCCCTTGCCAAAAAATCCGCCTGATCCGATAGCAATCTTGGATTGAACCACATTATAACCGGCACCTAAAGGATCGGCTTCAGGATTCAAAAATGCAGAAATTCTTTTTTGCTGATAGACGTGCATGCTTTCGTACATGACCTGCACGGAAAGTCCTATTGCCAGCATAATGCCGAAAGCTACAGCAACCGTAAATTTATTCTCGCGAAAAATGTAGAGTAGAACCGCACCGATAGCAACTGCAATTATAAAATAAGTCGTACCTAAAAGGGCGCCAAATGCCGCCAAAATAGGAACGATGATAGAAACAAGAATAAAATTTGATGCGCCCGCCCAATACAGCAACGGCAGCAAAACTACAAAGAAAACAATGGTAGTTCCGAGGTCAGGTTGCGCAAGAATAAGGAACATCGGTGCTGCGAATATACCTAATGATATGAAAAGATGTTTTACTTTCGAGATAGAAACATCGGTTTTTGAAATATATGAAGCAAACGCTAGTACAGTTGTAATTTTTGCAAATTCAGACGGCTGCCCGCCCAGACCTATAAGTCCGAACCAGCTTTTAGAACCTTTCACAGTGCTTCCGACAACCAGAATAATTACAAGAGTAGCAATTGCGATAAAATAGAAAGTGATTGAAAGCCGTTGTAAAGTTCGGAGAGGTACAAACGATATAACTATCATGATGATGAAACCAATACCTGCCCAAAGAGCTTGACGGTGGAAGTTCGCTGCATTATTAATATCAAATGTTGCACTGTATATACATATCAAACCAACGATTACCAAGGCAACGCAGACGAAAAGCACGCGGAAATCGAAATATTCTTTAAAGTACGAGAACATACTAATGCTCTCCTTTTTCCGTTGTTTTCAATAATATAGTATCACGTGGGATCACTGCAGACACAGGTTTGATCACTTTCCGGCGCAATTCACCGAAAAGATATTTTTCCATAACCATGCCGGCAATAGGAGCTGCTTTTGTCCCGCCGTATCCGGCATTTTCCAGCATAACGGCAATCGCAATTCTTGGCTGATCAAAAGGAGCAAAACCAACATACCATGCATGATCTGCACCATGCGGATTTTGTGCAGTTCCAGTTTTTCCGGCTGAGACGATGCCAGAGATACGCGCCAGGCTGCCGGTACCTCCCGGTTCTTCAACAACGCGCCGTATGCCTTCTCTGATCATTCTCATTACATCATAATTAAGCCACACCGGAATTTCCTTATGATCAATAATGTCGATTCTGTTTGTGCGTTTATTGCGGATTGAATTAACCGCATGAGGCTGAATAAGTGTACCGTTGTTTGCAAAAACAG
>Ga0315539_1003078_pt1 | contig 11833 bp, 12 predicted proteins | sample SalMarSW160150MG_FD_203097 | JGI IMG/M metagenome (GOLD analysis project Ga0315539, IMG submission 203097) | Salt marsh sediment microbial communities from the Plum Island Ecosystem LTER, Massachusetts, United States - Salt Marsh Sediment SW1601-150 ... | reverse complement strand
CATTGCTGAACTTTAGCTTTGTAGCAGAAGTCAATGGTCAAGTTCGTGGCTTTATCTTAGGCCAAGTGGCGCGTCTGCGTGAGGGCGTCACCGAAATAGGCATAATCCAAATGATAGGGGTTCACCCAGATTATCACCGGAGGGGCATTGGCAGCAAACTTATCCGTGCTCTGTCTGATAAGTATCGCTCCGAAGGCATAAAGGTGATACGCATAGGAGTAGACCACCGAGACAAGAGCTTACTAGGCCTAGTTGAGCATGTTGGATTTGGCGTTGATCGGCTTGTAGTCTATTCCATGTTAGTGTGAAACATGCTTTCGGCCTATATCTAAAAGGTTCCTTACCTCCTGAGCATCTGAATTCCAGGGACCCCATACCGATCAGGCCCACTACAAATCAGGTATTATGTCACCAGAATACCTGCCTGAATTGGTTTAGCAGTTTCCCGACCACCTCACGGGGTTCGATGAAGTTAAGCGAACAAACTGGCTAAGCGTTACACATCTCCAGGATAATAAATATATCTTGCGTCTTGGGCGGAAATGAATGAGAAAGAGTCTAATACCTTTTCTTCCATCCTCTACTAGATCCACCAGGTCTTTTGCTGCCGTAAAACCCACCACCTCTGCTCTCAGAAGGTGGGCGAGCCGCATTAACATTAAGCGTCTGGTCCTTCATTGCTTTCCCGTTGAGGCCAGCAATTGCAGCTTGACCTTCAGACACTGTTGGCATTTCAACAAACCCGAATCCCCGGGGTCGCCCGGTGTACTTGTCTGTTATAATGCTTACAGACTTCACTTCTCCAAAAGTCCCAAATTCCTGACGTAATTCATCTTCAGTTATCTCATAGGGTAAGTTACCCACATAAATCTTCATACTAGTGCTCCTTTCATTTAATCTCGTAATCCTCGCGGAGAAAATGGCGGTGGGATTTTGCCTTGCGCAGAATTCCATTCATTTGCACCATCCCTTGAAAGCGACACAACAGGGAAACCTGAGAATAACCTTCACGTATCGAGACTCTCATTGAGATGATACATCGCCACACTCTAGAAACACACACGGGCCGGGTATCCCCGGCCCGTCTATGTTCATGGTCAAACCTGCATTATCTACTCAGTCTGACTTTATTGTAGCACTCGCTACAATAGACCGGCCTGCCATTGATAGGCTCAAAGGGCACTTCGGTGTCTTTGCCGCACTCGGCGCATATGGCAGGAAACATTTGGCGTGGGAGACCGTAGCTGTTACCACGACTTCCATTCCGCTCTGCCTTCCTTGCCTGGCGGCACGAGGGACAGCGCTTGGGCTCATTAGTATAGCCCCTGGTTTGAAATAACTCTTGTTCCTCAGCGCTGAAGGTGAAGTCGGTCCCACAATCGGCACACTGGATAGTTTTGTCCTGAAAACTCATTGGATGACCTCCTTTCTCAAAATTTTAGCTGGGGTTTGGGTCATCCAATACTTGATATGAATCTAGCAGAATCCTAAGAAGTTTGTAATAACCTAAACTTGCACTATTAAATACATCATACACTAATTATTAAGATTGTCAAGTCCCACCGTGGTTCCATTCGTGGTCTACGTCTGCCTCAATCATACACTGCTGCACTCTCTATACTTTGATGCCTCCTGGTAATTAGAATTTTATGCCAATCACCGTAACAATAAATACCCTGGAAAACCAAGCCGCCTAAAACTCCGTAGGATATTGCCGAAGCCAAAAATTGGACGTCTATTAGCAGACTAAGAATTATTATCCCTGAAGAGATAAGCCAATGGTGAAGGTGAACCCCATGCCTCCCAAAAGGAATGATAATTGATCTTATTCTACCCTGTTTTCCACTCATTTTGCCGGCCATATATTTGGTTAGCCCAAAACCTAGAAGCCAGCCCACAAAGAAGAGATAACCAAGAATAATACTAGTAGCTAGTACTAGCAGGATGCAAACTAGCTTTCTCTTCATCTAAGAGATACTCCCTATAAGACATCGGGGGGGGATTTGAACCTCCGGCCATCTGAACCCCATTCAAATGCGCTACCAGGCTGCGCTACACCCCGTCGTCTTACCTTTCGTAGTATATTATCACATGAAACTGCCAGGGCAACAACCTCGAAATCGAAAACTGGGCGAACCCCTAGCAGGAATTTTATAGCGATAGCTATCTGTCAAGGACTCGCCTTCCTTATAGATAAGCATTGGGTGATAAATTCAATTCCCCCTCTGGTAATCCGGCTCAGAAGACGCCGAAGGGCAAAGAGCCGAGATTGCCAGCCTTCCTGGTCATGGATAACAGAGTTAACAATCCGATGTATTGTTGCCCACGAAAAGTTTATAATAAGAGTGTATGTTATCAGGAGAAGCTATTAACTTATACTGGAAATGCTTATGACTGACTATGAGGTCATACATATTGCGGTAGCTCCTCCAGCCAACCTTGATGCAAACCTCGTAAGAAGTGTGGCAACTGTTATTAACAAGAGCCCTTCCCAGGCACGTCTTCTTCTGGCCGGTGAGGTGCCTAAAGTTATTGCTCACTATGACAGCATACAAGCAGCAGAATCCATAATTCGGAATCTGCGGAAACTGGGTCTTGTTGCAATTGCATGTAGGGATTCTGAACTTCGCCAGTTTCCACAAACGTTTAAGGCGCACACCTTAGAATTCAGAGAGAAAGAAGTTCTATTCCGGGATGTTGCCGGTCGTGAGAGAAGGATAATAGAAAACAATGTCTTCCTGGTTCTTGTGGGGAGGATTGAAACTTCCGCGGAGGTAGAGACTACAAAGCAAAAGACTAAGTTTAGTTTGCCCAGGACGTTGCTCATGGGCGGCATCCCAATCTGGCGAAGGGTTGATGAGAAAACCACAACTCACTCTATTCAGGCCGAGTGTTTCGCCAGGTTCTACGAACGAAATTCACCAGACCCCAGTGTAGACATCCTTCAACACCACATGAATTATTCGTTCTTAGGAGCAAAGATAGCTGCGTCCTCTTTCACAAACTTTGGTACCGTTGTTCTAGGACTCCGGGAGATATTCCCGCAGGCGATTTTTGATAACAGGCTAGCGAAACCTTCCGTTCTAACCACATCTCCCAACGGGGCTCGTGAATGTATTGAGATAAACTGCAAGTTGATTTACTTGTTCCACACAATGACCAGCGGTCAGCTTAGTAATCCATAGGATAACAAATTGACGGAATGTGTAGTTTAGAACTACTCGAGAATCAGGTATGTAATAGAGTTCAAGTCGGGTACAGTGGGCGGTACTGGACGACAGACAGAACTTTATGCTATTGTTCAGCTTTAGTGTATGGTCGAACCAAAATCGCAGGATTTGTTTACCGGGATTACATATGTTATCCCCAATCAAGAGTGACCCAAGCCCATAGCATCTCGTTGCTGCTAATTTCATGAGATAGTGTGCAGAAAAGACAGCTCGATGGAGGATAAAGAATGAATACAAATAAAGGAGAGGACTGCTCGGCTTCACTGGTTGAATCCCAACCTGCGGTCCCAGTAAGGAGAACCCTTGCCCAAGACCTGTTCGATGGTGTTGCCCCCTCGTACGACACCTGGGCGCAAGTGCTGACTTTCTTTCAGTACCTTCATTGGCGCGAGTTCTTAGTCTCGCGACTGGCTCTTCGGCCGGGAAACCTTGTGCTTGACGTATGTACAGGTACAGCCGGTGTCGCCCTGGAGATTGCCGACCACCATGATGGCCGAATCATAGGGCTAGATGTTAGCCACTCAATGTTGCAAGCTGGCCTTAGCGCCATCGAGAAGAGAAATCTGGACGGCAAAATCCAACTTACCCAGGGCCGCGCTGAGCATTTACCCTTTCCTGATGAGACATTCGATGCAGTTGTCTTTACCTACCTGTTGCGTTATGTCCAAGACGCTGATGCAACAATACGGGAACTGTCTCGGGTACTGAAACCAGGCGGGGAATTGCTCTCGCTTGAGTTCGGCATTCCAGAAGCCCTCTGGGTAAGAGCTCTATGGGAAATCTACAATAGGGTCGTCATGCCAGTAATGACCATCCCCGTTTCACGAGGTTGGCATCGTATGGGCTGTTTCTTGGGTCCGAGTATCTCGGGCTTTTGTCACCGGTATCCTGTTGAGCGCATCGCCGCAATATGGCGTGACAATGGAATCCCGCTGGTAGAAACGAAACCTCTGCTTAAAGGTGCAGCCATCGTGATGTGGGGGACGAAAGGAAGATAGAGACCGATAGCCAGCCGTAGAATTACCTTATGGTGGACTTGCTCTGCCCGAATATGACCTTCAAAGCTGTCTTTAGCCAGTAATTCACTAGTCTCGCCCTGCTTTCTTCCATTAGCGAGTTTTTCCCTCTTTAAGGCTTAAGAAGTCCGAATTCCAGGGACACCATCCTTCACCTTGTGAATGATTAGGCCTACTATAAATCAGGTATTATCTCCCCGGAATACCCACAGGATGATTTTCCCGTTTGATATGGCTATACTTAACATTAAGCTCAAATGGAAAGTCTAACGAGGAGGTAAAAATGCCTATTGTTCATGTAGATTTCTGGGAGGGCGTTGGAGAGGAAAAAGTTAAAGCGATGATACGGGGTATAACAAACGTTATCATGGATTTAGGCGTCCCGGAACAAGCTGTAGAAGTAATCGTTTATGAAATCCCCAAAACGCACTGGGGCATCGGTGGTGAGCCAGCTTCAGAAAAACTCAAAGACATATCACCACCCAGGTAGCGGCTAACCTTTGTGCCTTCTCGTAAACAAAGGTCATTTTTCAGTGCTGTTCTTACTTTATGTAAAGCACCTTTTGAAGGGCATACAATCCGGCTCAGAAGACGCCGAAGGGCAAAGAGCTAAGATTGCCAGCTAGCTTATTGAGATTTCTTGTCTCGGGCAATGCAAAACGGGGGACTAAACAAAATGGCTTTTTCTAAGTAATTAGGCCTCAGCTCCGTCAGTATCGGCTTATTTGCGGTTGTACCTCGATTGTAGCTAATTGAGAATAAATCAATATTGACAGTGAACCTTATTGTAAGTACGATTAATCTACAGATTTGTGGTAAAGGGAGGTGCCGTATGGCGACATTCTTGCTCAGTTTCATTATCGATTTGGGCAGATATAATATTTCGTCTCCTTTGAAACGCAACGGCCCTTTATTTCATAGATGGCTTCCAGATGGGGAGAACGATGCTATTGTTCTGGATATACCCAAATCAAAAGCCCAGTTAAAGCTGTGGTTTGAACGTCGCGGCTTTGTGGCAGACCACGCTATAAGATATGACAGTAAGCGCCATGAAGTTGACCCAGACATTATGATAAGGCAGGGTGTTCTAGAAGGAGGCCCTTTGATAGGACTCTTGTCGGGCTATGAATTATCAGAAGAAGAACTGTCTGCTGTTGAACAGGATAGAAAAGGCGACCCAGTATATGAAGCCCTAGGGAAAAAAGTCATTAATCTGATATGTCCTGAGGTTTCTCGATTCATATCTATTATTCGTAGGAACTACGGTCAATATTGGGTGGCAGAACTGGAAGAATGGGATTCACTCAAGTATACATTAGGAATGTATTGCAGCACCATACTCAATTCTAAATGGAGTCTTGACGATGGTAAGACATGGCACCCCTTCGTCCCCAATGACCCCGTAGGGTATCTGCGTCTTACCATGCACTCTGTAAAGAAGACATTCACGAAGTATATTAGTAAAGACGACTGGCAATGTTTGGCAGGTTATTGCAAGAAAGAGTATTCGCCGCCGCCGTCAGCGAATATACTGCTTCGTGTTCATGAACTTCTCGACCAAGGAAATTTAAGGCATGCGTTCATTGAGGGAACCAGCGCATTTGAAGTGGCTCTTTATGAGTTCATACGAGATAAACTTCGTAGCAGCAAGATTCTCCAAGAATCACTCGGTAGTTTCTATCAGCTTGGTTTAGCATCTCAATTGACTAGCCTAGCTGTTGCCTTAGGGTTAGATGTAGAAGACATCGAAAACGCCACGAAGGCAATTAAAATCAGGAATGATATAGTACATGAAAATTATGACCCGCCGTCTTCTTCTAAGGACAAACTCCAAGCACTAATGAATGTTACCGCTAGGTTGATTCTTGGACCAAATATTAGATTTCCAACAATAAATCCAGGTAACGCAATTTGGCCAGTCAAAGACTGGGAGTCAATAGATTAGAATTCCAAGGACACCATACCTACAGGACAAAGCAGGAGTTTACCTTGACTATAGATAATGAAGTAACATTTATCCACCGGTTAAACCGGGGCTTCGACAAATATTTTGGTGCCTTTACCCGGCTTAGACTCCTTTTCCCTCTTTGAGGCTTAAGAAGTCCGAGTTATATTCCTCAATTAAGCCGGCATCGCAAATTTGTTTCCCGTTATTGCCCAATTTCGGCAGTGTCGGGCTCGCTGACCGGTTTGCGCCCGCTGAACACCCCACCAATAATAGCGAGGAGCCCGGGAAGCAGCATGTGACCGGTAAGTGCCATCATTACCCCTCCAGCCACACCCCATTTAAGCCCGGATTCGCCCCTCTTCGTCTTTCTCCAGGCAGCGCGGGCGAGAACCCAGCCGGGGAGTCCGAGAAAGACAACCGATAAATAAAGCACGCCATACCACCAGAAAGGCCCAGGCTCTATTAAAGGAGCCCCACCAATAACCACACCTACTATGAAGCCTATGGCAGAGAGCACCCACATCAATATCCCCAGAATGAAGCTGACCAGCAATACCGGCCTCCCCTTTCTTTCTTCTGCCAATTCTTTCCCCCTAAACTTATCCCACAGCAAGCCGGTCAGTGCGCCAAAGACCAGAGCGGACATAATGCCAACCAATGCCAGGCTAAGCGATGCCAGGACAACCGTTCCACCATAATAAGTCCCATGAACGCCGGGCCATTCAGGGGTCGTGTAAATAACCTCAATCATAGTGACTATCCAGAGGAACGACGAAAGCACCACTCCCTTCACAACGCTGGCGGTGCCGGGGAGGAAATCGTACAGGGCTGCGAAAACGACCCCGAATATGATGCCACGGACTATATTGCTAACGAAACCGAGCGAGGAAAACATGAAGGGATAAAGCGGTGATCCGACTGGTGAGAGTCCGGCTGCGTCTAAGAAGTCCGTGAGATACAAAGACTCGTGGACGGATATGACGCCGACAACTATATAGATCACCGTGTAGATGATTCCGGTGACTATGCCGGCTTTGATGCCCCGTCCGAAATCAGCCAATTATCTCACCTCACTATACATTCGACAAAGCGACTTAAGTAGGTAATGCAATGACATTAAATTTGCTGCCAACCCGATTGTGCTTTCAGACGTTGATTATTCACATACTAATATTTTACCAGGATTTCCCCTCTCCCTTTCGACTTCGGTCAGGATAGGTCCAACTTTCTCCCGCCAGGGATGAGAAGATTTATAATTTGTGCAGCTATCCCTAGTTTCGCCGTGCTTGCTTCCGTTAGCGAGTTTTTCCCTCTTTGAGGCTTAAAAAGTCCGAGTTGTATTCCTCGATCAGGCCGGCATCGGCAAAGCTGAAGTATCTATTCTCGCCTATTATGATGTGGTCAAGGACTTTAATCTGCATAATATTGGCGGCGAAGACCAAGTCCTGGGTTATTTGTTTATCATTATCGCTGGGTTGAGGATTCCCGGCCGGGTGGTTGTGGACAAAGATCAAGGCGGCAGCATTATGTTTGACAGCGCCCTGTATAATCTCCCGGGGATAAATAGCACTGGCATTCAATGTCCCTTCGAAAAGGTCTTCAATCTCGACAACATGATTTTGGGAATCAAGGAACATAACTTTGAAGACTTCTTTCTTCAAATCTCGCATAGAGTGGTACAGGTAATCGAAGACCTCCCGGGAAGACCGGCAGTAGGTTCTATCGAGGACTTGCTCCCTAAGAAACTCCCTGGCTACATCCTGCATGAATTTGATGACAAAGATGTGGGTCGGACCTATGCCTTTAATCTTTTGTAATTCTTCAGGAGGAGCCTCCAGAACGCCTCTCAGTGTCTTGAACCTCTTTATGGCTTCCTTTGCCTGCGGCTTACAATCACTGCGAGGCGTCCCCAGTGTCAGCAGCAGTTCCACAACTTCGTAGTCGAGGAACCCTGCCAGCCCCGATTGATTGAATCTTTCCCGCAGTCTTTTCCTGTGCCCTTCCTGGCTTTTAGCTTCCATGCTTAAAGACTCCCTTCCATAACTCCCCTAACCCCTCTTACCTTAAGAGGGGAATTTTAAGGACGCTTTTTTGATGCTCATCAATTATATATTTTAACTATGGTTATGGGAATTAGGTTATACGATTGCAACGGAAGTGCTGATATAATACTGATGCAATGAATTTGGCCCGGCAAATAGAGCAATATCTCCCCCGTCAACTCCTGGAACTGGTCAAGGATATCAGCGGGCAGGCGGCTAAGCAAGGGCAAAGGGTGTATCTCGTCGGTGGTGTGGTTCGAGACCTGCTTTTAGGTTATCCCAACTTCGACCTTGATCTGGTAGTCGAGGGCGATGCAGTAAAACTGGCCCAACAAACGGCGGAAACCAGTCAGGCAAAGCTGTTGGCCCATCACCGCTTCGGCACCGCCAAGCTCAGATATGAGAATTTCACCCTGGACCTGGCGACAGCGCGAAGGGAAACCTATGCCAAACCGGGGGCACTGCCTGCGGTTACCCCGGGCACCCTCAAGGATGACCTCGTCCGCAGAGATTTCTCTATCAATGCTATGGCTATATCCCTGGAGGCAAACGATTACGGGGAACTGGTCGACCCCTATCAAGGTAAAAACGACCTGGAGCACCGCCTCATTCGTATTTTACATCCAGAAAGCTTCAGGGACGATGTCACCAGGATTTTACGGGCTGTGCGCTATGAACAACGGCTATGTTTTGAGCTGGAAGCGCAGACCGCTGAGCTACTTAAACGGGATATTCCTATGCTGGATACGATAAGCGGCGACCGAATCAGGCACGAGCTAGAACTAATTTTTAAGGAAAAACAGCCGGAATTCGTTATCAACCGGCTTGGCGAACTAGGAGTGCTGCAAGAAATAAGCCCCTTCCTCAAAGGCGATGGCTGGATAGTCGAGAAATTCGGCAAGGCGCGCCGTCTAAAGAAGCCCACCCAGTTGCCTTCGCTCTATTTCTGTCTTCTTATTTATTCATTTAGCGAAAAGGATATTGGGCAATTTTTCGCCCGCCTCAACATACCGGCAAAATTATCCCGAGCCATGCGCGATACGCTCCGTCTCAAGACCAGACTCCACCTCCTGGACAAGTCTTCCCTGAAACCCAGTGAGATTTATTACCTGCTCCGGGAATACGAGCCTGTGGCGATACAGGCAAATGCCATAGCCTCAGAATCTTCAATGGTACACCGCTATCTCCAGCTATTTCTCACGAAACTGCGCTACGTAAGGACTTCCCTCGACGGGGAAGAGCTAAAAAGACTGGGTATCTCCGCAGGACCGGAGATGGGAAAGGTCCTCCAGGTACTGCACAAGGCAAAATTAGATGGAGAGGTTAGAACCAGGGCAGACGAAAAAAAACTGGCCCTCTCTTTACCACCGAAGCTAGAACGGTAAGGGAGGGAGAAGACTCAAAACTGCCCCGCCGATGTAGCAACCCGCAAGATACTTGGGGAATTTTCCTGCCCAGCAAGCCAATATAAATTTCCACAATGGTATTCTCGAAGCGCCTGAGATAAGTCCAGCTATATCAAATGGTAAAATAGGCTGGAGGGACAGGAGAAAAATGGCCAAGATGCCATGTCGCTTCATCCAACCCACAAGCTTTTCATACCCCGGTGTAGCCTTAGTGACTATTATTTTTTTCCCTAAGTAACCAACATAATAACCAGTTATTTCCCCCAAGGTGCCAGCGCTACTAGCTATCAGAGCTATAAGAACAGGGTTCCACTTCGATGCCGCGGTTATCATTACGCCGACGAAAATAGGTACTGGAATAATAATACTGGCGTTACCTACCAGAGAGGTTACAAAAACAACCAGGTAAGCTGTAGTGGCCAATCCCTCTACTGAAAGATTGAAATAAGCCATCAGATATCGAAGGAGGAAATAAAGGCCGACGCTGAGACCAAGAACGATAACGGCATAAATAGTAGCCAGAAGCCACTTATTTCGCTTGACTTGCTCCAGTATACTCATACTTCCACCTCTATCCTAATCTTATCCCCTCGGGGAAGAGCGTTCTAGTCCCCGGGGTAAAGAAGATGCCAGGTAGCACTCCAATCCATGCTTTCTCAGGCGTGAAAACAGCTCACCGGCTTTTTCCTCCCCTGAGAAAAAGGTAAAAAGACACGGCCCGGAGCCAGCGAGATAAACTCCCGGGGCTCCGGCTTCTTCCAGAGTCTTCCGATATTTGCCCAGCCCCTGGAAGAAATCAAAGGCCGCCTTTTCGAAGACATTGAACATAAGACCAGGAGCAATCGCCTTCCCTTGCTCCAAGGATGACAAGGCTCGTTGAACAAACTGGCCTTCGGTGAAATAAGCAGCGTCTAAATTACCATACATTTGCTTTGTTTTGCCCTCGATTTTAGGTAATTGCGGCACCAGCAACACAAAGCAGGTTGAAGGTAAGGATGGCAGCGGGGTTACTTTTCCTCCCTTCCCCTCTACCAGAGCCGTGCCTTTATGGATAAAAAAGGGGACATCCGAGCCCAGCTCAGATGCTAAATAGACCAATTCGGAAAGCGGCAACCTCAATCCCCAAAGTTCATTCAGAGCCAAGAGAGTGGCGGCGGCATCACTGCTGCCACCCCCCAATCCCACACCCCAGGGTATATGCTTGCGAAGTTCAATTCGTGCCCCCAGACTACATTCCGTGCTTTCCTTAAGCAGGGTGGCTGCCTGTTCTACCAGGTTATTGCGCCTTAAGCCGGGCTCATCACATTCAAAGCGCACTTCCTCATCTAGTTGAAAATTGAGGACATCGCATAAGTCTATCGCCTGCACAATACTGGAGATTCGGTGATAATCATTATCCTTGCCCAGCACTTCGAGGACAAGATTTATTTTAGCCGGGGCATAAACAGTCAACATTATAAGTTTTTTGTAAAGGGAGCAAAGATTTTCCATAGCTCCCTCCACTCCTTCAAGCTAAGAGTTTCAGCCCGCCGTTTACTTTCTATGCCAGCCTTCTCCAGTAATAAAGCAACCTGGCTGGGCGGCATCTCTAAAGAGTGCGCCAGGGAATTGCGAATCTGCTTACGAGGAGAGCTGAAACCATGCGTAACTATATCAAAAAAACCAGCGACATCAGATACTTCAATAGGCGGCCGGGAGTAAACATCCAAGCGTAAAATAACCGAATCCACCTTCGGCGGAGGATAAAAGCTTGCCGCCGGTACATAGGATATAATAGCGGGCTTGCTATAAAACTGAATCTTAACGCTGAGCAAGCTCATCTTACCAGGGATAGCAGCAATCGCTTCACCGACTTCCTTCTGTACCATTACTACCATTTCCGAGGGCCGGGGCTGCGCCTCGAGAAAATGGCGCAATACCGGTGAAGTAATGTAATAAGGAAGATTAGCTATAACTTTATAACCTCGGACAGGTTCGGAGGCAGGTAAATTATTTTGTAGAAGTTGCCGGGGGGCAACCTTAAGTATATCAGCGTGGATAATTTTGACATCAGGAAAGGCGGTCAGTCGTTTTTTCAGCAGGGCAACTAATCTGGAATCAAGCTCAACAGCAATGACCCTGGCTCCTCGTCTGGCTAACCCCTCAGTTAGTATGCCCAGACCCGGCCCTATCTCAACTACAATGTCCTCGG
>Ga0315539_1003070_pt1 | contig 11848 bp, 6 predicted proteins | sample SalMarSW160150MG_FD_203097 | JGI IMG/M metagenome (GOLD analysis project Ga0315539, IMG submission 203097) | Salt marsh sediment microbial communities from the Plum Island Ecosystem LTER, Massachusetts, United States - Salt Marsh Sediment SW1601-150 ... | reverse complement strand
TTAGCTGCTTCAGCCTTTTCGCTGAAACTTCTGTCCATAATCAACTCCCATGACAGATGATTCTTCAGAGCTCGATTATACAACCTAAATCGAAAATCTATGGCTCATATTTTAACATTCCAGTGTTTTTATTACAATTAGCTATTAGCCTTGGCTTCGCTGTTTTTCAGAAGTTCTTTGCGACTCAATGGGTATAATCCGTGCCACATCCATCTTTGATAGAGCCCGCTGAGGTACGTCAGTCAGCTAAAGCTTTAGCGGATGACCTTCTCGCATTTGTCTGAGCTTGGAACCAATGGCTTTTTGTGTAGACGGATGCTCTGTTGAAAACCTAAAAAACTGTCATTCCGAGCGAGGCGAAGCCGAGTCGAGGAATCTGTTTTTTAATAGATTTCTCCACTCCGCGTCCCTTAGGGACGCTTCGGTCGAAATGACAACCGGCCTTTTCAATAGAGCCATAGACGGAAAAAGTGGCATAGTACAGAAACATTTTTTGTCAAACTTACCGATTGTGGTTAAAATTGTCCCGATGTAGAGCTGATCTGCCGCATTGTTGCAAGAACGATTGTATTAGTTGCTTTGAATACCTGATGATCAGCTTTTATGTGCAGTATTAAATCTCAATTTTTAATCTATCTTCGGGAGAAAAACAATGAACAATCATAAAGCATCCTTAAAAATCAAATCGTTGTTATCGCTTCTTTTGAGCGCAACAATCAGTTTTTCATTCTTTGGTTGTAACCAGCTCCAGTATACCAATGATGATCTGAAGCTGAATGATCTGGCCTACTTTGAGACTCGCGGACTCAACGTGCTAATTTTCAGCAATTGGTATAATGCCAACTTTGGTGATTCTAAAATTAGCGGGATTGAAATCATTCATCATGGGGTGCGAACGGCAACCAATGGTGACGTAAGACTGAACCCTACACCTGAACAATGGGACCCCATACCTGATTTTGTAGAACGCAAAGTGAATAAGGATAATAATAGTATTGAAGTCTACTTAGCTTATCCTGATTATGACTTTGAGTACATGATAAAAACAGAGGCACGAAACGGAGGGATACTTCTAAGTGTCAATCTTGAAAAGCCGCTTCCTAAAGAACTTGAGGACCGTGCCGGTTTTAACCTTGAGTTCCTTCCATCAGCTTATTTTGAGAAGGCATATTTAATAGATGGTAAGAGTGGTGTGTTTCCGCTCTATCCCAGCGGGCCAATGGAAGTAACCAAGTCAGGTTCTGTACAGCCAAAACCAATTGCGACAGGCAAAATCCTTACGCTCGCCCCGGAAGATCCTGCTCGACACGTTACTATCAAAGCCAAAGATTGCAAACTCATGTTATTTGATGGTCGTAATAAAGCCCAAAACGGTTGGTTCGTTGTACGCAGCCTTATTCCGGCAGCTAAATCTGGCAAAGTGGTTGAGTGGTTTCTCAGTGCCGATACCATTGATAATTGGACACGGCCACCTATGATTGCTCATTCGCAGGTTGGTTATCATCCCAAGCAAAAGAAAGTTGCCGTCATCGAATTAGATAAAAACGATAGTCCATTCCCGACGGCTCGTTTGTTGAAAGTAACAGCAGAGGGTGCATTTGTAGAAAAGTATGAGGGTGAATTAAAAAATTGGGGACAGTATTTCAGATATAATTATTCTACTTATGATTTTTCATCTGTTAAAGAAACAGGTTTGTACGTAATTGAATATGGCGATTTACGTACAAAACCATTTAGAATTGCAGCAGATGTTTATGAAAATGCCTGGCACCCAACTCTTGACGTGTTCTTTCCAGTGCAAATGGATCATGTGTTTGTAAATGAAGCCTATCGTGTTTGGCACGGCGCATCACATCTTGACGATGCATTGCAGGCGCCGGTAAATCATGAACATTTTGACTTGTATGCTCAAGGCCCCACAACAGATACGCCCTATGAGCCGGGCGAGCATATTCCGGGATTGAACATTGGAGGTTGGTTCGATGCAGGGGATTTTGATATTCGGACGCCGAGCCAATATCATACGGTGTTAAGTTTAGTGCAAACTTGGGAAACATTCGGACTCAAGAGGGATGAGACGACTATTGATCAGAAAAAACGTTATGTGGATATCCATCACCCAGATGGTATCCCCGACTTACTCCAGCAAATAGAACATGGTACTTTGGCTCTCATAGCGCAACATAGAGCTGTTGGCCGCGCTATTAACGGTATCATCGTGCCTGATCTCTCACAATATACCCATCTTGGCGATGCAATAACCATGACCGACAACCTGGTTTATAATCCCAAGCTAAAGAGCCATGAATCTGATGGATTTACCAGCGGTGTTTTCGATGATCGATGGGCATTTACCAATAAATCAACGGCGTTGAATTATGGTTCCATTGCAGCATTGGCAGCCGCCAGCCGGGCTTTACGTGGATTCAATGATGAACTGGCAGATGAATGTCTGGCGACGGCTAAAAAAGTATGGGATGAAGAACACTGCCATGAACCGGACTTATTTCGTCACGGGAATACGGCCGGAGGCCTATTACAGGCAGAGGAACTCAAAGCGGCGATTGAACTTTTAATATGTACACAAGAAGCTAAATATGCCAAAAGGATAAACGAGTTGTGGCCAACCATTGAAAGATGGTTCTTTTTTAATGCCGCTTTGGCGGTACGTGCTATACCTTATATGGATGAATCGTACTCGAAAAAAATAGAGACACTGATTAAGACTCATAAAGAACGGCTCGACAAGTTTAGCGAGCAAAATCCCTTTGGCGTTTTTATTTCTACCGGTGGTTGGGCTGGAGGCGGCATGGTCGTTGGTTCTGCGATTACGAATTATATTTTGCATAAGGCATTTCCTGAAATTATTGATCCCGAATATGTTTTCAGAGGATTGAATTACATTTATGGTTGCCATCCCGGTTCCGATATTTCATTCGTTTCGGGTGTTGGAACGCATTCGAAGAGGGTCGCTTATGGGAACAATCGGGCTGATTATTCTTTTATTGCTGGTGGTGTCGTTCCCGGGGTTCTTATTTTAAAACCCGATTTCCCTGAGAACAAAGAAGACTGGCCCTTTTTATGGGGAGAGAATGAATATGTTATTAGTGGAGGCGCCAGTTATATATTTTTAGTAAATGCGGTTAACGATTTGTTGAATGGAACATAGTGTTCTGTCAAGGCCCGAATGATGGTCTGTTATTCCCGCGAAGCTTGTCCTCGGCTCTGATTGGGCAGCGTGTATTTACCAAAGTAAATGTTACGTGGATTGATTATTGGAAATGCAACGATGCTAAATACGTTTGATGTTCTGACCTTCTTAGCCTTTTTCGCTGTTGTTCTAACTGTCAGCCTGCTTAAGAGCCGCAGGGAACGGACCAGCGAGGACTATTTTCTGGCTGGTAGGGGTCTAAAGTGGTATCTGATAGGGCTTTCAATCGTGGCAGCCAATATCTCTACGGAGCAGTTTGTGGGGATGAGCGGCCAAGGGGCTGGAAACGTTGGGCTGGCAATATCCGGTTACCAGTTACTCGGTGTAGTGACTATAGTCATAGTGGCCTTGGTCTTTTTACCCCGTTTTCTCCGGGCTGGCATCTACACTATGCCTGAGTATTTGGAGTACCGTTACAACACCCACGCGCGGGCAATTATGGCTTCTTATACGGTAGTTGTTTATGTGTTTGTCACTGTTACAGCGGTGCTATATTCCGGCGGGCTGACACTGCACACCATTTTTGGAATGAACCTTAGCACAGCAGTTTGGCTGGTGGGCTTGATTGCCGCCTTATATACTGCCTGGGGAGGACTCAAGGCCGTAGCTTGGGCTGATTTGTTTCAGGGTTCGGCACTGTTGCTGGGTGGGTTAGTAACGATGGTCCTGGGCTTTATCAAAATAGGAGGTATTCAGCCTTTTCTGCAAGCCAACGCCGACCGACTTCACATGGTGCTTCCACGAGATCACCCCGAGATTCCGTGGACCGCCTTGGTAATAGGACTATGGATTCCTAATTTCTATTATTGTGGCTTGAATCAATTTATTGTCCAGAGAACACTCGCGGCTAAGAGCTTACGGCAGGGCCAATTGGGTATTATCTTTGCCGCTGCTTTGTGGTTGATTGTCCCTTTTGCTATTGTTTTTCCTGGGATCATGGCAGTGCAACTTTATGGCGACCAATTAGCAACTGCTGACAAGGCTTATCCCACCCTCATCCGGAATCTGGTTCCTATTGGCGTGCGTGGCTTTATCTTTGCAGCCCTATCGGCTGCCGTGATCAGTTCATTAGCTTCTATGCTCAACAGTGCTTCAACGATTTTCACTATGGACTTATGCAAGCGTTATTGGCTAAAAGAGGCTACGCAGCGGTCTCTCGTTCTAATCGGCCGTATTATGACGATTCTTTTTGTGTTGATTGGCTGTCTGATTGCGCCGCAACTAATCAATCCGAAGTTTGGTGGCATCTTCAAATATATCCAGGAATTTCAGGGATTCATTTCGCCGGGAATTTTAGCTGCCTTTGTTTTCGGATTCATCGTCAAACGCGCGCCCGGCTCAGCCGGCATTGCTGCGCTAATTCTGTGTGTGCCTATCTATGGATTACTCTACATCTTCTGCTCGGGAACATTTGAACCGGTCACAGTTGTCAGGATTGCGTTTTTGAACAGAATGGCAATTACATTCTTAACGATCATTTTTGTTATGGCTGTTATTACCGTTTGTAGGCCGCTGCATCAGCCAAAAGTTATGCCGATCAGACGTGACATTGATATGACCGTTGCCCCTGAAGTGTTTTGGCTGGGTGCGGTTGTCATCATGGCTGTGATAGCGTTTTATATTATTTTCTGGTAGCAACCACCGCTTTGGCTGAGCACAATGTTGTCCATACTTAGGATTTGCTTGGCTCTGATTGTGCCTGTTCAGCCTCGAAGCGGTTTTTCATCTGTTTCCACTGCTCTTGGTCAAATACATCCCAATAGACCATATAGCGCTGATAGTGCATCTTGTAAAAAGGTATTAGCGTTATATCGTCGGTCTTGTCGGCACCTGGTGTCCTTAGGACTGAGCCATCCATAATGAATGTCCCCGGCGTTTTGCCTGGCTTGATATAATCATTGATTTTCTTGTCAGCGGCAATGATTACCGGTATCGCAGGTGTTGGAACCTCATCATATTTGTCACGCTCTTTGACATGCAGATCGATGTCTTCTATGCCTTCTGTACCCAGTGCTCCTGCAAGGAGAATCGGACCATAGAAAAATGCAATTTTATTAGGATCGTCCGGCAAAGATTCAGTGCGGAGCTTCATGGGCAGTGTTAATTTTACATCGGCACTATTCTTCCAGGTGCGGTGGATGTCTATGTAATCACCCGGCCGAGCGTTTACCGGATAGGGTTTGCCGTTTACCTTTATGGTTACTTCGTCCCTGGCCCAGTGTGGCCGACGGAGCTTTACCGTCAGTTCGACAGGCTTATCCGCGATAAGCTGTATTTGAACTTTTCCCTCGAGTGGGTAGTTTGTCTGCTGGATGACCGTAAGACCTCTGTCGTGGTAGTTCAGCACCGATGGAATAAACAGGTTCACATACAAACTTTTATCATCGTAGAAATAAATACTGTCGCCATATTTAACGTGGTTCTCCATGCCTGTGCCTGTACAGCACCAGAAAGAATCATAAGGTGAATTGTATGTCTTAAAATGCCCTGACTTCATCGGGCAAAAGTAAATCATCATGCCCTGTTTGGGGTCTTGAGAGGCGAGAATATGATTGTATAGTGCCCGCTCATAGTAGTCAGCATATTCTGCTTGCGGCTTCATGGCGAATAGTTGACGTGTGAGCTTTAACATGTTGTAGGTTTTGCAGGTTTCAGTTGTATGCACGCTTAAATGCTTGCTGAATTCCTCGGGTCGGAAGAAGTACTCACCGTCGGTATTGCCGCCGTTGACGTATGTGCGGTTATGTACCACCGTTTCCCAGAAGAACGAGGAAGCTGTGTTATAATGTTCCTTGCCGGTCAGTTGATATAGCCGTGCCAAGCCTATTAGCTTTGGAATCTGCGTGTTGCTATGCAGGCCGGTCAGTTTGTCTTCTCTATGGGCCAGCGGATCGAGTACACGATGATGATAGAAACGTTCAGCAAGTTTCAGGGCCTTTTCGTAGCCGGTTAAGGCGTAAATCTCAGCAAAGGCCTCGTTGATACCTCCGTGCTCGCAGAGGAGCATTTTTTCGAACTGCTCGTCGGTCAGTTCCCCAACTGTGCTCCAGACCCAGTCGGTTGATTTTACTAAGATGTCTTTTGCCTTTTCGTTGCCGCAGTACAGATAGGCATCGACCAGTCCCATATAGAGCTTGTGCAGATTATACCAGGGCACCCACAGCCCATTAAGATCAAAGCCAGTCGTGCGGATGTTGCCAGCCTTAATCTCGGTAAAGACTTCCTGACTGCGTGGAAACCCGCCGACAAAGCCGTTGCCCCAGTTCTCTTGACATTGGGCAAGCTCTTCGACGATGTAGTTGACCTTATCGAGCAGACGCTCATCGCCAGTTGAAGCATAAAGCTTTGATATAGCTGTTAGGTAATGCCCTAAAGAGTGGCCGGAGATCGTAGCCCTTTCCCAGCCGCCGTACGCCTCAGCCTTAGGTTTCAGACCCGCAAACTCGCGGAAGCGCGAGAGAAACCTATCCGGCTCGAGGGATAAAAGATACTTGGCGTCTAACTCCATCGCAGTCTTGAAGGGACTATTTAGAAGACGAACGTCACGAAGATTGAAGGCGCAGACCTTTTGTGGGACCTTGTCCTTGACTTTCAGCGGCTGATCAGCCACAAGTGTATCTGCCATAACGCCCGATTCTGTGACGATCACAACACCGAGCATGAGTAGTACAAATGTTGTAGTAAGTTTGGCCATTCTTACCCTTTTCTCTTTGAGAAGATTGTTAGATTCCATAGACTTATACTCCAGATAATATCCTATTACTGTATGCCAACCCGAAGGTATCACATCCGACGCCATAAGTTACCAGATCGGCGTTGAAAATCCAGGCATTTTACATTTACCCGCCGTCTTATGGCGGGGCGAGGTGGCAGGGTTTTTCTTTTATTTAGCCCCGGCACCTGTGCCGGGGGGGTTGTTCTTTATGGTCGGAGTAATTTTTTTAATATATTTATCACCCGTCTTTTACGTGGGGTTTTGTTTTGAACATTCGGTAATTTGAATTTAGATATTGTTTAGGATTTGATAGTACTATCTGCTATACGCTACACGCTATTCGCTTCATCCATCCACTCATCTACTCATTTGTCATGGTGAGCGCAGCCGAACCATTTGGCCACGACTGAAATCGCCCCGAATGCTCATCGCAAACTCCCTCTTTCTTGCAAAATCCTCTTGACGATTTCGGCCTTTTCCTTATCATTGCAATTGCATCGTATAAATCGAAGGAATAGATCAATGGCTGTGCTCAATTTCAAAGGAAAGTCTTTTGTTCAAAACTATCACCTGCAAGTCAAATATCACCAGCTTATTCCACGGAAGGAAAAGAGTCTTACCGATAAAGTGAGCCTTCATGATAATCTGATTATTCATGGCGATAACCTCAAGGCATTAAAAGCCCTTCTGCCCACTTATGCTGGGAAAATAAAATGTATCTACATCGACCCGCCTTACAACACCGGCAACGAAAAATGGGCCTATAACGACAACGTCAATTCCCCGATGATGCAGGATTGGCTCGGCAAAGTCGTCGACAAAGAATGCCTCACCCGACACGACAAATGGCTCTGCATGATGATGCCGCGACTTAAACTGCTACGTGAATTGCTCACAGATGATGGGGTTATCTTTATTTCGATAGACGACAATGAGGCGCACCGGCTTAAGATGCTCATGGAAACAGATATCTTTGGTGAGGACAATTTCCTCGCTCAGTTGGTATGGGACTTAGGAACTGGTACAGCCGCTGGCAATTTCACGCGCGCTCATGAGTACGCTTTGTCCTTTGCGAGAAGTAAGGAGTCAATCACCAACTTTAGGTACAGTGGCATTGAAGCGTTGATTTCAGAGCGAGCTGTCAAGAAGATATCGAGGGGGAATCCCGCAAGTCAGATTACATTTCCGCCAGGGATCGGCTTTGAGGGCAAGGACGCAGAATTCACCGGAGTTATAGGCGACCGCGAGAAAATCCGGATAGTCAAAGGAGACATGATATTCAAACAAGGCAAATTAGCCAAGCCCGTAACGCTCGAAGCAGGCTGGGCAATGAGAAATCAAATTCTGTCTTGGCTCGATGGAAAGGAGACATTTGACAGTAAGGGCCAGAAGGTTCGGAGATTCTTCTTCGATAACAAGGGACGCCTGCAATATGAAAAAGAGCGAGGCTTTGTGAATCCCCAATCGGTCCTCAGGAAAATTGCCAGCACACGCAAAGGTTCTGCGGTGGTAGAGGACATTCTTGGAAAAACAGCCATAGATTTTCCTAAACCGGTCGAACTTATTAGATTCTTGGTTGGGCTTGTGACTTCGGATAACGATATTGTACTTGATTCTTTTTCCGGCTCCGGCACTACCGCCCACGCGGTTTTGGCATTGAATAAAGAGGACGGTGGCAATCGTCGGTTTATTTTGGTTGAGTGCGAGGACTATGCGGACAAGATAACAGCCGAGCGTGTTCGGCGGGTGATAAAGGGTGTGCACAAAGCAAAGGATGAAAATCTTAAGAAAGGTCTTGGCGGCTCTTTCAGTTATTTCGAATTAGGTCCGCCGATTGAAATGGAAAGTATCTTATCCGGCGACGATTTGCCTCCCTATAAAGACCTCGCACGTTACGTCTTCTACACCTCTACTGGCGAAGAATTTGACGAAAAGGCCGTTGACGAGAAGCGAAACTTCATCGGCGAAAGCAGGGAATATTTGGTTTACCTGTTCTATAAGCCCAACATCGATTATTTGAAAGGCACTGCCCTCACCCTTGACCGTGCAAAAGCGCTCGGCCCATACAAGGATAAACGCCGACTCGTCTTTGCACCGACAAAATATCTTGACCAGGACCACCTTGACCAACTGCGAATCGATTTTGCCCAACTGCCCTTTGAAATTTATAAATTGGTAAAATAAAAACGCTTAGCCCCGCCACCTGTGGGCGGGGGTATATCAATGGAATCCAAAGAATACCAAATAAAAACCCTCAATCAGGTAAAACGCTACCTCGACCTGCTTTATCAATGGCGTCAAAAGGCCCTCGCCAACCCCGGCCTTAAAATCAATTTCCCATTAAATGCCTGGGATGAAATTGACTCTCGTTATCGTCCTTATTCTTCCCGCCGCGATGGCCTCGTTAGACCGCTTCCCTGCTTTTGCCTTAAAATCCCTACCGGCGGTGGTAAAACGTTTCTGGCGGTCAAAACCATTGACCTTATCAACACCGTTTATCGCAAATCCCACACCGGCCTTGTCCTATGGATCGTCCCCACCACCCAGATATACAATCAAACAATCAGGAGCCTGCGAAACCGTGACCATCCGTATCGCCAGCATTTGGATATCGCAAGCGCCGGCAGAACCCTTATCCGCGAAAAGACCGATACCTTCTCACCTTTAGACGTTCAAGAGAATCTCATTGTCCTTATGCTTATGCTCCCCTCCGCCAATCGCAAAACAAAAGAAGTCCTGCGTATGTTCAAAGATAGTGGTGGCTTTGCGGAATTTTTCCCGCCAGAAGACAATCTGGAGGCAAACGCTCGCCTGCTTGAAAGAATTCCTAACCTCGACACCTTCGAAAAACAATCCGCTTTTTGGGGAAAACAGGTCAAGTCCTCTCTTGGCAATACGCTGCGATTGCTAAATCCCGTTGTCATTCTTGATGAAGGCCATAAGGCTTATAGCAAGATTGCTCAAGAAACACTCGAGAGCTTTAATCCCTCAATAATTATTGAACTCTCTGCAACACCGCCGGATAAAAGCAATAAACTCGTTGATATTACCGGCATCGAGTTGAACCGCGAGGAAATGATAAAATTCGACCTGCACATATTCAATAAGGCAAATCCCGACTGGAAAGAGACGCTTCTCGAATCACACAACCACCTTGAAATGCTAAAGCTCAAAGCCAGAGAATACCATGCCAATACCGGAAAATATATCCGGCCTATTTGTCTCATTCAGGTCGAACGCACCGGCAAAGAACAACGCGGCAAAAAATTCATCCACGCCGAAGACGTCCGTGAGCACCTCATAAATATCGTTGGCTTGCAGCCCGATGAAGTCGCTGTCAAAACAAGCGAAAAAGACGAGCTAAAAGAAGTGGACGATATTGGCGGCCTGATGTCTGAGAACTGCCGAATCCGCTACATTATCACCAAGCAGGCCCTTCAGGAGGGCTGGGACTGTGCTTTTGCTTATGTCCTTGCAATCCTTACCCGCCCCGGCTCAAAAACCGCCCTTACTCAACTGGTCGGCCGTATCCTCCGCCAACCGTTTGCAAAAAAGACAGGTATCAAGGAGCTCGATGAAAGTTACGTCTTCTGCTACCAGCAGGAAGGTGTTGAACTTCTCGAAGAAATAAGACATGGCTTTCGCGGTGAAGGACTCGGCGATCTCACAGGCCGAATCGCTATGGATGACGAAACTTCCGGTGGAGAACACGAGGAAATTATCACACATGTCAGAGATAAATTCAAAAAAGCAGCCGACCAGGTCATTCTACCCGTATTCGCAATCCGCGATGGAACTAATTGGCGAAAAGTCAACTACGATATGGATATCGCAAGTCAAATACCCTGGGACAGGGCGGATTTGTCTCCCTTATATGAAACTCATTTGTCGATGATAGAGGAAAAAGACATTGAACAGGTCGCAACTCTCTCCGACGACCAGCACGAAGTCATAAAACTTAGGCAATCTGAATTGCTTAAAGCCGGAGCGCTTCATCTCGACTCTGTTTTTCTCGCCCGTCACCTTCTCGATATTATACCCAACCCCTGGGTTGCTTATGAATTCGGCAAAACCGTTTTGAATAAGCTGCTTACCAAATTCTCCGAAAAGGTTGTCATCAACAACTTCGTCTTCATCATCGAAGATATCCGTAAACATCTCGCAGGCGAAAAAGACCGACTTGCCGAACAGGTCTTTCGCATGATGATTTCACAGGACAAAATGCACTTCCTCGTAATCACCAACAAACTCGGCTACAAACTTCCAAAGCAGAAGAAGACTCACCCTCCAAGACTTAATAAGCCCAGTGGCGACCAACTTGAAAGAAGTCTATTCGATTATGTTTCCCGCGACGATTTCGATAGTGATTTAGAGCGTCAGGTTGCGTGGTATCTTGATGACCAGGACAAGCTTCTTTTCTGGTATCGCAACGTCCCCAAATCTGATTACGGGGTCCAGGGCTGGCAAAAACACCGCGTTTATGCCGACTTTATATTTACTGACTCCAACAACGATGGTTTTAACCGTGTCTTCGTCGTCGAAACCAAAGGGATTTACCTGAAAGGTAGTGAAGATACAGAGTACAAAAAGTCCCTCTTTAATCTCTGCAATAACCTCTCTAGGGAAACGACACTCACCGAACTCGGCATGGAATTACAGACTAAAAGTATCTCCTTTATAGTTGTTGGCGAACTTGAATGGCAAAATTGTTTCAACTTACTCTTTACATCCTGAGATGACCCACATGTCTTAGGAGAAAATAACCGCGTTAAAACCTACCATATACTTTATAACATTGTAACCGTTCACAGTATTTTGGATAATTGAAGTAAAACTGTGTTTTTGTCCGATAAAGATTTCATGGACAAAGACACCATTATCGAAAAACTCGTCGAAGAAAATAAACTTTTGAGAGAGCGTAT
>Ga0315539_1003069_pt1 | contig 11853 bp, 14 predicted proteins | sample SalMarSW160150MG_FD_203097 | JGI IMG/M metagenome (GOLD analysis project Ga0315539, IMG submission 203097) | Salt marsh sediment microbial communities from the Plum Island Ecosystem LTER, Massachusetts, United States - Salt Marsh Sediment SW1601-150 ... | reverse complement strand
GTGTGATCTGTTGGGAAGGGTGGCAGTTCGCTGTCCTTTCTTCGGCGGTGGGCGTCTGTCGTATCGATCTTCACGGTACCCTCCTTGCTGAGCTAAGCAGTCGTCTGAGGGTCAGAGTTATCCCGGACGATCGCCGCAATGCCCATATCTTGCAGGAACTTCACGAGTACTTGGCGGGGCAACGGAAATCGTTCTCCTGTACTCTCGACTTCCAAGGGACTCCATTTCAGATGTCGGTGTGGAACACGTTATCACAGATTCCCTATGGCAAGACTATGTCCTACGGGGAGATCGCTGTGGCGATCGGCCGGCCCCATGCTACCAGGGCGGTCGGTGGAGCAGTTGGCGCAAATCCTATTCCTATAGTTATTCCCTGTCATCGAGTGATCGGGAAAGACGGCTCCCTTGTTGGCTACGGTGGCGGACTCCCTCTCAAGGAGCGACTCCTCGCCCTGGAACAGGGCAGTCTTGATCTCTAGCAATCCTTGTGGTGCGCGGCGAGTTCTGGGGTATCGGGCTCGACGTGTACCATCACGTTCACCGGCCTCTTGCACGCAGCCTGCAACACTTCTTCGACCTGCATCGAGATGCGATGCCCCTCTAAGAGGGTAAGATCCGGATCGACAAGGACGTGCACGTCGACGAACGTCTCCCGTCCGACGAGGCGAGTACGAAGGTGGTGCCATTCCCTTGTCCCTTCCACCTGGCTGATCGCATCCGCGATCTCCGCGATTTCCGTTCCGGACAGCCCGCCCTCAGTGATCTCATGCAGAACTTGGGCCAGCGTTCTTGCACCTGCCACAACCACCATCAGGCCGACGATCAGCCCGGCGAGCTGGTCGGCGTGCCCGAATCCAAGCAGCCCCCCGATCCCACCGGCGAGGACCGCGATCGACGACAGGGCGTCCGACCGGTGGTGCCAGGCGTTTGCGTGCAGGGCGGTGCTTTGCTGACGCCGGGCGACGCGGATCGTGAGTCGGTAGATCCACTCCTTGCTGAGGATGGAGGCGATCGCCACGATGATGACGGGAATGCCCGGATAGTTCACGCGATCCGCATACAATGCCGATCCCGCATCCCAGGCGATATACATGCCTACCAAGATCAGCGCCCCCGCTACCGCCCCGCCAGCCAGCGTCTCGTAGCGACCGTGTCCGTACGGGTGACTGGAGTCGGCAGGCCTTCCCGCCAACCTAATTCCACCGATCACTACAAGGTCGGTCGTTATATCAGATCCCGAATGGATGCCGTCGGCAATAAGAGCGATCGAGCCAGTGAATATCCCCACAAAGACCTTAGCGAGAACCAGCGTCACGTTGACCGCCATGCCGATCAGCGTCACGCGGACACCAGAGTTAAAATGCTGTTGAGTCTTGCCCGGATGCATGTCCATAAGAACCATTCTACGCAGCAGGGTCACTACAGGCAACCGGCCAGAACAGTAAAGTAATGCAATTGGTACTCACTTACTCATGAGTTTGTCCCCACGCTCATACTCCACGCTGACACCGCGTTCAATAAGGCTCTGTATGTCGGCCATAGCCTGGGAGGCGGGTGTAAGGTCAAGGTAGTTATAACGTAAATCTACAGAACTACCTGGGCCAAGCCCACCGGCCTGACTGTTTACAACAAGCGGAGAGAGATTGCTGATTCGGTTGTGAGATAGTCCAAGGCCGTGAAGACACGTTAGACCACCAAGCGGCGAGATGTCGCTGATCTGGTTATCATTAAGAGAGAGGACCCGCAGATCACTGAGATCTGCCAGGGATGAGATACTGCCGATCTGGTTGTCTCCAAGATCAAGCTGTTCCAAGTTAATGATGACTCCCAGTGGTAAGAGATCTCTGATCCGGTTAGTCCCAAGATCGAGCACCTCCAGCTCGGAAAGGTTCGCTAGCGGTACGATGTCGACGATTCGATTCCCCATAAGATCAAGAAACCTCAAGTTTACGAGGTGTGCCAACGGTGTTACGTCGCTTAGCTGATTAGCCTCCAAATGCAGCGTCTCAAGAGCAGAAAGGCTCGCAAGCGGTATGATGTCAGAAATCTGATTCCTCGCAAGGTCAAGTGCCTTCAGTGCAGTAAGGTTTGCCAAGGGATAAATGTTAGTCCGAAGTTCCCCGGGATTCTGGGCCTGAAATCGGTAGTTAATGCAGATAAAATCGCGTATTGATGGGGAAAGAGCTCTCTATTTTGTAGACATGTCGGATCTCTTATTTTGCTTGACATCGACCCTGAATACGTAGCATACTTACTCTTGCTGGGATGAGGCTACAAGGCGCTCTCAACCTACAGAATCCGGGTGTAGACAGAACGCTGCACTCCGATTGTCGGGAAACCTCCCAACCCAACAGAGCTTCCGCTATTTCTGTCTCAGGAACTTCAGGTTAGTGATCTTGTTAGAATGAGGTGGAGGACCTTCAGCTCGGTGAGTAAAGCAAGGGGGGGGTGATATCACCGATCACATTGGACGCAAGGTCGAGCCTCTGCAGGCAGACAAGGTTCGCAAGCCCCGAGATATCAGTGGCTCTATTCCCCCTCAGGTAGAGCTCTTCCAGATCGGCGAGGTCTGCTAGTGGTGCGATATCGCCAATCAAGTTGTGCGCGATATCAAGGATTCGTAAAGCGGTGAGTCTTGCTAGTGGTGAGATGTCACTGAGCGAGTTCTCCCCAAGGCAGAGCACTTCCAGTCTCCCGAGATCCGTCAGCGGTGAGATGTCGTCAATTGAGTTTTCCGAAAGGGTTAGCTCCTTTAGGTTCGCGAGGTGCATAATCGGTGAGAGGTCACTTATTCGGTTACGCCAAAGGGCGAGTTTCTCTAGGTTGACGAGATTCGCAAGGGGAGAAATATCGCTGATCGAGCCGCACGCCATCTCAGGAATCCGCAGGTTCGTGAGATTTCTTACCGCCGCAATATTCTTTATCTGGTTATACGTTAGATTCAAGGAAACAAGATCGGTGAGGTTCGCCAATGGGTAGATGTACCAGATCTGGTTTCCGCCAAGGTCAAGCTCTTTCAGATGGGCAAGCGTGGCCAAGGGGGAGATATCCTCGATCAGGTTGATCTCAAGATGGAGCACCCGCAACGCAGTGAGATCCGCAAGTGGAGAAATGTCGCTGATTTGATTTTCCCCAAGATCGAGGCTTTGCAGGTTGACCGCGTACTCCAAACCAGAAAGATTGGTGATTCCGCGCGCAGTGGCATCGAGCTCAACCAAGAGAGCCATATCATCTGCGGTAATAGATCCTTCGGGCTTCCGGAGTGCCTCTCGCACCGACATCTCCAGGTTGGGGTCGACAAAATGGACCACTTGAGCCTGGGCTGCCACGAAACAAACGAATATAATGAGAAGTGGGAGACAAAGGTTATCCAAGAACCGCAGCTTTAGCTCTTTGAATCGCATGCTTCCTCCTTTAGTCTTGTTTATTGCTCGTCGACAGCCTCCGTGGCCTTCTTGTCCTCCGAGAGCTGCTTCTCAAACAAGGTGCGGTAGGTTGAACAGCGCTCCATAAGCTCCATGTGAGTACCCTGACATACCAGGTGACCACCTGCAAGGACGTTGATCTTGTCTGCCATGTAGATGGTGGATAACCGGTGGGCGACCACGATCAGATTCATGTCATGTGTCTGTAGAGATTCGTAGATCTTTGCTTCAGTCTTCGAGTCCACTCCAGAAGTCGCCTCGTCCAGAATGAGAATCTTTGGTCTTCGGATAAGAGCGCGTGCAAGGGCGACCCGCTGACGCTGGCCGTCGGAAAACCTGCCCCCTCTCTCGCCGGCAACGGTCTCATATTTATCAGGAAGCTCCATGATGAAATCGTGAATCTGCGCCATTTTAGCGGCCCAAATCACCTCATCGGTTGTATACTTCTCCCCCAGGGTTATGTTGTCTTCAATCGAGAAGTTAAACAGGAAAGCCTCCGGGAGGACAAAGGCAATCCCCTCTCGCAGCTCTTTAGTCCCATAGTGCTCCAGGGGCAGGCCGTGGGGCTGACCTTCACACCCGTAAATCAACAGTTGGCCCCAGGAACGTGACGTCAAAGTTCAAGCACTACCCTTGGTTTATCCCCCTCTATCTTAATAATATCTGCTAACGTACCAAGGCCTCGACTTTCCTTTATGCTTACCCGCTTCAAAAGTTTATCTCCATCGTAATATTCAAGAGATATCTCCCCCTCTTTGACAAAGATATCAAGGCAGTACCGCTGATCATAAAGCGCGATCATCTTCTTGCCGAGATCCAACCATACTTTCACTCCTTTCAGAACCTCTGAAATTGCTTCAGCCATCGCAAACACCTCCTTTTTGCTAATTAGTTATCCATCAGTGCCTTGCAATTCTATCTCATATTCCCCCCATATAGACAACTTTCCAGCATTTTTTGACCCGTGAAATCAACCACCGGCATAGGCGGTTGCCTGTAGTAGTTCACCGAGTGCGCCGTTACTCCTTTCCCGTGGGCCTCCTCTTTGACTTGCCTTCATCACGCCTGAGCTTTGCAAAAAAACAAGACACGAACATTCCTACTGGATTCGTACATCCGGCCCCGTATTGCGTCCACGAGTAGGATCAAGATGGCGTAGGCCAGAAGCTCCAACGTCATCACCTTCTCCAGCGTACGCAGGCTCTTCAAGTCCTTGAAGAACTCCCCAATCTTCCTCCGCATCTCCGATTCTCGAGCCTTCCTCGATCTTAAGTCCGGCGAACACCCCACAGGGATTCGTTGAATCCCCTCTCCTACTTCCCCCAACTACATTAACATTGACCTTCCTGTTGCAGCAGAGCCCATGCTGGGCTGTTTTCTAGGAGAGGCAATCCTTAGCGTGATATTACCTCCTCCTCGAAGGTAGAACTATTCCCCATGTCAGATAGACAACTAAATCCATGCCATCCTCGCCAAAGACTTCTGCCTATACATAACATATGCCGTTGACGCGTTGTTCACTTGCCACTGCCTAAGGCTCTCATGTCCAGGAATGCCTGTGGCGCTATTTGCGCAGATCTTACTTGCGACTCCCCCTTAATGCACATTCCACCAATGGAAGGAAAGTCTGGGTTTGCATGCACAAAGACCATGCTAGCCACAAGCTTCTGTAAAGTGGTCCTTACTCCGAAATCTAGATCCAGTCGGAATGCAGGTCTATCTTGCTCAATATACACGCCTTCGCCACTTGCAATATAAACGCAGGTTTCTAACGGGTCACCAGATTGTAACTGCAGATCAAGCTCAGTGACCAGAACATACCGCTTCGCTGTGTACGGCAAGCATTGCACTTCTACAACTAGATTCGTCGATCTCGGTATGGGAAAGTGAGTTCGCCCGTAGCCAACATATCCACAGCCAATATCGCGATATGGATAGCTACTACTATCAAGAAAACCGTCCAACGCGTTATGGCGAATAATAGACATACGCCTTGAGGATCTTCCATCATCCGTGAAAGCGTTAAACCCTACTGTCTGTGCAGTTGGATCCTCAAAAATACTAATGGACTCCTGATTTGTAAATACCAACTTTCCTTTGAGCGTCATTGCTGCACAGAAACCTAGAAAGTCCATCTCGAGCAAGTGCGCATACTCGTGGAAGATGTTACCAACAGCGTTGGAGCTAAGGAGAATCGGTGTCCCGTCTAGCCCAGTTGCGACCTTAGGCAACGTGTGCAGTGCACATAAGCGGTGCAGCTTCTCGGGGGCAAGGTCAGCATAAAAGTAGGATCTCGACCGCTCTTGAAGTTGCAGGGTGTAGAAGCCTATGCACTGCCGCTTGAGAAAGCTATTGGCCTCTACCACACGTTCCTCTCGATAAAACGAGAGCGTAGCATCAACAAGATGGCTCGCCACTGCATCAACGACAGTAAGCAAGCTATCTTTCTCGATAAAGCCTCGCTCTACATTCAGGTCTCCCGGGTCCGGTGCCCATTTAGCAGCTCTGGGAAGCGTGAACGATCTGGCTCCATGGGAGTCATCCACAACAACGGTGCGCCCATTGTACATCAGCGAGTGTACCCGGGACTGGCAGTAACTTTGGAGCTCCTCGAAGCACCCGCGGCATATCCTGAAATGCCGGGCCTGTAGGCGATACGTTATCCGGCTTTGCATCCCAGGACTCCTGAACGGACCAGGGCCACAAGCTCCTCGATGGGCAACCCCTTGCCTGTACACTTCTTGAAGGCTACTCCAAGGGCACCTAGAGTAACCCCATGTTGCGGTGGGACCAGACGGTAGATGACCGTGGCGTCGCCGCTAAGCTCAACAAAGGTGTTTCGAGCCTCGTTACGGACAATCAAGGAATCTCCTTGCCGGGTAGCTAACTTCACCAAATTCAGGATCTTGCTTTCGTCGGTCAGGGCGGTTACCGCTGACAAGTCAAGGCCTGTTATCCTGCTGGGTACTTTCTTAGCCTGATACATGTCAAATAACCTGGATAGCTCCCCTGTTGTAAAGGGGCAAAGTGGATCTTCTCCGAAGAAGTCTCCTGAGTATGCCATAGCATTGCACCGGCACCCTCCACACTTGAAGAGCAGTGAGCAGGTACTGCATCGACCGCTAACCCGCCGCTCTCGCCAGCGTTGGAGGACGGGGTGACGTTGCCAGATTTCAGTCAGTCTTGCCTCCGTGACATTGCCGAGAACATAGGAATTAAGTTGACAAGGGACAACGTCCCCATTGCTGCGTACACCGAAATAGTAGATCCCAGCGCTGCAACCTACAAACAGACTGTCCGCAAACAAGTCCCAATCGACAGCTGCCATCCAGTGCTCGTGCGTCACAATGTAGCGCCGACCGAGCTGAGCATTGCGCGTTACGACCCAGTCAAGGAGGTGGCGATACTGTTTGGTGCTCAGGTTGTCACCGTACATCCGCTCACCCCTGCCGATTGGGACGAATTGGGAAATGTTGAGGAGGCCAGAGCCCAGACGCAGGGCCAGAGCAAGCACAGCATCGAGCTGGTTCAAGTTTTGCCGCATCGGCACAAGCCCCAGGCTGAAACCGACCCCATGCTGCTTAAGAAGCTTGATACCCTCCATCTGCTCTAGAAAGTGTCCCTCACGGCGGACAATCCGGTCGTGAGCCTTATCAATCCCATGGACGCTAAGGTAAAATTGGATTCTGTGCTCTCCGAAGCCCTCGTTGAGTTGCCGGACCTGCTTAACCAAGCCCTCTCGCCGGTTTACCATCATCGTGTCTATGGTGATGATTGGTGTTGCATCCCCCATTCGTTCAACTAGCTGCTGGAGTATCTGGGCAATGTAGGGGCTCAGGAGGGGATCGCCTCCGCCAATGCCTAGATGTAGGGGCTTCAACTCCACAACATTGTCGAGGATCGTTTCTATGAGTTCTATGTTCTCCGCTGGGTGGGGCTTCCCCCCAGCACTGTAGCAGAAGCTGCAGTGGAGTTGGCATGCTGTCGTGAGGTCCCAGGACAGGTGATACGGTCGTTCCGGTACAACAATCCGCTTCATGATTAGCCACCCCTCAGCTTCAGTGCAAGCATCAGCAAGAGTAGCGAGATCAGGGAGGCTGCCCCTGCCAGCACAAACGAGACCTTTAAGCCCAGGGTGGAAATGAGGGCACCCCACAGCAAAGGTCCCACCACCCAGAAGGCACTACGGAGGGTGTTCAAGAACGAGAGAGCGGTGGCCCGTTCCTCGGTGACCTGCTCGTTTTCCAAGAGGGTGATGCCACTGCCTCTGAAGTAGCCGCCGGCCACCGCTATGCTCACCAGGGCTATGAAAGCCCAGGGGCCGGGGGCCAAAGGCATCAGGAAGAAAGCCAGCGCCGACAAGAGTGTGGGATACAAGATAAGTTTACGATAGCTCGTAGCTTTCATCTTGGAGATATAGAGCCCGGCTACCGCCGCGCCCAATGAGGTAACGCCGAATGCCAGGGCCGTTTTCCCCAAGTCCACACTAAACTCCTGCACAAGGTAGGTAATCCACCAGGCCGTGGTAATCCAGATGGGAAGGGTGGCGAAGAAGCTCTGGGCTGCCGTGATCCAGAGAACGCGGCTCTGCAGAAATTGGCGTAACCCGATCTTGAGGATCTCCAGCCATCCCCGACGGTGCTGGCTGCCGTGGTTCTCTGGAAAGCTCAGGATAAACAGACCGTTGGCTAGGACAATAAGGCCGACCAACGCGATGGGGAAGCGCAGGCTGCCCAGGCCGCCCAAAGCGAAGGCTGCTGCCATACCCAGCATGGTAAGCGGGACAGAGTAAAGGTAGAGCTTACCGAAAGCCTGTCGCATGCCCTCCCGGCCAACGTTATCGTAGAGCCAGGCCTCGCGCGCACCGCTGACGAAGGCGTAAGAAATCCCCATGAGCACAGCAGTGAGCAGCGCGGGGCCCAAGGCAGAAACCGAACTGAGCCAGAGCATGCCCAGCCCGTAAGAGAACATTGCCAGGGCCCAAGAAAGCCGACGGCCCAGTCGATCTGCGAAGGCTCCAGTTAGGTAGTCGATGGCGAAGGTGACCGCCGAGGCCAGGGATACAAAGAAGCCAAATTGGGTGGGGGCGAGGCCGAGTCCTTGGTCCGTGGTCATGAACTGGAGGTAGTATGGATCAAGGATCTTGAAGGCAAAGAATTCCAACAGGCCCACCGCGAAGACATACCTCCAAACGTAGTAGCGCGAGCGCACCTGGCTAGTCGGACGTTGTGTTATGTTTTATTTCTCCTATGTTCCACTCATTACAGCTGAAGGAAACACTCTAAGCTCCGGTTCACTGCTGCCTTGGACCAGCGGGCACCAAGGGTCGGCAGCCATCCAGTTGCCAGTGAGGTAGTAAGTTCGAGCCCGGCAGCCCCCACAAAACTCCCAGTAAGAGCAAGAACGGCAGGGCTCAGCGAGCAGTGATCCGTCACGGAACCCCTTCAGCATCGGCGATTCATAGAGGGCAAATAGAGACTGCTCAAGAACATTCCCCAAGCGCAGATCCCGGCTATACAGACAGGGCAGCACTGAGCCGTCGCTGGTGACGGTTAGGTTGTTGCGACCCCAGGGGCAGGATGTGCTTAGGTCTAAGTAAGGTGAGATCGGATCGGTGAGCGGATAGTACGGGATGTTGTAGTAAACTGAGAAAGCCTGCCGGAAGTACCTGGTGTCGAGCTGGCGAGCGAGCTTCATCACTCGGAGGTGTTCCTCGTAAGGGATACTGAGCTGCGAGCTCACGATACGTCCACAGTAAAGAGGGGGATTGATCCAGGCGTAGTTGCCTCCCAGGTCAAAGACGAGCTCAACGTAGGCCTTGATCTCGCCCAGGTTCAGGCTGGTAAGGGTAAGGGTGGAGCCCAGGAATGTACCGGGCGCGTGGCGCACCAAGGCCTCGACACCAGCCATAGTCCGGACAAACGAGCCGCGCCCCCGGATGGAATCGTGTGTGTTTTTCCCAGCCCCATCCAGTGAAACCATCACCTCCTCGATCCCCAGGGACTCAATGAGTTCTGCCTTCTCTTTGTCGATCAGGGTACCATTGGTGATGATGGCGATGCCTTTGACCCCTGAGGAGGCTCGTGCCAGCCGAAGCATCTCCCAGAGGTGCTCGTTCATCAGTGGCTCCCCTCCGGAGATGGTCAGCCAGAGCCCGTCCCAGTGCAGATGATTGATAAGTTCGTGCGCCTGTACCAGGATATGGCCAAACTGCTTCACGCTCATAGTCTGCTTCTGGGTGGGCGGATTGTAGCATGTCCTGCAAGCCAGGTTGCAAAGATTGGTGACCTCAATGTCAAGGTTGAAAAGGCGCATGCTGACGAACTTCTGCTCCCGGGCCAGCCGCAAATCCACCCTGCGTCGAAAACGTTGATCCGAACCATAGAGTGGCGAATCCCGGAAGATGGCGCGCAGATCGCTAGTATTCATGGAGCCCTCCCGGTACGCTCCCACGGAAAACCGACTCCCATCTACTCCTTGGTACTACCTCTGTAGACGTTGATGTTGTAGCCCTACATACCCAGGAACTGGCCCTCCTCGAGAGAGGAGATGCACACACAGCCTGCGCGCAAGGCAAGGATAAGCTTATTCTTAGGTAGCTGGGCGAGTAGCTTTCCCAGGGGGATGCATATGCAACTTGGGAGCTAGGTTCGCTCATACCAATCTCGGGGCAAGACATTAAGCACAACAACCTCCGCATCGGCGGCCATAGTCAGCAATTGCTCCTTCGAATTTGCGCTGTAACACTCACCTTCCCGAGAGGATCCCTTACCCAGACGAAAAGGGAAACCCCTCCTGAAACTGGGGAACTCCCTCACCAGCCCGCCGTCTGCTCATGAACCTCACTTCTCCCAAAACAGAGCCTCTGACAGTGCCATCTTTTCCGTAAATAACTTCTGCACCGTCTGCTCCCCGTGGATCCCCATCAGCGTTTTCTCGACGATCTCCGAGGCTGCCTCGGGGGACGCTCGGTCGGTCAGGGAGAGAGGCAAGGGTGTGAGTCCACCGTGAATGCACCAATGAATCTGATAAATCCCTTCGTGATTTCGTACCGACATCCCGATCACCTCCTTTCTATAAAGCTAGAACACTTTCGGACTATTTTTCTTGACGGTCTGTCACCTAGGTGACAAAACTCTATCGACCAGACAATGGATAGCGAAGAACATCCGACGGAATCATCATTTGTGCGGAATGGGACATCTGTCACCCTAAATTACCCAGGCGCTTATGATCGAGGATAGTGATTCGACACCGCTCCTCTCGAATCAGGCCCTGGTCAGCCAGCTTTCGCAATTCCCGGTTCACTTTCTGCCGGCTCGAGCCTATCATATCTGCAAGATCCTGCTGCGAAAGACGAAAGTCAATCCGTAAGGTGTTTCCTTCATGTAGTGCGTGTCTTTGCCCCAATGACAGAAGGACATGAACCAGCCTTTTCTCGACGCTCTCGTAGGCGAGGTCAGCCATGCGTTGAAGCAGAAGCTGGCCGTCCTGAGCGAACCGGTGCTCTATTTCCGCCTCCAGCTTGGGATACTGCTTGATGAGCTCCATCGCCCTGGCTTTGTCGATAAGACTGACTGCGGAAATACCCATGGACACGGCGGAAACAGAGTGCTTATGTAAGGCGATCCCATTGAGAAGGTCTCCTGGGTAGCAGAATCTAACAAGCAACTTCCTACCGTCCTGAGTACCAAGAGGCAGTTTTGCCAGCCCTTGACAGAGGATGTGTAGGCCATGTACCGGCGCGCCCTGATGGAAGATGTTCTCACTGTTCCCGCAAGGGAACCGGTGCAGTATCCGTTCTGTTTTGCGGAGATCACCGCTGTTGAGCACGGACAAAATGCAAGCGCTCCGAGCCAGACAATTCAGCCACTTAACGTCAGAAATCTCTCCTTTGATCATCGGATTCGACACAAGTATAGCAGGGCGCTATGTCTTCGCAAGAAAGGGTCTTTGGCTCACCTTATGGCAATGTGAAACAGCTATCAGCCTCAGCATAGGAGAGCCTTACGAGCAACTGATTCGACCACTCGATCAACTGGAAACTTCTTTCCTGGCGGTGGCTGTCGCTTCAAGCTCCTCAATGTAAGCTGGTACCTGTATGCTGAAAAAGAAAAACCAGGCAACGACCTACTCTCCCAACTCCTTGCGAAGTTAGTACCATCGGCGCTGGAGGGCTTAACTGCCGTGTTCGGGATGGGAACGGGTATACCCCCTCCGCTATCTGCCACCTGGAATCTTAAAATAATTTTTGTCCTTAAGACAAGTGAACAGGGTGTGTACCATGCAAGCATTCGGCCTATTAGTACCGCTCGGCTGAACGCATTACTGCGCTTACACCTGCGGCCTATCAACCTCCTAGTCTCGGAGGGGCCTAATATGGAGACCTCGTCTTGAGGACGGCTTCGTGCTTAGATGCCTTCAGCTC
>Ga0315539_1003065_pt1 | contig 11861 bp, 13 predicted proteins | sample SalMarSW160150MG_FD_203097 | JGI IMG/M metagenome (GOLD analysis project Ga0315539, IMG submission 203097) | Salt marsh sediment microbial communities from the Plum Island Ecosystem LTER, Massachusetts, United States - Salt Marsh Sediment SW1601-150 ... | reverse complement strand
GGTCTCCCACCCATGATGGCGCCGGTCACGACCACCCAGGTAAAAGCAGCCATCGAGCATTTTCACGCCTTGTGGGACGCCCTGACCCGCCTCCAAGAACTGCGCCGCGAGCAAGAAGAATATCAAAAGGTCAAACACAGCTTCGATGCCATTGCAGCGGCCATTCAAGAGCGCGCCGCCGCCCTGGTGAATGACGTTCTAGCAGCTCTTGAAGACGATGTGCAGTCCACCTACCAGACGATCCATCCGACGGACGCTGCACCGAGCATCCATATCGTTCCAGACACCGAGACCAGGACACTGAGAATGTGGCTGACCCCACCTGCTGGTGATCTCAGCGAGTCCCAAATGAACACTCTTGGCCTGGCATTGTTCATCAGCTCTGTGGGCCTGTTCAACCGCGAGTTCCCATTTCTATTCCTGGACGACGTTTTTCACTCTTACGATGCCGACCACAGAGACCGAATCGTTGACTTAGTCGCCGAGCGCCTGGACGGGTTTCAAGTGTTTCTGACCATTCACGACTGGCATCTCTATTCAATGCTGAGAGACCGCCTCCATGATAGAGGCTGGTTATTCGAGCGCATGGAATGAAGAGGGGATTGGGCCTCTATTTCACGCGCAAGCTCATGGACAAGGTATATTTCCACTTCAACTCCGGAGGCACTGAGTTGACAATGATCAAGAAGGGATGCCGCTAATCCAGGAGCACCGAGGCCAACCATTTCATTACCCAACATGGCCTCTCCCCACGGCGGGTAGTGAAACCTGAGAGTCAAAGGGGGTCAGGATGAACGAGGAACTGTTCACTCGTGAAGAGGTCATGGCCGGGCTGCCTGCCAGACGGGCAAGCACTCTACTGTTCCTCATCGAGAGCCACACGGCGCATCTGACGGCGCAATCGCGGCAGGCCATGGAGCGTCTCCTCACCGCAGGGGCCGCCGAGGAGCGCGATCTCGCTTTCTTCGAGGCCTTCGCCCTGGGCCGCGATCCCCCCCTCCGCCCCACGATCCAGCACCTGGAACGCTACGCCCCGCGGTGGGCGCCGCTGGCGCCGGAGAACCCCAAAGTGTGAGCCGTCGTCGCCCACCTCCTGGGCCAAAAGTACACCTTCACCTACCAGGCCGTGCCGGGCATCCGGGCTGCGCTGGGCCTGGACTGCGCTTGCCGGATGGCTGGAATCCTTACCGCCTTTTTGGACCGCCTTCGCCTTGACACTCACCGAGACCGTCGGTGGGTGTGGGCGCACAAGATCACGTCTGAAGGGGACTCCGAAGGCCTACCCGCACTTCTGGAAGTGCACTGCGGCGATGAGACGACGCGGTTCGACCTGAAGCTATCCGGTGGGCAAGCCCTGCTGCCCCTGACCGGCCAGCCATGCCGGCTGGAGATCACACTTTCAGAACAATAGATCCTTTTTGCTTGGCCACACGCGCTCAGAGCAGATCGTTAGATCCGCGACCGCCTCAAGTCAGACATCTAATTGGTCGTTCAAGCGTTGGATCTGGCGATCCAACGCGAGCAGCAAAGCAAATCTCGTTGTAATATTAGAGCGGTCTTGGATCCACTCATGAAGAGGGTTCAGTAATCCATGGACGATGAGCTGCGCCGTTTACGCCGAGTCAAGTGGGGCGCTATTGGTCTGGCCGCCCTCTTTCTTGCCATTGTCGAAGCCTACTACTACTTCCTCCGAGGCGTGCCGCTGAAGGTAGGGTTAACACCCCATAGACAGGCAGTCTAGCTTATGGCCGATGGGCGGCCGACCGACGAGGCGGAGGGACCGGTGGTCGTGCAGTTCGCACTGACGGATACGATGAGGGTGGAGTCGGTACTCCTGGAGGCGGACTTTGGAGAGGGATACGTCCCCTATCCCCCAGAATCCGACTCCGATGTCTACTCGGTGGTTCTGCCAGCGTCCGAGCCGTGGTCGCAAGTAGCCCTGCGTCTCACCGCACAGGACACCAGTGGCAACCGCATAATCTACGAGGCCGATCCAGCCTACCTGGTGCCGCCCATTCGGTTGTACTTACCTCTTCTTCACGCATACCCACCATTGGGAAGAGAGAAGAAGGTAAGATGAATTGGGCATTAGCGACTTCACCGCTATCCGTCGTTACCCAGCCTTTTCAAGTACTTTTCAGGAGGGAAAAAACCATGAACAGCAAACAACAGAACCGCACGATGGACAAAGGCTTTCGTCTCTTTTTGATCGCTGCCCTGCTGGTCGCGCTGGTAGGGAGCACCACTGGAGTGACCTATGCCTCCGACGGCGCCGGCAATGCCCTCGATTTTGATAGGACGAATGAGTATGTGAACATCAATGCAGTTGCCGACGATATGGCCGGACAAGAAACTGGTTTCACATTCTCAGCCTGGGTAAAAGCGGCTAATACGCATACGGGCGATACAAAGGGGACTATTCTTGGACTAAATGATAATGATGGTAATGGTTCCATGAAGCTATGTCTGTTTGTTGGGGGTGAAACATCGGCAAGAGACAATAGAATAACAATCTATGAAACTAGTTATGAAATTACAGGTCCTGTTATAGGAGATAATACGTGGCATCACGTGGCCTATGTCCGAAATGAAACTACAGGTACACTATATGTTGATGGCGTAAGCCAAGGCACACATTCTGCTAGCAAAGCTTTCGAATCGGATGACCTGTGGTCTATCGGTCAGGAATGGGATACTCCTTGGCCAACTGTTAGTGATGCATTGGATGGGCAAGTAGATGAAGTCCGCATCTGGAAAACGGCGCTAGATCAGTCTACTATTCAGGATTGGATGCATAGAGAGCTTACGACCGCGCATCCGAATAAGGCTAACTTGGTTGGCTACTGGAAACTCAATGATGACAGTGGCACTACCGCGACGGATTCAAGTCCAGGTATCCGGGGTTCTGGTTCAGCGAACAATGGTACATTGCAGAATATGGAAGCGGGGGATTGGGTCAACTCCACAGCGCCCATCGGCGATACCACCGTCAGCGGTCAGAATGACATCGCAGCCATGTGGGCGGCGAACACGTCAGCCAGCTCGTCCGGCCTGATCATTGCCAACAGCACTTTCCTTCAAGATACAGGCGACGACATCGTGTTCGGCCACAACAACGGCAGCAGCACGACGAGCGACTACTGCCCCAGTGGCGTGGGCCCTCGCTGGCAGCGGGTGTGGTACTTGGATAAAACCGACGTGAGCAGCAATGGTGGCAGCGTGGACATCACCTTCGACTTCGACGACGCGGGCGAGGGCACGCCCGGAGCCAGCAACTACACCCTGCTCAAGCGCAGCGATGGAAGCGGTGATTTCACAGGCATCGCTACCACCTCGACCATCTCCGTCACTCAAGTCATATTCAGCAACGTTGATACCAGTCTCCTGGGTTCGTATTTCACGTTGGGCGAAGGCACTCCCACCGCCGTCACCCTGGCCCGCTTCACCGCCCGCCCAAGGGTAGAAACCTGGTTTCTCGGAGAAACCAGGTTTCTGGCGGCGCTGGCGCTGGTGGCCCTGGGTGCGGTCGGGACCAGCCTACTGTGGCAAGTGCGGCGGCGAAGGGCGTCGAAGGTGCTGGAGTGCCCTCGACGGAGCCAGAACCAGCGGCATCGTTGAGGCAATTGCAAGCTACACTTGGTTCGGCAAGGTTTCGACAAGCTCAACCCGACGGCTCACCACAGGTTTCAAAGTGTAGTGCCCCACAAGCAAGAGAGGCCGCGGTTCAGGCGGACACCACACGTTGAATAGAATGATGAAGAGAGAAAACTCGCTGAGTCCCCGTGTCTCCGTGTTCTGAATTGCCAAACAACCCCGGATGTGATAAAATACCACTGAAGAAGATTACCCAGCCCAACTGAGCTGCGCTCACAGCGAGGCCCTCGCCAGGATACCCAAAAAGGAGGCACCCGCACGTCAAAAATCATCTCCATCCACTCCTTCCGTGGTGGCACAGGCAAATCCAATATCGCGGCCAATCTGGCTACCATTGTAGCCCAACAGGGCCAGCGGGTGGGCGTCATTGATACCGACGTCCAGTCCCCCGGCATCCACGTCCTCTTCGAGCTGGACGAGAAGAAGAAGATGGACAAGGCCCTCAATGACTACCTCTGGGGCAAGTGCGCCGTCGAAGAGACGGTCTACGATGTGGGGGCCGTTTTGAAGATGGGCGAGGGTGCAGTTGCCGTAATGGGAGAAGGCATCTACCTCATCCCTTCCAGCCTCCAGGCCGGGGAGATTGCCAGAGTGCTCAGGGAGGGCTACGACGTGAGCCTCCTCAACGACGGCTTCCGCGAGTTGATCAGCCGGCTCAACCTGGACTACCTTTTTATTGACACCCACCCCGGCCTCAACGAGGAGACGCTACTCTCCATCGCCATCTCCGACGTGCTGGCCATCATCATGCGCCCCGATCAGCAGGACTATCAGGGCACGGGCGTCACGGTGGACGTGGCTCGCAAGCTCGATGTGCCGCGCATGATGCTGATCGTCAACAAGGTGCCAGCGGTCTTCGATCTGGACGAGGTCAAAGCGCAGGTGGAGCAGACCTACGACTGCGCAGTGGCCGCCGTGCTGCCCCATTCCGACGAGATGATGGTCCTCGCCAGCGCGGGCATCTTCGTCCTGCGTTACCCCGACCATCCGATAACGGCCACACTCAAGCAGGCAGTGGCCAAGTTGGTGCCATAAGTGCAGGTAGTTGCCTGACGTGAAACGTAAAACGTTGTAGAGTCCTGTAATATCGTAACCTGATAGTCCTGTAAAATCGTACCTTAACAGTTTCATAAAATCGTACCCCCGTATACACTTCCAGATAACCCAATGGGTAGACTCTTGATTGACTGGAGGTGTATGATGGCACAACCACGTCCTCTTTCCGATGCCGAACGGGAACGCATTTATCAGGGAAGATCTCAAGAGAAGACCATCCCTGCGATTGCCCTTGAACTCGACCGGAGCGAAGCCGTCGTGCATAAATGGTCACGGCGCATTCGAGCCGAGGGCGTTCAAGGGTTACGCTCCCGGCAGCGCGGTCGCAAGGCTGTGGGCGATTTGAGTTCTTTTGACCCTCGCGTCCGGCAGGCGGCATTAGCCCTGAAACGTACTCATCGTCGCTGGGGGGCAGACCGAGTGCTGGTAGAACTTCGCCACGACCCACAGTTCAGCGGCGTAGCTCTACCCAGTCGGAGTCGTCTGGCTGCTTTTTCAAGCAGCAGTGTCCCGACTGTGTAGCGCAGCGTCAACCCCGACGCCCCACCCCGACCGCGCCGCCCCAGGCCACGGCGGCGCATGAGGTTTGGCAACTGGATATTCAGGAGAAGATTGAGTTGGCGGATGGTGAGGTGGCCGTCATCTGCAACATCCGCGACCCCTTCGGGGCGGCCATGATTGGCAGTCGGGCCTTTGCAGCGAAAACCGCCAAACACTGGCGCAAGCTGAAGTGGACAGAAATCCGCCAGACGCTGCGGGAGGCTTTCACCGAATGGCAAACGTTGCCCGACAGTTTCCTCACCGACAACGAATTGGGCTTGGCCGGAACGCCAAATGATCCATTTCCCGGCAGGTTGACCCTCTGGTTGAGAAGGCTGGGCATCAAGCATCGATTCATCCGCCCTCACTGTCCTACCGACCAGCCCCAGATTGAGCGAAACCATCGGACTCTGGATGACCTGACCCTTGACGAGGAGAGTCGGGCCAACGTGCCCAACTTGCAACGGGCCTTGGACCGAGAGCGCCAGGTCTACAACCATGACTTCCCCTGCCGGGCCAGCGACTGCACTGGAAGACCTCCGTTGGTGGCCCATCCTGAGTTGCTCCAGCCACGACGACCCTATCAACCAGAACAGGAACTCGCCTTGTTTGACCTTCAGCGCGTCTACGACTTCCTGGCTGATTTCGTCTTCGAACGCTGTGTCAGCGCGACCGGTGTGGTCAGCCTGGGACGGTGTCTCTATTCGGTCGGCCGCCGCCACGCTGGAAAAAGGGTGACCGTGCGTTGCGACCCTATCCACCATGACTGGGTCTTCGCCGAATCCGTTCGTGAGCAAGACGATGAAGTCGAGCGCGAACTTGCCAGACGCCCGGTCAAGCAGATGGACACCCACCTGCTGACTGGTTTGGAGCCATCTGCTCTACCTTTGCCGCAGCCGCCTATCCAGCTAACACTGCCCTGCTTGGTTCCCTAGATCGCCAGGGGGTACGATTTTGTGAGATTGTAAAGGTACGATATTACAGGACTAAACAGATACGATTTTACAAGCCCTTACAACGTGAAACGTGAAACGCCTCTCACACATCACGCTTCACGTCCGGAGGGTTAACATGGCCGAGAACCTGGCTGCGTCGCAGGAGGAAATGCGCCGGAAGGAACGTATGGAGCGGGAGCTGGAGATCGCTTACGAGATGCAGCAGAGCTTCCTGCCTCAGACGCTCCCGGAGGTACCAGACGTCGAGATCGCAGCGACGATGCATCCAGCCCGCGAGGTGGGTGGCGACTTCTACGACGTGATCCCCCTGAGCGGCGGGCGGGTGGGAGTGCTCGTCGCCGACGTATCCGACAAAGGGGTGCCGGCCGCGCTCTACATGGCCCTGGCCCGCACCCTGCTGCGAGCTCACTCCCTCAGCGCGCGACCGCAATACCTGAGCGATGCCCTGGAGAGCGCACAGGTGCGGCGGCTGATGCGCAGCGGCTCGTTGGGCGCACTGGCCGCCCTGGGCGCTGTCCGCCAGACCAACGACTACCTGACCGAACACCACTCCGAATCATGTATGTTCGTCACCCTCTTCTACGCCGTCTACGATCCGCAAAGCCACCTGCTGACTTACGTCAATGCCGGCCACAACCCGCCCCTGTTGCGCAACTCCCTCACCGGCGAGCAGGATTGGCTGCAGCCTACCGACATGATCGTCGGCGTTATGCCCGGACGCCCCTACGAAGCACAGGAGCGCCAACTGAGCCCCGGCGACGTGCTGGTGTTGTACACCGACGGCGTGACCGAGGCCTTCAATCCTGAGCACGAGATGTTCAAACCGGAGCGGCTCGTCGAGGTCGTTCGTGCCCACGCGACGGCATCGGCCCAGGAAGTCGTGGAGGCCATCGAAGCAGGGGTAACTGCCTTCGCCGGCCAGGCGCCGCAGTCCGACGATCTCACCCTCCTGGTGATGCGTTGCCTGCCACAACGTGAAACGTGAACTATGGGGAGCGATGAACACCAGATATTTCATCCGCATCGCAGCCGAATTGAAGAACCTGGCCGAGATCCGCCGCTTTGTCGAGGAAACGGCGTCAGCGCTGGGCGTTGACCCGGCCGTGATTCCGGGCATGCTCCTGGCCGTGGACGAAGCGGTCAGCAACATCATCGCCCATGGCTACCAGGGCCAGGGAGGAGCCGTGGAGATCGAGGTGGGTCGAGAGAGGGATGCCCTGGTGATTCGTCTGCGCGATGAGGCCGACCCCTTTGATCCCACCAGCGTCCCGCCGCCGGATGTGACCCTGCCACTAGAACAGCGGATTCCTGGCGGGTTGGGGATTCACCTGATCCGGCAGGTCGTGGACGAAATGACCCATCGCGTCACGCCCCAGGGAGGCAACGAGCTGACCCTGGTGAAGAGAGGCATAGTAGGAGAGGGAGGTTGAGACGTTGCAGAAGAAGCAGAGCGAGATGTGAGATAAAGTCAGGGTGGGGCGGGCCGACAGGGTGATTCGCCAGTAAACAATCGAAACACGCTGAATAAACCTTGAGGCAAAGAAGGAGTAGAATATGAGCTAGACGTTCTGGACCCGCCGTTCGTGGTGGGATGACATCCCCACACCAACAACAACGAAAGGAGAAAGAAAAATGACTGAGGAACTCAACACGACAACCGAAGTAAATGAAGAACTTAAAGAACCCACCGCGCCGAAGCGGACCGGCGTAGGAGCAAGCCTCGTAGGCCCGGTTGGGATCGTCTTGATCACGGCCTACCTCATCCTGGCTGCCGTCCTCCTGCTGTATGGCCTGGTGCAGTTCTGGCCTCCCCCAGCCCCAGCTACGGGGTCGGCCCCAACCTCCTCGCCAGTGACCTTCCTCTTTTGGACGCTTTCGGTTTCGGACGAGGTCCGCTTGATCTTCATCGTAGCGATGGCCGGTGCTATGGGCAGCCTGGTACATGCGCTTCGGTCGCTCTACTGGTACGTCGGCAATCGGGATTTGGTGTTCAGTTGGTTAGCGATGTACGTCCTGTTGCCCTTCGTCGGCTCAACCCTGGGGCTCGTTTTCTACTTCGTCATCCGAGGCGGGTTCTTCTCTCCTTCGGCCACGATCGAGCAGACCAGCCCCTTTGGCTTCGCAGCCCTGGCCGGACTGGTGGGCATGTTCACAGAGCAAGCGGTGCTGAAGCTCAAACAAGTGGCCGAGACTCTGCTGGCCGAGTCGCAGGAAGGGGCAGACCACGTAGAGCCGACCACAGAGGGGGAGTAAGAAGGCAAGACCAAGCTGCGGGAAGAGGGCATTTCAAGCGGTTAGGAAGAGCGATTGCGGAGCTGGGTTCAGTAGATCACAGGCGCTCGCGGCGGATTGCACACAACGCGGGAAGTCCTCCTCCACGGTTGCCTGCCTCCGCCATTCGGCTCTAAGGCCCGTCCCCAGGCGGCCCGGGGACGGGTGGAGGGTTCAATAATGAACGATGACTGGTCAGGGCGCTTGACGCTGGTTGTCATTGTTGCCAGCACAGTGGTGGGCTTCTTGCTCTGGCTTCTTGCTCTGTTCTCGCTGTGGCTCTTCTTACGAGTTGTCGGAATCCCCGTCGACTTCTGGGCGATGACCGAGGCGCTATCAACGGCTGTGACCGCAGCAGCCGTAGTCGGTGCCGGCTTCGTCGCCTACCGTGAGTTGAGTGAGGTTGCCAGCAGCCGGTATATGGAAGTGGCGGATCGTCTGTTCCATGAGCTGAACTCGCCTGAGAACATCGAAGCCCGGCGCTGGATCTTCCAGCACCTGCCAGATGATCCACAGGAAGGCATGCGCTCTTTGACGCCAGAGGGCCAGGCGTTCGTGAAGCGGACCCTGAACTCACTGGACCGGGTAGCGTTCCTCACCCAGGCCGGGTGGATCCCCGAGGAGATGATCATGCCCTGGATGAACCCCATGATTGTCAAAGCCTGGATCAAACTAGAGCCGTATGTTGATTACGAGAGTCGCCGCCGAAACGAACCCGACTACTACGAGCATGCCCGCCGGCTGGCCGAGCGCTGTCTTTCCTGGCGGGCGAAGAATCTGCCCGAGGCAAAGACCACCTGGGTTGATGATGCGCTGTAGAGAGGAGAAGAGGAAATGCCCGTGCTCTCAGATCCACCTCGGCCAGATGACGACAGCTTTCTGGGAGAGGTGGATTGTCGTCAACGGGCTGGGGAGGGTGGCGGCATCGCAGCCGAGGGAGAGGACATTCAGATCGTGTTGCTTCCCTTTCACGAGGCCATGGACATGGTCGCCCGCGGCGAAATCTCTGACGCCAAGACCGTCATCGCGCTGCAGCACCTCGCGTTGGTCAAGGCTAAGAACGCTGACATGGGGACTTTCTCATGAATAGAGGAGGTTGGGAATGCCAGACACGCTGGAAGAGAGAGACTGGGATCTTCTTCTTCGGAGAACCAAGGCTGGGAAGTGCACCCCCTTTCTTGGAGCCGGTGCTTGTTGCGGAGCGCTTCCCCTTGGGTCGGAGATTGCGCAGGAATGGGCACAGAAGCACTGCTATCCGCTGAAGGATTCTAGCGATCTGGTTCGGGTGGCTCAGTTCCTCGCCGTGCACTATGACCCAATGTTTCCGAAGGAGCATATTCTGGACCAGCTCTTCGAAAACATTGAACCGCCAGACTTCACAGAGCCCGATGAGCCTCACGGTGTCCTGGCAGACCTTCCGCTCCCCATCTACATGACCACAAACTACGATGACTTCATGGTGCGGGCTCTTAAAAGCCGGAACAAGGATCCGAAGCGGGAGCTGTGTAGGTGGAACCGACTCGTCAAGGACAGACCATGTATCTTCGAATCAGAGCCTGGGTTCAGGCCTACTGTAGCAAACCCGGTTGTGTTTCACCTTCATGGGCACAACGAAGTGGTAGAGTCACTGGTTCTTACGGAGGATGACTACCTGGACTTTCTTGTGAGCATATCCCGTGATCAGGCTCTGCTCCCACCTCGGATTCAGGAGGCCCTGACTGGAGCATCGCTCCTATTCATTGGTTATAAGCTGGCAGACTGGGACTTCCGAGTGCTGTTTCGAGGCCTTGTCATGTCCACAGAGCCAAGTCTCCGTCGTATCAGTGTCACTGTCCAACTATTACCGGTGCCGAGCGATGCTCCGGAGGCAACGAAGAAACGGGTGCAAAAATATCTGGACAAATACTTTAACAAGATGGATGTACGAGTCTACTGGGGAACGGCCAGAGAGTTCTCGGCGGAGTTACGAGAACGCTGGGAGGAATCTTCTAATGACACTTGAATCCCAAGAACGAAACCCCTACGTTGGGCCTCGTCCTTTCGAGCGGCGAGATAGAGACATCTTCTTCGGTCGAGATCGCGAGACTAGCGAGCTTTTATCTCTCGTCATGGCCCATCAAGTACTCTTGCTTTATGCCCAGTCGGGGGCTGGCAAGACCTCGCTCCTTAATGCTGGACTCGTCCCTCTGCTAGAGGAGGAGGGATTTGAGATTCTCCCATTGACCCGAGTGCGGGGCCTAATTCCCGAAGATGTCAAGCCCAAGAGAATATCGAACCTCTACATCTTCAATAGCCTCATGAGCTGGGCAAAGGATGAGATCGATCCAAGACGACTGGCACAGATGTCCCTTGTCAGCTTTCTTCAGGGGAGAGACCATCCTACGGATGAAATGGGACTGCCTTCACCCCGTGTTGTCATCTTCGACCAATTCGAGGAACTGTTTGCTTTCTATCCGGAGCGCTGGAAAGACAGAAGGAAGTTCTTCGAGCAAGTCTGCGATGCGCTAGAGACGGATCCCCTTTTGCGGGTGGCCTTCGTCATACGAGAGGATTACATAGCCCAGCTAGATCCCTATGCACCTCTCCTGCCCGAAAAGTTGCGGACACGCTTTCGCTTGGAGCGCCTGCGCAAAGAGGCTGCTCTATCGGCCATCACAAACCCCCTAGAAGGCAGAAAACGTTCTTTCGCGGAAGGTGCAGCAGAACAACTTGTGAATGATCTGCTGAATATCCGGGTTGAGACCGCTGCAGGTAAGATCGAGACGGTGACAGGGGAGTTCGTAGAGCCCGTACAGCTTCAAGTGGTCTGCCAGAGCTTGTGGCAAGGTTTACCGCCTGGCGTTATCATCATCGCAGAGGACCACCTCCAAACTTTCGGTGATGTAAACCAGGCGCTATCAGGGTTCTATGAGCGATCTATCGAAAGGGCAGTCCAAGAATCCGGCGTTAAAGAGGGAGACCTACGCACGTGGTTTAAGCAGAGTCTTATTACACCGGCGGGAACACGCGGAACGGTGTATAGAGGGCAGGAGAAAACCGGCGGGATTCCAAACGCGGCGATGGACGTGCTTGAGGATTTGCACCTTATCAGAGGGGAATGGCGAGCCGGTGCTCGATGGTATGAACTGACGCATGACCGGTTCATTGAACCTATCCAAGAATCTAACAAGGCATGGCTGACCAAGCGACAAGAGGAAGCTGCTATCCTAGCAAACATGGCAGAAATGCATCGTACAAAGGGGCAGTCGAAGCAGGCGCTGGACCTACTCGAGCAAGCCTTACCCATCAGACGCGAAGTAGGCGACCGGGCCGGAGAAGCCGCCATCCTGAACAACATAGCAGAGGTGCATCGTGCAAGAGGGCAGCCAGAGCAAGCGCTGGAAC
>Ga0315539_1003059_pt1 | contig 11866 bp, 8 predicted proteins | sample SalMarSW160150MG_FD_203097 | JGI IMG/M metagenome (GOLD analysis project Ga0315539, IMG submission 203097) | Salt marsh sediment microbial communities from the Plum Island Ecosystem LTER, Massachusetts, United States - Salt Marsh Sediment SW1601-150 ... | reverse complement strand
TTTGCTCGGCCAGCTCACCGAGTGAGGCAAGCTGGAAGTCCTCATAATGGCCCGGCACAAACTCGCCATTAAGCGCTTTTTTAAAGATTCGGACACGTATAACAGAAGGCTCATCGCTCGACTTGCTAAAATCGCTGTCTTTATGCTCGGTAAGCTCAACACGCCAGTCCTCGCTTATAAAGACCAGACACTTGCCGGTAAAAACCGCTGTTGGGAAATAATCACGTAATAGCTTAAGAGTTTCCATTTATTTTTTCTCAGAAAACCCGTAGTAAAACTACGGGCTAAACCTGTCTTGAGCAGGATCGAGAGATATTTAGCCCCGCGTTTTACGCGGGGTTCTTATCACTCAAATCCTACGATTTCGGCTTCTCTGCCTGTCCGCACGATGCGCACAAAATATCTCAATTCCCTTAAAACATCAACTACAATTTTGATTGGAGTCGGCTTGGGGGTGCGTGCCGCGTTTATGTAGGTACGGTGTTCTTAGCACAGTATGTGTTTTGTCGAGAAGAAAACCATCCCCAAAGCCTACAGCTTTAAGACTGCCGGTCATCACTCTGACAGTAAGTTAATAATCCTGTAAAAATTGACGATATACTTTATAAGCGAGAGTTACATCCAGTGTAAACTTATTATATCAATATATAAAGTAATTTGGGGGATTTGATAATGTGCGGCTTTAAAGAAAAATTCCAAATGTGGAAAGACTGGTGGAACGGCGGTGATGAAAATTCGATTATAAATCAGATTTACAGCATGATGTGGTATGCGGCGATATTTGAGATTTTAAAACAAGTACATAATTTTTCATTATCTCGTAATAGCAATAAAGAACTGCCAAACTGGGCTTTTTGGAATTTTGTATTCACCACCCATTTTGAGACACAAACCAATGCTATCATGCGGCTGCTCGACAAAAGCAACGATGTTATTTCTTTAAGACGTTTAGTAAGTGATATTAAGGAAAATTGCCTTTGCCTTACACGCAAGGATATATTAGATTCTCTAAACCTTCCGTATGATTACGAAAATAGTTTGACAATATCAGGTTCGGGGACCTTTAACCAATCATACGCATTTGCAGAATTGATGCATAAACAGATGGATCTTTTGGCTAATATTCCGTCTGGGAGTCAGAGGCAACCTTCAGACATGATTAGAAAGTGTGTAATTGATTGGATTGAGAAACGGCTTGAGACTGTTGAGCTAAAGGATATAAAAAAATATCGGAATAAATTTGTTGCACATGCTGCTACTAATAAAAGTAGAGACGGAAAGGATTTGAAAGATATGAAAATTACATTGCGCAAAATTTCTAAGGCTCACGAAATAATATGCAAAACAGCAAACTTCATAGCACAGAATATATTCTTTGACGGTAGGATGAGTTTTTTAGCAGGAAATATACAGGATGTTTTGGAGAATTTAGATAAACCGTTAGTATCACAGGAAAATATACCAGGTCTGCTTGCCCAATTGAATGAATTCAAGAAACAAACAGAACAATGGTGTAAGTGGGATTGGTCAAGTGAGTTTGAGAAATCATGTCCTTGATTTTTGTTTTTCTGAAATGATGGGTGGTAGTGGTCTGATTGCCTTGGCTGCTCAAGACGTTTGAAAATTTGTGATTATTCAACCAATTGCCGGTTACCAATTACCAGTCTTTAAGCGAGCCGACCAGCTCTTTAACGCTCGCGACGCCTTTGCGAGCACAGTATTTTTTTATACCTTCAATGATTTTTACCGCACATCCAGGCTCGAGAAAAGTTGCTGTGCCGACGGCAACGGCAGAAGCGCCCGCAACGATAAATTCAATAGCATCGGAAGCGGTCCTGATTCCGCCCATACCAAGGATTGGTATTCCGCGGTCTTTGGTGACCTCATTATATACTTTATTAATTAAATAGACCGCTATCGGCTTTATTGCCGGGCCTGACAGACCGCCGGTCTTATTAGCAAGAACCGGCTTGCGTGCTTCAACATCTATAACCATCGCGGTAAAGGTGTTTATCAAACTGAGTGCATCCGCGCCGGCCTCAACGGCCGCTCGTGCAATTACGCTGATGTCGGTAACGGTAGGGGACAGCTTGACCATTAAGACCTTTTCGTTAACAGCTTTTTTGACTGCGGAAGTAATTTCTGTCACTTGAGCCGGGTCGGTTCCGAATGTGATTCCGCCTCGCTCGACGTTAGGACAGCTAATGTTTAGCTCAAAGCCGGCTATAGCCGACTCTGTAGCCAGGCGCTGCGCTACAGTGACATATTCGCTGATAGTCTCACCGGCTACGTTCACAAACACCGGCACGCTTAGCTTTTCAAGGATAGGTAATTTCTCTTCGATGAATTTATCAAGTCCGACGTTAGCCAATCCGATTGCGTTGAGCATTCCTGCATCGGTTTCAACAATCCTGGGCGTGGCATGGCCTTTTCTCGGCTTTACGGTGATACTTTTGGTGATAAATCCGCCGAGTTGGTTTATATCCAAAAAATCAGCTAATTCATCAGCATATCCGCACGTCCCCGAAGCGGTAAAGACGGGATTGGCCAGCCTCAGCCCCGCAAATTCGACCGATGTGTCAACTGCTTGGTTCATTAGCTTATTTTATAAATTATGTTGGTTATGCTTCGTTTAAATTATCATCGTCTCATTTTAATGGAACCAACTAGTTCTTTAATGTCCCTAATATTATTTTTAACACAAAATTCTTTAATTCCTCTGGCAATATCTATAAAAACACTTGGATTTATGAACCAAGCAGTTCCGACGGCTATTGCGGTAGCACCTGCTATAATGTATTCGATAGCGTCTCTCCAATTTGTAATCCCCCCAATACCTATAATTGGCACTTTTTTTCTTCTACATTCTGGTATATATCGATAACATTGATAGACTGAAAAAACTCCTACAGGCTTTATGGCAGGCCCTGAAAGACCTCCGTGTACATTTCCAAGAAATGGCTCATGGTTTTCTATGTTGATAGCCATTCCTCTAACTGTATTAATCATTGACAGAGCATCAGTTCCTCCTGCAATTGCTGCTTTAGCTGGCAATGTAATATCTGCCACATTAGGAGTAAGCTTAGTTATTACTAGCATAGATCCACCCACTTCCTTTTTTACATTTTTTACAATTCGCTCAACAAGCTTTGGTTCTGTACCAAATGCCATACCTCCCTTTTTAATATTTGGGCAGGATACATTGATTTCAATACCAGAAATTATTCTAGCTTCATCATTTTTTTCAAGATAACCGGCAAGTTTTCTAAAACCGTCGATGGAGTTAGCTGATATATTTACAATAATGGGCAAATTCAAGTTATTCAGGACACGTAACTCTTTTCTTACAAATATTTTTGCGCCGCTATTTTGTAATCCTATAGAGTTGAGTAGGCCTGTCCTTGTCTCTATGATTCGATAATCAGGATTTCCCTTGCGCGGAATTAATGTTACGCCCTTTGTCACAAAAGCTCCAAGTGATTGAAGGATATCATCTCTTTTTTTAAGATTATTCATCTCATCACTTGAGCCAGATGTTCCTGAAGCCGTCACAAGAGGGCTTTTCATATGTAAATTTTTAATTTTAACTTCTATCGAAGGTTCTACCATTGAATTTCCTCAGCGTCGAAGATTGGTCCATCAACGCATACTCTACTCATATGTTCTTTGCCATTTTTTTTTGTTTTGCATACACATGAAAGACATACACCTATACCACATGCCATTCTCTTTTCTATTAGAACTTTTAGTGGGATCGAATGATTTTTAGTGATATTAGCGATATTCTTTAACATTGGTTCAGGGCCACAGGCGAATGCCTGAACCTTTTTAATATTATCTTTTCCTCGTTTTTTCAAATAGTTTTCATATTGTTTTGAGACTACCCCGTGGTAAAAGTCGGAGCAATTGAGGTCGGAAGTATCTTGTGGTAGTTTATCTGCAGAAACGTAAATATCCTCCTTTTGAATTCCTGCACCAATTAGGTCATCAACAAATACTTTAGCATCATTTGGATCTGCTAAATAACTTGCTTCTTCATCTTTATATTTAAGCATCTCGATCTTCTCAATACCAATGAACGCCTTGATTTTAAAACTGTAAAAACGCAATGCCTGCACCATAAATACTAAGGGTGCCATGCCTACACCGCCACCTATAACATGTATTTCCTTTATTCCATCTCTTCTAAGGTCGCGAAGATTAAATCTTTTTCCTAAAGGTCCGACTATCTGAATCGTGTCTTTCGGTTTCAAAGCTGTTAATTCTTTGGTCCCCAATCCGTTTTCGATTACCTTGTAAAGAATATCAAACTTATTAGGTCTAACTGTGTGAAGGATGGTAGCCAACGTTGGTGGGAGTGATAAATTCATTATGTATTTTTCGCCGAATTTCTCGTAAAAAGCTCTATGTATACCAAAAGGCCTCTTTAGAAAAGCCTTTGGTTTTATGTCAAGTTTATTTCTAATTTTCTTAAAAGAGGTTGGCTTGGCATTATAAAGTGAATCTTTTTTTACAGAGGTGTCTATCATAATGAATTGACCAGGTATGATATGGTCTAATTCTGGGGCTTTGAAGCTTAACTTGTAATAGGGGGAGTCTTCTTCTCCAACAGGAGTATTTTTTTCAATTTTAGCGTTGAACGAAGAAATAATATTACCCGGTTCTTCTTTCTGCTGATTTATCTTTTTTGCCTTCGCGAAAAGTTCAAATTCTTTTTGGCCGTCGATTTCATCAAGCTTTGATCTGATCTCTTTAAATGTTGTGAAAAATCCGCGTGGCCAATTATAATCTTGTGAACTTCTCAGGTTATTCATTTCTTTCCTATCTTCGACAATCATTACACAGATATGTTCACATTTATCTTTATCAATAGCTCGAATTTTCTTTGCGATACCATTAAGTCTTTTTAATCCTTCTTCGTGAAAGGAAAAATATATTTTTAGCTCACCTTTTTTTGCTATAAAGGCGGTTTTTATGAGATTCTTTTTAGGTTTAAAAAGGTTTTCTTGGGGTACAAAAGATTTATGAAAGTCCTTAAAAGAAATATTTCTGGGGTTCCTATAGATAATACTCCAATTATCTTTTTTGAGTATGTATGTAATTGCAAGATGGCAAAATGTATAATACGCTTTTTGATTTAAGTAATCTTCTCCTAATATTTTTGTGAATGTCTCCCACTCTATCGTTTTTAGCGTGTCACGTAATTTGCGTGGAACCAAGTATGTAGTTCTCTCGCGTAGTATTTCAGGAGTAGTTAACTTGAAAACATAAGCTGCAATACGAATGTAAGGATAGATTGTTTTTTGACTAATAGAACTTTTGTTTAGATTTCTTATATTTGTTGCATGGCTTGCTTTCTCAAGCACAGAAAACCGACCAAAGTGCTTTTTGATTCTCCCTTTTTTATAACCTCTTTTATACGAATTATCGTAGAAGAAATAACCATCTTTTATAGAACGATATCTGTTATTTTCTATGCATTTCTTTTCATCCCAGCCTTTCCCATCTTTGGGGGCGAAAGCTAATACCACTTTAGATTCTGCTTTTGTTATATTATGTATATGACGAAGTAATTTCTCTAGGCCACTAGATTTTAATTCACGAGGCTTCCATTCAGATTTAGAATCAAATTTCATTTTTAGCCAGCAGCCCCAGAATTCAGAAAATCCAAAATAATCAATGTCATCATCGTATGGAGGGTCCAGAAAAACATGGCTGGCTAAATGGCCTATGTTTGATTTCAAATTAAATACATTAAACATTTTAATTAGGACGTCATAATTATCTTGATTAAATTTACTGAGGTTTCCAGTTAACCTTACGTAGGGTAAAATCGAGTTTAATGTATTTTTACATTTTAAAAAAGTGTTAAAGCGATTTTCAAAAGATTGCCAGACGTTTTTCTCTTTGCACTTATTTGGAATATAATATCGGCATGCTGTCCAACCCCTAGATGACCCAGGGACTTTCTCAGAAAACATTTGCATCCTACTTGCATTGTAGAGAAGAGCTGTGAAAACATATAGAAGAGAGTCTTTACAATTTTTTTCTTTCGTGAGTTTTATGGCATGGAGTAAATCTGCTAAACTTGATAAATTGCGCCCTGTAAAAAGTTGATGATGGTAATCAACTGGTGGTGTTCGAATCGAGTGGATACGTGTTTTTGGATACCATAATTTCGGTTTTTCATTAGATAACATGAGTTGTCTTTTTATTAGTTTGGGAGATAAACCTTTTAAATTAGAATTGTAGCAATTTGGACAAGATATTTTTATTCTATTAGGGCTTTTGTTTTGCCATACAATATAATCAATATATGCTTGCTTGTGGCACTTAGGGCACAAAATCGAATATCGTTCTAATATTTTAGATTTTACTTTCGACTTGACTTGATAAAAAGCGGCCAGAAGCTTTGCGATGTTGATTGGTCTTATAAGTACCGTTGTCAAAAATGTAGCAACTGGGTTCAAATCGCTGGCAATTACTCTAGCGCCCCTTCGTAATGTTTCTACTTCTACCGTTCCACCTCCGCAAAGAGGATCTAAGACTGTATCTCCTTTCTGTAAATCCTCGAGAGCTTCATGTAGTCCGGCTAAGGGCTTACGACCCCAGTACATATGAGATCGAGCAATTTTGTTGAAAATTTTTGCGTCTATATCCATTTCTTCTTGATTCTATGTTCCTATGGCTGATGATTACTGTTGCTTTAACTGGAACAATTTAAATTTTACACAAATATAGAGTATACAATTAAAAGAGAAATATTCAAGCTGTGTAGGTTTTTGCAATATATTATGTGAGATTGCGAAACCTTACATAAAGCAATGACAACGCTAATTATCTATTTTTTTAAAGATGACTTCTTTTGAGTCGAACACCGGACCGTCTTCACAGCACAACTTGTAAACTGTTTCGGAACTTCCCTTAACGCGGCATTCAACTGCACAGCTCTGGCAGACGCCGATACCACAGGCCATGCGTCGTTCCATACTGATCTGACAATCTATTGTTTTGCTGTTGGCAATCTCGGCTACCTTTGCCAGCATGGCTTCCGGTCCACAGCCGTAGATAATGGTGCTTTCTCTTGCGGGATTGTGCTCATCCAGCCATTGTGAAACGCAATCGGTTACAAATCCGGCAAAGCCGGCTGAGCCGTCGTCTGTTGCCAATTGTGATTTTATGCCGTGCTTGGCAAATTCTGGTATTGAAAATCCTAATTGCTGCGAAATTTCATCCAATCTGCCCTCAAAGGGCAGCTCTTTTGCCGTTTTAGCCCCGGCAAACGCTATAGCTTCGATGTCGGAATGCTCAGCAGCGAGAACCTTTGCTAAGTATTGTATCGGTGGTGTCCCTGTTCCTCCGGCAACTAAAATAGCTGTTTTTTTGCTCTGCGGTACGGTAAAGCCGTTACCCAAAGGCCCAATTACGCTGAGCGAATCGCCGGCTGCTAAGCTCGTCATTCGCAAAGTTGCCGGCCCGACAACACAATATAAAAGCTCAGCGACAGTTTTATTTTTATGCACTTTTGTCTCTGTGAAGCTAAAGGGCCTGCGGAGTAGTATTTGCCGACCGGATACATCAGATAAGTCTTCGGGTATATTTTTAGGGATTGGTAGCGCGGCAGTAGAAAGGTCAAACTGAGCGAATTGTCCGGGTCTAAACCTCTTAAACGCCTCCGCACCGAGCTCAGTAAATTCCAGCCGAAGCTTATAAAAATGCTCGCCTATCTGCCTATTCGATAGTATAAGGGCGTTGAAGCTGCCTCTATGTCCGGGATTTCCCGCTTCGTGGGGACTAAAAGATGAGCTTGTTCTTAAATCAGTCATGTAAAATATTGCCCATCATAAACCGTCGTAAGAGCGAATATCAGAGAAGCCCATCGAATACCGTGACACCATCTACTACTTTACAAATATGCATAGCGTATTTATCTGTAAAATCGGGCCGGCTGCGTGGATAAGCCGTGTCAACGGTCTTTTTAAGTGAATCGATATCTTCAGCTTTAACCAGCGCGCCTGATGCACCCTTATCTCCGCCACCCAACATTCGCTCGCCTAAGACGCCCGGCGCTGACCTGGCGATGTCACACATAGTTTCAAGCTCCGGCCCGGATATTTTATAGTCGTCCCGCAGGCCGATGCCATCTTGTCTGAATATCCGACCGACCGTTTCGATGTCGCCTTGCTTCCAGGCATCAAGCATTTCGTAAAAGCGCTTCTGTGCGCCATAAATGTACTTTAAACGGTCACAAAGGGCAGGCTTTTCCTTGCCGAACCTATCCATAATCTTTTTGTAAGTTGCATCATCTTTGACGTCCGCAAGGCAGGAAACTTTAAAACCTGTCTTTTGCAGCAGCGCGACAAGCTGCTCACATTCCGCCCTTCGGATAGCGTACGTTGATTTCTCCAGGCCCGGCCTGTCGGTGCCGGTGTCGAGAACAACAATTCGGAAATCAGTTGCGCCTTTACCGATCGGAACATATTCAATCGAGCGATCTTTTGGATTATAGTACGTGCCCCTTCCCTCACGAGCGAACAATATCATGGTTTGGTCGAGCTTGCCGCAAGGTGAGCCGATGTAGTCGTTTTCCACCGCCTGGGCCAGGTCAACGATTTCAATTTTTTTGTCATCCTCTATTTCAATATCATTGGCATCGAACATTGACAAAATCAGGTTGAGACTTAGCGAAGCCGACCGGCTCATTCCTCCGCCTGGGATGTTGCCGTAAAGAGCTCCATCTATTCCCTGTTTGATTTTGTAACCTTGCCGAGCAAGGATAAAATCGACTCCGTAGGGAAATCGTCCCCATGTATCCGCTATATCAGGCGACTTTGGCTTAGGGACATCTCCGATTTTAAACTCGATTACACCATCGTTAGGAAAGTTGCCGCTAAAGAGCTTTACCTTGTCGGTTCCGTTCGGCTTATATGCAAGCCAGATGAATCTATCTGTTCCTACTCCAAACAGCTCTGTACCGTTGTAATCGCCGTGCTCAACGCCGAGGCAGAATCGACTGGATGTTCGTCGAATTTTGCCACCGGACACATCCAGACCATTGTCTGCAGCCAGTCGTTTTAGTACATCAAAAGCTTGTTGGTCATTAGATATATTCACAATTATGCTTCCTACTTTGCCAAACCAATTGGGCTAAACAAAACATACAAAATCAGTGTGAGGACCACTACCACGATGCCAGCCACCTTAGCTCCGTTTGAGGAACGGAGGTTGAGATTTGATCTTTGCCTGAACTCAATAGGCTTAGCCAGAGGCTTAACTACGGTGATAATAGCCATGACAAGAAGGCACAGCCCGAAACAAATTGCCATCCGGTTAAGAAACTGAATCTCCGGTCCGATCTTGTACCGGCCGAGCATGTACATGCCGCCGTACGAAATGATATTGGTCAGCAACCCAATCACACCGGCGATCGGCGGGGCTTTGCGTACAACCAGACCAAACGCAAATACCGCCAGGATCCCAGGTGATATCAGTCCCTGACTCTCCTGAATTATGGTGAAGATGCTATTCCTGATTTTTGGATTGCCTAATTGTGGTGCCAGGAACACTGCGATAACAGCGAACACAACAACGCATATCCGCCCAAGCAGTACAACAGTTTTTTGCCCTGCCTGTGGATTGATATACTTTTTGAAAATATCCATCGTGAAAATTGTGGATGCTGCGTTCAACATCGCCGCCAGTGAACTGACAATCGCCCCCAGTAATGCCGCCAAAACAAAACCAACCAGGCCTGTCTTTTGAGGCAGAACACTGCTTAGCAACTGTCCCAGAGCTGTATCATACTTATAGGCAATAAACTTTTCGCTTTTGATGCTGGCTTTGGCCGCCTGAGCGGCATCCATCACTGATTTGTTATATGCCTTCAATTCTACTGCCAGCTTAGGGAACACAGCTTTCCATGACTTATCGTCCGATTCAAAGACCGTGTACTTGGTCACCTCCAGCTTATCGAGTGTACCCTGCGTTAGAGGAAGAACGAATGGATTCTGCGTCTTGATGGACTTTAGCTCGCTATCGTCCGGATAGACGGCAATCATGAATTTATCTCGGGGCCAGTTCGAGATAGTCTCTTCGCTCGGTGCCTGCACGACCTCGACCAATTGCGTATTTTTATTGGCCATCATGTACTTGGCGATAACCGGGGCATTATCGCCGACCGACTGATTCTGCATGTCTTTCGAGAAAAGATTGAAAGCTATGATACCAGGAATCACCACGACAAACGGAATCAGCAGCTTCATGAATGCCGAGAATACAATACCCTTCTGTCCCTCTGACAGTGACTCTGATGCCAGTGTGCGCTGGGTGATGTACTGGTTTAGTCCCCAGTAGTAGAAATTCGGTATCCACAGGCCAAGGAGAAGGGCTGTCCAAGGCAGCACCTTATCATCCGCCGGCAGGAACATATTCATGCGCACCTTATTCAGTTCCCAGAAACGGTCTATGGCTCCAGTATCCTGAGCAAAGGTCTTTAATCCGACAGCACCTGTTTTGACGTTCTCCACAAAGGCAAGCTCATCCGTAGAGACGCCAAGCTTCTTAAACGCGAAGATCATCACAATTGCTCCACCGAGGATTAATGAGCTTCCCTGGATCAAATCAGCCCAGGCACACGCCTTCAATCCACCGGCTGTCACGTACACCATCGCAATGAAGCCAATCACCAGGGCCGCCTTCGCGATGGATACGTCGTAGCCCATTTTACCGGCCATAGTGTTGACCGTCAGCGCCCCGGCATACGTCACCGAGCCCAGTAGAATCATATATATGAAAAGCGTTGCTACAGCCATGATTGTCCTCGCGGTTGCATTGTAGCGCACTTCCAGAAATTCAGGCATTGTATAGATACCGGCCCGCAGGAAGTAAGGCAGAAAGGCGAACGCTACAACCACCAGTGTTATTGCTGCCATCCACTCATAGCTGGCAATAGCCAAGCCAACATGGCTTGCAGCGTTGCCGCTCATGCCCACCAATTGTTCTGATGAGATGTTAGCCGCGATTAGTGAGAATCCTATCAACCACCATTTCAGACCACGACCTGCAAGGAAATAATCTTCACTGGTCTTCTCGTGCCGGCTTTTCAACAGACCAATTGTGATTACAGCAACGACGAATCCGAGAAAAACAAATACATCTAAAAAATTCAGCTCCATTGTAATTCCCTTCAACTTCCTTGTTTTAAAACCGGTATAATGATTTACAACTACAAGAACGGAAACGATTATAGCCCCAAGGTAGCTTCCTGCAACGAAATTCAATTTTAGGTGGTTTTACTGTACTGTTTGCAGACAATTCCAGCCTTAGCCTTGCAGTGCCTCAAGAGCCTCCATAACTATTGGAATATGTGTATAAGCGGGGCCGCCGCCCATCATTACTGCCACCGATGCAGCATCAAGATTCTGCTCTTTGGTAGCACCGGCATCGAGACATTTCTGCACATGCAGTCTGATACAAGGCTCACACCGTAGCGCTACGCCGATACCCAGAACAACAAACTCTTTTTCTTTGGCAGACAGCGCTCCGGCCTTCATAATTTTGCTGAACATTGCCCCAAAACCGTTGACGGTATCAGGTACCTGCTCTTTCATCTTTGCTGAGTCTTTTTTAAACTTATCAAAAAAATCTTTGTATTCATTTGTTATGATTCAGCTTTCTGAAATTTTTTTTGTACCTGTATTGTAAAAAAAAGCGAACCTAAAATTAAATTCTTATTGTAACCGTCGTGGCTCGACTGAGCTCTCCGAAGTCCGGCACGCCGACATCATACGCTTCTCATAAGAGCATCACTTAATGCTTGTGCTATATCGGTGGCCATCAGGCTGACCTGACCGATTTTTTCCGCTGC
>Ga0315539_1003058_pt1 | contig 11867 bp, 9 predicted proteins | sample SalMarSW160150MG_FD_203097 | JGI IMG/M metagenome (GOLD analysis project Ga0315539, IMG submission 203097) | Salt marsh sediment microbial communities from the Plum Island Ecosystem LTER, Massachusetts, United States - Salt Marsh Sediment SW1601-150 ... | reverse complement strand
CGTCGCGAGTTCCAGGCTGGATGATAGGCGTTCCGATGTCGAGAAACTCAGCCGTACCCGGCTCCATAGCAATTACGTGGGCATTAGACAGAATCTTGTCGTCATAGGTGACCATGCCCATGGTTCCCGCATACAAGTATACTAGTGGCCCTTTCGTGACGTAGGCTGATAGGCTTGTCCCGCCGACCAAAGGTCTGATGTCACCTTGACTATCGTCGGTAACGTGCGTTACAGGCTCCGCTACCTGAGTAGGAAGTGTTTGTATCCTTCCTGTAATCTCTGTCCGTATTGTGTAGTTCCCAAAGGAGCGCGGCACTTTTTGCACCGTCTGTTCATCCTCGACAAAGACGATGACTTCGCCCTCGGCTTCAGGATGGGTGATGCCAACAAAGCCAGCTCCGACCAGAGCCAGAAGTTCTTGTTGCAGGGCCTTTGCGGCTTCTGTCAGTGACTTTCCAAGATCAGGATTTCCACCGTGCGAAGCAGGGACAGATATAAAAAGCAGTGCACCAACAAGAACCAGTGCTAAGAACAACAGCAGCCTTTTATCTCTATTCATCTCTTCTCATCCGATAATTCATTCATTGATCTTACAGACGACTGCATGCAGCATCATATCATGCGAAAGGGTTTCATTCGAAATCGTGCAGAAGATTATAGTTGATAGTTTATCACCCCGCTGTCAAGCATTTATTCGAGCTTTTATCGAGAATTTTTTGCCTGCTTTCCTGGTCAGGATTGTGATTAATTCTTTTAACCTGTTTATTTTATCATCTATTGCCGAGATAGGACTAAAAAAGAAATCTCTGCAACTATTGTAGGGATGCATAGAGATTCTGGTTTAGTTGACATAATATAAAAATACTTAGGTAACAGCGCGGTATAGGAATAAGGGGATTTTCTCAAGTGTGAAAAAATTTATGAACGTATGAAAAAGAAGGTGAGAATGGAATGTAAGGCATGTTCTCGTAGCCTTGATGATTAACCAAAATAAGAGGTAGAGCAATAATTCGGCACATTTTAAGGGTAAGCAGCCAAAGCTCCCAGCCCTGTGGTCTCAGGTAGGTCGAACATGAGATTCATATTTTGCACTGCTTGACCGGCACCTCCCTTGACGAGGTTATCCAGACAGCTAATAACTATAAGCCTGGCTGTCTTCGAATCAACAGTGGGATAAATAAGGCAAAGGTTGGTCCCCCAGGCATACTTTGTATGTGGAGGTTTGGTAGTTATTTGAACGAAGGGGGCATGCTTGTAGAATTCTCGGTATAGATGTTTCAAGTTGTCAACTGATAGTTTGCTACTATCAGTTAATTTAGCATAGCAAGTGCTCAATATGCCTCTGGTCATTGGCACAAGGTGAGGTACAAAGGTTATCGAGATAGAAAGTGAAGGATTAAGTGTTTTCAATTCCTGTTCTATTTCAGGCAAATGACGATGTCCTTCAAGGGAGTAGGCAAGGACGTTCTCGTCGGCCTCGGAATAATGAGTAGTCAAACTCAGGGTTCTGCCAGCGCCCGAGACGCCTGATTTGCTATCCACTACTATATCGGGATCAATAAGTCCTTCTTTGACTATAGGTGCCAGGGCCAAGATAGCACTGGTACTATAACACCCCGGATTTGCTACAAGCGAGGCCGATGTGATTTCCTCCCGATGCAGCTCTGGTAAGCCAAAAACGGCCTCTCTTAATAGCTCGGACGATGGATGAGTGAATCCATACCATTTGGGATATTCGCCAGCGTTCTTCAGCCTGAAATCAGCACTGGCATCGATAACCTTGATTCCTTGTTTTAGCAAAGATGGTACGACGTCTATACTGCTTTTGTGAGGCATTGCTGAGAAGGCAATATCGATTTTGCTATCAAGCTCGGATTTTATTATGTAGTTAGTTCCCGCAAAGTTGGGGAAAACATCACCTAACTTTTGCCCAGCTGAGCTTCTCCCGGTGACAGTGACAAGCTCTACCTGTGGATGTTGGAAAAGTAGGCGAGCTATTTCGGCACCAACATACCCGGTAACATTTATTATACCTGCTTTTATTTCTGGCATAAGATGTTCTCCGCATTATACTATATAATGGGCGATGTCAGGAAAACAATAAACGGTCTTGCCTCTCATCTCCGTTCCTATATTTTCTCTGCCTGAAGTTATTTCGCTTCTCCACGCAAATCAGCGTAGAGGATACGCTTATTGGCCCAGTCCCTTAGATTGCATAAAGATGTATAATATATTCAAGATTCTACGTGAAGGAGGAGTTTGGGCAGACGTGAGGTTTGAGAGTGGCATCGACATCAATGCACCTACCGAGAAAGTCTGGACGCTGGTAGACAAGCTTGAAGAGTGGCCCCAATGGATGCCATCCATTAAGAAGATTGAAAGAGTCTCTGAGGGGCCTTTGACAGTAGGCTCACAGCTATCTGTCACAGCTAAGGTAAGCGGGCTTACGGTTAAGTTATTGATGACAATCATCAAGTTTGTCCCAGAGCGAACTGTGGTCATGCAAGGAAAAGCCCTGGGCACCAGTTTGACACGCTTCTACACCCTGGAACCTATAGATGGCAAGACGAGGGTTACCATTGGCGGCGATGTTTCAGGGGCTCTAGCCTGGCTGGCGCGACGGGGTGGTCAAGCGGTCTCAGATGAGATTGCCCAGGCAGTGAAAAAAAGGATCGAGGGCTCGGAATGACAAGCCATAGCAAAACCTTTATGGGAATAGATATAGGCTCGGTCAGCTTAAATATAGCTGTAATTGATGAGAAACTCCGACTCCTTGAAAGTGTCTATGAAAGGACAAGGGGGCAACCTATTCAAGTATTAATTGATGTTTTCGAGAGACTCGAAAAAGATTTTCCTGAACTATGTGGGGCAGTATGCACGGGCAGCGGACGTAACCTTATAGCTGATGTTATGGGTGTAAATAAAGAAAATGAAATTATTAGTCAGGCAAAGGCTGTCGCATACTTCCATTCTGGGGTTAGGACAATTATCGAGATTGGAGGGCAGGACTCAAAGCTGATTTTCCTGGAGTGGGATGAAAAAAGTGGAAGGACAGTCATAGTTGATCATGCCCTTAATGAGATATGCGCTGCGGGAACTGGCTCTTTCCTTGATCAACAGGCATATCGTCTGGGGATTTCCATAGACGAGTTCAGCAGTTTAGCCACGAGAGCTCAAAAGCCGGCTACCATTGCGGGCAGGTGCAGTGTCTTTGCCAAATCTGACATGGTCCATTTGCAGCAAGAGGGGACATCACAGGAAGAAATAATAGCTGGGCTTTGTTATGCCTTGGCTAGAAATTACATAAGCAATTTAGGTAAAGGGAGAAGATTCGTAAAGCCAGTAGCCTTTCAAGGTGGCGTCGCTGCCAATAAAGGGGTGGTTAAGGCTTTTGAAGAACTGCTAGAACTCAAGCCTGGGGAATTGATTATTCCCGAGTATTTTAAGGTCATGGGAGCCTTCGGAGCGGCAATCACGGCCTCGGAGAGACAGAGTGACACACCTATCAGACTTCAAGTAGCAACGGAGGTCTTGAGGCGCTATTTAGCTAAAAAGGCCAATGAAGCTGAGGTAGGGCATTTAAGGAGATTGATTTATAACGGGGATGGTTCTACTCCCTTGGATGAATGTCCTATTTCTGGAAAGAAACAAAAGAATAAGGTGTATATGGGGGTTGATGTTGGCGCTGCGAGTACAAATATCGTTGTTCTGGATGAAAACAAGAAGCTGCTGGCGATGAAGTATCTCATGACCGAGGGCAATCCCATTGAGTCAGTTAAGAAAGGGTTAAAAGATATAGGTAATGAAATAAAGGACCTCATTGAAGTCCAGGCTGTGGCGACCACTGGCAGTGGACGTTATTTTACAGGGGACTTTGTCGGCGCTGATTTCGTAATTAATGAAATTACTGCTCAGGCTAAGGCTACACTAGATATAGATAAGACCACAGACACCATATTTGAAATAGGGGGGCAGGATTCAAAATATATCCGCCTGAAGAATGGTACAGTGGTAGATTTTGAGATGAACAAGGTTTGTGCTGCAGGAACTGGCTCATTCCTCCAGGAACAGGCTGATAGGCTGGATGTAAATATTGACGAAGAGTTTAGCAAGCTTGCCTTTAGCTCGAAAGCTCCTGTTGATTTGGGGACTCGGTGCACTGTTTTTATGGAATCTGATTTAATACACCACCAGCAAGTGGGTTCACCAAAAGTCGATCTCTTAGCGGGGCTTTCCTACTCTATTGCCAATAATTACATTGAAAAGGTGGTAGGGAATAAAAAAATTGGCGAGAGGATATATTTTCAGGGAGGCGTTGCCGCAAATAAGAGTGTAGTGGCTGCCTTCGAAAATATTTTGGGGAAGAAGATTACGATTTCGCAGAACCACAATGTCACTGGCGCCATAGGTGCTGCGTTGATTGCCATGGAGAGGAGACATGGGGATGGGAAGAGCAATTTCGTCGGGTTTGACCTCATAGACCGGGAATATGAGGTCAAATCCTTTGAATGCCAGCATTGCCCCAACCACTGCCACATAAAGAAGATATCCATCGGAGGCGAATTCAAATCTTTTTACGGTGGTATTTGTGACAGATATGAGCTGAAGGGGGAAAAAACCGCTGACCAAGTTCTTCCCGATCTCTTTAAAGAGCGAGAGGAAATGCTTATGAGCTATTATAAGGAGGATGAATTTGCCCCGAATTCTCCGGTAATAGGCATTCCGCGAGTGCTCCTGTTCTTTGAGCAGTTTCCACTGTGGGCTGCGTTTTTTGAGGAGCTGGGAATTAAAGTGATGCTCTCCGATAAAACTAATAAGAGGCTCATTAATAAGGGACTTGAAGAGGTTTTAGCTGAGACCTGCTATCCGGTGAAGGTTGCCTATGGGCATGTAGCAAATCTCATTGAAAAAGGTATTGACCGTATATTCCTGCCCAGCATTATTGACCTGGAGAAGGAGCGTGATGATGTAACCAGGAGCTACAACTGCCCCCTGATTCAGGGTATCCCTTTCATGCTTAGACCTGCTTTTAAAGATAAAGCAAGAATCATAAGTCCTAGCATATTTATGGCAAAGGAAAAGGAGAATCTCAAGGGCCAGATGGAGAAGATAGGCAGGGAATTTGGAAAAGAAACGGGGGAAATTGCCTCAGCCATAACAGCTGCGCTTAATGCTCAAGAAGAATTCGAAAGGATGCGTCGAGAAAGAGGTCAAGAGATACTTAAAACCCTTAAGGAGGATAATGAAGCCGTGGTGGTAATCGGTAAGCCTTACAATATTCATGATTTGGGGTTGAATCTAAATATCGCCAAGAAGTTGCGACATCTAGGAGTGCTAGCCATACCCTTTGACCTGCTGCCGCTGGATAGGATTGAACTGCCCTCTCATTACTCCAACTTGGTTTGGAAGAATGAACAAAATCTTCTGAGGGCAGCGATACTGGCTAAGAATAACCCCAGCTTGAATCCTATAATAATCACCAATTATGGCTGCGGTCCTGATGCTTTCTTCTGGAAGTATCTTGAGGAAACCATGGAAGAGGACCCTTATCTACTTTTGGAGGTAGATGAGCACAGCGGTGATGCTGGAATGATCACCAGGGTTGAAGCCTTTCTTGATACTCTTGATAGACCGGAAATGCGGGTAAAGGAGGAAAGGCAAGAAGACCTCAGTGTTATTAGACCCTCTGGTGGGATAAGTATCTTTAAACCAGCAAAGAGGATTAGGGAACTGGATAAAACCTTTTATATCCCCTATGTTTCTGGGCATTCCGTTATTTGGTCTGCTGCTCTCAATTCCGTGGGGCTAGATGCCCGAGTTTTGCCCGAGCCTGATGAAATATCGGAGGAGATAGGAAGAAGATACGTCTCCGGCAAGGAATGTCATCCCTATTTACTCACCACAGCGGATTTAGTCAGAATGACCCAACTTGAAGATTTTGACCCAGATAAGGCAGCATTTATGATGCTTAACTTCGATGGTTCCTGCAGGTTGAGCCAATATGCTTTGTCTCAGAAATTGGTTCTCAAGAGATTAGGTTTGGGGCATATCCCTATAGTTGCCCCCGTTGCCTCCATCCGCCATGATGAATCCACCGAATTATTTGGATTAAAGTGGGCGGAAGTTGTCTGGAAGGGTTGGCTAGCTACGGATGTCTTATTAAAGAAGTTACTTCATATTCGCCCTTATGAAGTAAATTTAGGGGAGAGTGACAGAGTTTATGCACAAGCCATAGAGGAGATAGCCTCTGGAATTGTCAACGGGAATTTTCGACAGTCTTTAAACCGCTCAATAGCAGCTATGGACGAGATTCAAACCAAGGATGAAGATAGACCAATTATAGGTATTGTGGGAGAGTTCTATACCTGTATGAACTCCTGGTCTAACAACTATATAATCAAAGAGTTTGAGTCACTGGGCGCTGAAGTGAGACTTGGGCCGACTACTACAGATTACTTAGTATATTTTAATGAGGTATATCCGGAGACTCACTTTTCTAGGAGAAAATATATCTCTGCCCTTTATTATTATCTTAGAAGGTTTCCGTTTATGTACTGGAAGAGAAAGATTGAGGGAATGATGAAAGACGAGCTTCGAGATTGCAGGATCCCCAGGGTTGAGGATTTGGTTACGCTTGCCGCTCCTTATGTAAGTGATGATATAGACCCAGTAGTAACTGTAAATGTAGCTAAAGCGAAAAATTATGCTATGCAGGGCTGCAGTGGTATAGCTAATCTCGTCATTTTAAATTGCCTTTATGGGACTGTATCCACTGCTATTTATAGAGGGATACAAAGGGAGCACAACCGCATTCCTGTGCTCAACATGATATACGATGGGCTCAAGCAAACCAACGCAAAGACAAGGATAGAGGCCTTTATACATCAAGCGAAGTTATACCACGAAAGATACAACATGGTTTAGTAAACTAGCACTTTGTGGAAGCTGACATTCCGAATTTATACAAAGTTCACCTTGTCATGGTGGGCAAGGTTTATACTAAAAATATCTAAAGAACTGCCACTTTGAATTGGGTTTTTTGATTTGTTTAGGATTTCGTGCTTGGGATTTGGGATTTAGAGAGAACCACCCATTCGATTTGGTCACCGTTTTTCAAAACAGACACGATTTGGTTCTTATATCTTAATTGCTCCACCAGAAAAAATTGCCCCTTATAGTCCAAAGCAATGTGATTCTCGTCAGGCACTGAGATTATCCGACAGGTCTTTAACCCACCTATACCGATTCCGATGACCTTCAGAATTGTTTCCTTTGCTGTCCAATAACGAAAAAGAGTGTCCCAAGACCTTCCTTTTAGTTCCCATTCCTCGTCACTCGCTACATGAGCAAAGAGAGATTTAGCCCGGGGCTTTATTTCTTCAATATCGATCCCGACCCTATTTTTGCTAACCACTGCCGCCACGTACTTAGGTTTATGGGAGAGCGACCAATAAATGCCGGCAACTGGACATGGTACACCTTTTTCATCCTTTAGTAGTTCTCCAAGCTTCACTTGGCTTTTTTCGGCACTCAGTTTTAACGCCTCTCGAGAAATTCGGCTTAGATGAGCTACCTTTTCTTTCCCTTGGCGTTTATGTCCAGATTCGATAACTGGTATGACTACAGGAAATAAAGTCATTGGTTTATTAAAACTTAGTTGCCTTCTTAATAATATCTTTATCAAAGTAGTTGATTGACATTCCAGCATCCACAATAATGCCCTGAGCATTAATGCCGCTGGACCGCTCGCTCAATAGAAACGCCACTGTATTGGCTACTTCCTGGGCAGTTAGAATTTTTTTACGAAGCGTTAATTTTTCAGTATAAAGGTAATAATTGACGGATCCTGGTATTCCTGCGGATGCCGAGGTTTTCAGTGGCCCAGCGTTAACTGAGTTAAATCTGACTTGAGAAAACGCACTGAAGGATTTAGCCAGAAAACATATGGTTGAATCTAGGGCAGCCTTTACAGGAGCCATAAAACCATAGGGTTCGGCCGCCATTTTGGTGGTTGAGATGGATATAGTGACTACAGATGCTTTCCCATCCAATAGGTCTTTGAAGGCATTAGCAATGGCGATTAATGAATAACAGGAAATATCAATTGACTGCAGGAAGTCTTCCCTTTTTGTTTCGTGAAACGGTTTAAATCCTCCTTCGTAATTGGCAAATGCTATGGAATGAACGATGCCGTGAATTTTGGGATATTTTTTGGAGACGTCTTCAGCTAGTTTTCTAATTTCCTGCTCTCGTTCGACATCACACACAAAGATATCTGTGTCAGGAAGAATCCTGGCAACACTCTCTTTTCTTGCCGCTGATCGGACACTATAGATTACATTTGCCTTTCCCTGGGAAAGAACCTCTCCAACCGAGAAGGCAACGCTCTTCCTGTTAGCCACCCCAAAAACAAGGAAAGTCTTATCCGCAATATCTAAGAAATCCATATGTTACTCCTTATGTTTTCTATTTCCCCCATCTGCCAAAGGAAACCCGGGAGATAAAGGAATCCCATAAGTCTTCCATGAAGAGAATCAACCGGATTGGGCGAAGCACTACATTGACCAACTTTGCCTTTTCTATGCCATAGGTTTCTTCTAATCTGTGAACAGCTTCGGGGCTAGGGTGAGCATTGGAATCGGCCCAGTGCTGGGCGAAAAGCACAGCAATGCTGTACTCTTCAGGGCAGCCTTCCGTGATACCCCCGGTGAGTCTCGCTAACTCTTTTTTGTCAACCCCGATTCTTAATGCTTCTCTGGTGTGAAGCCAGGAACAGAAGCGGCAACCATATACTGCGGCAGCCGCAACCATCAGCCTTTCCCTGAGGGCGGGTGTCAGTCCTCCCCTATATACTCTTGTGAGTCGTGGTGTGTTTCTTAGAACAAAGAGCAAATCAGGGAAAATCTCTCTCCGGCTTCCGTATACTTTTTTCTTAGCTACCTTTTCCGTTATCACTCTCTAACCTCAGTATGCCTCTTTAGCCAAGGTGACGGTAAATTCGACTGTGACCGAGGTCTTGCCGGCGACCGAGGCTTTACCCTTCATGAAATAGGCATTACTGAATTTTTCCACGAGTTCCGCTTCAATATCCATGGTGTTGCCGGGCTTGACGATACTTTTGAACTTGGCGTTATTAATTCGAGTCAAAACAGGAATGCCTCCACTGATGCCCCCCATCATTTTGGAGAGCAGAATTGCGCCTGTTTGGAAAATGGATTCACAGATAAGCGCCCCGGGCATGATTGGTTGTCCGGGATAATGGCCTTCGAAGACTGGCTCATCGGGCTTTATCTCTTTCGTTGTTTTGATTTTTGTTTCGGTTATTTCTACGATTCTATCGACAAACAGAAACGGTGGACGATGGGGTATAGCATTTAGAACCTCCTCCATCTCATAATCCTCCACTTACCTCAAGATTAGAACCGGTAACGTAGGACGCCTCTTTGGAAGCCAGGAAAAGAACGCAGGCGGCTACTTCTTCAGTGCCTCCGAATCTCTTTAAGGGAATCCTGGCCAGATAATCTTCACGCAATTTATCTGGAAGGTCTTGGATCAATTCGGTGGTAATAAATCCCGGAGATACACAGTTAACCGTAATACCCCGAGTGGCGACCTCCTTGGAAAACGATTTAGTCAAGGCACTCAGGCCTGCTTTTGAAGCTGCATAGTTCGCCTGGCCTTCAAAACCGTATCTTTCCATCACAGAGCTTATGTTGATAATCCGTCCATATCGTTTGTGCATCAGAATCATGACAGCAAATTTGCACATGTAAAAGATTCCAGCGAGATTGACATTAAGTACATCATGCCAGTCCGATTCTTTCATCATCGCCAGGACAGAGTCCTTTCGGATACCGGCGTTGTTCACGAGGACTTCGAAACCGCCGTATTTCGTGTCTATGTATTTGAAGAACTTTTCTACCTCTTCATACTTGGTCACATTAAGTTTTTGGATATCAATGTTTTCGGCAAACTGGCTATTGTCTTGTTTAAATTGTGCCGCCGCAGCTTCGTTTGCCAGATAAGTGACAATAACCTTAGCACCTGCCTTCAAGAAACCCTCGACAATGGCTTTCCCTATTCCTCTGGTTCCACCAGTAACAATAACAGTTTGTCCTTTAAAATCATGCATTTCTTGCACCTGCTGAGAGGAATTTGTCTACATCGTGGGCGACAATTACTCCGTAGTTAGTTGTGCCTAGCCAGCCAGACATAATAATCCCCACAGAGCCAGTATGGAAAAGCCCAGGTATCTCTTTTGGAAGTCCCATACTGACCTTTAACCCTTCGAATTTGGTGCCGAAAGAGGCACCGCTTAGATGGAGCGTATACCTTTGAAATGTCTTTGGAGTAGAAGCTTCCAAATGGTCTACCTTATCCCGAATCTTAGGAAAATATTTCCCCAAAGCATCAAGCGTCCGTTGAATCAATTCTTCCTTAGAAGTCCGGTATTCTCCTTCAGACAAATTTGCCCAGTCTTCATAATTAGCATTATAGCAGGCAACAATGGAGTACATATCAGAGCCTGGCCGGTTCTGGGGATAATAGATTGATAAGGCCCGGCTGGTAGTATTTTTGCTGCGAAGTTCTTGAGTGTCGAATTTCTCGGCCTCTGAGGAAAAAAGCAAATCGCCTATGTAGGGAATCTCCTCGCCTTTTTTAATGCCGATATAAACCTGGCAAGTGCTGTTATTCAGGCGTACCCTTTTAGCCTCTTCAATGAAGCTTGCAGAAAAATTCTCGTCTCCAACTAGTTTATGGATAGTTGATAATAAATTACCATTGGAGACAACAGCTTTACATTTGATCATTTTTCCATTCGCTACCACTCCAGCAGTTTTTCTATTCTGGATGATGATTTTCTCCACTAGACATTTGGTACGAATATCGACACCATTTTTTAGAAGCTCCTCCCGCATTTTTCCGATAAACTGGTCTGTCCCCCCCTGAACGGTATAAACACCTTTGTTTAGAAAATTGGAAAAGACAATCCCGTAGGTTATTGCTGGGTCATCCAGAGTTGAGCCGTTGGCATAAGTGATTGGTTCCATTATCATGCGGATAACATCATCCCTGCCCGGGAAGAACCTTTCAAAAAGCTGTCTTGTAGTCAAGTTTTGGTCATCATAGAAATTCATACCTCTAATTGTACTAATAAAGTCATCAGTAGTCTCTCCGGGGATTTTGAAGCGCTCCTGCAAGATGCGTTTGAAATCATCGCTATCATAAGTCGTTGTAAGAGAGAATTGGGGGTTGTCAAATCGGATGCCTTTGAGTTGAACGATTGAGTTAGCAATTTCAGGACTCCAATATTTACGACAAGTTTTAATCATACCCACTGGAAATCCATGTAAGGAGATATCAAAGATATGCCCCCCCTTCCTCTTGAACCAGGTAGCCAGTCCACCAAGGTTGTAGTGCTGCTCAATAAGTAAAACTGAATATCCTCCTCTGGCTAGCATATTGGCACATGTTAATCCCGCCAGTCCACTTCCAATGACGATGACATCATATTCCGACTTTATATCTTTTAACCAGTCCTGGCTCATGAAATCTCCTTTTTTACCCCTTCTGTAGAACGTGGAGATTTGCCATAGAGATGCCACTAAGCATTGCTCCGACAATTCCTAAGAATCCCTGGTCGGTGCCACAAATAAACAGATTTTCTAGATGAGTTATCCCCATTTTGGTTTTATTGGGCGTTCCATAGACCGCGCCATTTATGTGGCCAGTGAATCTGTGGATTGTTTTGGGAGTGAAGACATCCGTAAAGACTATGGAATCACGAAAATCAGGTATGATTTTTACCACTTCACTGAGAGAGGTTCCAAGCCAGGCAGCCTTTTGGGCATTATACTCTTCTTTAC
>Ga0315539_1003056_pt1 | contig 11880 bp, 13 predicted proteins | sample SalMarSW160150MG_FD_203097 | JGI IMG/M metagenome (GOLD analysis project Ga0315539, IMG submission 203097) | Salt marsh sediment microbial communities from the Plum Island Ecosystem LTER, Massachusetts, United States - Salt Marsh Sediment SW1601-150 ... | reverse complement strand
TATTTCGGGAAAAGACTCGCTCAATAATGAATTTGCCTGTGAAGACGGAAGCCAGATTGCAATTCCGCCCACGCTTTTAATAAGTGCAATTTCAATAGTGGACGACGTTGATAAATGTGTGACGATGGACGTAAAAGCAGCCGGTAATCTGCTTTTTATCGTCGGCCTGACTCGTGACGAGTTAGGTGGTTCGCATTACTACAAGATAAACGGCCATATCGGTGCCAACGTACCGAAGACGGACCTTGAAGTTGCACCGAAGACAGCCCAAAAAATTGCACAGGCGATAGCCGACCGGCTTGTGGAAAGCTGTCACGACTGTTCGGAAGGGGGATTAGCGGTAGCGCTGGCCGAGATGGCCTTCGCCGGCGGCCTTGGAATCCAGGCCGACCTGAAAGGCCTGCCGAAAAACCCGCAGGCCTTGCGCACCGAAACTCAGTTGTTTAGCGAATCTACCTCGCGGTACATCCTCGAGGTAAAACCGGAGAACTATCACAATTTCGCAAAGTTAATGCTTAATGCTCCGTTCGGGCAGATTGGGAAAATCACAGCCGAGAATATCCTGCTCATAAAAGCCGAGGATGGTAAAACTGTAATTCAACTCGAACTGGAACGGCTCAAAAAGGCCTGGCAGCAGACATTCGATTGGTAATGTTTTAAACCTTAAACGACAGCAAGAAGGAATTTGTCGATGAAAGAGGTCAATGCAATAGTATTACGTGCAGCAGGGATAAACTGTGATTTGGAAACCGAGTATGCTCTTACTTTGGCGGGGGCTCGTGCACAACGGCTGCACATAAACGCAATCATTGGCGAGCCGGATGTGCTGGAGGATTGTCAGATACTTGTCTTCCCCGGAGGATTCAGCTATGGCGATGACGTAGCTGCGGGGAAAATCCTTGCAAACCAGGTAATTCATCACCTGGCGGAGGAGGTACGAAAATTTATCGACGCCGGCAAATTAGTACTCGGTATATGTAACGGCTTTCAGGTTTTGGTTAAAGCAGGTATTTTGCCCGGAACTAAAAATAGCGAGTCACGAGCGATGCCTGCTCCGAGCGCGGTCGAGGGGGGCAACGGGCAGCAGGTTACGATAACTTACAATGACAGTGGCAAATTTGAGGATAGATGGGTTTATCTGCAGCCGGGGACGGAAAAGTGCGTATTTATTGAGCGGGGCAAACGAATATATCTGCCTATTGCTCACGGAGAAGGCAAAGTCGTTACCGAAAACGATGAGATTTTGGAAAATCTCAAATCTCAGGGCCATATCGGATTCAGATACGTCGATGCCAACGGTGATTATGGGCAATATCCTGTTAATCCCAACGGCTCGGTAGATTCCATAGCGGGACTTACCGACACAACGGGCAGGGTCCTCGGCCTTATGCCGCACCCGGAAAGATTTGTACGCCACACACAGCATCCACACTGGTCTCGTCTGAAAGAACCGGACCGTGCCGACGGCATGACAGTCTTCAATAATGCCGTTCACTTCGTGAAGGAGAACCTGTAAGGGGGATATATCTAAACACACCTGAAGGAGGATTATGAATGAAAGATAACAACAAACCCGTACAGAATCTCGAATCTGCCGAGCGCTGCACCTTTAGGGATGTGACTTTGCCTGTCGAGAAAAGGGTTGACGCACTGGTTTTAAGTATGACGTTGGAAGAAAAGATTGCCCAAATGGTCAATGCCGCAGCCCAGATAAAACGGCTAAATGTTCCGGAGTATGATTGGTTGAACGAATGCCTTCACGGCGTGGCGTGGGCCGGAATCGCAACGGTTTTCCCACAGGCTATCGGTTTAGCCGCGACTTTCAATACGAACCTGATGCACCGCGTAGCGGTAGCCATATCGGATGAGGCGAGGGCGAAACACCATGAAGCCCTGCGAAATGGTATCAGAGGTAGACTTACTGGGCTGACCTTCTGGAGCCCAAACATAAATATCTTCAGAGACCCGCGATGGGGCAGAGGGCAGGAGACTTATGGCGAGGACCCTTATTTAACCGCAAGAATGGGAGTCGAGTTTGTTAAGGGCTTGCAGGATGATGATGCCCGTTATCTTAAACTTGTCTCGACGCCGAAACATTTCGCGGCTCACAGCGGGCCCGAACCAATCAGGCACCGTTTCGATGCCGAAGTGAGTCAGCGCGACCTGCGTCAGACCTATCTGCCGGCCTTCGAGGCCTGTATTCGCGAAGCAAAGGCCTTTTCAATAATGGGGGCCTACAGCCGCCTAAACGGTGAGCCCTGCTGTGCGAGCAAAACACTATTGCAGGATATACTCAGAGATGAATGGGGTTTCGAAGGTTATGTGGTCTCGGACTGCGGGGCAATCGCCGATATTTACAGGCGTCACCACATCGTCAAGACACCGGAAGAGGCCTCAGCGATGGCCGTCGAGAATGGCTGTGACCTCAACTGCGGCGATACCTACCCGGCTCTTCGCGATGCAGTAAAAATGGGGCTGATTAGCGAAGAGAAGATAGATATTGCGCTAAAACGGCTATTCACCGCCCGGTTCAGGCTTGGCATGTTTGACCCGGATGAGATGGTTTCCTATGCGCAGATACCAATCGAGAAAAATGATTGCGCCGAACACAGGGCCCTTGCCCTTCAGGCCGCCAGGGAATCGATTGTGCTTCTGAAGAACGAGAATAATTTTCTGCCCCTGGACGGCAAAAAGATTAAAAGAGTCTTTGTCATGGGACCTAACGCCGATGAGGCAAATGTTATGTTTGGCAATTACAACGGCACACCCTCCAAAGCGGTAACTGCCCTGGAAGGTATCAGGCAAAGACTCGGACCCCAGGTCCAGCTCGATTACTTTAAATTATGCGGTATCTGTAATATTATTTGGGAGTGGGAGAATCGTTTGAGGTTCAAGGAGCTTGAGGAAAAAGCAGACCTGGTGATTGCCGTAATGGGTATCTCAGGCGCCATAGAAGGTGAAGAAGGACAGTCCGAATACTCGGAAGGCGGCGGAGACAGAATCCGTCTGGACCTGCCAACAATGCAGGAGGAAATGCTACGGGGAATTCACGCAATGGGCAAACCCATTATCCTGGTCTTAATGAACGGCAGCCCGCTGTCAATCAACTGGGCTAATGAAAATATCCCGGCCATTATCGAGGCGTGGTATCCGGGCGAAGAAGGCGGCACAGCCATCGCCGAGGTGATTTTCGGTGATTATAACCCGGCCGGCAGATTGCCTATCACGTTCCCAAAGTCCCTCGACCAGCTACCGCCGTTTACAGACTACAATATGAAAGGGCGAACTTATCGCTATATGGAGGCCGAGCCGCTGTACGAATTTGGCTTTGGGCTGAGCTATACTCAATTCGAATACAGCAATTTAAGAATATCGAAGCAAAAGATACAGCCGGGCGAGGATATCGAGCTAAGCGCGGATGTGGAGAATGTCGGCCAGCGCTCCGGTGACGAGGTTGTGCAGCTTTACCTCAGCGACGTTGAGTCGTCGTATCCCGTGCCAATAAGGCAATTAGAGGGTTTCAAAAGGATAACTCTAAACGTCGGCGAGAAGAAAACAGTATCGTTCAAATTGACAGCCAGGCAAATGGCCCTTTTTGACGATAATGGCACAAGGCTCATTGAGCCGGGCGAATTTACCGTTTCGATAGGGGGCCGGCAGCCTGACAATCGGCAGAGTAGCTCCCGGAAAGGCGATTATCTTGTTGGGAGTTTTGAAGTAGTCGGCCAACTTACTGAGATTGACTGACTGTCTGTTTGGTAAAGAGTGCCTGATATTGGAGTCATCTCATTTTTCTTGAAATATACAGGCTTTTACTATACAGTGGCAATACAAAATAGGCTCAAATAAACGACGATGGACTTTGAGCCGCAGGGCCCGTAGCTCAGCGGTAGAGCAGTGGACTCATAATCCATTGGTCGTAGGTTCGAATCCTACCGGGCCCATTAATTTTAACTCTTTGGCTTTTAAGCAATTACGCCTAAAAGCCTTTTTTATTTTGCATTCAAAATCAGTCATTTTTACCCATAGTTCGTCAAAAGTTCGTCAATTTGGTCAAAAGTTTGGACTGTAATTCGCGAGCCGTCTTTAAATCACTTTTTTGAACAGACAGATAATACTTCAGAGTTGTCGTCATGTCTGAATGTCCCGCTAACTGCTGTACTGTCTGAATCGGCAATTTCTTGGCCCAGTTTGTGATGCAGGAACGGCGAAGATCATGAGGGGTAAAGAATTCAGCTTTTGCCCTTCGGCAGATAACCCCTAAGGAACGAGTCAAATTGTTCACGATCTCATCGTCAGGTTGCCATGTTCCTTCAGACCGGCGTCTCAAAATATGTTTTAACCGGTTTGTTTTGATGAAAACATAAGGATTACCTTCTTCGCTTTCAGCCTGCAAATTAGCCAAGAGTTGAACGGTTTCCGGTGGAATTGGAATGATTCTACTCTCATGGTCTTTCGGCTCCCATGCTAAAAGTATTTCAGAAGTCTGCTTTGGGAAAAAACTAACATTTTGATTTTCAAAATCTACATCAGCCCAAGTAAGGTTTAGAAGTTCGTCACGCCTGCCAGCACTGGTATAAGCTAAAATCAAAAAAGCTTTCCACCAAAAATTCTTTGACGCATTAAAAACCTTGTTGAATTCTTCTATTGAAATATATCTTGGTGGTTTTGTGGCTGTCGTCCTCTCTTTGATTTTTGCAAACGGATTTGTACCTTCCATTAGATATCCGCGAGGCTCAATTGCTAAGTTAAATATCCCTTTCAGTGTACGAATATCCTTATTCACTGATGCAACAGATAATTCGTCTGCCAAGCGATTCGCCACAAATGCCTCCGCTTCACGCGGAGAAATACGCTTTAACTGGGTTTGCCAACCAACATGCTCCGCAAAGAACTTAAGTACTCGTAAATGATCCTTCAATGTGCTATAAGCTACTTGACCAACCATAACTTTCTTATGCTCTTTCATAAACTTTTCAATAGTGATTTCCTGGGGCTTATCAGCCCTACCCTTGTCCACTTTTTCCTGTATTTTACTTGTGTATTCGGCGGCCTCCTTTCTGTTTTTGAAACTCTTGGAATAACGTTTCCCCTCTGAGCCATACCAACGTACTTCCCAGCTGTATTTGCGGCGTTTGGGCCATAAGTTTCTGGGAATTGGCTTGCCTTTCTTATCAAGGGGAACCTTTCCATACCAATTACGATTTATACTAACCTTTAAATGTGCCATGGTACCTGTTCCTTTCTCTGCAAGGAACCCAGTACCACTGCTACTGACGAGGCTGTATTGTACCAAGCCTCAATCAGAAGCGCAACTGGAATTTCTATAATAAAAAGTTTTGATTTCATGTTCCTGTTTTTACTTTTAGAAAAGCCTCTAACTCATCTTTCATGTACCAGACATGCCTGGCATATTTTGTGCCTTTCAATTCTCCGCGGTCACGCCAATAATCGAGTGTACGTTTGGCTGATTTAGGACTATGGCCGGTCTGATCCAACCTCAGAAATTGTGCGGCTTCGGTCGGAGTCATAATCGGCGGAAATTGTTTAGGCCGACTTGGCCATTGTGTCTTATCCAATAATTTGTTTTCTTCCTGCATTGTTATACCTCTTAGCTAATTGAGTATTCTTAAATCTCAGGTTTCTCATATTATTAGCTTACCATATCAGCTGTTAATTCTGGTTTTATCCTGCTTACTAATCTGTGATATCTGAAGCACTGTAAAATTTCGTGCCGGTTACCTATTAATGTTCTGGTTTTTGTTCTTCTCTGTCTTTCTGGAGTAATAGCGGCAGTTTGAGCGATTTAATTTCACCTCGAGGTAATTTTCTTGCAGCTTCTGCGACTTAAAGGCCTCGTAACAGGTTGCTTTTCAATCATTTAGCTCCAAATGCATTTTTTTGTTTTTTTCAGGTTTTTATCTGAGTAAGCCTGACGGAAAAATCCCGTCAGGGTCATCGTACAAAACAAGCTCAGCTATTTTGGTGAGCTGAGCTTGTCCATAGAGACAGGCCAGGGTGGTAATTAAAATGCGAAAATGCAACATGTGTAAAAAGCAGATAGATGAATCTTTTGGGATTTATTGCGGGCGCTGTGACAAAATAGTTGGAGATGTAAATGCCGATCTGGCTGCAGAATTAATGGAAACAGAAAATACGTTTTAGCTGACAATCAACAGTTTTATTTATCAGCGGCCATCTTCCTATTTCATGAGAAAGAGGGCCTCACAAAGATGGGGTCTCTCGGAGATAAACAAAAATGGCAGGACAAAACACACCTCTGGCTAAGTTCCAGGCAGGTACTATCCAGGCGGCAATCTGGCGAAATAACCTGGCTGTAAAGGGTAAAAGCGTACCAGTGCTTAAGGTAACCGTGCAGCGACGCTATAAGGCTGAAGACGGCTGGAAATCCAGCAATTCGTTCAATCGCAACGAAGTATTTTTGGCGATTCATGTGCTTCGGCAGGCAGTAACAAAAATGATTGAGATGCAGAAAGATGAATCAGATGGCAACGACAATGTCGAAGAAGAAGTTGTGGTATAAGTGAAGCGGTATTTTGTTTTTTTAAGCGGCTCTGATGTTTTGATGGGCCGTTGTTTTTTAAGAAATACAGGTGGTTATCATGGGAACTGAGCAATTAACACAAAAACTACCTGTCTGGGACCAGCTGGCACATAAACAGGAGATTGAACAGGCTATAGACACGGTAAAGGGCGATAGTAAGGCTGATACAAAAATTAAACGAATCTGGGACAGGCTGAGGGTATTGAGGGAAGTTACAGAGCCGACAGGGTTATAGACAGGGACGCTTCGGCCTTGTGTCAGACCTCCTATCGTAAATCTTTCGGTCTTCGACCGAAACATTTATCGAGAGGTCTAACGAATAAAGGCCTTCGCTTTGATTATGTCGGTTCGCTGAATGGTAGGCGAACCGCCAATAGAATGGTTTGTCTGGAGTTGGTAAAAATGTACAACGAAACAAGTATGGTTATACCGGAGCCGGCGCTGATTAAAGTAGAGCGGCCTGGTAGATACGGCAGCGTCCCGGGCCTTGATGACAGTGAACTGGCAGAGCCTGATGAGTTGGAAAAGCAGGTCTTTATGGAACAATGGGGCCCCATACTGGCGTTGCCTGTAAAGGGCCGAGTAAATTCGATTCAGCCGGTAATAGATGAATCCGGCGGTGTTGACTGGGGAGCTTTTGGCACTGTTGATTTCGACAGTTACAGGCCTGAATTTGACAAGGCAAGGTACAAGGCAGACAGGCTGAAGGAGCGATTGGATGATATTTTTATTACACTTGCGATAGTCAGGGAAAGGCTTCCGGCTAAAGCTGTTTACTTGGTATTAAAGTATCTTCAAAAAGGTATCCTTCAGAGAGAGCATATTGTCAATGATGACATGCTGGCTGTAGTGGATTTGTTTATGCGGACAAGGAGATTGCAGAAGGAGATTACAGAGCTTCGTGAGGCTTCCAGGAGAAGGGAGGAGCGTAAGCTTAAGGTCTGGCTCGATTCGTAGAGTTGAGCATTTATGGTCAGTTTTGATTTGATGGCGGTGGTTAAGATGTGAGTATGAGACAGGGTTTTTTCGGGGTTTTTAGAGGACGAGAAAAGTCTGTGAAAAATACAGATTCGTGTAGTGAGGTTGAAATGCCTACGGCATTTGGGCGACTTTCGCCTTCGGCTACAGTCACCATCCCGCCGCTGCTTCGCATCGGCGGCGGTTGAGTCCCGCTCGGCTCCGCCTCGCGGGGCAGAGATAGAGTAGAAAGACATATATTCGATATTGGCAGTATTGTTGGAGTACAGAGTATGTCGATTTATCGATGGTATAGAGGTGTGGTTGTGGGTGTTTTGGGATATTAGGAATGTTGATTCCGAGAAGTTGTTGTTATTTAAGGGGTTAGGTTATGAAAAGTAGTTGGGATATGGGAATAATAATATATAAACCCCCCGATATCCGAAGCCCAAAAACTTCCCAGATTAACATGGCCGGGGCAAAATCAGGGTCAAAAAAAGCGTGGTCAGACTTTCAGGGATTTGTAGTCTGAGAGAGCATTGTGTGTAAAGGGGTTAGGATGAAAAAGTGCGTGAGATACATGAGATATTAGTATTTATACGACCCGATATCTGAGGCTGACGAATTGCCCAGATTGACATTTGTGCGGCGATATCAGAGCAAATAGATTTTGAAAAAAGGGGTGAAAAATATGCATTCAGACTTCGGGGAATGTGTAGTCTGAAAGGTTGTTGATATATAAGTAGTTACAGTTAAAAAACCATTCGGACTACGGTTAAAATCAAAGAAATCCGAAGCGTAGTCTGACTGTGACTGCTTGTCTATTTTAACATTCCTGGCTACTTTCCAGGCACAGATCGCAAACCTCGGCCATCCACTTTTCGAATTGTATCCCGGCTACAATCGCCTCTTTTTCTTCGGGTTTGGCTCTTAGATATTCCCTGGATAGCTTGCCTGCTCTTTTGATAGAGTTCTGCTGGATCAGCCGTAAAATCTTATCTTTTAGTTTGCTCATAGTTGCCACCTCGGCAATGGTGAATCGCGGGACATTTATCAATCTTTCGGTTCCGATAGGGCTTCAATAACTACCGGCAGGTAGCATCAAAAAGCGAAAGTTTTATAAGCAAGCAGGTATTACCACTGCCAAGGAGGTAAATTTTCAGGTGGTAAAATGAATATCCCAGACATTTCAAACGGGCCGGTTTTCGATTCCGGCTACAGGCCGTATTTCTATCAGTCAGGTAAATTTCTTTCCTATGATATCCCTCACACAGGCTCTGAATCTTCAAAATTTTCCAGAACCAGCGGTTATGACTTCACTTCTGACATAGTGCCTAAAACAAGCTGGCCAAGACAGCCAACGGTTGAAGATATTATACAAAAGGGATATTTCGCCATTCCAAAATCCGAGCCTGAGACTGCAATTATCACCGATAAGAAACACACTTCAAAACTTGGCCTTGATGATGTTATCAGTCAGATCAGGGGCAGGTACGAGATATACGAAAAAAATATCTACCAGATAGAATTGGGAAAATGTTATGCAATGAACTCGATTTTTGCTGTTGAGGCTGACCGTGGCGGAGTTAGCATGAACAGCCGTGAAGCATACAGCCTCAGTAAGAGCCTGCGAGAGTTTTATGAGCAGCAGCGGGATGAACGCAGTAGGCTCTGGTCTGATGTCTCAAAACTGAAATTACTGCTGCCTGAGCAGTCACAGAGTTACCTGTCCTCCTATAGGAAGGTTTCGATCCTTGAAGATGACTCGATAGGTGATGGGCTTTGATGCAGCGAGTTCAGGAATTGTGCCGGAAATTGAAGCCTGTTATGGGCAAAAAGATAGACAGATTGTGGAAAGCGTATTTATCCGAATCTGACCAAAGCGGCAAGGCTGATATAGAGCAGACACTGGAGTTGTTGGCAGCTAAATATCTTGGCACAAGCTATGAACTTGACCGCTCACCATTTCCGCCGCCGCCAAAGAAGTTTGCCATATCCGGCGATATTGAACTTGGATCTATTTCCTATGCAGCTGAGAAGCTGTACCCGTTTTGCTTTAAGAGTCAGCGTCTCAAAGAACATATCCTGGTAGCCGGCAGGAGCGGATCGGGAAAGACTAATCTTACATTCATGCTTATGCAGGGGATAATGTCCCGGGGCATTAAGATACTTGCCCTGGATTGGAAAAGAAGTTACCGGAACCTGATGACGTTGTATCCTGATCTTCATGTTTACACCGTTGGCAGGAATGTTTCACCACTGCGGTTCAACCCGCTGATACCGCCTGCCGGCTGCGAGCCTCATATCTGGATCAAGCTCATTGTCGATGTAATCGCCGGTGCCTATCTCGGCGGTGAGGGAGTTATCAGTTTATTAGTCGCCGGTCTCGACCATTTGTACCGCGAGGCGGGAGTATTTGATAAACAGCAAACACATTGGCCTACGATCCATGATTTACTTGTGTGGCTAAAGACCGTCAAACTCAAAGGAAGGGCTGCGATGTGGCAGGCCTCGGCGGAGAGAATACTGTTAGCGATGACATATGGCGAGTTTGGCTCAGTTCTCAATACACAGGACAATAGCCATGTTGCGGAACTTTTGGATTGTAATGCTGTTCTTGAGATGGACGGCTTATCCGGTTCATCAGATAAAACAATGTTCTCGGAAGCCCTGACATTGTATCTTTACAGGTATCGTCTCGCACAGGGCTCGCAGGACAAGATCAGTAATGTGATCATTCTTGAAGAAGCTCATAACCTATTATTGAAAAAATCAACCGAGTCAAAGGAATCAATTCTTGAGACCTCTATCAGAATGGTAAGGCAGTACGGCTTAGGCTATATCTTTGTTGATCAATCTGCATCGTTATTGAGCAAGGTGGCGTTTGCTAATTCGTATGCGACAATCGCTCTAAGCCAGAAATTACGCTCCGATGTCCAGACAATCTCAGGAGCAATGAATCTAACCGATGAGCAAAAGCAGTCTTTGAACACTTTACCTATCGGCACTGCCGTTGTAAGGCTGGCCGATGAACATCCGGAACCTTTTCTTGTTAAAATCCCTCTTTCGCCCGTTAAAGAGGGCTGCGTATCCGATTCGGCTATAAAAGCCAAATGGACAGCTTATTACAGCGATACCAGCTCAAATAGCTCTATACAAGCTTCTTCGGCAGTGATTTCACCTATTTCACCTGCAGATAGAAAAGAAGTAAATAACCGGAATAACCAAAAGAATAATGAAAATAATACCCACCCACCATCCCCCAGGGAATCAGAAGATAAGAAGAACAGGTCTTTGTTATCTTATGTTTCCAAACCAGAACCTCCCGGTAAAGAATTGAACCGTGACGAAATACGGTTCCTAACAGATGTAGCGACCCGGCCCCTGTCTACTACCGTATCCAGATACCAGAAACTGAACCTGTCCCGCCGTCGCGGCAACGCAATCCGTCAGTCGCTTGCCACCGCCGGTATAATTGAACCTGTTACCATCGCCACACGCTCTGGCCAGGTTGTATTGTATCAGTTGACTGATTTGGGAAGATCATTTTGCTCATTGGTACATATTGAACCCGGCCCCAGGTCCCGCGAATCTTTGGAGCATCGCTGGTGGGTCAGGCAGACCGCAAAATACTTTGAGAAAAAAGGGTTTGATATAACACACGAGCACCCGATCAAGGCAAACCGTGCGATTGATCTGCTTGCCAAAAAACCGGGCAAGAAAATTGCTATCGAAATAGAGACTGGCAAATCGGATATCAAGGCTAATATTACCAAAACAACAGGTGCCGATTTTGATAAGATTATCCTGGTAGCTACATCGCCCGCTGCTATTTCGGCTTGCAAAAAAGCTATTGATCCAGTTGATACCGAAACCGCCGCGAAAATCGAGCAGTTGACCTGGCTGGATATTGAATAGCGGCAGTGAGCACATTATTATGAACTACCTTTGTATTGCCGGACGTTAAGGGCCTTCCAGTTAAGCATGGGGTGATTTTGGATGCGATCATGGAAGGATGTATCATCCGTCAGAAGCTTAGGTGCGATTTGGCCTTTATCGAGTAGAAGATTTAAAAATTCCTGCTCGGAGTCTGTAAAAGGCAGAATCGAAGTAAGTGATTCTTGGCATTCAGCTACAAGCTTTCTGCCAAACTCAGCAAAATCTTTTTGTTCCCTAATGGGTATAGAATGACGGCTGAGCGTTGGAATAAGCTGTCTGGCAAGTTCATCGCTATCGAAGCTGATATTTTCCGGTGATATCGTTCGCCAGTCTTTGCGATTCATCGCACCGTATAAAACGAAGGCGACCCTAAGCTTGCTATAGTCCAGGTCAGCACTATGTAAAATCTTATGGCAGTC
>Ga0315539_1003054_pt1 | contig 11886 bp, 11 predicted proteins | sample SalMarSW160150MG_FD_203097 | JGI IMG/M metagenome (GOLD analysis project Ga0315539, IMG submission 203097) | Salt marsh sediment microbial communities from the Plum Island Ecosystem LTER, Massachusetts, United States - Salt Marsh Sediment SW1601-150 ... | reverse complement strand
CGCCATCGCCACGGCCAGGTACGTTTTGCCCGTCCCGGCCGGGCCCGAACAGAACACCAGGTCGTGGGCGCGAATCGCCCGGAGGTAGCGTTCCTGGCCGGGCGTCTTGGCCCGAACGAGCTGCCCGTCGACGTAGACATCCATCGCCCCGCCGGAGGCCTCCTCGGCGCCGGCCTGGTCCGCGGCGGCGCCGATCGCCTCGGCGACCGTCTGGGCGGAAATCGTTTGCTCGCGCCGCATCGCCCGCTGAAGCTGTTCCAGCACCGCTGCGGCGCGCGAGACGTTCTTGGCCGAACCGGTGAGCTTCACCTGATCGCCCCGGGCGAAGACCTGCACTCCCATCGCTTCGCGGATCATTCGCAGGTGCCGGTCGGCCGGGCCGAACAACGACCTCGCCCGGTCCGGCTGCTCCAGTGTAATGCTCAGTTCCATCGAATCTCCTCACTTCACCGGCTGCTCATTGTAGTCCCCGGGAACCGGCGGTGTAAACCCGCAGATGGCTACACGGCGTATCGGACCATGCGGAGCGCCTTTCCGAGTTGGTGCGTGATATGATACGCCAGCAGACGATTGACGCTGTTCGCCTGGGCGGGCGGTAGGAGCCCCTTTTGCCCGGCCTCGACGGCGGCTAGGCCCGCCAGGCCCGCCAGCGCCGCCGGGTCCAGGGCGAAGGTCTCCTCCCGATCGGTTTGGCAATTCGGACAGAGAATCCCGCCCTGCCGGCTGGAAAAAACAACCGCCTCCTTCCGGGACGGTTCGCGCACGGCCTGTCCGCAGCCCACGCAGACGTCGAGCCCGCCCAGCAGCCCGACGTGGTGCAGCAGGCGCCATTGAAAATACGCCAACACCGCCGCGATCGGGGCGTCGTCCTGCGCCAGCCTCGCCAGCGCCCCGTGCAACAGGGCGAAGACCTCCGGGTGCGGGTCGCCCTCGGCGAGCATCTCGTGGGCCAGCTCCAAGAGGTACAACGAAACGTGCAATCGCTTCGCATCCCGCCGCAGGGGCGTGTGGGAAACCGTCTCGGAAAATTCCATCAGCGTTCCCAGGGCGCCGGTGTCCTTCGTCGAAAACAGCAGATCACCTTCGCTGAGCAGGTCGATCGCGCCGCCGGATTTGCTCTTGGGGCGTTTGACGCCCTTGGCCAAGAGTCGCACCACGCCCGAGCGGCGCGTCAGAAAATGAACGACCTGCGAGGTCTCGCTGTAGTCCGTGGTTCGCAGGCAGATGGCGGATTCTCGGCTGGGCATACACAACTCGCTTCCCGCCCGGAAGGCGAGGGGGAGCTATTCTTCGTGTTCCTTCTCGCGGAGGCGTTGAACGCGAAGTTTGGTGATTTTTCGCTCGTCCGCATCGACGATGTGAAATTCCGCCCCGTCGGCGGTGAAGCGTTCGCCTGCTCGGGGAATATAGCCCAGTTGCGCCACGGCGAAACCGGCGACGGTGTCGTAATCCTCATCTTCCGGTAGGTCGAGCTCCAGTTCGTCGTTCAGTTCGTCCACGCGCAGCCGGCCGTCCACTTCGAGGGTATTTTCGTCGATTCGCCGAACGGGCTCCTCGGCGGCCGGGTCGTACTCGTCGGCGATCTCGCCGACGATTTCCTCCAGCACGTCCTCGATGCTGACCAGCCCGGCCGTGCCGCCGTATTCGTCCAACACCACGCCCATGTGCACCTTGCGGGCCTTGAACTCGCGCAACAGGTCGTCCAGCGGTTTGGTTTCGGGCACGAAAAAGGGCTTGCGGGCGATGCTCTCCAGCGCCGGCGGATGTTCCCGCCCCAGGTGCCGGAGCAAATCCTTCGCATAGACAATGCCGACGATGTTGTCGAGATTGTCCCGATAAATCGGCACGCGGGAGTGCCCGGCCCGGTGGATTCGCCCAGCCGCCTCGGCCCAGGGGGTCTCCGCCGGTAAGGCGAAAATGTCCGTCCGCGGGGTCATGATTTCAGCGGTGTCCGTCTCGCCGAATTCCATCACCGACTCGATCATGTCCACTTCGTCGGCGTCGACGGCGCCTTCGGCCCGGCCTTCGCTGGCGGCCTGGAGAATTTCCTGCTTGGCCGAGTCGTTCTCTTCGTCTCGCTGCGTCATTCCGCTCAGCCGGCGGATGGGTAGGTCGAAGGCCTGCATCACCAGCGTGATCGGATACAACAGATACCGAAGGGCCATCAACATGGGCAGAATCGCCGTGAGGACCGGTTCGGAGGCATACAGCGCCCAGGCGTGCGGAATCGCCACGCCCACAACGGCGATGATTCCGCCGGCGACGGCCACCGCCCCGGCGAGGTTCCACCAGCTCAGCCCGTCCCGGGCGAACCACTCCACCACCGCCGCCACCAGCACCAAGTTCGCCAGCGACCGGCAGAGGGACAGGGTCAGAATCAAGGCCGTCTTGTGCGCATCCAGCTTCGCCAAGTGACGCCGACCGCAGGAATTATCGAGCCTCTCTTCCAGGCGGGCCCGGCTGAACGATCGCAGAGAGAAACTGCTTAACGCAAAAAAACCCGAGAGGATCGCCGCGACTACGGCGACCCATAATGCAGGGTCGTCCACTTTAACTTCCACTCCAACCAATGCGCCCCAGAGTAGGCCCGATTTTTCTTACGCACCCTGCCGGAAACGCACCGGCACGGCTGATTCTATCGCGACGACGGCCACCCTACAGCGCCATCGTATCCTACCCCTCGATTTCGCCGCCCGCAAGGATGGAATCCCGATGGGGGCTTGGGATTCCGCCGCAGACGCCGGGAGGCTGATCCGATACGGTTATGGGAAGAGGGGTTTTTTCGAGCGAATTCGCAAAATGAACCAGGACCGGAGCGATCACGACGAGGCCGTGGAGCAGATGCGTCGCGCCAAGGAACAGGCCGAGGCGCTGGCGGAGGAATTGGCCAAGCAGACGGCGCTGGCCCGGCAGATGGCGGCCGAGGCGCAGATGGCCAATGCCGCCCGGGGGCAGTTCCTGGCCAACATGTCTCACGAAATCCGCACGCCGATGAACGGCATCGTCGGCATGAACGCGCTGCTGCTGAACACGGACCTGACGCGGGATCAGCGGTTCTACGCCGAGACGATTCGCGTGTGCAGCCGGCAGTTGCTCGACCTGATCAACGACATTCTGGATCTGTCCAAAATCGAGGCCGGCGTGCTCGACCTGGACGTGCTGGACTTCGACCTGCGTCTGGCGACGGAGGAAATCGCCGACATGCTGGCCTTGGAGGCGCAACAAAAAGGGCTCGCCCTGTCGAACTTTGTCGATCCGCAAGTGCCCTCGCGCCTGCGCGGCGACGTGGGCCGACTGCGCCAGGTGCTGACCAATCTGGTCGGAAACGCCATCAAGTTCACCGAACGCGGGGAGGTGGCGTTGGAGATTTCCCTCCTGCGACAGGCGCAGACGCACGCCACCCTTCGCATCGCCGTGCGGGATACGGGCATCGGCATCGCCAAGGAACTCCAAGGCCGTATTTTCGACGTGTTCACCCAGATCGACAGCTCCGCGACACGAAAGCACGGCGGCACGGGGCTGGGGCTGACGATCACGCGGCAACTGGTCGAACTCATGGGCGGGCACATCGACGTGGAAAGCGGAGAAGGCGTTGGGTCCACGTTCTCCTTTGCGATCACCTTGGAAAAACAACCCCGCCAGGCCGATTCCGCGCCCGCCCGTCCGGGACAACTGGAGAATCTCCGCGTTCTGATCGTGGACGGAAACGAGACCAACCGGTTCCTTTTGCATCGCTATTTGGAGGGCGCCGGCTGTCGTCCGCATTCCGTCGCCACCGGCCGGGCGGCGATACAGGCCCTCCGCACGGCGGCGAAGGAGGACGATCCGTTCCGCGTCGCGCTGGCGGATCCGTTCCTGCCCGACCAAAACGGCGAACGCCTGCCCGGCGCCCTCCGCGACGACGCGGAAACCCACTTCGTTCTGCTGACCTCCCTGACCCAGCGCGGCGACGCTAAACGGGTCAAGGAATCGGGCTTCGCCGGATACCTCTCCAAACCCGTGAAACTCCAAGACCTGCTGGACTGCCTGCGGCGAATGGTTGCGCGGGGATCGGACTCCGAAGATGCCGGCGAACCCCCCTTCATTACGAAGCATTCCCTGGCCGAGGACCGCCGCCACGCGGTACGAATTTTGGTCGTGGAGGACAACTTGACCAACCAACTGATCGCCTTGGAAATTCTCAAGACCCTGGGGTATTCCGCCCAGGCCGCCGGCGAGGGGCAAGAGGCCCTCCGCCTGCTGCGCGAGCAGGACTACGACCTGGTTCTCATGGACTGTCAAATGCCCGTACAGGACGGCTTTGAGGCTACGCGCAGACTGCGAGACCCCGACTCGCCGGTGCGGAACCACGCGATCCCCGTCATCGCCATGACCGCCAACGCCATGGAAGGCGACCGCGAACAGTGCCTCGCCGCCGGCATGAACGACTACCTGGCCAAACCGATCATGCCCGGCGCCCTCGCCGAAATCATCGACCGCTACGTTCTCCGCCCGGCCCCCGATGCCCCCGAACCGGCGCCCTCCTCTTCGGCGTAAGGTTTTACTCGTCGATCCACTCGCCGTCGAAGACCTCGCTGGCTGGGCCGGTCATACAGACGTGGTTGTCGGCCCGGCGCCACTGCAGGGTAAGATCACCGCCGGGCAGGTGCACGCAGAGGTTGCGTTCGCTTCGCCCGGTCAGCACGCCCGCGACGCACACGGCCGCGGCGCCCGTGCCGCACGCCAGCGTCGTCCCGCTGCCGCGCTCCCACGTGCGCATCGTTACGTCGTCGGGGGCGTTGACCTGCACCACGTGCAGATTGACCCGGTCCGGGAAGATCGCGGCCTGCTCGACGACCGGACCGATCTGTTCCAGCGGGACGGCCGAGACGTCGCGGCAGTACAGAACCACGTGCGGATTGCCCATCGAGACGCACGTCATGCCCGGCTGCAGGCCGCAGCGCCCCTGCCAGTCGCCCGGCGGCAAGTGCAGCGCTTCAGCCGGGGTGTCGACGATCCGCTCGCCCGTCAGCGTCGTGGGAATCTCCGCTGGGGTGAGAATTGGCTCGCCCATGTCCACGCTTGCGGCGATGACGCTCCCGTCGTCGTCCAACGTCTTCTCGATCACGCGAACGCCGCTGGCCGTCTCGACGCGCACGGGGTTGGCTATCGCCAGGCCGTGCTCGTGGGCGTACTTGGCCACGCAGCGAATCGCATTCCCGCACATTTTCCCTTCCGAGCCGTCGGCGTTGAACATTTGCATGCGCACGTCCGCCGTCGCCGACGGCAGGAGCAACACCAGCCCGTCGCCGCCGATCCCGAAATGGCGATCGCTGAGCTTGGCTGCCCAGGCCGACGGATCGGCGAGCTTCTGCTCGAATCCGTTGACGTAAATATAATCGTTCCCCAGGCCGTGCATCTTTGTGAACCGCATGGCGCATCCTTTCCGAACGGCGGTATTGTGCGATATTCCCGACAGGGCCACAAGAGGCGAGGGGCATTTGCCGCCACGGTTGGCCTTGAGAAACGAAGCGGAAACGGATATTCTTCCGGCAGCGAATGGATAGGAATCTTGCCCCATGGCGGACATGACGTTATCCGAATTGGCCGATCGCATCGGCGGGGTGTTGACCGGCGAGGGCGCCAAGCGCATCCGCGGCGCCGCGGCGTTGGACGACGCCGGCCCGGAGGAGATCAGCTTCCTGGCCAATCAGCGGTACACGCCGCAGATGGCTGCGACGCGGGCCGCGGCCGTGATCGTCGCGGAAGACTACGACGGGCCCGGGCCGGCGCTGATCCGCTGCGCGGATGCGTACCTGGCGTATCGCGAGGCGATGGTGGCGCTGTACGGGTTTCACGAGGCCCCGTTTACGGGCATCGACGCCGATGCGCGCATCGACCCGTCGGCGAAGCTCGCCCCGGACGTCGCCGTCGGGCCGTTCGTTACCATCTGTCAAAACGTCGAAATCGGCGCCGGGACGGTCGTCTATCCCGGCGTGTTCATCGGCCCGGACTCTCGCATCGGCGCCGGCGGGATTCTGTACCCCAACGTAACGCTCTACGACGGCTCGATCCTGGGCCGACGGGTAACAGTGCACGCCAGCAGCAGTATCGGGCAGGACGGGTTCGGGTACGCCACGCACCCGGGCGCCGACGGTGTGGTCCGGCACGACAAGATTCCGCCGACGGGCTGGGTGGAGCTGGAGGACGACGTGGAAATCGGCGCCTGCTGCGCGATCGAGCGGGCGGCGATGGGACCGACCGTCATCGGTGCGGGCACGAAGTTCGCGGACCTCGTCGCCATCGGGCACGGCACGAAACTAGGCCAGCACTGCCTGATGGTCTCGCAAAGCGGCATCGCCGGTTCGACGATCGTGGGCAAGTATTGCGTATTCGGCGGCCAGAGCGGCGTCGTGGGGCACATCCGCATCAGCGACGGCGTGCGCGTGGGCGCCCAGGCCGGCGTCACCGGCGACGTCGAGGCGGGCGCAGAGCTGCTGGGCAGCCCAGCCATCCCGCGCGCCGAAGCCGGTAAGAGCTACACGCTGATCGCCCGTCTGCCGAACCTCCGCGCGACGGTCAAAACTCTCACGCAACACGTCCGGCAGTTGGAACAGCGCATCGCGGAACTGGAAGAGCGGACATGAACGAACCCCCGCCAGCGGACCCGACGCCGGCCCGGGCGCCGGTCGGTTTGATCGCCGGGGCGGGCCGCGCGCCGATGCTGGCCGCCGAGGGCATCCTCGCCCAAGGCGCCCGGCTGGTGGTGGTGGGCCTGAAGGGCTTCGCCACGCCCCGACTGGCGGGCCTGGCGGACGAGTTCACCTGGGCCGGGCTGCTGCGCCTGGGCCGGTGGATTCGCTTCCTTCGGCGGCGCGGCGTTCGGCAGGCGGTGCTGATCGGTTCGGTGCGCAAGGGAGACATGTACCTGCCGCGGCGCCTGCTGCGCTATTGGCCAGACCTGCGGGCGGCGCGGCTGTGGTATCGCCGATTACGAACGGACAAGCGAGACCACACCGCCTTGCTCGCCTTGGCCGAAGAACTGCAACGGGAAGGAATCGAACTGATGTCGAGCGTGGACTATTGCAAAGAACATCTTGCTACGGAAGGCGTGATGACGCGAAGGCGCCCGGGTAGGGGAGTGGAGGAAGATATCGAGTTCGGCTGGCGGATCGCGCGAGCCAGTGCGGAGTTGGACATCGGCCAGGCGCTGGCGGTCAAAGAGCGGGACATCATCGCGATCGAAGCGATCGAGGGCACCGACGCCATGATCCGCCGGGCCGGAGCGCTGTGCCCCGCGGGCGGCTGGACGCTGGTGAAAGTGGCCCGGCCGAACCAAGACATGCGATTCGACGTGCCCACCATCGGGCCGGAAACGGTGCGAAATCTCGCCGAACAGAAATGCGTCTGCCTCGTGCTGGAGTCGGAAAAAACGCTGATGACCGACAAAGAGACGACCTTGTCGCTAGCGGATCGGATGGGAATCGCCGTCGTCGGAAAATGCCCTTAGGCGCAGGCCTTGCCTTCCCGGTGCACGCTGGCAGCCAAGGCTAGGTGACGCAGACGGTCGAGAGAGACCACCTGGAGGAATTCATCCGTGAAATCCACGGGAAACGTGCAATGCATGGTTTTCAACAGGCCTATGACTTCCTCCCGGTCCATCATCACCAGTTGGTTGATGAATTTTTCCAACGGTCCCATCATGAACCTTCCTCACCAAAACGAGATTCAAAACCATCGCGGCTGGAAACAAATCCGTCTCCATTATCTATATCGGATGAATGAAACACCCTAATCAGTCTGATAACAAAACAATTCAAATAACTGGAATAAACAAAAAGAATTCAATCAAAATTTGTGGTGCAACAGATGTGGGAAGAATGTGGATAAACCGCCCGGAATTTTTGTAACCTTTTGAATTATATGGAGTTACTTTTGCTGTAGCCGTCGGGATGCTTGTGTATAGAACCGGGATTCCATCGAAGCGGTGGGATGGTATAATCGTTCCGTTTCCCTTGTATTTAAGGATGGTTACGAATGGCCTGCGTCCTGTCGGATTTCGATTACGATCTCCCGGAACGATTTATCGCCCAGCAGCCAGCGGATCGACGGGACGCCTCTCGCCTGATGGTGTTTCGCCGGCCGGGGGGGCAGGTGGAGCATCGGCGGTTTCTCGATCTGCCCGGCCTGCTTCGACCCGACGACGTACTGGTGGTCAATGATACGAAGGTGATTCCCGCCAAATTTTCCTCTCATCGCGAAACCGGCGGGCGGATCGAAGGCCTGTTCCTTCGGCTGCTGGACGACGGGCGTTGGGAGGTTCTCTTGAAAAATGCCCGCCGATGTCGGCCCGGAGAGCGGTTGGCGTTCGACCCGTCGGCGGGACGGGGATTGGTCCTCCGCGCCGATTTCGGGCAAGGCCGATGGGCTGTGGAACCCGATCCGCCCGGGCTGGCGGAGGACATTCTCCAAACCGTCGGGGTTACCCCCTTACCGCCCTACATCAAGCGTCCGGACCGCTCCCACGACGCCGCAAGCGATACCAAACCGTCTACGCCGCCCGTCCCGGGGCGGTCGCGGCCCCGACGGCGGGATTGCACTTCACGCCGGAGATCCTCTCGGCCTTGCAGGCCCGGGGCATCGAGACCGTCCGCGTAACCCTGCACGTGGGGCTGGGCACGTTCGCCCCCGTTTCGACGAACGACCTCACCCGACACGAGATGCACAGCGAGTATTACGAGCTGCCGCGCCCCGCCGCCGAGCGCATCGCGGCTGCCCGCGCCACCGGACGGCGCATCGTCGCGGTGGGCACCACGTCCGTTCGCGTGCTGGAGTCCGTCGCAACCAGGCATGCCGGGCGGGTCGTCGCCGAAGCCGGCTGGACGAGCCTGTTCCTCTATCCGCCGGCGGAATTTCGCGTCGTAGACGCGCTGTTGACGAATTTCCACCTGCCGCGGAGCACACTGCTGATGCTGGTGGCCGCGTTCTGCGCGCCAGGCGGGGAGGGCGGAGTTCCCCTGCTCCTGCGGGCCTATCGCCAGGCCATTCGAGAGGAGTATCGCTTCTTTAGCTACGGCGACGCGATGTTGGTGGAGTGAGCGTGGGAACACATCATTCGTGCACTTCTGCGCGGGCGGCGACCATTTGGCAGAGGGTCTCGGCGATGGTTTCCCGATCGAGGCCGACTTCGTGGAGTTGCTCGGCCCGGGAGGCGTGGGCGACGAAGCGGTCGGGAATGCCCAGGCAGCGGACGTTGGCGGGGAGGTTGCGATCGGCCGCTAGCTCCAGCACCGCCGAGCCGAGCCCGCCGATGCGGGCGTGGTCCTCGACGACGAGCATGGGGGTTCCGCCGGCCAGGCGGCGCGAAATCGTCGTTACGTCTAGCGGCTTGGCGAAGCGTGCGTTGACGACGGCAGCGCGAAGGCCGCGGGCGTCGGCGAGGTATTCCGCGGCCTGCATCGCCGGGGCGACCATCGCGCCGCAAGCTAGGATCGTCGCGTCGTCGCCCTCGCGCACGACGCGCGCCCGGCCCAGCTCAAACGGCGGGCAGGGGCCCGGCAGCGGCGCGGGCGTTTCGTCCCGCGGATAGCGGATCGCCACCGGCCCGTCGTGCCGAAGGGCGAACGAAAGGGCCTCGGCCAGCTCCTCCGCGTCGCCCGGCGCCAGCAGGACGATGCCCGGAAGCGGGCGGAGATAGGCGATGTCGGCAAAGCCGTGATGCACCGCCCCATCCGGGCCGACCAGACCGGCCCGGTCCAGGCACAGCACCACGGGCAGTTTCTGGAGGCAGAGTTCCTCGAACACCTGGTCGAAGGCCCGCTGCAGGAACGTCGAGTAGATCGCCACGACCGGGCGTTGCCCGCCCCTGGCCAGCCCGGCCGCCATCGCCACGGCGTGGGATTCGCTGATGCCTACGTCGAGCATCCGATCGGGGAACGCCTCGCGGAATTCCACCAGCCCCGTGCCATCGGGCATCGCCGCCGTCATCGCCACGACGCGCTCGTCCCGGCGGGCGCAGGCGAGCAAGGCCCGGGAAAACGTTTTCGTCCAGGTCGGCCGACTGGGCGCCTCAAACACCGCCTTGCCCTCGCGGATCGTGTAGGCCGAGGGAGAATGAAACCGGCAGGGGTCGTCCACGGCGTAGACGCAGCCCCGGCCTTTTTCCGTGTGCACGTGCAGGACCGTCGGACGAGGGATGCGGCGCACGCGCTCCAAGACGCGAATCAGCGTGGGAAGGTCGTGCCCGCCAACGGGGCCGAAATAGTTGAAACCCACGGTTTCAAACACCTTCGGGCCGTGCAGCGTGGTTCGCAGGCCTTCCTTGATGTGCTTCAGCGCGTCGGAAATTTCCTCACCCATTGGAAGGCGCTGCAGCAGGTGTTCGGTCGAGTTTTTCAGGTCGCCGTAGCGGGCGTCCATGCGGACGCGCTCCAGCGCCTCGGCCAGGGCGCCGCGCGTGCGGTCGATGGCCATGGAATTGTCGTTGAGCACCACCAGGAATTGCCGTCGGAGCATGGCGGCGTTGTTGAGTCCTTCGAGGCTCAGGCCGTTGACAATGCTCGCGTCGCCCACGACGGCTACGACGCTCGTGTCGCGATGGGCCCGCTGATCGGCCCAAGCCAGGCCCGCGGCGGTGGAAATCGCCGCCCCGGCGTGGCCGGTGGCGAACAGGTCGTAGGGGCTCTCGGCGGGGCTGGGAAACCCGCTCAATCCCCCCTTGCGTCGCAACGTGCCGAACTGCCTGCTCCGGCCGGTGAGAATTTTGTGCGCGTAGCACTGGTGCCCCACGTCCCATAGCAGCCGATCCTGCGAAAAGTCGAAGACGTAATGCAGCGCGATGGTCAATTCCGCAATGCCGAGGTTGCTGGCCAGGTGCCCGCCGTTTCGACTGACCACGTCGATGATCCGCTCGCGGAGCGCGTCAGCCAGGCCGGTCAGCTCCGGCATGCTCATCCGTCGCAGTTGGTGCGGCGAGGTGATTCGCAGTGGCAATAAGGAATCGCTCATCGGGTTTTCTTTCTCTCGTACGCTGAATCAGGATACCATCTACGCGGTGGATTATCACGGAAAGATTGCGGTACAATGCGCTTGCGAGCACAGGGCCTTTTTGCGGAGGACATCGTGAGATTCTATTGGATACAATCTCCCCGGCGGCATACGGGGAGCGGGTTGTTGGGGCTGTTATTCCTGCCGGTGATCTTGCTTCTCGGCGCGGTGGCGTTCGTCCTGGCCTTGCCGGTGGTGCTGTACTTCTGGTCCCGCCATACGTTCAAAAAATTCCTGCGAACGTTCCAAGGCCCGGGCGAAACCGCCACGGGCGCCAAGCGCGTTCCGTCCGTCGTCGTGGAGACGCTCGAAACGCAGCCCCCCACGGAGAAGCAATTGCCCGAGGACGGATAGAACGAAACGTAGAAAACCTACCTCTTTACTAACGCTGCGAAAGGAGAAAAAACATGATCGAACGGAATGACATGCGCGAAGCCTCCCGGCCGGGGACGCCGGTGGGGTTGATGATCGCGGCTGTCCTTTGCGGCGCAGCGATCGGCGCCGGCTCGAACGCGATCAACGGGGCGATCAGCCCGGCGTATTTCCAGGCGACCTTGCGTTGGGAGGGTGTAACCGATCTTTGGCGGGCGGCGCTGGCGCAAGGGATTTTCGAAGGCTTGGTGCTGGGGTTGGTCTTCGGGGTGATCGTAACGCTGGCGGTGGCGATCTTTTCGCGGATGCGCTGCCCGATGGGCTTTGCGGTGCGACACCTCTTGGGCATCGTGCTGGCGGTGTGCCTCTGCTGGGGGCTGGGGGGCTTGATCTCCCTGGGGCTGGCGAGTTTGAGCGGCGAGTGGTATCGACAGGCGTTTCGCAACGTGCCGGAGGAATTCCCGGCCATGCTGCGGTTTGCGTGGGTCG
>Ga0315539_1003052_pt1 | contig 11889 bp, 10 predicted proteins | sample SalMarSW160150MG_FD_203097 | JGI IMG/M metagenome (GOLD analysis project Ga0315539, IMG submission 203097) | Salt marsh sediment microbial communities from the Plum Island Ecosystem LTER, Massachusetts, United States - Salt Marsh Sediment SW1601-150 ... | reverse complement strand
GTGATTGAATTTTCTAAATCGGCAAAACGGATTATCCTGTCTCACAGCCGAGTTTTTGAAGACGAGGAGCGCGGTAAAACCAGTAAGGATAAACAGGTGCAAAAGGATGGAACCAAAAAAACTGCCAGGAAACCCAAAAGTGGAATCGAAAAAACAACACTTGGTGATATTTCTAACCTGGCTGCACTGAAAAGTGAAATGGAAGAAAAAGAAAATAAAGCTACCGAGAAAAAGAAAAAATAACTATATTTAAGCTTTAAATTCTTTTGCCATGGAATTCAATATCGAAAAGAAAGACAACTTTACGTTGATTCAGGTGTTGGAGGAAAAACTGGATACTCACATTGCTCCAAACCTGAAATCAGAACTGGTCTTAATCTCAGGGAATGGAGAAAAAAATATCATTCTCGATCTGAGCAATTGTCGCTATTGCGATTCCTCGGGACTTAGCGCAATACTGGTTGCTAATCGCCTCTGTAAGAATGCAAATGGGACCTTTGTTCTGACGGGTTTGACCGAAGCAGTTGAGAGATTAATCACCATTTCTCAGCTGGATACGGTACTCAATATTACGGAAACATTAGATGATGCTGTCGAACTAATTACTGAAGAAGCGCAATAGGTAAGGTGACATTCTCCTTTACCATATTAGGCAGTAGTTCAGCTTTACCAACATCCACAAGATTTCCATCCGCTCATGTACTGAATGTACATGAGCGTTTTTTTTTAATTGATTGTGGTGAGGGAACACAGATGCAAATGCGCAAGTTCAAAATCAAATTCGGGAAAATCAACCATATTTTTATCAGCCACCTTCATGGTGATCATACCCTGGGATTATTCGGGCTTATCTCTACCCTTGTTTTACTTGACAGAAAAAGCAAACTGACCATTTATGCCCCACCTCAGTTGGAACAAATAGTAAATAGTCACCTGAAGGCATTTGATATAACCCTCCCGTTTATACTCCAGTTCATTCCCCTGAATTGTACATCCTCAGAAAGAATATACGAGGATAAAATTCTTTTTGTAGAGACCATCCCCCTGAAACACAGGGTGCCAACATGTGGCTTCCTGTTTAAGGAAAAGCCACTGTTAAGAAATATCCGGAAGGAGATGATTGAGAAATATAAGATCCCCATCAGGAAAATGCAGGAGCTGAAGGAAGGAGCGGATTTAACCCTGGAATCGGGTGAGGTGATACCCAATGACCAGTTAACCCTTCAACCCGATCCACCAAGATCATTTGCCTACTGCAGCGACACATTATATTCGAAAGGTATTCTGACCAAAATCAAAGGTGTTGATCTGCTGTATCATGAAGCAACATTCATGCATGACATGGTTGACCAGGCTCGGGATAATTTCCACAGCACGGGTTACCAGGCAGCCATGCTGGCAAAGCAAGCAGGTGCCGGCAGGCTGATCCTGGGACACTTCTCGGCAAGGTATAAGGATTTAAATCCGTTGCTTCAGGAAGCCAGAATGGTATTTGAAAATACATTCCTCGCTGAAGATGGTGCCTCTTTTCACCTGTAATACCCTTGATCCGGTTATCTGAATGGAATGCATCACAGCGGGTGTGTGAAATGGAAAAGATGCTATCTTTGAACAAATTTTTTCCGACGTTTTTATTACCATTTTTAAAAACAGGCGAATTATTTTATTTGCGACTTGAGTTAATGCATTATTAAAAGTTATTCTGTGCAAGAGAAGATTCTGATTCTGGATTTTGGATCCCAGTATACCCAGCTGATCGCAAGACGCATCAGGGAAATGAATGTGTATTGTGAAATTCATCCTTTTAACCTCTTTCCTGCTGTCGACCAGTCGGTTAAAGGAATAATATTATCCGGGAGCCCCTTTTCAGTAAGAGATCACAAGGCACCTTCCCTTGATCTGACAACCCTGAGGGGCAGTCGCCCTTTGCTGGGGATTTGTTACGGCGCACAATTGCTGGCACAATCATTTGGTGGTGAGGTTCTACCTTCAAATACAAGGGAATACGGACGAGCTAACCTGAAGTTTGTGGATAGAACAACTGACCTGTTTCAGGGAGTCAGCGATAATACCCAGGTATGGATGTCTCACGGTGATACCATCGCAAGACTCCCGGACGATTATACGATTATCGGAAGTACAACCGATGTTCGTGTGGGCGCTTATGAAATTGCAGGAGAAAAAACATACGGTATCCAGTTTCATCCGGAAGTTTACCACACCACGGAAGGAAAAAGAATCCTGCGCAATTTCGTTGTCAATATTTGTAAATGCCGGCAAAAATGGACGCCAGAATCGTTTATCGATTCCACGATCTCAACGTTACAAAAACAGCTTGGTAACGATAAAGTAGTCCTTGGATTGTCGGGAGGTGTTGATTCGTCAGTTGCTGCCGTATTGTTGAACAGGACGATTGGCAGTAACCTGACCTCACTCTTTGTTGACAATGGACTATTGAGGAAAAATGAGTATGAAAAGGTTTTGAAAACCTACAAAAAAATGGGTCTCAATGTGATCGGTGTTGATGCCAGGGAGCGATTTTTGGATAGCCTGAAAGGAATAGAGGATCCGGAAGGGAAAAGAAAAGCAATCGGTCGTTCTTTTATTGAAGTGTTTGAGGAAGAAGCGCAAAAACTGAAAGATGTTACATGGCTGGCCCAGGGTACCATCTATCCGGATGTCATAGAATCGGTATCTGTCAAAGGTCCTTCAGCTACCATAAAGTCTCATCATAATGTTGGTGGATTACCTGAAAAAATGAACCTGAAGGTTGTGGAACCCCTTAAACTCCTTTTCAAGGATGAGGTTAGAAAAGTGGGAGAGGCCCTTATGATGAATGATGAGATACTCAGAAGACACCCATTCCCAGGTCCGGGATTGGCTATCCGAATCCTGGGCGAAATTACCAGGGAGAAAGTCAGGATGCTTCAGGATGCAGATGACATTTTTATCGGAGGACTTAAGAAACGTGGTTTATATGATCAGGTCTGGCAGGCTGCTGTTATCCTCCTTCCAGTCCAGTCAGTTGGCGTTATGGGAGATGAGCGAACGTACGAAAATGTGGTCGTGTTGCGTGCCGTTTCTTCTACCGATGGCATGACAGCCGACTGGTCGCAGCTTCCGTATGATTTTCTTGCCTGGGTCTCCAATGAGATGATCAATAAAATAAAAGGCATTAACCGGGTAGTGTATGATATCAGTTCAAAACCCCCGGCTACGATTGAATGGGAGTAAGTGAAACTAGTTTTATGCGAGTTTACGAAGCAGAAAACTTTAGTTGAACTTATCCCGCTGTCAAGCGGGATCTGAAACTAGTTTTATGCGAGTTTACGAAGCAGAAAACTTTAGTTGAACTTATCCCGCTGTCAAGCGGGATCTGAAACTAGTTTTATGCGAGTTTACGAAGCAGAAAACTTTAGTTGAACTTATCCCGCTGTCAAGCGGGATCTGAAACTAGTTTTATGGTTCAGTGTACATAGTTCAGAGTGGCACACCCTTTGTTCAATTGCTAATCAAAGGATGTTTCCTATCTTTGAACACCGAATTGAATATGAAAAAGATGAAGAAGAAGATTAACCGTTTACTCGTGGCGGGATTGCTATTGATTTTCCTGCAGTGCGGGGGATTGTTCGGACAGATTGGGACGTTTGAACAATCGCTTAAGATTGGTAAGATATTAGACCTGGTTGAGAATTACTATGTCGATACGGTGAACCAGGAGCAACTGGTAGAAGAGGTTATCGTCAGTATGTTACGTACCCTCGATCCTCATTCGGTATACATACCCAGTGATGAGGTAAAGGAGATGAATGAGCCGCTTCAGGGAAATTTTGAAGGAATAGGAATCCAGTTTAATATGTTGTTCGATACGATTCTCGTTATTGCACCTGTATCCGGCGGACCTTCCGAAAAGGTGGGGATAAGAGCAGGCGACCGGATTGTGGAGATTGAGAATGAAAATGTTGCCGGAGTGGGGATGTCCACCAGCAAAGTACAGGATAAGCTGATGGGGGAGAAAGGCACCAAAGTATCTGTTCGTATCAGACGAAAGGGCGTTCCGGAACTGCTCGATTTTACCATTACCAGGGATAAAATACCGATCAACAGCCTCGATGCTGCATTCATGGTGGATGAAAATATCGGGTATATCAAGCTGAACCGTTTCTCGCTGACTACAATGAGTGAGTTTACTGACGCACTTGAAAAACTCAAGAAAGAAAATATTCAGGACCTGATACTGGATTTAAGAAACAATGGCGGGGGATATATGGAACCGGCAGTTCAGCTTGCCGACCATTTTCTGTCAGACAGAAAACTAATCGTTTATATGCAGGGCGAAAACATTCCCAGGAGGGATTACAGAGCCACATCATCAGGGGAGTTTAATGACGGACGGGTTGTCGTACTGATCGATGAAGGTTCGGCTTCAGCGAGTGAAATTGTTGCAGGAGCTATACAGGATTGGGACCGGGGAATCCTAGTCGGAAGAAGATCATTTGGCAAAGGCCTGGTCCAACGTCCTTTTATGCTGACCGATGGTTCCATGATCCGTCTTACCATTGCACGTTATTATACGCCCACCGGACGGTTGATTCAAAAACCATATGATGTTGGTTTTGAAGAATACGCAAAAGACCTTTCAAAACGATACGAGAACGGTGAATTTGGCAGTATCGAAAACATTGAGTTCCCGGATTCACTAAAATACAGGACGCTGGTGAAACAGAGAACAGTGTATGGCGGGGGAGGTATTATGCCGGATTTCTTTGTTCCGCTCGATACATCAGGTTATTCAAACTATTATACGAAAATATCAGGACAGGGAGTAATCAATAGTTATACCCTTGATTTTGTCGACAGAAACAGGGATAAGCTAACTCGAAAATTCACCACGTTTGAAGATTTTAATGCTTCCTTTACGGTGAGCGACGATATGATCAACGATCTGGTTCAACTGGCGAAGAATGAGGGTATTGAACCGGATTCAAAAGGGATCAATGTCTCCGGAGATAAGATAAAACTCATAATTAAAGGATTGATTGCCAGGGATATATGGGATATGAGCGAATTTTATGAAGTGATTAACAAAGAGGACCCAGGATTCCTGAAAGCGATTCAAATACTACAACACTCCGATCAATACCTGAGCGCGCTGGAAAAGGACTAACCCGGAAAACAGACTTGCAAGTAGCAATCTCATGAGCCTTATCATTCAATGGCTGTCCAACCAATACATTGAGATATTAGGAGCGATATCGGGACTGCTTTATCTCTATTTCGCCATTCGACAGAAGATCTGGCTCTGGCCTCTTGGACTGATCACATCAGCGGTTTATGTATATGTGTTTTTTATTACACAATTTTATGCTGATATGGGGCTGAACATCTATTATGTTGTGATCAGTATCTACGGGTGGTATAACTGGCTATATGGTAAGGGTAATCAGAAAAAGGATACATTGTGCATATCTACATTAACGCGAAAGCTGGTTGTGATTTTATTGATCATCACAGCATGCATCTACGTTGTACTGGTGTATATGCTGAAAAAGTTACCTGAGTTGCTTAATGTTGAGGTCTCTGAGCTGCTCTATTGGGATGCTTTTACCACTGCGGCGAGTATTGTTGCCACCTGGATGCTTGCACGGAAGATTATTCAGCACTGGTTGATCTGGATTGTAGTTGATGCGGTATCGCTCGGACTCTATGTATACAAGGGGATGTACCCGACAGTTGTACTGTTTCTGGTATATACCCTGATGGCTTTCAAAGGGTATATTGAATGGAAAAAGGATTTACAGACAACGGAAAAAGAGGGCTGAGAAAGGTAGTGATTACCGGACCGGAATCTACCGGAAAGACTACGCTTGCAGAACAGCTCGCCCGATCTCTCGGGACGGTCTGGGTTCCTGAATATGCCAGGGGATATGTCAGGAACCTGGGAAGAGAATATGATTATCAGGACCTTCTGCACATAGGCAGAAGACAGATTGAAGAATTAACCAATCAATATAAGGGTGCTGACCAATTTATTTTCTTCGATACAGGACTAATCATAACCAGGGTATGGTTCCTTGAGCGTTATCAAATCTGTCCGGATTTTATCGACCGTGCCATTCGGGAGATCACGATAGATCTTTACCTGCTTTGCCGCACCGATATCGAATGGGTGAATGATCCGGTCAGGGAGCATAGCGGGTTGGACCGGGAGCGGCTATTCAGCCGCTACGAGGATGAGTTGAGCCATTATGGTGCATCCTACCGAATGATTGAAGGCAGGGGAGAGAACCGGTTACATAATGCCATTCAGGCATTACAGGATACATTCGATTTTACAAAAGGTAATTTGTAAGCAAGATGATGAGTAAGAGTTCTACATTTGAGATGATCGCAAAGACCCTCCCCGGACTTGAAGAGGTGCTTATAAAGGAATTATTGGGGTTGGGTGCAGAAACGGTTGTACCCTTGAAGCGTGGTGTCCGTTTTTACGGGGATACGGAACTATTGTACCGGGCTAATTATCATCTTCGTACAGCCCTGAAGGTGTTAAAACCGATTCATGCTTGCACTGTCAGGAATGAACGTGAACTATACCAACAAACAAGGGCTATAGAATGGAATAAATACCTTTCGCCGGAACATTCGTTGCGCATTGATGCAGTGGTTTTTTCATCCACCTTCCGGCATTCCGGTTTCGTTGCACTCAAGGTAAAAGATGCAATTGTTGATTCTTTCAGGGACCGAACCGGAAGACGCCCAGATGTAGATAGCCGGATGCCTGATCTGCTAATCAATGTTCACATCAGTAACCAGACCTGTACCCTTTCCCTTGATAGCAGCGGGACATCACTGCATAAGAGGGGATATCGTTCCGATACACATAAAGCACCACTGAATGAAGTGCTTGCAGCCGGAATGCTGCAACTTGCCGGCTGGAGACCAGAATCAAACCTGCTGGACCCAATGTGCGGCTCAGGAACCATCATCATCGAAGCCGGTTTGATAGCCAATGGAATACCACCCGGCTCTTTCAGGAAAAGGTTCGCTTTTCAGCATTGGCTCGATTATGATCCTGAGCTGTTTGAAAAAGTGAAAAAGCAATCCTGGAATAAACCAGCTAACAAAGGAGAGATCCGGGGATCAGACCGGTCAGGAACATTTGTGTCCATGGCATTAAAAAATGCTGAAGATGCCGGGCTTAACGGAAAAATTGAGATCCGTCAGGCTCCGTTTGAAAAACTCACACCCCCATGGAACGAAGGGATTATAATCATGAATCCCCCGTACGGTGAACGAATGCAAACCAGCGAAATCAACCGGTTCTACCAGAATGTGGGAGATGTACTGAAACGTAACTATACAGGGTATTATACCTGGATACTGAGTTCCAATAAAGAAGCCCTGAAACACATTGGCCTTCATCCTTCGAAAAAAATGACACTCTATAATGGGCCACTTGAAGTAAAATTCCAGAAATATGTACTGTACCAGGGTTCAAAAAAATAAAAAACAGAGTCATCGTAACAAAACAAACAGTAAAATAGAGCAGAGGAAAAGAATATTCTGAAAATTATATTACTTTTATGAATCACTTATTGAAACAACAATTTCTATCTGTGTTTTCAAAAGATATATTTTTTTTTATATTTGTTGATTATAATCACCGATTTAGTCTGAATGTTAAGGACTAAGGAAAAGATAAGCCTTTGATGAGCTTTAATGTACAAGATTATTTTGATGAACTTAATAGTGGTAATGTAGTATTATCCTTTAAGGGGAGCATTACCTCGGATATGATCAATAATGTGTTGGACAGTGTTGAATTAAAGTTGACAGAAGTTGATGAAGACCCCAAGATAAGGAAAAAAATGTATAACGTTCTGGTGGAAAGCCTGCAGAACCTTTACCACCACATCGAAGACCTCCCGGATGAATTCCGGAAAGAGGTTGATAATAAATTTGGGGTCCTTGTCATTGTCAAGGAAAATTCAGGCTATAAGATCACCACAGGAAATTTCATCGCATCCGATAAAATCAAATACCTGAAGGATAAGATTGATAAAATCAACTCACTTTCCAGGGAGGAATTAAAAGATATGTACAAGTTTATTCTGAATCATCAGAAGCTTTCTTCAAAAGGTGGGGGAGGACTTGGGCTGGTTGACATTGCAAGGAAGACCGGTAACAAGCTGAACTACATGTTTCAGAATGTTAATAACGATTATTACTTTTTTAACCTAGATATTACAATATCAGAAGAGAAATCATAATTTTAAAAGTCTAATTGATAGCATATGGAACCAATTTCAATAGAAGGCACCCCGAAGACTCCGACAGTTAAATTTGATGCTGAACAAGGAATCATAGAGATCAAGGGAAGATCGATCCCTGAAAACTCAATTGAATTTTACAAACCATTGGTAGACTGGCTCGAGGAGTATAAAGCCGATCCTCTTCCAAAAACCAAAGTAAATATTCAACTCGAATATTTCAACACCAGTTCATCCAAATGTATTCTGGATGTCTTCAAGAAATTGGAAGCCATTCATAAATCGAAGAATGAAGTGGAGATCAACTGGTATTATGAAGAGGATGATGAAGATATGCTGGAAGCCGGAGAAGATTACGAATCCATTATCCGCATTCCGTTCAAAATGATTGAAATTACCGATTGATCCTTCTCCGCAAGAAACAGGTATTCAACCGACTGGATAGTACAGTTTTGATAGACAAACCCTCAGGGATTTAACCCTGTGGGTTTTTTTAGTCTCCTTTAGCAAACCGCCCGCTTAGCAGTTCGAGAGAATCCAGGAATTTTTTCAAAAGTCTGAAATAGAGTACTACGTACAGGATGGTGGTCATCAACCAGATCACGATGATATTGACCCAGAATGTCGGAACAAATTTTCCAAAAAGCTGTTTCCGGGGAGCATAAAAATGAGCCTTAATGAATGGTGATTCCGGATCCAGGTATATGGGCTCAAACTTCTGGTAAATCCTTCCTTTATAGTCAATGCTTCTGACAGTTTCGTTGGTGTTTTTAACAAATTCCGTTAGTTTATCATTGGCATAGTCTCTTCTGAGTTTTAGGAAGGCTTCCCTGTTAGTAGCGGCCAGGTGGGTTTCAATTGAATCTTTAACTTCTGTAGCCCGCTTGTACAGCCGGTTATTGTATTCTTTGATGGTGTTGATGTAATTTTTCGTTTCTTCCAAAACCGCTGGTGTTACCTGGTCTACAGTCAGGTCATCCACAACATCCAGTTTAACCAGTGGATTGCTCTTCATCTCGTGTGAGATCTCATTCCTGAGCAGCAGCAGGGCATCCTCGATCCGCTCTTTCTGATCGGGTTCGTTCATGTGATTCTCTAAGAAGCTCAGCTCATTCATCAGGGACTCCTGCCAGTAGCTACGTTTGAAATTTGCCTGACTTTTGATTTTATCGTATGCGTAAAACTGTTCCTCATATTTGTTTTCCATAAACTGGTACACAGCAAGTGCTTCATAGGCCCACCGGGCAGTAATGCCTTCACCATAAAATGGAATTTTGCTGGGAGAGGAGAGGGATGGGTTAAGCTTCTCGAACTTCACCATTACCCCGCTCAGCAAAATTTGCGGAATGACAAGGAATGGGATCAGGATGTAAATGGTTACGACTGTTTTGAAGCTGTCGGATATGACCAGGCCCATCATATTCGACATGGTCCAGGCACTGAACAGTACCAGCCAGTATTGCCAGTACATGCCCTTGATTTCCATGATGGAATTTCCAACCACAACGAATGTTAATGCCTGGATAGCGGCGATAACAAACTGGACTGCCACCTTGGAAAGCAGATAGCTTGACCAGCTCAGGTTTAGAAATGCCTCCCGTTTCAGGATTTTTCTGTCACTGATGATCTCCTCAGCACTGACTGTCAATCCCATGAAAATGGCAACAATGACAGCCATAAAAATATAGATCGGGAGGTTGCTGTTCTCAAAGAGATAATATCCGTACTGATTGGATGCACTTACATCATAATACTTGATCAGAAAAGCAAGAATGACAGCCAGTAAAGGTGCTTCAACCAGGTTAAATATCATATATTGGGTGTTCGCCAGTTTCGAAAGAACATCCCGTTTAACAAAGACCCAGAACTGTTTAAGCTTGTTGGGTATCTTAAAGGAAATCTCTGGAATTCCGGATGATGATTCAATCTTCTTTACATTTTCCTCTGAAAATTGAATGTAATATTCATTCCACTCCCTCGGAGAGATTTTCCTGGTATTGGTCACTTTTCCATATTCATCCAGTACATTCGATTCCACAATGTTGAAGATCTGTTCCGGGGTAACATTTCCACAGGAATGGCACTCACTTTCATTCCAGTTTGCATGTTGCATCCGGGATTTGAAGTAGATAATGGATTCGATGGGATCCCCATTATAGATCAACCATCCACCCGTATCGAGGATGATCAGTTTATCAAACATCTTGAAAATATCCGATGAGGGTTGATGGATCACCACAAATACCAGTTTGCCTTTCAGCGCAAGTTCTTTCAACAGGTCGAGGATATTTTCAGAATCTCTTGAAGACAATCCTGATGTGGGTTCGTCGAGAAAAAGAACAGCCGGTTCACGAATCAATTCCAATGCAATGTTCAATCGTTTCCTCTGCCCTCCACTGATTTTTTTATTGAGCGGACTTCCGACCACCATATCGCGAATTTCGAAAAGCCCCAGGTTATGTAAGGTTTTATTTACCGTTTCAATAATCTTTTCTTCCGTATAGTTGTCGAAACATAGCTTGGCGTTATAATAGAGGTTTTGGAAAACGGTTAGTTCTTCAATCAGCAGATCATCCTGTGAAACGTGGCCGATTACTCCTTCAATTTTCTCCTTCTCGGTATGTATATTCACGCCATTGATCAGCACCTCACCTTTTGAGGGTTCATTGGAACCATTGAGAACATTCAGCAGGGTAGACTTTCCGGCGCCGCTTGCTCCCATGATACCCACCATACGCCCTGATTCTTCTTCAAAGGAGATATCGTGCAAACCAATCTTATTCCCCTTAAACCTGTACTCAACATTCTTCACTTCATAAACGATTCTTGATTCCAGCAGTTCAGTCCTGAACTTGGAGATTACATCGCTGTAATAGATCGGTTTTGTTTTCGGGTCACGAATGGAGGCGCCGACATTGAATACATAGACCTTATCCTGATGAAGCAATTGGCTGTTCATGTACAATTCCTTATTTCCAATATACCTCAGCAGGTACATGTTTGCCGTGGAGACATTAAAAACCCATATCTGACCCTCAAGTGTATCTACACAGATGTGTTTGGTTTTAGGAACCGTAGATTCTTTCTTATTATCAATGATCAGTAAATCTTCGTATTCGGGAATATTATCGAATGAGCTTAAGACAAATGCCTGAATCCATTGATACTCTCCCTCCTCGATATTGAACGTATCAGAAACGGTTTTGATAAACTCCAGTTCCTGGTCTGTTATCCTTCCTCCTCCCGATTTGGAGAATTCAAGCAACTGAACCAGGACGATAACCTTTTGAGTTTGCGTTAGCTCTTCATTGATCTGAGTGCAGATCTTCAAGACACGAACAGAGCTGGAAGAGATTCTTCGTACCTGTTTATCCTTTTCTTTCTGTTTTTCCTGATGCAGGCTGTAATAATCGTTGAAGACAGTAAGGTATTCTGCAACCAGTTCTTTATTCAATTGCCTGTTAAGGAAAGACTCGACAACGGTCCTTCTGTCGCTTTTATGGCTTTCTGGTCTTGCAATGATTGCAAAGAGCTGCATCAGGGCTTTTAGTATCTGTTCGCTCATAATGTAAGATATTAAACGCTATAAAAGTACCCGTCCGGTCTTGATAATATTCTC
>Ga0315539_1003051_pt1 | contig 11889 bp, 13 predicted proteins | sample SalMarSW160150MG_FD_203097 | JGI IMG/M metagenome (GOLD analysis project Ga0315539, IMG submission 203097) | Salt marsh sediment microbial communities from the Plum Island Ecosystem LTER, Massachusetts, United States - Salt Marsh Sediment SW1601-150 ... | reverse complement strand
AATGGCGTGGCTAGGCGGTTCTTCCAGGGTTTTCAAAAGAGCATTAACTGCTTCTTTTGTAAGCTGATGGCTTTCGTCAATTATAAAGACCTTGTATTTCTCTTTTACAGGAGAAAATCTAATTCCATCTCTTAATTCCCTGATTTCATCAATTCCCCTATGAGAAGCAGCATCAATCTCAATTAAATCCAAAGAATTGCCTTGTTGAATTTCCAAGCAAGAAGAGCACTTTCCACAGGGTTCAAATTGATTGTCCTGACGATCACGGCAATTTACTGCTTTAGCTAAAAGCCGGGCAATAGTTGTCTTTCCAGAACCCCGCGGACCTGAAAAAATATAAGCATGAGAAATCATTTCTGAAGCAAGAGCATTGTTCAATGTTTGAACAACATGCTCTTGGCCAATAATATCTTTAAAGAATTGAGGCCTATATTTACGATATAAAACTAAATTTGCCATTTATTTTTTGAATACTAAAAACTTGTAGCCGAGGAAATTCCAAATAACAGTAGCTAGAGCCGCCGCAATTCCTCCAATATTTGCCCAGATTGCTTCAGACAAACCAAACTGCGGTTTAATTAGATTCACTATTAAAGAAGCTACTGCCACATTAATTATCAAGCCGCCTAAGCTCACCAGAAAGAATTTGGCAAACTCTTTCTTTGCTCCAATCATTTCCTTTTTCTCAAAAACCCAGAATTTATGTCCAAAATATTTACTGCAATTAGCAACCACAAAAGAGATTCCTTTAAAAACAGGAAAAAGCAAACCTGAGCTAATCCCTGAAATCCAAATTAATATGTTTAATACTCCTAAATCAATCAAAGTGCCTAATGCTCCTATCAGCAGAAACTTAGCTCCTTGAAGAATTAAAAAGTACTTCTGGCCAATCAAATATGCTATCCAAAGGCAAACTATGCTTAAAATCGGAAAAATTACAATCAATGCCCAAACTTCACAATATATATCTTTAAAAAGAAAAGCAAAATATATAGCAGTTAGCTCTCCAATAATTAAAGCGATGATAACATCCAGTTTCTTCATTCATTCCATACTATCATAAACCAAATCTTTTGAAAAGAAATCCTTTATGTTAGAATGAAATAATGCTTAGATTATATAATACTTTGGGAAGGAAAAAACAAAACTTTAAACCATTGAAGAATAAAAAAGTTGGTCTTTATACTTGCGGACCAACTGTTTATTGGTATGCTCATATTGGAAACTTAAGAACATATATCTTCAATGATATTCTTAAAAGAGTTTTAGAATACAATAAATACAAAGTAAAACATATAATGAATATCACTGATGTGGGACATTTAACTTCCGACGCAGATGTTGGCGAAGATAAAATAGAATTAAGAGCCAAAAAAGAGAAAAAGACAGCCTGGCAAATTGCTGAATTTTATACTAAGGCTTTTCAAAGAGATATAAAAGCATTAAATATCAAATCTCCTGATAAATGGATTAAAGCAACTAATACTATCAAAGAACAAATTGATTTAATCAAGCTCTTAGAAAAGAAAGGATACACCTATCAAATAGAAGACGGCGTATATTTTAATACTTTAAAAATAAAAGATTATGGAAAACTAACTGGATCTAAAAAAAGAAATCTGAAACCTGGAGCCAGGATAAAAATGGTAAAGGGAAAGAAAAATCCAACTGATTTTGCTTTATGGAAATTTGCCCCAAAAGGAGTACAAAGACAAATGGAATGGAAATCTCCCTGGGGAAAAGGATTCCCTGGCTGGCATACCGAGTGTGTTGCCATAGGCATAAAACATTTAGGAATTCCTTTTGACATCCACACCGGCGCTATTGATCTTATCCCCACTCATCATACTAATGAAATAGCCCAGGCAGAAGCAGGATATAATAAAGACCTGGCTAAATTCTGGCTTCATGCAGAATACCTTATTTTGAAACAGAGAAACCCCAAAGGACAAGCTTACGGGGCAAGAATGGCTAAATCAAAAGGTAATATTATTACAATAAACAGTTTAATTAAAAAGCAAATCAATCCCCTTGCTTTCCGTTATCTCTGCTTGCAAACCAATTACCGGTCAAAACTAACTTTTTCCTGGAAAAGTTTAAAATCAGCTGAAAATGCTTTGGAAAATTTATACGAAAAAAGCTCAAAGATTCTGGATGCCCACAGGCAGACTCCCCCACAACTCAAAACTCAAAGCTATAAAAAAGAATTTTTGAGTTATATTAATGATGATTTGAATATTCCCAAAGCATTAGCTTTAATGTGGAAGCTTATTAAAACCAATAGAGCATCTTATGATCTTCTTTTAGAATTTGATAAAATATTTGGCTTAAATTTAAATAAAATTAAAAAGCCAAAAATTCCTGAAAAGATAAAAAAGCTTAGCCAACAAAGGGAAAAATACAGAAAAGAAAAGAATTTTAAAAAATCAGACCAGATAAGAAGAGAAATAGAAAAACAAGGATACACAATAGAAGATACTCCTCAGGGTCCAACCATAAAATAAAAAAGGATTGCTCCTTTAAAAAAGGCAATCCTTTGCTTTGTTGGTTTTAGGTTGTTAAGTTGAATACAAGAGCTATTGTTTCGGCCTCTTTTCTTAATCCTGAAGCAAGGGGAGAACTATTTCTATGAGCGACTCTGGCAAAAACTTTTCGCCTCCTCAAAACCTCTTCTGGACCAAATTGCTCTATCTCTCTCAAAGTTTTAGAATGAAGTAAATTCCTTTTAGTAACGTTTTTCATAATCCTTTTCCTTTCTTAATCCTTTAACCTAAAAACCATAATATAATGAACAGTTATTTTATATTAACTTTTTATAAACATTTGTCAAATTTTTAAGAAAAAACCCGTGCATTATGCACAGGCTTTTTTTGAGGAATTGAGGAATTAGTTATTATTTCCCCTAAGATCAGGACCAAAGACTCCCCCTGCATAATCGGTTAACTCTGCAAGGGCCTTATAGCCGCTATCTTTCTGGTCAACATTTCCCCTTTCTATTTTTTGTCTTTCTTCTGTGGTTTCCATCTTTTCCATATCTTTTGTCTCCATTTTATCCTCTCCCAAAATATTGTGTTAACAATATCCCCTCCTTTACATACTTACAGTATAGCATACCTCTTTATTTTTGTCAAGGTTTTTCGCGAAAAAACAGCCCCTGCGAACATTTGTTCACAAGGGCTTTTAATTTTTACTTTTTCTTTTTTTCCTTTTTTGGTCTTTTCTCTGATTTCTTTTTAGCAATAGAAGCTAGTGAAAACGGAGAACCTGCGATTAAGCTGAGATAACGATATTTACCGCTTTTCTCTTCGGAAACTTCGTCTGACGGCTCATTTTTACAGATCTCCCAAATACGTTTAAATCCATGCTTAATATCTTCGGACAAGTCATCTGTTGTATTGTTTTGATTAAAACTTTGCCGAAATTCAGGATTTTTTATAACTTCTCTTGCTACCATAGAAAGTTGAGAAAAAACAACAGCGAGAATCGCAAAGAATATAACCATCAAAAGTTTGTTGTTCATCAAATAGCATACTGTAGCAGTTGCTAATATCACAGATGCAAATCCCAAACAAATCTTATAGCTGTCGTGTTCAAGTCCAACAAAACCAAACCAGGAAAAGTCCACGAAAAGAAGAAAAACTGAAAGAGCTTTGTAATTAATCATTGTTTTTCTCCTAATCATTTTTAATCACGGGCTGGATGGCCAGCAGACAAAGAAGTCTGAGACCCTTTATCAACAGATCCGTTAAGAGCTGTAAAACTGATCTCTGCATCTGCAGCGCAGCCATAGAGAGACAACAACACAGTCAAAAGAATCAATGCCAATATCAGCCCTATTTTTGTTCTTTCTGAAAACATAATTAAATCTCCTAAACAGGATGTTAGAAATCCTTTCAAATGTTTAAGAGTGTAATATCCATTTGCACTCTTCCAACTCCCCTTCCGGAAACCATCCGGAATATTTTCTGCTTTTTCATTTTCAACTAACACGCTATATAATTATCCGCCCTCCAGCGGTCTCTTTTTCAAAGAACATTTTCAATGATTTTCATTATACACATTATCAATACTTTGTCAAGATTTTTGCCTAGGACTTGCTAATGTTTTCTGATTCTGGTAAAAAGAAATATCATGGCTAATAATGCTGAACACAAATTGCCGCCGCAGGATATTGAAGCAGAAAAATCATTACTGGGTTCTTTAATGCTGGATAAAAATGCAATTATTAAAGTAGCTGATTATCTTCAGTCAAAAGATCTCTATAAACAAAGCCATCAGCAGATTTTTCAGGCAATTCTAGATCTTTTTGAAAAAGGAGAACCAGTTGATTTATTAGCTGTCTCTACCAGGCTTAAAGAAAAAAAACTATTAGAAGAAATCGGTGGAAACAGTTATCTTACTGAACTTATCAATACTGTTCCCACAGCCACTCATATCTCAAACTATGCCAAGATTGTCCAGAGAAAACGGATACTAAGAGATTTAATTTCAAGCAGTCAGGAAATTAATACAATGGGTTATGATGAACAAGAAGATATTGACATCCTTTTGGATAGAGCTGAACAAAGAATTTTCAGCATTGCCCAAAAAAGTTTAACTCAACGGTTCATTCCAATTAAAGACGGCTTAGAAAGCGCTTTTGAAAGAATTGATAATCTGTCCAAGCACAAAGGAGGCCTGCGAGGACTTCCAACTGGCTTTACTGCTTTAGATAATATTTTAGCTGGCTTGCAAAAATCTGACTTAATAATTTTAGCCTCCAGACCTTCTTTAGGAAAAAGCGCTATGGCTGTAAATTTTGCAGCTAATATTGCCATCAATAAAAAGATACCAGTTGGCATATTTAGCCTAGAGATGTCAAAAGATCAAATAATAGATAGATTGATTGCTGGTTTAGCCAACATTGACTTATGGCGTTTAAGAACTGGCCGGCTTTCCAGCGATGGCGAAGATAATGACTTTTCTAGAATTCAACATGCAATGTCTATGTTGTCTGAGGCCCCAATCTATATTGATGATGCTGCTTCTTCTAATGTTCTTCAGATGAGAGCAATGGCGAGAAGATTGCAGGCATCACATGGCTTAGGACTGATTATTATTGATTATTTGCAATTGATGGAATCAAGAAACCCAATGGCCAACATTGTTCAACAAGTATCTGAAATTTCTAAAGCCCTTAAAGGACTGGCTAGAGAACTTAATGTCCCAGTCCTTGCTCTATCTCAGCTCTCCCGAGCAGTAGAGCATAGAAGCCCTCAAATCCCAAGATTAGCCGACCTTCGTGAAAGCGGGAGCCTGGAGCAGGATAGCGATGTTGTTCTTCTAATATATCGTGAAGATAGATATAATACAGAAACTAGCAGAAAGAATATTGCTGATATTATTATTGCCAAGCATAGAAATGGACCAATTGGAAAAGTTGAACTATATTTTGACGACCAAAGAGTATGTTTTAGAAATCTTGAAAAAGAACAATATACAGAATGATGTATCCGAAATCAATTCAAAAACTTATTGAGTTATTTTCTAAATTCCCTACTGTGGGACCGCGAACTGCTAGCCGCTTTATTTTTTATCTAATAAAACTTGACCAAGAGAAATTTGATGAATTATTAAATTCAATTACAGATTTAAGAAAAGCAATAAAAATCTGCTCATCTTGCTTTAATCCATTTGAATCTTTAGATGATACAAAACTATGTCCTGTTTGCAGAGATATTTCCCGCGATAAAATACTGCTTTGCATTGTTGAAAAAGAAATTGATTTAATTTCAATTGAAAAAACAAAAAAATACAAAGGTCTTTATTTCATTTTAGGAGAAACAATTAATCTGAAAAAAAGTGATAAGAGCATAAAAAGGATTGAAGAATTGAAACAAAGAATTGAAAATAGCAATTTTCAAGAAATAATAATTGCTTTTAACCCAACAACAGAAGGCGAAGCCACTTCTTTATATATACAAAGAGAATTAAAACCTTTTAATATCAAAATCACCCGCCTCGGACGGGGGCTGCCTATGGGTGGAGAATTAGAATACGCTGATGAAGAAACCCTGTCCAGCGCCTTCGAAGGACGAAAGTAAAAACCCCGCCAAAGCGGGGTTAATCTTATTATATTTCTATTTTAGTAATCTCAACTTCGGTGAATAGCTGGCGATGGCCAGCTTTTTTCTTGTAGCGGGTTTTTGGTTTGTATTTAAAAACAATTACTTTTTTTCCTTTGCCTTGGGATAAAATTTTAGCAACAACCTTAGCTCCTTTTAGAAAAGGAGTTCCAATGTCTAATTTCCTATTCTTTTCCACTAACAAAACCTGTTTAAAGATTATTTCGCTGCCTTCTTTTTTCTCAATTTTCTCAATTTTAATTTTATCTCCCGGTGAAACTAAATATTGCTTTCCACCGGTCTTTATTACTGCAATCATATTTATATTTTATTCTTCTAATAATGGCGGTTCAATATCTGGCTCTTTAAGCTTTATTTTTGACCGCTTGTCAGTTATTTTTACCACATCTTTATCAATTTTGGCAAATTCTTTATGCGCCTTTTTATAACTAGTTACAGTTGTGCCTAAGTGATTTCCAAGTTTTTTCATATACTCACTATAAGTTAACAAATGCCTGCCGAGCCGCTCTACATGATTAATTATTTCTTTCGCCTGTTCGGAAATCTTCTGATTTTTAAGCCCTTGTAAAACAGTTTGCAGATAAGCTAAGAAAGAAGTAGGAGAAATAACTATAACCTTTTTCTTACCAGCGTAATAAATCAAGTTATTAGTATCATCAGTAACTGCTCCAACTTTATTAATAAGTAAATCGTAGTAAACTGCTTCTGAAGGAATAAACATAAAAGCAAAATCCATTGTATTTTCTTCTGGTTTTACATACTTTGATGTTTCGTCAATTCTAATTTTAAGATCATTTATAAAGGCTCTTTCGTATTTTCTTTTCTCTTCGGGATTATTTGTCTCTAATATTCTGTTGTAGTTTTCTAAACTAAACTTAGAATCAATTGGAATAATTCGTTTATCAACAAATACTACTGCATCAACTATAGTTCCATCTTTAAATGGATATTGCATTTGATAAGAGCCTGGCGGTAAAACATTCTTTAAAACAGTTTCTAAATAATATTCTCCTAAAACTCCTCTTTGCTTTGGGTTTTTTAAAATATCCTGGAGATTCCGAAGCTGATCTGCAAAACTTACAACCTGTTTATTGGTTTCATCTAAACGCGTGAGCTTTTCAGTAACATCCTGAATAATTTTAGCGCTCTGTCCAAACTGAGACTGAATGGCTTTGGTTGACTCAGATAACTTGCTGTCCAAAACCTGGCTAATATGATTCATTTGCTGCTGAAGCATAACCAATGCATCCGAATGCTTCTCTGGTTTCCTTTTCAATAATAAAAAAATGCCTACTACTAAACCTATTACAAATAGTATTAAGATACCAATTATCACCTGCTCCATTAAACATATATTATAACAATTTCAATAAAAAATCAACCTTCGTTACTTGAAGAATATTTCAGCAAGAAGGAAAAGAATATAAATTGCTATCAAAAGAAGAGCTTCTTTTTTAGTGATTTTTTGGTCAGTTCTAACCACTATTAAGAAAAATACAGCTGAGATTATAAGAAAGATGCGGGCAATAGCAAAAGGAGAAAAATCTATATTTTGAATTGGTGAAATTAAAACAATAATTCCTAAAACAAGAGTAGCGCAAACAATAACCGAACCCATTAAATTCCCTAAAATCAGCCAGGTCTGACGTTTTCTTGCCGAAAGAATAGCAAAATAAGTTTCCGGCAAAGCAGTGCCTAAACCAACAATTAAAATACCAACTATTGGAAGACTAATGTTTAAAACATCAGAAAAAACCTGAGCGCTCTGAACCACGCCCCAGGAAGATGCTGAAAGCAAAACTAAAGATAGTACTACATTTCTTAAATCTTTTAAAAATATCTTAAAATTTCTAATGCTTTTAGGTTCTTTTCTATTTCTTAAAAAACCTAAAAGCCCCATACTGTGACCATGTTCATTTTTATTCCCTTTATACACTTTTCTGAATCTTTCCTCTTTTGAAAAAAGCCAAAAGATATAAACAGCAAAGGTCAAAAGCAAAATTAAACCATCGCCTCTTCCTAAGCTTCCGTCCAGAATTAAAACTAATGGTAAAATAGCGATTACAGCAGTAAAAATAGTGCTGGTCTGAACCATCTTACTTCTTACTGGTATAGCATTACCGCCTATTAAAATCGCCAAACCCACAGCTAATGTCAAATCAATTAGATTTCCTCCAACGATTTCTCCAAAAGAAAGCTGCGGAATTCCATGCAAAGCTGAATTAATGCCAACAAACAAGTTAGGCAATGAACCAGCAAAAGCCATAACAAAAAAAGCTAACACAAACTCCCTTAAAGCCAAATATCGAGCCATCCTTATTAAAGCCTTAATTAGCCTGGAGCCTGACCAGAATAAAACAAAACAAGAGATTATAAAAATAAGTAACCAAATCATAGTATAAATGCTTTATATGTTAGTTTGATGTCTCACAATAAAATAATATTTTGTAGCTTCAATTAGAATTAACTCCAGAAAACTTAATGCTAAAATAATTATCCAATCAACTAATCCGAGAGGGACAGTTTTTAAAAGAGTTTGGAGCGGCGGTAGATAAATAGCCAATAGCAAAGCTGTTAATCCAAAACCCCAGGCATAAATCAAAAATCTATTTGAAAAAGGATTTATATGCCAAAGATTTCTTCTTAAACTTTTACAAGAAAAAACATATAAAAGCGAATCAATAGCCACAGCAGTGAAAATAACTGTTCTAATATGAGAAATTTCATAATTAGAATATTTCAAAAGATAGAAAAATAATGCTAAAAGAAAGAAATCAGTTAGTATTCCAATAATAAAAATCAATGCTTTCATTTCTCGGTTTAAAAGAGGGGCATCATGGCCTTGGGGTTTTTGCTTCATCAAATCTTTTTCTTTCGGCTCAAAAGCTAAAGCAATATCAGGAAGGCCGTCTTCAATAAGATTAACCCATAAAATTTGAACAGCAGTAATTGGTAAATGGCCAAAGAAAATCCCTATTCCAACCAAAATTATCTCAGTAAAAGAATCGGAAAGAAGATAAGTAATCACTTTGCGGATATTATCAATAATTGCCCTTCCCTGTTCAATTGCAGCTACAATAATATTAAAATTATCAGTCAGCAAAACAAGGTCAGAAACTTCTTTAGCAACTTCTGTGCCAGAACCTAAGGCTACGCCAATATCAGCTTTTTTTAGAGCTGGAGCATCATTAATGCCGTCGCCAGTCATTGCTATTAGTTCTCCTTTCTCCTGCCAGGCCTGAATAATTCTCATTTTATGCTTTGGTTCAACCCGAGCATAAATCTGAATATCATTTACTCTTTTTTCAAATTGCTTGTCTGAAAGCTTATCTAATTCTCTGCCTTCCATAATATTTCTTTCTTTTATTTTAAACCCTAATTCCAAAGCTACTGCTTTTGCTGTCAATTTGTGATCGCCAGTGACAATAATAAGCCGCATGCCTGCCTGCTGGCAGATCTTTATTGCTCTTTTCACTTCTTTCCTGATCGGATCTTTCAAACCTATCATTCCAACAAAAACTAGATTATCAAACAAGCCCTTAAGATTATCAATCTTCTTATAGGCTACAGCTACAACTCTTAATCCTTTTCCAGTAAGCTCTTCCAAAGTATCTTTTAATTCATCTTTCTTTTGTTGACTTAAAGATTCTTCTTTCCTGCCCTTTCTAAAATAGTTTGACATTTCTAATAATTTTTCTGGAGCGCCTGAAACATAAAGAATATCTTCTTTTCTGTTTAAAGTAAATGCCCGAGCTAAGTATTTATTAACTGGACTGAACGGAAGCTCAGTTATTTTTATCATTCTTTTTTCCAATTCTTTTTTATTAATCCCTGCCTGTACTCCTGCCAAAAGTAATGCTTTATCTGTTGGCCTGCCCTGAATAATCCATTTCTCCATTGCTTCCTCTGGATTTTCAATAAATGCCTCGTTAGATAAGGTAGCAATCTTAAGAGCTAAGTTGCGATCATTTTTTGTTTCTGTTATAACTTCGGTTACTTTCATCTTTCCTTCAGTCAAAGTAGCTGTCTTATCGGTTGCAATAATAGAAGTACTGCCAAGTGTTTCAGCAGAGACAAGTTTCCTTACTAATCCCTTCTTTTTCAAAATTCTCTGCATTCCCAAAGCTAGAATAACAGTCATAGCTACTGGCAAACCCTCAGGAATAGCAGCTATTGAAACAGCAACTGCGACTGTAAACATCTCTAAAAATGTGTTCCCAGTAATTATTCCTTCAATGAAAATAATAATACAAATTGCTACAATAATCCCACCAACAATTTTAGAAAATCTTGCTAACTTTTTTTGCAAAGGTGTTTTTTCTTCCTTGGTTTCTTTCACCATCTGGGCTATTTTTCCTATTTCAGTTTTTAAGCCGGTTGCAGTAACTATTGCTTTTGCTTTTCCATCTTCTACAACTGTACCCATATAAACCATATTGTCTCTATCTGCTAAAGGTCTTTTCTTTGGCAAAGCATCTGCCTTTTTCTCAGCTGGCAGCCATTCGCCACTCAAAGCCATTTCATTTATCTTTAAATTATTGCTTTCCATAATCCGTCCATCAGCTGGAACTTTATCTCCAGGGCTTAAAATAAAGATATCGCCAGACACTAACTCTTCAGAATCTACAACTTTTGTATTGCCTTGTCTTACGACTTGAGCGTTAATCTTAACTATTTTTTTTAGTTTTCTCAAAGCGTCGCTAGCTTTATTCTCCTGGAAAAAACCAACAACAGTGTTTAAAAAAACAGCGCCAAAAATAACAATGGCGTCAGTAAATTCTTTAAAAAACAAAACTACTATTCCAGCTATTACTAGAATATAAATTAAAGGACTTTTAAATTGTTCGAGAAATATCTTTGCCTTGGAAAGAGTTTTTTCCTCTGGAAGCAAATTCCTGCCAAACTTTTCTCTTCTCTCTTTTACTTCTTTTTCATTTAAACCATCTTTAGAATCTGTTTTAAGCTTTTCAATTACCTCTTTCCAAGAAAGACTATGCCATGCAATTTCTTTTGCCATTAGTCTATTCTAACAAAAAAGAGATTTATTTAAAACCTCTATATGCGCTCCCAACCAGAGTTGAACTGGTGTTGCATGATTGAGAATCATGTGTCCTAACCACTAGACGATGGGAGCATCGTTTTTAATATATCATAAAATAAAACTATTGACAAGATTAAAAATTTATGCTAATATTAAAAAATCGTTCATTCCCAAAAAAATATAATCTGTTTTATGAAAGGATTAAAGAATGAAAAATACAAGATTACTAACGGGCATAGCAATAACAATAGTTGCGGTCTCTATTCTTATTTTCGCCCTTGCAGATAGAAAAGGACCGGCAGTTATTGACCATAAAACAGCGTTTTCTCCTCCTAAAGAAATCGAAATAATCACAGTAAAAGAAGGAGAATCTCTGTCAGTAATTGCTTATCGAAGAGGTGTTTCTTGGCAATACTTGGCCGAATTAAATAATAAAAAAAACCCCAGTTTTGTCAGAAAAGGGCAAAGTTTAAAAGTACCTGCGAAATAGTCCGTTCTTAAAAAAGCCTTGCGCCTAATAAAACGCAGGGCTTTTTCTATTTTAAAGATTGTGATATTCCAACTAAATTTATATCATGAATTATTCCTACAGCAATACCTGATAAAATACTATATATATGTTTTTTTTCTAAAGATTCTTTAAACCAAAATGGAACAATATTGCCTTGGTAGTTTACTTTAAAATTTGTTCCATCAGGGCTAATATTTAAATCGCTTATTTGC
>Ga0315539_1003049_pt1 | contig 11889 bp, 9 predicted proteins | sample SalMarSW160150MG_FD_203097 | JGI IMG/M metagenome (GOLD analysis project Ga0315539, IMG submission 203097) | Salt marsh sediment microbial communities from the Plum Island Ecosystem LTER, Massachusetts, United States - Salt Marsh Sediment SW1601-150 ... | reverse complement strand
CGCCTCTCAGCGCTTCTTTTTTGGCCATCGAGTTCTCCTTGACTGGCGGTTTACCACCATAATACACAAGTACAGGTGACCAGGAAGCGCTGTCATCTGCATGACTAGGAAGTGCTGTCATGTGGCCTGTTAGGCTTCAATCGGTGATCGAAGTGTACGTGAGACGAATTGTTATAGCAGCAGCCGTGATTATGATTGGAACAACGATCCTCGTTGGAGGAGATCCGAGGGATAGCAAGATGAGTCAGGAAGGGAGGCATGAGATTCACCCAATCGCTATACAAGCGCCGGAGAAGATGGAGACGGCCACGTTTGCCCTCGGATGCTTCTGGGGTCCAGACGGGCTTTTCGGGATCCTTCCTGGAGTCATCAGAACACGCGTAGGATACGCTGGTGGAACAGGCGAGTCTCCAACATATCACCATATCGATGGCCACGCGGAGACGATCCAGATCGATTTCGATCCGTCAGTGATCTCGTATCAGGACCTGCTAGAGGTGTTCTGGGCGAGCCACAACTCATTCAGTAGCCCCATCTCCGGGCAGTACCGGTCGATGATCTTCGTGCACGATGGTGCGCAGCGAGATGCAGCAGGGGCGTCATTGGAGCTACTCGTTGCCGAAAAAGGAAGGAGCCCCACGACACAGATCGTCTCCTTTGAAGGTTTCACTCGCGCCGAGGACTACCACCAGAAGTATCGCCTACAGGGCGTGAGCATACTCGCTGAGGAGCTTAAGGAACGCTTCGACTCGTTGGCGGAGTTCACCGATTCCACTGTCGTAGCCCGAATCAACGGCTACGTATCAGGGCGCGGGTCATCAAAGCGGCTGGAAGAGGAGATCGATTCCTTTGGGTTATCCGAGCCTGCTGCCGCAGCCCTTCGCAGAATCGTCGACTAACCCGGAGGATGCGGATCGCGGGTCTGTGGTCAAGCATTTAACTGGCACATCTTGTGGTACCACTCCATAGCCATAGCTACTTACTCCCTGGGGAAAGCTTCGTAGGCCACTTTAAGGAAGCTAGGGCATTCGGCACCCGCCCCCCAATCGAATTGCTGGAGGATGCCAGGGCACGCCCTGTAATGAAACACCGGCTTTTTACCGGATCTTTCAGTGGAGCGGGGGACCTAGTGAAACGCGTCTATTCTCAGTCACAAGCGCGCACGGCATGAACACCCGGCCCGAGCAAGTCCGCGAAGGCTTCCGCGGAAGCGTAGCTTTTGAAGTGATAGAGGTGTGTCTCGCAACAGCAGTCGGAGGCCCCGAATTTCGTGAGGGGCGTTGAGGCGCCAGGCAGTCGCGCGGCAGTGGCTGCCCAGATTCTTGGGATTGTTTCTAGCATGCTAATTCGCGATCTTCCCCTTACCACGAATAGCGAGGGTCGGATGTCGCCGCGACGCGGCCCGTTCATCTTCTCACGAAGACCTTGCCATGGATGATCTTGTTGGCTGGTTTGCCGTGGATCATCGCTTCTCTGGCAAACTCCCCTCCGCAGTGAGGACACCTAAGCTCCCCGTGCGTGTGGTCTTCGACAATCCTGTCCTTGTAGCACTTAACGAGGTGACCTGGCCCTTCTTTGTGGTACTTGTACAAGAGCTGGCGGCAGTTTGCACAGTAAACCTTTACGGTATGAGCTTTTCTCATGTGTCTTATCAATACGTCGTGCGAATGCTCTACAGTACCGGGGTCAGTGCGTCATCTCCTGTATTCTGCGATCCAGTAAAACACATCCGTTCGAGATCGCGCCCGGTAGGTCTCCGCTACGACCGTGGAGGCACGAGAAGCGGGACCGGAGTCAATGGATGTTTCATCCGATAGGGCCGCGCAGGTGTCCAAGATGGGTCCCAATCGGGGGTTGAACCGCTATTGGTAAGGTTCGTTTTGCAGCTTGCGTCCGAATTCATGACGTAGATCTCGTAGTTCCCGTCACGCTTCGATGCGAAAGCGATCTTTGCCCCATCGGGCGACCAAGCCGGCTCGATGTCAAACGCAGGGTTTGTGGTGAGCCTCCGCGGATACGTGCCATCCGCGTTCATCACGTAAATCTCGTAGTTAGCATCCCTTCCGGAGACAAAAGCGATCATCGCCCCATCGGGCGACCACACCGGATCCCAATCGGAGCGGGAATCGTGGGTGAGGTTTTCCAGAGCTGCGCCATGGATGTTCATCGTGTAGATCTCGCGGTTGCCGTCGCGTTCCGAGCAGAAGGCGAGCCTTGTGCCGTCAGGTGACCAGGTTGGATGGGCGTCGGCGGCCGGGTCGTTCGTCAGCCTTCGCTTATTTGTCCCGTCGGCTCTCATAACGTAGATCTCGGGATTGCCGTCCCGATAGGACGTGAAGGCGATCATCGACCAGTCCGCGGACCATGCCGGGTCGACATCCTGCCGCGGATTTGTGGTGAGCCGTCTCTGCCCGCTGGTGTCGATCACGTAGATATCCGTGTTTGAAGCAGGTTCGTATATCGAGCGCACAAAAGCGATCTTTCCCGAATCAGTGATTGTGAAGGGCGCGTTGCTCTCATCCACGACCTCGGCATACCACGGGTAATCGCTCAGCCTTCGAAAGGCGGTAATCCTGATCCGAAAGTTGCTCCCAGACGGATGGAAAAGCGGGATCTCCCAATCATAGGTACCCCTTCCATAGCTTCCCAGCGGCACGCCCCCGGCAATCGTAGAGTGGACACCGCCATCCGCAAGGAGTTCGATCCTGAGATCTTCGGTGAACTGCTCAGGTCTATCGACGCACCAACTGATGGTCTGTCTGCTGCCGGCAGCCCATACCTCACCACCATTGGGCGATGTAACAGCCACTGACGGCGCGAGTAGGAGCGTAGGTGCGGGCGAAGGTCGCCGATCCAACGAAAAGACGGTCCACGTTGTGGCGACGACCAAACCACCTAGAAGAACGATTAGAACGAGAGATTTCCTTTTCGCGTAGAAATCGGGGGTTACACCTGTCCTCTTCTTCATCTTGCCTCCTTTCTCGTGAGATGAACCACCATACAGCGTCGATGCGCTCCTGCACAACTGCCACAAGCCCCATGCCAGGGGCCGAAACTCAGCGATTTATGAAAAGTTATGACATCGGATGAGTCAACCCGCATTTGCCGCAGAGAATCGATCACGCTAGTATCATGTAGTTGATACGGAATCACGCGTCAGCGAGGATCGGCGAGAATGTGAAAACGCGGTTTGTGTACGGGTTGTCATGTGTAGTTTCCGCTCTGGGGTTAAATGCCCACGGGGCGGTTTGTTTTTATTCGTAAGTGGCGAAGGAGCAGTAAGAGATGGCAGGAAGGAGAACCAACAAAGGCGCGACGCTCGGCTTTGAACAGACGCTGTGGCAAGCGGCTATGTAGTCCGTATTTGCCTCCGCAGGTACTGCGGAACCGTTGTAGAATTTAGCCAAAGGGGAGCAATTGGATCTGACCGAAGCCCAAACCCGCGCACAGCTGATTGACAAGCGTCTCGAACTTGCCGGATGGAACATCAAGGACCACTCCCAAGTCGTTGAGGAGCTAGAGATTCATCTTGCCGAACGCGTTGCGTCACCAGGTGTTACGTATGGAGAAGGAGACAGCCGCTTTTCGGACTACGGTCTTCTGCTCCATGGCAATCCGGCTGCTGTTGTGGAAGCCAAGCGCACTTCGAAAGATGCCGAGGTGGGGAAAGAGCAGGCGCTACAGTACGCGGAACAGCTGCGCGACTATCACAGCGTCAAGCTTCCGTTCGTCTTCTACACCAACGGGCATGAGCACTTCTTATGGGAATCCGACTTCTACCCGCCAGAGGAAATTGCTGGGTTCCCGACGCGGGACGATCTTGAATGGATGCGTCAGCGCAGCGGGCAGCGCAAGTCACTCTCCATCGAGCTGATCAACCACGACATCGCTGGTCGGGACTACCAGATCCTCGCGATCCGGACGATCCTCGAGGAGCTGGAGGCAAGGCGGCGCAAGTTCCTGATGGTCATGGCCACAGGCACGGGCAAGACGCGCACCGCGATTGCCTTGACCGACGTCCTACGACGCGCCCATTGGGCGAAACGCGTCCTCTTCCTCGTCGATCGAATCGCATTGCAGGAGCAGGCACTCGATGCATTCAAAGAGCACGTCTCTGCGGAACCGCGGTGGCCGGAGAAGGGCGACGAGGGCCTCCCGAAGAATCGACGCATCTACGTGGCAACCTATCCGACGATGCTCAATCTGATCGAGAAGGGCACGACCCCTGACTCGTACGTCTCTCCGTTCTTCTTCGACGTCGTGATCGCAGACGAGAGCCACCGGAGCATCTACAACGTCTACGAGGCCGTTTTGAAGTATTTCTCGGCGATCAAGATCGGACTCACGGCGACTCCGACCGATTGGGTCGATCACGACACCTTCGAACTGTTCGATTGCGAGCGGCACGACCCATCGTTCGCGTACTCGTATGAGGAGGCCATCGATCACGTTCCGCCGTACCTGTGTGAGCATGAGGTTCTCAAGGTCCGTTCAAAGTTTCAGCTAGAGGGGATCCACGGCAAGGTCTTGAACCCTCAAGAACAGCGGAAGCTGATCGCCGAGGGCAAGGACCTCGAGGATATCGACTTCGACGGCACCGAACTCGAGCGGAAGGTCACCAACTCGGGCACCAACGGCCTGATCGTCCGCGAGTTCATGGAGGAGTCGATCAAGGACCCATCCGGCACGCTTCCCGGCAAGAGCATCCTCTTCGCGATCTCCATCGGGCACGCCCGGCGGCTTCAGAGACTGTTCGACGAGTTCTACCCCGAGCACAAGGGAAAGCTGGCGCGGGTTCTCGTCTCCGAGGATTCGTGCGTTCACGGCAAGGGCGGTCTGCTCGACCAGTTCAAGAACCGAGACATGCCTCGCGTCGCGATCTCGGTTGATATGCTCGACACCGGTGTAGACATTCGCGAGGTCGTCAATCTCGTCTTCGCCAAGCCGGTCTACTCCTACGTCAAGTTCTGGCAGATGATCGGCCGCGGCACGCGTGTCCTCCTCGACGAACTGGGGCAACGGAAGCCGTGGTGCCCGGAGAAGGACCGCTTCCTGATCATCGACTGCTGGGCCAACTTCGACTACTTCGACATGCATCCCACCGGAAGAGAACCCCAGGTAGCGGTCTCCGCTCCGGTTCGGCTGTTCCGCGCGCGACTCGATCAACTGGAAGCAGCCCTCGCTACCGGAGCCGACGACATCGTCGAGGCAACGTGTGGCGACTTGCGAGATGATCTAGCGACCCTGCCGCAGCGCAACATCATCGTTCAGCAGGCCTCCGCCGACCTGTCCCGCGTGCAGGATAACGCCTTCTGGCGACGCCTCGATCGGGACGATCTCGCCTTCCTGAGAACGACGATTGCATCGGTTCTACGAGCACGGACCGGCGACCATCTCAAGAGCCTTCGGTTCGAGATCGACGTCGTCGAGTACTCCACCTCGCGAATCGCCGGTGAACAGGATCGTACCGATGCCATTCGCGAGAGCATCCGATCCCAAATCGACGAGCTTCCCATGACCGTGAACGTCGTGGAGCGCGAGCGGGACGTGATCGAAGCCTCGCTGGAGGACGAGTGGTGGACCAAGCCTAGCGACGCGGATCTCCGCAATCTCGCTACACGGCTGGCCCCACTGATGGAGTATCGGACGATCTCCAAGACGCCGATGATGAGGCTCAACCTGCAGGATCTTACGGTCATCAAGGAGAAGATCGATCTCGGCGGCGACCTCGGGCGCATCAGCATCGCGGCGTACCGCGAGCGGATCGAGAGCTTCATCCGTGATCTCGTCGAAGCCAATCCCGTGCTCCAGAAGCTTCGTGACGGGCAGGCGCTGAGTGCCGATGAGATCCATGAATTGGCGGAACTGCTCGAATCGAGCGAGCTTCAAGTCACCGAAGAGCGCCTTCAGGAGATCTACGACAACCGCACCGCTCACTTCCTCCAGTTGATCCGCCACGTGTTGGGTTTGGAGCAAGTCACTTCGTGGGAAGAGCTCGTGAGCGAGCGCTTCGGCGCGTTTATCTCCGCGCACACGGACCTTTCAAGCCTGCAAATCCAGTTCCTGCGCACGCTGAACACGTTCATCCTGCAGCGCCGGCAGGTCGAGAAGGGCGATCTGGTGGATGCGCCGTTCACGCGTCTCCATCCGAGCGGAATCCAGGGGCTGTTCAGCGATGCCGAGATTGAGGAGATCCTCAGTCTCGCGCGAGAGCTGGTTCGAGACGCGTGATGGAAATGCGTAATGCACCGCTAAACGTGGTAATATGGGACTTGACATTACGCATTCGCGTTGCCATACTAATCGCGTAATGAATACTCGGCATTACCACATTCTGACAATTCGTTACGTGTTTCGAGGAGGGGCCTGATGCACTCGCTGGCGCCCGCCTACCTTGACAATATCTCGTTCACGGTCAAACAAGCGAGCACCATTCAAGCCATTGGCGAGTATCGCGGGAAGCAGCAACTCTACACGCAGCAAACGCCGCAGATCCTCGAAGATTTGCGAACCGCAGCCATGATCGAGTCCGTGATCTCATCGAACCGCCTCGAAGGCATCACGGCTGCCCCTGATCGGATCGAGGCACTGGTTCTGAAGCCAACAACGCCTGCTGGTCGATCCGAAGAGGAAATCGCGGGCTACCGTGATGCTCTCGAGGAACTTCACGGGCACAGCAAGCGGTTCCCAGTCAACGCGAACACGCTTCTGCATTTCCACGACATGATCAATCGGTACATAGCCGAGCTGGGTGGACGCTGGAAACGTGTGGACAACGTGATCCTGGAGCGATACGACGGCACAGAGCGTGTCCGATTCCGACCAACACCCGCGGCCGAGACTCCGTCCGCAGTCGCGCAATTCGTGAACGCATACGACATGGCGATCCATCACGACAGACGGGAGCCACTCGTCGTCATTCCTCTCGCTACCCTGGACTTTCTCTGCATTCACCCGTTTGAAGACGGGAACGGCCGCTGTTCCCGCCTCCTAATGCTATTGCTGCTCTACCACTTCGGCTACGAAGTAGGGCGATATATCAGCTTGGAGCGCGTCATTGAGCAATCGAAACAGACCTATTACGAAACACTCGAAGCCAGCTCGAAGAACTGGCATCAGGGAAAGCATGATCCGCATCCGTGGCTCAACTATAGCTGGGGCGTGCTAATCGCAGCGTACAAGGAATTCGCAGAACGTGTCGGAACCATTCGGACAGCGCGGGGATCGAAGACTGAGCGAGTTCGATCAGCCGTGATGCGCAAATTGGGGGAGTTCGCGATCTCTGATATTGAGCGTGATTGCCCGACCGTCAGCCGCGACATGATCCGCGTTGTGCTGAACCAGATGCGTGACGAAGGCCTCGTCGTGCTTCATGGAAAAGGAAGAGGGGCGAAATGGGAGAAGGTCACCGAGTGAGACGGGAGACCTAATGCTTTCGACAACGATTCGCTCCAAGGTCGACGCGCTATGGGACAGGTTCTGGTCCGGCGGGATCGCCAATCCGCTGACCGCGATTGAGCAGATCAGCTATCTTTTGTTCATGCGGCGGCTCGATGCGATGGATCGAGAGGAGCAGGGGCGCGCCGAGTTTGCCGAGCGCGAGCATGTCTCGCTTTTCGAGGGCCCATTCACCGGTCTCGACAACGTCGAGATCGACAAGAACGAACTGCGCTGGAGCCGGTTCCGGCACCTACCCGCGGAGGAGATGCTGCGCGTGGTCCGCGATCGCGTCTTCCCATTCATCAAGTCGCTCGGCGGCGAAGAGCAGCCGTTCGCCCGCGCGATGCAGGACGCCGTCTTCATTCTCCCCAAGGCGTCGCTTCTCGTCGAGGCAACGGGAATCATCGACGAGATCTACACCGAGATCGAACGCGAACGAAAAGAGGGACAGACGTTCCAAGACACCCAGGGTGACCTGTACGAGTACCTGCTCTCCGAAATCGCGACGTCGGGGAAGAACGGCCAGTTCCGCACGCCACGCCACATCATTCAGATGATGTGCTGCCTCGTCGATCCTAAACTCGGCGATCGAATCTGCGATCCCGCCTGCGGCACCGGCGGGTTCCTGCTTGGGGCCTACCAGCACATCGTCACCGCCCACACGAGCCCCGAGCACCGTTCGATCGACGAGAACGGGCTCGAACGCGGTCTGGTCGGCGATCGGCTGACGAACGCCGAGCTGTGGCGCGCGCTGCGCGAAGAAACGCTTCACGGGTTCGACTTCGACACGACGATGGTTCGCATCGGCGCGATGAACCTGCTCCTTCACGGGATCGACCATCCGAACCTCGGCTACGCCGACACGCTCTCCAAGCGCTACAAGGAGAAGGACGCGTACAACGTCGTCCTCGCCAATCCGCCGTTCAAGGGGAGCATCGACAAGGGCGACATCCACGAGGAGCTCGCCCTCAAGACGACGAAGACCGAGCTTCTGTTCGTTAACCGGATGATCAACCTGCTGGAAATCGGCGGACGCGCCGGCGTGATCGTGCCCGACGGGGTGCTGTTCGGTTCGAGCAACGCCCACAAGGCGCTGCGCAAGATGCTGCTGGAGCAGTGTGAGCTGCAAGCCGTCGTCTCGATGCCGTCCGGCGTATTCAGGCCGTACGCCGGGGTCAGCACGGCGGTCCTGGTTTTCGTCAAGGGCGGCAGGACGGAACGGGTCTGGTTCTACGACATGCAGGCCGACGGGTACTCGCTCGATGACAAGCGGGAGAAGATCGAGGCAAACGACATCCCCGATGTCGTCGCACAGTGGAAGGCGTGGGATCACGGGCGAGATGCTGTTCTGACGCAGTTCGAGGATCGCAAGGCCAAGGCATTCTACGTGCCGGTCGCGGAGATCATCGAGAACGCCTACGACCTGTCGATCAACCGATACAAGGAAATCGAGTACGAAGAGGTCGAATACGAACCGCCGAAGGTCATTCTGCAACAGCTCCGTGATCTGGAAGATGAGATCCGCAAGGACCTTGATGAGCTGGAAGGGATGTTGGGATGAGGGAAGAGCGCCTCTCCGAGATCGTTGCTACTCTCGAAAGCGGGAGCCGCCCCAAAGGCGGCGTGCAGGAAGGCGCGGAGGGAGTTCTGAGCCTAGGAGCGGAGCATCTTGACCGAGAGGGCGGATTCGACTTCAGCAAGGTCAAGCGCATCCCCAACGACTACTTCAAGCAGATGAAGAAGGGGCGCATTGCCCGAGATGACATCCTTGTTGTGAAAGATGGAGCGACTACGGGAAAGACGAGTTTCATCAGCGCCACGTTCCCAGACGAACCGGCAGCCGTCAACGAGCATGTCTTCATCGTGAGAGTGGATCCGTTGAAAGCATTCCCATCTTACGTCTTTCGCTACTTGCAGAGTCCAAACGGACAACTCCAGGTGTTGTCCGACTTCCGTGGCGCGACCGTAGGCGGCGTATCACGTGGATTCGTTGACCGCGTCAAGATCCCGCTCCCTCCCCTCCCCGAACAGCGGCGGATCGCCGCCATCCTTGACAAGGCCGACGCCATCCGCCGCAAGCGCCAGCAGATGCTCGACCTCGCGGACCAATTCCTCCGCTCCGCCTTCCTCGACCTCTTCGGCGACCCCGTCACCAATCCCAAAAGCTGGCCAATTAGGAAGCTCGGCGACTTCGCGGACATACGGTCAGGTGTGACCAAGGGGCGCAAGCTTGGGAATGCAGAAACCATCTCGGTTCCATACATGCGTGTCGCAAACGTACAGGATGGCAAGCTGGATTTGTCGAACATCAAGGAGATCGAGATCCGAACTGACGAGCTGGAGCAGTACCGACTCTGTACAGGAGATCTCTTGCTCACCGAAGGGGGGGATCCAGACAAACTCGGACGAGGTTCAGTCTGGACAGGCGAAATCGAGCCTTGCGTTCACCAGAACCACATCTTCAGTGTCCGGGTCGACCGCCAGGTTTCAGATCCTCACTACCTATCCGCCTTGATCGGCAGCGAGTATGGGAAGCGGCACTTCCTACGTATTGGCAAGCAGACAACCGGAATTGCCACCATCAACAAGACTCAGCTACGAGGTTTCCCAGCCCTCCTCCCTCCGATCCAGCGGCAGAGGCAATATTCCGTTGTAGTCAGGCAGTTCGAGGAATCCCTGGGTCGGCTGTCCCGCATGCTCGACACGCATGAGGATCTGCTTAGCTCGCTCACACAGCGCGCCTTCCGAGGAGATGTCTGAGAATTGTGAGGAGGAATAAATGAGCATTCAAGAAGGTCTGACAATCGAGGCGATTCCGCTTTCTCCACTCGTAGCGCTGTCCGTTGAGCGATGGCGGCGGAAGGCAGACGCACGTGCCGAACGAGAGCGAGAGGTACTTTTCGATCTAGTTCGTGCCAGGGCAGCAACTCGTGGTCCGCAGGATGTGCCGGAGAGCAAAGAGATCATGGAAAGGGCACTGAATGCAATACCCGTCGTGTTCAGTCGCGACGGCGAGATCACACGCGCGTTTCGAAGCTTCTACGAAGCAAGTGCCGGTGCTGGCAGCCCGGAGCTCCGTGACCAGCGGCTTGTCGAGCTGCTCCTCACCATCTGTCGGAGGCTTGGCTACAAGAAGGTCGAGGAATCGACGCTCAGGAACGTGCTATTCCTGGGACGAAATCCGTGAGGATATGGCTGTTGGAGGTGGCAAAAGAACGATTGATTGCATCTACTGCGGGCCAGGAAAGCTCGGTTCCAAGGAGCACATTGTCCCCCAAGCCATCGGCGGTTCGTGTTCCTCCTTCAGCATCATCTGCGACGAATGCAATTCCTACTTTGGTGCAGAGGTGGATCCTCACATTACGGACTGGCCGTTGAGCCTGATCGCGCGGAACTGGTTTGATCTGGAAGGCTACGGAGGCTCGGTCCCGAGCTATGAAGTGGAGGCGAGTGATGGGACCAGGCTCACCACCGGTCGCAAGGGAGACCTCCGTCCGAAGTGGCGCGATGTCATCACGAAGCGCGATGGAAAGAGCTTCTACTTCAGTGGCGGAGCCCCGACGGAACCTTCGGGGTCAGACCTTCATTCTTAGGATTTTGTCGTAAAGGAACCTTCGGGGTCAGACCTTCATTCTTAGGATTTTGTCGTAAAGGAATTCCTGGCCGCAACCCATAATTCCTCGCGGAGCAGCCTGACAAAACCGAGCCTCTCGCAGAGGCGCAGAGTAAGAATGATTCAGGTAAACCTCATGTCCAGCGAGTTGAACCGAGAAAGCTTGGCGTTCTTTGCGTCTTAGCGAGAAAAGCCTGAATGCCGGGGACGCATGCCATGATCCCTCAAGGAGCAGCCTGGGATAGGTCTTGTGTCACTCGAATTCTCACCGGTGGTAGGCATCTACGCCCCCTTCTTCTTGTTCCATCTATCGCTCGCTAACTTCTCAGCCTCTTCCGGGGTGCGTCCTCGACTTTCGGCCTTATCTTCGCCATCTGTAATCGTGCTCTTGTAGTGGTGGTCGTTGAAGATTCTTTCCTCGAAGAAGCTCTCCTTCTCAGTTCGCGAAGTGGGAAAATGTTGACACTTATCGATAAATGTATACACTTTCCCACATGGAGAGGCAGACGGACTCAAAACAGATTCTCGAACTGGCAGCCCATCAACGTAAAACGGTGGTCAAACCTTGTCTTTTGCATACAAATGAGTGGCAATCCTGTGGACGCATGCCATGATCCCTCAAGGAGCAGCCTGAGATAGGTCTATGTACCTCGATCTTCGAAACAACACTTCAAGGTCGAATGATGAGCAGTAACACCGATGCCTAGCCAGCTCCGTATCTCCGCCAAGACCCTCGGAGAACTGGCACTTCCTGACTTCTGCCCGCGGTGTGCGGCTGATCGGCCTTCCCCACATCCAGCGGGAGTTCATATGGAAGAACACTAAGGTTCGTGATC
>Ga0315539_1003043_pt1 | contig 11899 bp, 13 predicted proteins | sample SalMarSW160150MG_FD_203097 | JGI IMG/M metagenome (GOLD analysis project Ga0315539, IMG submission 203097) | Salt marsh sediment microbial communities from the Plum Island Ecosystem LTER, Massachusetts, United States - Salt Marsh Sediment SW1601-150 ... | reverse complement strand
AGTACCGATCTCTCTGCTTCTAAATTCTGAGGAGGAAGCTTTTCCAAAACCTCAGTTAACCCTCTTCCATCTTCCATGCGTCAAAATCCCTGAAAATCAAGATGCTTAAAGATGCACTAGCTTTGCCTCAAGAACTTCTTTGATCTTTAAAAGATCTCTCAAAGCCTCCGAAGAAGGTGAGCTATCCAGAACATAAACAGAAACGTTTTTCCCCCCGGGACTTCGTCTACCCATCTGTAGAGATCCTATATTGACCTGATGTCTTCCCAGCGTAGTGGCTATCCTACCCACTGCTCCAGGCTTATCCACATTAGCGCAAATCAACAAATTTCCTTGAGGGACAAAATCCAGAGGATAATCATCTATCCTCACTATGTGAGGAACCCTCTCAAATACCGTACCGTCAATTCTTCTTTCCTCAATATCAGTAATCAATTTTACCGAGACTAGATTTGTAAATCCTACCTCATGAGGGGTTTTTATCTCCACCAACTTAATTCCCCGTTCTTTAGCTAAAACTGGAGCATTTACATAGTTGACTGTATCGTAAACAGAATTCAACAGACCCTTGAGCAGGGCTACCGTAATTGGTCCGAGTTCGAGCCCGTCAAACTGACCCCCATAGGTAATCATCACCTCTTTAGGATGGCCCTCAGCCAATTGGGCTTCCAAATCTCCCATTTTCTCAGCCAGAGAAAGATAAGGTTCAATCTTTTTCTGCAGCTGGGCAGAAGTGGTAAGAATGTTAACCGCATTTCTTAATGGTCCCCCTTTAAGGGCGTCTATAACCTGCAGGACTATATCTAAAGCAACCCTTTCCTGAGCTTCCTTTGTAGAAGCTCCTAAGTGCGGAGTAAAGATTACTGAATCTAGTTTTAATAGAGGACTATCAAAGGGTTTTCCCTTTTCGAAAACATCCAGAGCGGCCCCTTTAAGCCTATTTTCCTTAAGAGCCTGGTAAAGTGCATCTTCTTGAACGATCCCCCCCCGAGCACAGTTGATAATCCTCGCATCTTTTTTCATCAGGGCAATCTCTCTTTCCCCGATTAAATTCCTGGTTTGGGAGCTAAGGGGAGTGTGCACCGTAAGGTAATCTACTTTTGGTAAAAGATCCTCCAGATCCATGAGAGTAGCCCCGAGCTGCTCTGCTCTCTCTTTAGAGATGAAAGGATCGTAGGCTATTGTGCGCATCTTTAGTCCTTGAGCCCTCTTAGCTACCTCGCTTCCGATTCTCCCCAATCCCACTATGCCCAGAATCTTTCCATAGACCTCAGTTCCCATAAACTTCTTCCGATTCCATTCTCCACTTCTAAGAGAAAAGTGAGCCTGGGGAATATTACGAGAAAGGGCTAATATCATGGAAATAGTGTGCTCAGCCGCGGAGATGGTATTCCCCCCAGGAGTATTCATCACTATTATTCCCTTTTTGGTTGCTGAGGTTATGTCTATATTATCCAGGCCTGTTCCTGCTCTCCCGATTACCTTAAGGCGCGAAGCTGCGCGTATCACTTCTTCGGTTACTTTGGTTTCGGATCTGACAATCAAAGCATCATATTCAGAGATCGTTCTGATTAGTTGTTCCGGTGATAATCCTGGTGCTTCCCTTATCCTAAAACCATCTTCTTTTCTTAATCTATCTATCCCTTCTTTTGCCAAAGGATCACTGATCAAAACCTTCACTCGCTACCTCCATATTCATTCTTTCAGTATCTCCTCAGCCGCAGCAACCCCCTTCCCTAATGCTACAGGATAGCCCAACTTTGAGAGACTCATCTCCAGAGAAGATATAGCTGCCACCATATCGCTTCTATCCATCCATCCAAGGTGAGCAATACGGATGATCTTTCCTGCCAGCTCCTCCTGTCCTCCAGCTACCTGCACTCCATATCCATCCCGCATCATGGTTCTCAGCTCATTCGCATCAATCCCCGAGGGAACTTCTATCGCTGTTACCACGTTGGAAGGAACCTTACTGAAAATCTTTAGTCCCAAAGCTAAAGCTGCTTTACGAGTAGCTTCGGCCAACCTGGCATGCCTGGCCAGGACATTTTCCCAACCTTCTTTCTTTAGCAGGCTCAAAGATTCTCTCAAAGCACAGATCAAGGAAACAGCCGGAGTATAAGGAGTTTGATTTTTATCAAGAGCTTTCCTAACCTTTTTAAAATCCCAGTAGTACCGGGGAATATGGGAATTTTCTACGAAGCCCCATGCCTTTGGTGACAAAGTAACAAAGGCCAATCCGGGAGGGATCATCAAAGCCTTCTGAGAGCCCCCTATGACTACATCTATCCCCCATTCATTAGTGGGAAAGAATTGGGCACCCAATCCACTTATTGCATCCACCACCAGTATAGCTTGGGTCGGCCTCACAGCTTCGGCTATAGCCTTAATGTCGTAAACCACCCCAGTAGAGGTTTCCACTAATTGGGTAAAGACACCTTTTATTTCAGGATGTGCAGTTAGTTTTTTCTTTATTAGACCCGGGTCAGGGGCACTTCCCCATTTAACATCGAGAGGAATCACCTGAACACTAAAAGCAGTGGCGATCTCGGCCCATCTTTCTCCAAATTTCCCGCCCTTAATCACCAGCACCCTGTCGCCTGAGGAAAGAAGGTTGGCGACAGCCGCTTCCATAGCTCCCGTTCCAGAGGCGGCGAAGACAAAAACTTCCTCTTCGGTTTGAAAAACGTATTTTAATCCCTGGCGGACTTCTCTAAAAATCTCGGCGAATTCCTTACCCCTATGATGAACGATCTCTCTCGCCTGACCTAATCTTACCTCCTCCGGAAGCGGTGTAGGTCCCGGAGTAAATAACCTCTGTTTCATTTTCGACTGCCCTATGCTACATAGACGCTGACTCTTCTTTTTCCTTCAAATCTTACACATCCATCAACTTTAGCGAATAAAGTATCATCTCTACCTTTACCCACATTAAAGCCGGGGCAAAATTTTGTACCTCGCTGTCTTATCAGGATACTGCCAGCCCGGACAAACTGTCCACCAAAACTCTTCACTCCCAGACGCTTGGAAAGGCTGTCCCTTCCGTTGGAAGAATGACCTTGTCCTTTTTTGTGAGCCATAAGCAAAACACTCCTTTCTTATCAATCTAAATTTGAGACCTTGCTAAAATTAGCAGTTTAAAGATAAGAGACAAATCGAAGATTGTGATTGACCAATCCCTCAAGTCTTAGAGCTAGAGGTTACTCCTTTAATTCACTGATACCTATGGCCAGAATAATTAATCCGACCAAGGCTGCTGCTATACCCACTATTCCCTCCAAAAAAATTAAAACCTTTGGGGCAAAAATCACGATCAACCATATTCCCACTGCGGTCGCTACCGCTCCACCTAAGATCTTTAGCCACTTCTTCATCCTGCATCCTCCTTAATCGAGATTTAAATTCAGTTGTCCCTTTAAAGTTTTCCATCTCTTGTAAGTATTCAGTGAACCCCATCATTTTTGGTAGTCGCAGGCTTTAGCCTGCGCACCCTAAAGGGTGCGGCTACCCTGAAAATTCAATGTGACACGGCGTTTACTGAGCATTTACCATCTCTTTAATCAACACAGCAAAGGAAAGAGGGAAACGTAAGCCGGGTTCTGTTACCGAAAGGAAAATATCCCTTCGGTGGTGACCATTTATCTAGGACCCAGGTTACCCTAGGCCTCCAGCAGCCTACCCGAGGGTTAAACCCTCCTATTTGGCCTTGCTCCGGGTAGGGTTTGTCCAGGTGAAAAATCACTTTTTCACTGGTAGGCTCTTACCCTACCTTTGCACCCTTACCGCAGCAGTCCTTTGGACTACTGCGGCGGTTTGGTTTCTGTGACACTTTCCGTAAAGTCACCTTTCCTGGGTGTTACCCAGTACCCTTTTTTGGAGCCCGGACTTTCCTCAGGATACCTGTAATAAGGTATCCCGCGGTCACCTCATTCCCTCTTTCCTCTCGCTGCCACTTTAGCCAGTCTATCCGCTTGTTTATTAGCGCTTCTTACAATGTAATTGAAGTTCACCTTTTCAAAGAAGCTCTCAAGATGCCTCACTTGAGAATGGAAAAGCCCTAACTTCCTGTCCTTTACCTTGTAGGTTCCCTCTAGTTGTCTTACAAGAAGCTGGCTATCCAGAAAACATTCCACTTCCTTTGCTCTTAGGTAAAGAGCTTCCTCCAGGGCGAAGATTAATGCCATGTATTCGGCTACATTATTGGTGGTTATCCCTATGAATTTAGCTATCCTTTTAATCACTTTTCTATCCTCATCACAGATAATAGCTCCTATTCCGGCTCTTCCTGGATTTCCCAATGAGGCCCCATCACTGTAAAGAATAACCTTATCTGATTCTTTCACCCCTTTACCCCTTAGAAAGAAGGCTCCGTCCGCGCGCCTCGTTAGAGATTTTGTCTCTAACGAGGTTTACCTAACTTGTGGTTTCTTGCCTCTTAAACTTTGAATCTCCAGCTCCTTTGCCTTTATATCTTTTTTTAGTCGAGTAATCTTGGCTCCCATCTTTTTAAGTTCTGGATGGCCAATTTTCTTTTGAAGGTGTAGCTCGTATGTCTTTTCTCCTATCTGCTCAAACATATTCTCTATCTCTTTTTCTCTCTGTCTTATCTGGGATCTGAACCTGGCAATTTGACTAAATCCCTTTGTCTCGGTGGCAAATCGTTCTATTCCTTCTTGAGTAGTTTTTTTAATTTTATCTCCTAACTCATCCAGCTTTCCTCTCCAGTCCTTGGCTTCTCTAGCTGTCTTTTCTACCCCACTTTGAGTAGTTGTCTTGATTCCTTCAGCCAGCTTATCCAATCTCCTTCCTAACTCTTCAAATCCTCCCATTGATATCACCCCCTAGCTTTCTGGCAATCGGCTTTGCCCATTGCTTGACGCGCCTGAGAGGAGTCGAACCCCCAACCCACGGATCCGAAGTCCGTTGCTCTATCCAATTGAGCTACAGGCGCAAGAGCGGGAAACGGGACTTGAACCCGCGACCCTCAGCTTGGGAAGCTGATGCTCTACCACTGAGCTATTCCCGCCTTTCACAATTTTCCCTTACAAGTAAATATTCAGTGAAGGACGTTCTATGTTGTTGACTGCAAAGAGCAGAGCCGGTAGCCGCACCCTTTAGGGTGCGCATAAACGCAGGCTAAAGTTTTACGCAGGCTGAAGCCTGCGGCTACCGGCGACTACCGAGATTGCTTCGCTCACAATGACGGGGTTCACTAAGTATTCACCCTTACAATTCACCAATTTAGAGCAAAACTATTATATCAAATTTATCTCAAAAGGCAACCGATCTTAATGAGACGCATGGCCCGTTCAGTGGCCCGCCTCAAGGTTTGTCTTGCTTCCTTCAGAGCCTCAGCCAAAGGCAAGATTCTATCAATACAGCTTACTACCGCATCTACACCCCTTTCATACAAAGCTTTAACATCTCCTCTAATTTCTCCCCCCATAATAATGACCGGAATTTTTTCCTTTTCCGCGATTTCGGCCACCCCTACTGGTGTCTTTCCATAGGCAGTTTGCTCATCAATTCTTCCCTCTCCACTGATTACCAGATCAGCTCCCTTAATCCTTTCCTCCAGTCGGGAAGCCTCTATTATTAACTTTATTCCTGGGGTAAGCTCAGCCCCCAAAAAAGCTATTAAACCTGCTCCTAAACCCCCCGCTGCTCCAGCCCCCGGAGTGTCCTTGACTTCCTTATTCAAATATTTTTTGATCATCATGGCAAAATGAGCCAGATTTTTTTCCAAGATCTTCACCGTCTCCGGAGTAGCACCTTTTTGTGGACCATAGACCCTTGCTGCTCCTTTAGGTCCACACAAAGGATTATCTACATCAGAGGCGACCAAAATTTCGGTGTTTTTGACTCTGGAGTCAAAAGAGCTCATATCAATCCTTACAATCTCCCCTAAATTTCCTCCCCCAAAAGCGATTTGTTCCCCGGCTCGATTTAAAAGCTTAGCTCCTAATGCTTGAGCCATACCTGCTCCCCCATCTACAGTAGCACTTCCACCGACTCCTACAATTATTGTCTTGCAACCTCTATCCAGAGCTGCCTTAATCAGTTCTCCTGTTCCATAGGTAGTAGTCAGCAAAGGATTGCGCTGAGACAGCGGGACAAGAGATAATCCAGAAGCCTGTGCCATCTCAACAATTCCAGTGAATCCATCGTCTAATATTCCAAAATGACCTTTTATCCTTTCCCCTAAGGGGGAAGTAACTTCTTGTAGTATGATCTTCCCTCCTCTAGCCTCAACCATGGCTTCAACTGTGCCCTCTCCTCCATCGGCCAGAGGGACCTTTGTCACCTCTGCTTTGGGAAAAACTCTCTTTATCCCCTCTTCAATGACCTCTGCTGCCTCTTTAGCCGTCAAACTCTCCTTAAAAGAATCTGGTGCTACCACAATCTTCACCTTATCACCTGCGTGCCAATTCCCCTATCGGTAAAAATTTCCAGCAAGAGGGAATGAGGTACCTTTCCACTGATAATATGTACCTTGTTTACCCCTGCTCCCAGTGCTCTCTGACAAGCTCTTGCTTTGGCCATCATTCCCTTCTGGATCTTTCCTTCCTTAATCAAGTCTTCGATTTGATCTACCTTGAGGGTGGAGACAAAACTTTTCTTGTCCATGGGATCTTTCAGGATTCCCTCTACATCAGTAAGAAAGATCAATTTCTCCGCCTTCAGGGACCCGCTAATTTCAGCAGCTACCATGTCAGCATTTATATTGAGCGTCACTCCCTCTTTGCTTACCCCCACCGGAGCAATGACTGGAATAAACCCTCCTCTTTCCAGAACCTCGATAGGGGTGGGATCTATTCTTTCTACCTCCCCTACCAAACCTAAATTCCTGTCTTTGCATCTTTTAGCCAGAATCAATCTTCCATCCTTACCTTCTAAACCTATGGCCCCGCTCCCAAATTGATTAAGCAGGGAGACTATGGCTTTATTTATCTTTCCTACCAGAACCATCTCCACAATTTCCATGGTCTTCTCATCAGTAACCCGATTGCCCTCGATAAAATGGGGTTTTATATTGAGTCTTTCCATCATCTCGGTTATGGCTTCCCCTCCACCGTGAATGATTACTGGTTTTATCCCCACATATTTCATCAAAGCAATATCTTCCGCGATCCCTTTTTTCAAACTTTCCTCAGTCATGACCTTCCCACTATATTTCACCACCACCGTCTTTCCGAAAAACTTTCGAATATAGGGAAGCGCCTCTACTAAAACTTTAGCTCGATTTGTGGCTTTCTCCATCCTCATCCTCTCCGACAAACAATAATCTTTTTGTGGATTTTGTCAATCAATCTGTCATAAGAAAAGGGCACCCAGAAGATAATGCCTTTGTAGAACGAAGTCATCAAACCGATGATCAAGAATTCTATATACCCTATCTACTTTCAATAAAGAGCGAGAAAGACTTAATCAAAAGAGGCATCTGGTGGCAGAAGATCTATAATCTAGAGCGTCCTCATCAGGGGTTAGGCAATCTTACTCCCTATGAGAAGCTAAAATCCTTAGGTTATCCTACAGGAGAAGAGATATGTTTTTTCCCCACTCTCATCTTAGATTCAGTTTGCTGTCTTGATCCATTCAAAATTAAGATAAAAAATGTGCAGGATCATCTTGACCATGACCAAGTTTTTGATTTTCTTTTTGAATAAAAGGATAGGGACAACTATACACTACATAATAAATAACTGGCGGATAAAAGGGGAAACAGTCGGCAAGTATAACATAGTGGGTCTGCTTTTTGTTCTCATTAATGTTAGTCGGGCAAGAGAAAAAAGAAACAGAACTAAATTGAGATTATACTATGTTTCAAAAAAGCCCCAATTGAAACTTTGAAATTTCGCCTCTCCCCTCAGTAGATCTCAACCTATGTTAAAACAATAAACAATCTCCTCAGTCATTCAATCCACTTTCTCCTGACCTATTTAGACTCTATATCTTTCATCAGATTAATTAATATACTTACAGTTTTTGCTGCTAGAGCTTGACATTGCTTTCTGCGCCCTGACTCCACAAATTTCCTCTTTCCTTCTAGAGTATTAAAATCGCATTGAGTAATATCATAACAGGAAGTACTTCCTGTTATTTTCTTAAATTGCTGGATAAATCGTTGAGTTAAGTCCTTAGTCTTTTGATCCGCCTTGATATCAGTAACCTCGGATCTTCCATATTTAATGCCTATTACCATCACCCCACCAACTAGAGCTCCACATATCAAACCACTGCTTGCTATTCCTCCTCCGAAACCTGTGGCAATCATAGGGATAAGCCCTGAAGTTACTCCTAGATAATCTGCCATAGCTATCAGTATCGCCTCCGAACAGTGAAAACCCTTCCAAAAGTTTTCCCGTGCAAGGCGAATCGCTTTTTCTTCTGGGAATTTATCGTCTATTTGCCCTCTCCTCCAACTCGATTTTTTTATTTTCTTAGAAATAAATTGAACTTATTCCAATGTTCATTTGGATGGAAGATAAAATATCTCCTACAGAGAATTAAAGAAAACATCCTGATAAATCCGGCTATATATCGAATATACCTTATGACTGTCATTTATATTATTTTAGCTATCTACTAAGTTCATTTGGCAGTATTACTACTTTCATAGCCTCTCCAGATTCAGCCAAATTAATTCCCTCTTTTAACTTCTCTAAAGGTAATCTATGAGTAATAAGGTCCTTTATCTCCATTCGACCCTGAGATAAAAGATTTAAGGCCAGCTTATTATGGTATGGTGCAGATCCATGAGTCCCTACCACATAAAATTCTCCATAATGTACCAGGTTTGAATTAAACTTAATATAAGGACTATCTTTAGGTAATCCCCCAAAGAAATTGACTATTCCCCTGGGGCTTACCATTTCCAGTGATTCTTCTTGAGCTTTTCCATTAGAACAGGCTACAATTATCCTGTCTGCGCCCCGCCCATTAGTCTCTTCCTTTATTCTCTGTACGGCATTCTCTTTTGAAGGATTTATCGTAACATCTGGCATAGCGAAATCTATGGCAAAATTAGTGCGGAATAAAGATAATTCGACCAGAATTACTGTACTGGCTCCTTTTACTCTGGCCAGTTGCATATGCATACATCCTAAAGGGCCAGCTCCTATTATAACTACTGTGTCTCCCAGTCCAATTTTAGATAATTCCTGACCATTAATGGCACAGGCAAGTGGCTCTGCAAGAGCTGCCTCTTCAAGGGATAGATTGTCTGGAATAGAATTCACACAACTGTTTTTAGTAATGTCAAAAGTTTTTTAGTAATTTTCTCTTAAACTCTTTATTCTCAAGTGTTTTAGTGAAAGTGACTTGCCTCCCCCTACTTCTTACAGTAGGATTTGGGAATCAACCAAAAAAGGAGGCAAGCCAAGTGAAAAAGACTGCTCGTTTTGTTATCTGGATTTGCTCTAAGTTTACTCGCGAAGAAATAGAAGAGATCATCAAAGGTCTTTCGGATGTTTTAGCTAACCGCAATCCTGATGTTAAACCTAAAGATGATTTCCAAGAAAAACACCCTCATTACCATAACTTCTTTGTTGACCCGAACTCACTACTTAAAGCCCCTCTTACATTGCGATTTTATAGTTAATGCAACACTTCCCTTAAGCTAAAGACTAAGGAGGTGGAAGGGGATGGACATGAGTGCAAGAAACCAATACCTCAAGGTTCTACAAGAAAAGTGCTTCATGGCAAAGTCCAGAAAAGAGAAATCTTCTATTCTGAATGAGTACTGCCGAAATACTCATCGGAATAGAAAGTACGTCATCAGATGGTGTATCATTTGCTCTCGCAGGCAGAAATCAATTATTTGGAGGAAGATTTTGTGTTAATTAGCACGGATTTAAATGCTTTATTTTCTTCTCGTATACTTTTCAATGAACCGGTATGGATATGGGAGGGGGAGAAGCTCCCACTCAGTACTTCTCACAATGAGGCTATATTCAGCCTGGAGGGAACTAAAAGATTTCCATCCGTGAATTTTGCTGAACATTAAAGCTTTTTCCAGAATTCTTTTCTTTGTAATGCTAATTAAGATTCCATTATTTTTTTTGCTGCAGTCTCATCAGTTACTAAAGTTGTTATTAAACCCGAACGTAATAGTCCCCGAATAGCTTGAACTTTGTATTCTCCCCCTGCAATGACTACTCTATCCTGGATGTTTTTTAGCATATTTACAGGGATGCTTACTAATCTTTCCTCAAGATTAGTGTGAATAAAATTTCCATCTTGATTAAAACAGTGTCCTAAAATATCTCCAACCGTGCCTAATTGTTTTAATTTTTGTAATTCTTCTGAGCTTATCAGCTTTGGAGAAAGCAATGTCCCTTTTTCAATAGCTCCAATCCCAAATAACGCTTGTTTACATTTTTCCCACATACCCCTTATCTGTTGACCCATAGAAGATTTATAGATAATTGAATTTCGCAATTCTTTGTTTTCAACTGCAGCAAATGAAGTAAGATGTGTACCTTTAGCTTTTAATTTTCGACACATCTCTTGTACAATTGTAAAAGGATTTCTTTCATTAACATCGGCTAATCCACCCATTAACTGGACAATATGCAGGTTTTTTGTTTGCATAGGAGCTAAATTTTTCACTACTTGACCAATGGTATTTCCAACGCCTAAGCCAAGCATATAGTTATCTGGGAGCGAGATGCCCATATAAAAAGCCCATACTTGACCTAATAATGTAGAAATATCGTATGCTTCGGACTTAGGATGTTTTACTATTATAGCTTTTTCTATATCGTATTTTCTCTGTATTTGATTCTGAAGTTTTTCGTTCAATTGAAAGAAAGGATTAACGCTTATTTGAACAATTTCCAATTCCTTGGCTTGCTCCAGGAATCGTGATACTTTCATTTTAGATAAGTTAAACTTATTTGCTATTTCCTGTTGAGTCATACCCTTATCATAATAGAGAAAAGCTATTTGAGCCATTTTAAATTTTTTAAATTCCTCATTTTTTAAATTTTGTTTTTTAGTTGAATGCATTTTTGTCCCATTTGATATTTTAATTTTTTGATATAAATAACATAACGTACTATATCACATTTGATAATTTTGTCAACCCTTCGCGTTAAGTCACCTAAAATGTCACTAAAAACTGGTTTAGTTTTCCTTGAGAGATAACTCTGATAGCTTATGCATATCTTCTTTTGTATGTCTATAGAGTCTTCTATATACTTTATAATACTTCTTATATTCTTTCTGAACTTTTAGGTCAGGTTCAATTGTTTTAACTATTTTTATCCATTTTTCTCTTAAAACAGTAAAATCCTTAAATACACCAGATCCATAACCTGCCATGTATGCATCTCCATAGGACGCACTGAACCCCTTTTCTCTTACGCATACCTGCTTTAATCCAGTAACATCACTTACTATCTGAGTCCAGGTTTGATTCTCGACTCCACCACCAGCTGCGATGATTTTTTGGGGGATTATACCCATCTTTCTCATAATATCTAAATGATGCTCAACTCCATAGGCTGTTCCTTCTAAAAGAGCTCTATACAAGTGTCTTTTGGTATGGGAAAGCGTAAGACCTATAATAACACCTCTGGCTAATTCATCATCTATAGGCGTTCTTTCTCCACCAAAATAAGGTAGAACAATTAATCCCTCTGAGCCTGTAGAAACTCTGGCAGCCTCGTCACTAAGAAAATGATAAGTATCTATCCTTGTCCTTTTTTCGGATTCTACCTCAGTTTGAGCAAAGTTATCTTTAAACCATCGAGTAAGTGCTCCTGAAGTAGCCATTCCTCCAAGCAATGTGTATATATTAGGAACATAATGAATATTTGACCATAAGTTTATATGTGTTTTAGGATACTTTAAACAAACAATTATAGTCATAGTAGTACCATATGTAAGGAAAACT
>Ga0315539_1003040_pt1 | contig 11902 bp, 8 predicted proteins | sample SalMarSW160150MG_FD_203097 | JGI IMG/M metagenome (GOLD analysis project Ga0315539, IMG submission 203097) | Salt marsh sediment microbial communities from the Plum Island Ecosystem LTER, Massachusetts, United States - Salt Marsh Sediment SW1601-150 ... | reverse complement strand
CCGTATAGGCTATGATTTCGGGTTTCGAGTTAAAATTAAAAATCATTCGTGCTATTTGTGTGATTCGTTGTTCCTCTTGGTTTTAGTGGAGTGTTGGGTTTAAATAAAATAAATATTATTTGTTGTTCCTCTGTGTTCTCTGTGAGTTCTTTTCTCTGTGTACTCTGTGTTTAGATGTTTTGGAGTTGGGAGCGGTTGACATTATTACATCTTTTAATATATTTCACACATGGATGAAACACTCGATCAGGTAAAATTCAGAAAAGAACATTTAGATGAATTAAGGAAAAAGGGAATAAACCCTTATCCTTATAAATTCATTAGGACGCATATGGGTGAAGACCTAAAGGAAAACTTTGAAAGCCTTGAAAACAAAGATGTTACTTTAGCCGGCAGAATTATGCGCATAAGAAGCCATGGTAAGAGTACTTTCTCGGACATTCAAGATTCTTCCGATTCGATTCAGATTTATCTCAATAAGGATACGCTTTCAAGTGATTATGATGTGGTTGGATTGCTTGATATAGGGGATTTTATCGGGGTAAAAGGTAAATTAATGAAGACAAGAACAGGTGAGGTGACGATACTGGTCGAGGAGCTGACTGTTCTTGCGAAAGCATTACACCCTTTACCGGAAAAGTGGCACGGACTCAGCGACAGGGAAGACCGATACAGAAAACGCCATCTGGATCTCATTGCAAATGAGGAGAGCGCAAAGGTTTTTCGAACACGAACTCTTATAATTCAGGAGATAAGAAATTTCTTAAACGAGAGGGATTTTATTGAAGTGGAAACCCCGATTCTTCAGCCGCAGTATGGAGGGGGATTCGCGAAACCCTTTAAGACATATCAGGAATCGCTTGGCAAGGATTTGTTTCTCCGTATTGCGTATGAGTTATATTTGAAGAGATTGGTAATAGGAGGAATGGAAAGGGTTTATGAGATAGGAAAAGATTTTAGAAACGAAGGTGTTGACCGGTTCCATAATCCCGAGTTTACCATGCTGGAACTTTATCAGGCTTACGCGGATTACTACGATATGATGGAAATTGTTGAGTCTCTTTTCGACCGTCTTCTTGATCGTTTTATTGGTTCAAAGGAAATAGAATATCAAGGGGAAAAGGTTTCTTTTGCAAATGGTTGGCAGCGGCTTTCCTATTATGCTGTCCTTCTGGAGAAAACAGGAGTCGATTTTAAAGGTTTCTCATTTGATGAAATCAAAAAGAAAGCTTTGGAATTAAATATAGAAGTAGAAGGTCTCTTTACTTCAGGAAAGATACTTGACGCTATATTTTCTGAGACTGTAGAACCTACAATCAATAAGCCGACATTTATTATAGATTATCCGAAGGATATTTCCCCTCTTGCCAAAGATAAGAGAGATGAGGAAGGAATTGTCGAGAGGTTTGAGCCTTTTCTTTTCGGTATGGAAATCGGAAACGCGTATTCCGAGCTAAATGATCCGATTGAACAAAGAAAGAGGTTCGAAGGTCAATCAAAACTCAGGGAAAAAGGCGACCTTGAAACCGAATCTCTTGATGAGGACTTCCTATCAGCCATGTCTTACGGTATGCCTCCAACCGGGGGTTTGGGGTTAGGAATAGACCGAATTATTATGATTCTCTTGAATCAGCCTTCTATTAGAGATGTTATTCTTTTTCCACAGCTTAAATAGATTATATGAACCACAGATTCCACAAGATTACCCCACCACACAACCCTTTTATTTTATTTGTATCAACTTTAAATTTATGTTTTTTAAGCCCCTCCTAACCACCGAAAAATTTGTATATATGGTTGAAAAAAACGAGAAACTTTGTGGGCTTTGTGGTTTATTATGAGTGAAGATTTAGATAAGTTAAAAAAGATCGGTAAAACTTTAGAAAAACTTCCGAACAAATTTCCCCAGGCAGATTTCCCGGTTGAGTTTGAAAGTTCAGAACTTACTGCTTTGTGTCCTTTTACAGGGCACCCCGACTTTTACACGCTCAAGGTAATATATAAGCCGGATAAATCCGTTGTGGAATTAAAGAGCGTTAAGTTATACATAGAAAAATTTAGGAATCTAAGGACGACTCATGAAACACTTTTGAACATAATTTTCGAGCATTTCAAATCTCTTTTATCTCCCAGGTATCTTCTTGTTGAGTTAAAAGTCAATGTACGCGGTGGAATAAAAACTACTCTTTATCGGGAAGAGAACAGTTCCGGGTGCTGAGTTCCGAGTGCCGAGTTACTACTGTTAGGATGTTAGGAGGTTGGGAAGTTAGGGGGTAAAACAAAAAAACAATCCTGTAAATCCTTTTTTTATCCTGTCTATGTTTTTTTAAAAACAAATAGTATTTTTTTTATCCTGTCCATCCTGTTATCCTGTCTAAATATTCCGGGGTTGTGTTGGGTTTTAAAAAACAAAAAAATCCTTTTAAATCTGTGTTCATCCGTGGCCAATTTAGGTTTTGGGGTTTTGGGGTTTAAAACAAAGATATAATTTTTTTATTTTTTTCTCTGTGGTCTCTGTGTTTTCTTTGTTCTCTCTGCGTACTCTGTGGTAAATGTTTTTTCGTGTGTTTCGTGGCTAAAAATACCCTTGACAAAAATCCGTTTTTTCCTACACTGATTATTAGAAGCTATACTGCAATTATCGTAAAAATTTTTGGTGATAGATTTGATTTAGATTTTATCACGAGAAGTCTATTTGGATTTAACAGTAAAAAGGGAGGAATTATGAAAAAGTTAAGTTTTGTATTACTAGTATCATTGTTGTTCAGTATGGTTACCTATGGACAATCCTGGCAAGGAGGAAGCGGAGTATTGTATGCTAATCCTACTTCGGCAAAAGTTGCCATCGGGAGAGCAAATCCAGTATCCAAATTTCACGTTTCAGGAGGACACATAGCAGTTGACGGTCAATATGGCATAAGTTTTGGCAACTGGGCTACAAATACACCACCCGCAACTCCCAATGCTCAACTCGTGTTAGGTGGAGCGCTTAATACAGGCTACAATATAGGGACAAAACTTCTAATTGAAGGCATAGATAACGAGGCTAACTATAAGGCAATAAGCGTGGTAGACGAAAATTCAAATGAACTATTTTTCCTTCAGTCTACTCCAATAAATGATGGCCAGACATACTTTAAAGGCAACGTCGGCATCGGGACGACAAGCCCCGGAAAGAAACTGGACGTGATCGGCGATATAAGAATTCCTATTAATAATAGAATGTACTTTGGACGTGCATCAATACAAGGATATAGTGAATATTACCATGGTCTAAAACTTTATGGAGAGGTAGGGGGAAATCCTAGTATTACTATAAAGCCGTCAGGTCGTGTCGGTATCGGAACTACAGACGCGGGAGAACAACTAGAGGTTAATGGCACAGTACTTATGACTGGATTTAGTTTACCAACAAACGCACAGAATGGTTATGTTTTAACTTCTGATGCTAATGGTGAAGGAACCTGGCAACCATTGCAGTGGTCGGAGAACGGTAACGATATTTATTTCAATACAGGTCAAGTATGTATCGGAGGTACAACTCCTCAATCGGCACTAACCGTCGACGGAACAATCACAACAAAAGAATTGAAGGTCAAATTAACCGGATGGTCTGATTTTGTTTTTGCTGATAATTACAAATTAATGCCTCTTAATAAACTCGAAAAACATATCAAAAAAGAAAGAAGCCTACCGGGAATACCTACAAACAAAGAAGTAGTAAAAGAGGGTGTACTTGTTGGAGAAATGCAGGCAAAACTCCTCGAAAAGGTAGAAGAATTAACACTGTATGTTATCGAACTTAATAAGGAAGTTGGGAATTTAAGGAAAGAGAATGAAGACTTGAAACAAAAAATATCTGCACTGAATCGATAACGTATAATATTAACCACAAAGATAACAAAGGACACAAAGGAATAAATTGTGGAAATAAAAAAAATAAAAAATTACCACAGAGAGCACAGAGGAATTAATGTGTTAAAAAAAGAAAAAATCACTGAAGACTCAGAGGAAACAAAAGACTTTGTAAGCTCTGTGGTAAAAAATTTTAGGGTAGGGTTGTGTGGGCTCTGTGAGCTCTGCGTTTTTAATAGGGTGGTGGGTTGTAGGATAAACAAAACAAAAATCTCTGTGTTCTCTGTGGTTCACTTTTCTAAGGAGGTGAAATGTTTTTCAGGATAAAACTAAGTCTTTTTATCTTTTCTTTGATGTTTGTTGCGATTTCGTTAAAAGGAAATTGGACAAATCTAAGCGGCGGCGTTTTTTATATTAATCCGGGTGGAACTATTTCTCTTTATGGTACTGTTAGATGCGACGGATCGTGTAATGGTTGGGACGCCCCTGATTTCCTGCGACATACTACCTGGCCTGGCTGTTTAGATTACGACGGGGGGAGATATCAAGGGGAAAGTTCTGATGATGGTGCTATTCTTACCCTGGTTGGTGCATCCGTCTGGGCAAAAAACTGGATAGGCGTAAAACGTACGAGTGTACTGTATCCAAAGCATGAGTCAACGTACATTTATCCGCCAGCCTATACAATAATAAGTACGCCAGGTCAGATACCGGAAAGAGGACCGGATGAAAGTCCGGAGGCTGGTGGAGGTCCTGGAGCTGATGAAAGTCCTCAGTCCGGAGAGCCTATAAGTGATAGGGATGGAACTTTTGACTTAAAATCTCGAGACATTTCTTCGGAAAAGCCAAACGGAGTAAATTTAACGAGAACTTATAGAAGCAGGGAAGGGGATATCTATTTTGAAGATGACCAGGACTATAAAAATTTATTACTTCCGTTCAGCGAAGGTGGCTGGACTCACAACTATATTAAATCAATAATCATAACAGAAGAAGATTCAGATATCTACTATAGAATCAGAGACGGGAACGCGATAAGAGACGTTAGATATATCGATGAAGATGGTAATGGATCTATAGATGATTTTGCGGATAATTATAAAGTACATAACGGATTAGTAGAAATCAATGATAATCAATGGAAATACATAAAATCAGACGGGACTATAGAATTTTACTCAAGGAGTAGTATTAACGACAAAGCTGCATTAGTAGATTCAATAGAACAGTTTGATGAAATAACCTTTCGTTTTGGATACGATGAGGGTGATACTTTAGATTATGTAGAAGATAAATGGGGCGATAGTGTTAAATTTTATTATGAGATTTATAATTCCGTTTCATTACTGAATAAAGTTGAAATTTCGGGAAGAGATGAGTGGATTGAATATAAGTATAAAGAATTTAACTCTCTTAATGGCGAGCCTCTTAATCCGAGCCATTATTTTCACCGATTATCCCAGATAATAAAACATACCGGTGAAGATGAAATAATCGTACTCGACAGATACTATTACAACAGGGACTTAGATCCCGATACAGAAACAGGTATGGATTGTAAATCCGATATAGTTACACAGGTTTTTCCTCAAGGGGAATACGATGAAGATAATGATACGAGTCAGACAGCTTACAACAACCATCAAACAAGTGGGTACAGGTTAAACAACTGGTATGGTAAATATGGCATTGAAGGCGTTTACTATCAGGAAGTAGTATCAGGAGATACCATCCTGGAAAAAATATATATAGAGAGGTTCTATCACGACGAATACGACAACCGGGTAGACTCGGTTTGGGTTTATCACATGGAAAATTTAAAAGAACCCGGGGAAGCTCATGATCCAAATGATACCGAATTTACACCTACTGCTCCCGGAGCAGGCGAGGACTATTATCTTGAAATAAGAAGATATAATCTTATAGGAACTCTTGCTTCAGTAACAATAAGAGATAAAGATGCAACTCAAGTAAAAACCACAACTTATCTAAGCTATGACTCGGATTATAATCCTCTGGAAATAGAAAAACCCAACGGGGATACAGTTAGATACGAATATTATCAGTACACGGCAAACGGTACAACGAGATATTCTTCCTATCCTACAAAAATCGTATATCCCGGCGGAGATTCTGTTTTAAATTACTATTCACAACCCGACCCCACTAACAACCCTTATTATATCAGACTTGAATCGACTGTTGACGAAATGGGAAGGGAAACCGAATACACTTATGACGCGAACAATTACACCGACGAAATTACCCTTGCGGATAGATATGTCGCCGGAGAGGGAGTTACAGACGTTATTACGGATTATGATTATAACGCGGCAGGTAATCTTCTGCAGGTAATAGACCCTGAAGGAGTAATAACGTATTATGAGTACAGCGATAATGACAACGGTCCGTTTCTTTTTAAAAGTGGAGTGGATGTAGGAGGAGATGAAAATCAAAGCAATGATATACTTACGTTTTATTCATATAATGATATCGGTGAAATAGAAAGAAAAATAGAAGCACGGGTCAATCCCTTTATAATGGATACAACCGAGTATGAATATGATGTTATGGGTAAACTCTCGAAAATCATACATCCAAATAGCGATTATGAAGAATTTGTATATGATAAAGCGGGTAATCTGCTTCAGAAAAAATCATTGGATACACTTGGTAATTCGGTTATAACTCATGAGTATAAGTCCTATCCCTCAGGGAAGTTAAGAGAAGTAGAAGAAAACGAAGGTGCCGGATATACAACGGAATACGATTACAACCAGGACGGAAAACTTGTTGAGTTTACAAACGCTCATGATAAAACCATAGATTATAACTATAACAAAAACAAACTCGTATCGACTCATTACGCGGATGGAACAAAAGACTCCCTTGGTTACTATCCCTGCGGTTGTCAGCTTCAGTTCAAGGAAGACAGAAATGGAGAGGTAACCGAATATATCTATGATGAGCGGGATAGACTAGAAAAGAAAATATATTATGACGACCTCTCGGATTACAACAGCAGTAATCCTTCCGATTCTCTTGTTTATGAGTATAACGAAGCGGGAGAGATAATAAAAACAACGGATAAAACAGGAGATATTGTTTACAGCTGGGACGATGTTGGTAATTTAGATACGGTAAAAGTGTATTCCCTGTATGAGAATGTCTATCAGTATGATCTATCGGGAAGAAAAACGCATCTAAAATCCTATAAATACGGAACTCCGGGTCAGGTATATTTGGAACAAAGCTGGCAATATGATGACGCGGGAAGGGATACTTCCGTAGTTGTTGAGGGAAACAAATGGAACCTTTCTTACTATGATAATAATTCGTTAAAAGAGATATTATATCCTGAATTCTACATAACAGCGGCATCGGAAAAAGTAAGAGAAGCGGAGTCTTACACTATCGGAAAAATGGGAGAAATCAAGGAAATTTTCACTGTTTTGAATCATAATGTTACCGATATAATAGATAACTCCGGATTTGAAGATGGAGATTTGACTGGCTGGGATTGTTATCCGCAAGCCGGAGCAAACTTATGGTATATCGATCCTACGGATGAAATTGTGGAGATCTCCTGCGGAACAACACATGGTACCGGCAGTCCTGTACATTCATGGCAAGTAACTAACTCAATTGCAAAAGAAGGTACCTATTCGTTATATTCCCCCTCTTCCCCAACCGAACCTTATTCAGATGTGGAATTCGCCTTACAGCATTTTGATTTATCCGATTATGGTCGTCCATTCGAAGCTTCCTGCTGGATAAAGACTGATGATTTGGAAGACGGTGTCTGGATCGGTGTAATTTTATGGGTTGATTATACGGATAGTATAAGAGTACTGGCACATAAATATTCGGAGAAAATTACAGGGACTAACGACTGGGAAAAAATAATAATTACGATCGATGATGAATACGATGTGAGTAATTTAAAAGGAATATTTTATGTAGAGCGATTTAGAGGTGACGGAGCGGTATGGGTAGATGATATAACTCTTCAAAAAGGAGATGAAGAACAGAATGCCAAAGTAACATACCAGTATGACCAGAGAATGAATAGAAACTATTCCTATATAAAACTTCCAGATGGAACGGAAGAAGAATACATATACAGGTATGATAACTTAGACCGCTTGAAAAAGACATTATTCAAAGAACCGGGAGAATCACCTTCACTCAAATATGAGTACACCTATGATCCCGTAGGAAACAGAACAGAAAAGGAGGAAACCGATTACAGTATTCCAGAAACAGATGAATATACATACAACTATAACACAAACAACAACCAGTTATTAAGTATAACCGAACTCGGAGAGATTTATACTTACAATGACAGAGGCGATCTCCTTACAGCAACAGGCGGGTATACGTTCTCTTACGATAGAGAAGGCAGACTTGAAGAGATACAAGAATCAAGTGGTGGACTGATACATAAGTTTAAATTCCTTTATTCTTCGGGGGGAAGAAGAATAATGAAGATAGATAGTTCTGCTTCAGCAGTAGACACAACTTATTACGTATATGATGGGATGTACGCGATTGCCGAACTTGACGGACATCTTGACTTGAAGAGTAAATATATCTATACTAATGGTATGTTAGTGGGAAAAATAGACGAAAACGATGAACTTTTCCAGTATTTCCACGATGGTCTTGGGTCTATTACCATGATTTGTGATTCGACGGGTCAATATCAAAACTTATACACTTATGATGATTTCGGGGATTTCAGGAAGAAGTCAGAAAGCATACCTAACAGTTATTGTTACACTGGCCAGGAAAGAGATGAAGAACCTTCGGGCTTGTATAATCTTCGAGCAAGATATTACGCGGCGGGGATGGGGAGGTTTACGCAGGAGGATCCCTTATTAGCAGTGCTAGACGCTGAGAGAATTCAGGAATTTAACGGATATACATATGTTGCTAATAATCCGATAAATTTAATTGATCCATTTGGGTTGTGTGCTCAAAAGGAAGAAGATTGCCGAATGGTATTTATTGATTGTATGTTGAAAAACGTAATAGGAATTGATCTTGTTTCTGTTATGGGAGTAGGTCAAGGTGTGCAATATTATTTTACAACGAAAGCATGGCAGCATGCTGCTAATAGAATGCTTAAATATCCTTTGAAATCTTCAATATTTAGAGGTAAAATGGCTTTGGGTAAAAGCCTTGGGTCTGCAATTGCACTTGCTTATGTTATTGTTTATATAGAGATTTGTACATTTGAAGAGATAGAGTGTTTGCAAGATAACGCGTATGGGATACTAGATCAAACATATAAACACGCATATGGAGGATATTAGTAATTATGAATAGCAAGAAACACAAAAAGACACTAAAGGCTAAAATGATAGACAAAATATACTTAATAATTACGGCTATAATTGTCCAGGGTTCTTTAATCGCGTTTGTTTATTTTTTAATGGGAGGTTTGAATATCACCGAGAAATGGATGATTTTTATACTGTTCTACTTATTTTATAATGCGATCATTATTTATTTTGCAATAATCGGCAGGATGGTTAAAAAATACAGACCTATCTGGATATCAGTCTTGATATTGATTTTAATGACAAACGTTCCCTGGATAGCTATGTTACTTTTAGTGTTGTCAGGGATATTGCCTTTACCTCGCTATGGATGGATTTATATTGTAGGAATGTTTATACTAGGATTCTCAACTTTAATTTATTATAGGGTGATTTTGAAGAAATTAAGGAAGCGACAGAAGGCAAAAAAAAGAGAGGAAGAGAGTCAGGGTTTTTAGTAACGACAAGGGCAAATCTTAAAAATCTGAAAAGACGGACATCTTGACCTTAAAGCAAAATATGTTTATGTTAATGGTATGTTAGTCGGGAGAATCGATTCGAGCGGAGAGCTTTATCAATATTTCCATGATGGTCTTGGTTCCATTACAATGATAACCGATACAACAGGAAGTTACCAAAACTTATATACTTATGATGATTTTGGGGATTTTAGGAGTAAGACTGAAAGTGTATCAAATAGTTATTATTACACGGGACAGGAGCGAGATGAAGAACCGTCAGGTTTATACAACCTTCGCGCGAGGTATTATAGCGGTGACATCGGAAGATTCCTGAGTCCTGATCCGCATACGTTGTATCCGGGCAATTTGAATTTAGCAAATTCGCAGGAGCTAAATCCGTATGTGTATTGTTATAATGATCCGGTGAATCACTATGATCCCAACGGGGAATTTGCACAGGTTATTGCGCCAGTTCTTGGGCTAGCGTTATTAGATGCTATTATTATTTCGGGAACGATTATTCTTATCGTAGATTCTCAAAATGATTTTGAAGCAACTAAAGAAATTGGCAAAGCAGTCGGAAAAGGAACCACTCTGGTTACCAAAACAGTTAAAGATTTTATTAATGGGGGGCAGGAAACTATTACGGCGGAAGATGAATCTACTGTAAGCAACTCGAACGAATTTGGTGTCAATCAAGCAGAACAATATAAAGGAGAAGTGAGAGGTAAGCAAGAAGCTGAATTAAATAAAAACCAGCCAAAGCATGATCCAAATAATGATGATGAGACTCCGACTGGAGATGATATGGTTCCTACCGAGGCGGAAAAGGAACAAGATTTACCAGTATGGATGCATATTTTGAAACTGTTTCACGAAATTAAAACTGGATTATGAGCACTATATTAGAAGGAGATTATTTGACTTATATTTGCGATGTAAATCGAAATTTCTTGAAGGAGAGATGATAATTCACCAATTAAAGGAACTTTAAAAGAAACAAACTTCTAAAGAATATAAAGATATAAACTTAATTATATTTACGAAGTATTCTGGAATGTAAAAAACTAGAGGTATATTTATAGGGAAGTAAAAATCATATTATAAAGAGTAAGAATAAATTTTTGTTTTCAAAAGAAATAAATCTAATTAATTGTTTTTTTAAACTTTTTTATAAGTTCAGTGTAATTTTCTTTAGCTTTTTTGAACCCATTGTTCATAGATTTCTTAAAATATTCTAAAGCCTTATCGTAATCTTCTAATAAATAGTAAACATGCCCTATAGAATTTTGAGTTTTTCCTTTTAACGAGGGGTTCTGTTCTAAACTTTCCGCCTTAAGAAAACACTTTAAAGAGTCTTTATACCTTTCGATTTCTCTAAGACACAATGCTTTATTAAAAAAAGCGTTTGATGATTCTTTTAATGATAGTGCACGATTGTAATATTTAATAGCTTTTTTATAATCTTCAAGGTCTAGAAATGTGTTCCCGGCGTTGCAATAAACGTAACTTTCGATATCTTTATTTTTTTTGTCTTTTAAAAATAAGTCTATAAGCTCCAAAGATTTTTCGTAATCCCCCTTTTCGTTATATGCTTCAATCAGATTTCCCACCAGTTGAAAATCAATATTTTTGTTTAAAATAAGAGTCTTATCCAATAGTTTCCTATAGATCTCTATAGCTTTGTTGTAATTATCGTTTAAGGAATGAAAATAAGCTAATTGAAAAGCGAAACGGCTATTATTCGAATATCTATCGGTTAATCTTTTGAATAATTTTATCCCTTTCTTGTATTGCCTTTTTTTATAATAAATGTCAGAAAGCCCCATTGCGGAATAGACTAAGTAGTACTTAAAAAGACTGCAGAATCTATATGCTAATTCAGCTAGAAATAGAAAACCATTTCTCCTAAGATTATCGGCTAGTTTTAGAAAGCCTTTAATTATTAAATCTCTCATTTTTATAATTTATCCTTAAATAATTAAAAATCAACCTCAATTTTTGTGGTGTATTTGGGGTCATGTATTTGGGGTCAAATCTCAACACTTGACAAATTAATTCATAGTGTATTTAGTAGAATGAGCTCTTCCCCAACCAATTGACTTTTTCCCGAATTCATCTTAATATGTTTCCATGGATAGTTTTAAACAAAATAAAAACTCCGTGTTCTCTGCGGCTCAGTGTGAGAATAAGAAATACGAAGCATTCGGGAATTTAATCTGGGCTGATGGGACTTATGAGGACAATCGTGAATTCACA
>Ga0315539_1003037_pt1 | contig 11907 bp, 16 predicted proteins | sample SalMarSW160150MG_FD_203097 | JGI IMG/M metagenome (GOLD analysis project Ga0315539, IMG submission 203097) | Salt marsh sediment microbial communities from the Plum Island Ecosystem LTER, Massachusetts, United States - Salt Marsh Sediment SW1601-150 ... | reverse complement strand
TTTTATTCCGTAAAATATTTAACTCGAACAGTTAATTCCCATATCTGCCATTTTTTATTTCTTCTTTAATTCTGTAGCTAATTTGTAATTTCGTCGCAATATTCCTTCGAGCCTGTCACTTATACCTTTAACACCCAGTTTGCACCTGTCCAGAGCGTGTGTTTCCCATGCGAGTCTGTTATCAGGATGGAAATGAACGACCTTAACGGGCTTGAAACTTTCCTCCCATCTTCCCCTGTAATTCGAGCATCCCACGTTATAGGTGAAATTCAACTTAGTCACCCTATCGCTGTGTTTTTTGAAAACCCTGTTCAGAACATTTTCTTCTCGAATCGCTCCCTCGGTCTCTATCGTATCTATAATCTCATTTACTATGTCCAGAGCAGAGACTTTCCAGAAGATAGAGCCGCCGTTAAACTTGCGATTGTCGTAGGTTGTCGCACCTACGTCTTTTATCTCAGGAGAATCGAACCATACATTCTGCCAGGCGTCGAGATCGTGAGACCATAAGAAATCATAATACTCGAGCGCATACCTAACGGCATACATCTTACTTCCCGTCAGGCATTGTGGATTGAACTCTGTTTTACGAGCCTTAACTCCCATGTATTCATAATCGAAGTTGGTGACAAGAAGGATATTTTCAGGAAGCCAGCCAACGTCCAGACTATTCAGAATCTGGGCATCCAACATGACCTTAATCTTATCACGATTATTCTTGGTCGCATTAGCTGTAAGAAGATTTACCATACTTCCACCTTCTCCCTGAAGTTCTTCATAACAGTTGCCCGACCCCATTTCTTGCCTTTGTTTGCTACGAATTTACCTTCCGCTACATTCATCTGAGATAACAGTCGGTTTTCCCTGCGGGTATCGTCCCAATGATATTCGAGATTCTTGTCTTTGTCTTTTTTCCATGTCTTTATCCTCTCGCAGAACTGACCACCCCATTTATCCAGCTTAAATCCCATGCACTCTGCACGAATCAACAGGTCGGTATCATCGTAGCCATACCCTTTAATATCCTCATCGTAGCCGCCAAGCGATATGAATTCATGCCGATAGAATCCTATCCTCCCGTGAAGGAACTGGCGGCTCTTTCCGAAAATGACCTTCTCAGAAAAAATATCTGCTGTTTTATTCAATCTTTCAGCAAAACTCATTATCGGCGGGTCATTCGGATTGACTGTATAGTTATCGGCGTCGAGATTATTTACAATCTCTCCAGTCGCCAATTTGAAGGCCACATTCCGAGAATAGGACATATCGAAATACTCCGGTCCCTCAATGCGATAGTATTTCAACCTGCCGCTTACAATGTGCTCCATCATATTTTCTCTAACCCACTCTCCCAGACCGTCCGATGAATTGTAGTCCAATAGAACGAACTCAAGATTCGGATAGTGCTCATTGGCAAAGATATTAAAAGGAAGAGTTTCACGAATATCGTTCAACCTGTTCATACAGGTTGTGCAGAAACTTATATTCCTTTCAACAAAAGCGTCCGACCGCTTGATAATCCACTGGGTCTTATTATCTCTCAGGTATAGTTCGTATTGAGGATTCGACAACAGCCACTCCTCGATAGCCTTATGTACTCCGTAGTGCTTGTGTGTCGGCCTATCGTACCAGTCATGGCCTGCGATAAGACCTGTGTCTTTGACCTTCTCAGAGACAATCTCAAGCTCTTTAAGAGTATCTTCATATTCGTGGGTAGAATCTATATATAACCAGTCAAAGAAGCCATCGGGAAGGTCTTTGAGAAAATCAGTATCGTTATCGACTACCATTGAAGCGACTTTGTTAATATCGTTCTGACGTAATCTCTTAACGGCACATTTCCAGCAGTCCATCGTCCCTTTGCCGTTCCAGAATATATCTCCGTATTTTTTCCAATACGGGTCAATCAGATACAAACGTTTCGGGTTTAATCTTTTGAGTATCTCCGCCGAGAAATGACCTTTAAACACACCGAGCTCAGCGCATACCGAATTGAACGGCAGGAAGGCCGTGAAGTCCATTCTGTTTTCCAGCTCTACCAGTCTCAATCTATAATCTCCATCAGATTTTTAATAACATTTTTAGTATGAAAATCATTCGATATACGTATGGAATTTTGACTCATCATCTTAACTGTTTCGGGATGCTCGATTAAATATACAAGGGCTTTATGGTAATCATCGAATTTCTTACAGAGTATGCCGTTGTTCCATTTGAGAACCTGTTCGGAAGTCCCTCCTCTATCGAGAGCTACTATTGGCAGGCCGGCTATCATAGCCTCGGCAATTACCCTTGCCCACGGTTCCTCTCTTTTATAGTCGGGAAAGAATACGAATACATCGAGCGAATCGAGAAACTCAGCAACAGTCTGCTCATTTTCTCTAAGACAGCAAGCAGAAGGTATATCCTTTTTATTGCCCATCAGGCGGAACTCTGCCTGTTTATAGCTGGTTTTTATTTCATTCACTAATTTAGGCCAATCGGGATTCCATTTACTGCCGAGCCGTTTGGAATGACAGCCGAATACACTTGCCTTTTCTCTTATTCTTGTCTTTATAGTCTCAGGATTAACCGGACTTCTCAAAATATATCTCGGCAATCCCCGCACTCTTTCGTATCTGTCCTGCTTGGTTATTTCATCGAAGAATCTCCTGTTAGTAGTGACAATACTGACATCCGTATGCTTCGCTATTTCGCCCAGATGCCGTGATGGACTGACCAAAAAATTATACAGGAATATCATCTTCCTGATAATTGTCGGAGATATCGCACTATTTTGGCGGGAAGTCTTGCCGTGCCAGTAATCCAGAGTTGAAAACTCCCGACAATCGGTATTTACAACTATAACGCAAATTGCCTCAACGAAGTAATTGGGATGTGAGAATGCGTTTGGAACAATAGCAATACCTTCATCGACTAATCCGGCCAGCGATTTCGGAAAGTCTTTCTCCGCAAGAATGCACGCTTTGTGAGTAGTATACTTCTGTATCCCGTTGGCAAGCTCTACACACCGCCTCTCGGAACCGCCCGCCATATCGAATTTTGAGAATATCGCTATCAATTATAACTTAATACTCCACCTGTATAGTAAGTTTGTATCGCCCTTATTACGTCCTCGGACTTAATCATATCCATACACTTCGGTATTCGGATCGCCGGATTTGTTTTAATATCGACCGGGTTAAGGCAAGTATCTTCGGTATCTTTTTTATCACCGTCACCTACTAACTGACATCGGCTTTTCCAACATCCCCCGTTATCACAACACAACATAGCACCATTAACAGATAAATACCTATGGTGCGGATATGCCTCCCATTGAACCGGCTCTCTGCCGCCTGCAATAACAACACACGGACGATTTAATAATCCATGACTCGATTCTATTGCTGCGGCGAGGTGCATAGGCAAGCTCACTCCTGTCAATACTCCCACAGAATGATATACTAATCGTATCAACTGCCGAAGGTCGGTCTTTCCTATCAAATTTACCACACCTTTTAATTCGGGATGCCAATGTTCCTTTTGTCCTATCTGAACGAATGTTATTTTGCCTTTGAATTTATCAATAACTTTCTGATACGAAATAGGATTCCACCACTTCGCAGTAAAGTCGTATTTTCCCCCGGCATTGATAATCCAGAACTTGTTTTTAATTCCCATTTCTTCTATCTGCGAAACCCAGCTCTTTTCCTCTTTAGAGATATGAATATCGCCCTTGAATTTGGTGGGTTTTATTTTTAATTCGAGCTTTTCTTCGAGAAACTTTCTGAAACCATGAATGAAGTGATATTGACCTTCATTACTTTGATGAATCAAAGGATAATCCGCTTTAATAACCTTGCCTTTGAGTCCCCTCGTAAGATAAGGATTGTTCTCCCATAGTTCCGAACACGAAGTATTTACATCGACTTCTACTTCCGGATGCGATAGCTTCAAGTCCCTCACCGCTGCCGTTAGCATAACTATATCGCCGGGACTCTGATAGTTTTTCAGGATATATTTCATTGTGCATCTTATTACACTGCTATCAGGTATCCCCAGAGGATAGCCGTATTAGTCGCTCCGCCATCGGCACTGGTAACGGCAATCTGGATTATCACACCGGCGGCGTACGTCTTTTGCTTGACCGGTGTAGCGGCTGGAACGGGCCGCAATTCAACTTTATCCTCATCGGCGTCAAGGTTACCCAATGTCTGAGTATCGAGAAAATCAGTCAATGCCGTTGACCGGCCAATCGTTATCGTTGAGGTCGAAGCGTCCGCACCGGCAATAATATCGACATGGTCAATCACGGCTTTATATCCTGCCGGTACTGTGTAAAGAGTTGTATTGCCAGTAGCCGCAAGAGATACGGTAACTTCACCACTAAGGGGATAAATTGATTTTTCTTTAATATCTACGCTCATAATCAAACCTTTCCAGAGCCATATCTCGTCTCAGCCCATGAGGTCATTTCGCCTGTATCGTTATCCTCGGCAAAACATATCTGTCGGGCCTTCAACATTTTCCTGTTTCTTTGTATATCCAAATCCCGTCTCAATGCCTGGGCCGGATAGCCCGCACCGCAAACGGAGAAAGTCAACTTTATCGCCAAATCGTAAATGAAAATCTCAGTGAATAAATCATCGAAAAGAGTCGTATCTGTGACCTTTTTGATGTAATTGATATTCAAAGAAGTTTCATTAGTTACGATGCTTTTGCCTTCAATTTGAAATCGAGTTTCGTTGTGTTTGAGCCACTTATTTCTAAATCTTGCAAAATCAGAAGGAAGTGAATACCTATATGACCAGTAAGTCTCAGGTCGGTCTGTTATTATATCCCACTTGAAGTCTATACTATCGTCCCGAACATAATCCGTACCGTCCATGACATAATCAGTACCGTCCATAACGTAGTCCGTATTCCACGAACCCGATACATGATTCTCATTACACTTGTAGAGGACGGAACTAACCCAGACATACATATCGGTCGTATATATCGTTGCGGTCAACCACGAGCTTACCAGAGCCATTCTCGCTGATGTGAAATTCCACTCAAAAGAACGCTGTAAGGCGTTTCTTGTCTGAGCGAAAACCAAATCGAGACGTTTATAATTTACTCCGGCCGTTCCAGTCTCCGCAGTTGATGAATCACTGTAATCAATAGCCTTTTGGCCTATGAGAGATAGGCCCTGATTGCCTATTTCGAGTTCAGCTTCTGTAAGGCTCATAATATCTCCTTTTTAAGCTAAAAAGGCCATAAAATGTGTAAACATTTTACGGGAAAGCCGGGCCGGTCGAACCTTCAACAATGACAGCAGCAACGCCCGCACCACTCGCATCAATACATAATGCCGTCGCCTTAGCAACAACCAGTGCCTCATAGGGGAACTCTATTATATATTGAGAAGAAGTCGCTGCGAACGGTATCGGCCCGAGATAAATTGCCGTCAAGTCATCCGCCGTCTCACCGCCACCTATCGAAATTGTGATCGCCGATGCGCAAAATATCGATATCTTTCGGATATAGTGGCATTTACCCGCAACCGCCGCTTTCAATTCCTCACAATCGGATAAATCAGTAGAATAAAGCGATACAGTAAATGGAACTGCGTCTAATGGCGGCTTTTGCATAGTTATTGTATTTGCTGTTATTGCCATAAATCACCTGTGTCCAAATATTCTTTCGTAATTTTGTTCGTATTCCCTCGACCATCCTTCACTGATTTTAAGTCTGTATGTAGGATTGCCCTCACGGGTACAATATCCGCACTTGGAGGCCCTGCGATTGGCTTCCTCTTTTACATCCTGCTCGGAAACATTATCTGGAACAAATTCAGCACTCATTTTTTTCGGAAAAGCTGTGCGAGTCTGGGAACCCGCACAGCCATACTCCGGTTTTTTAAGGAGTTATCTGCAACATGATAAGCGGCAAAGCACTCGTTCCATTTGCGGTTGTGTCAATACAGAATCCGGCAACCTGGTATCCGTTTTCGAGGGTACTGTTGTAAACGAAATTAACAGAACCATCGCCGACCCATATTGCTACACGGTCATTTGCGGTATCGCCGGGAGAAGCGTCGGCGCCACCGGGAGTTACCCAGCACGGCCCCCACGTCTGCATAAACGCATTGTAGGTACTTGTAACGTTTATCGCAGGAACACCCATAAAGGCGTTGTACTCAAGAGCGCCTTTGCCCAGATACTTGTACGGGTTCGGGTAAAGTTCGGCGCCATCGACTGCAACGGTCTGAGCGGTCTCAATCGGGCCGTCCAGCCATATCCTCATAGTACCACCTGCGTCACTCATTGCCTGATTCTTGACGACACAGCGATTCTGAACTTTTGATGTGCCGTGACCGAATACAACATAGCCACCGACAAGCTCATCCTCAAGAAAACCGGCAGTTCCATATCCCATAGAAGCCGCCACTGTAACGTCCGCCCAATCCTGACCGGCCGCAATAGCCGTAGGAACGACGGCAAAACCAACGTGCAAACTCACTGTAAAGTAATTAGCCGCTCCGAAACCAGCCAAAAGAGCTGTCTTGGAACCGCCGTATCTAAAGACACGGCCATCCCAAGTCATTATCCTCTTGCCGTATCGGAACAACTGTGTTGCAGACTGCTTGTAGAGATTGTTATCTACAGGCCGTCCATCTGTTTCAGTCACGACATTTACATTTCTCGTGCCGAAATAATTCTGTTCTGTAGCCATTTTTTTCTCCTATATTAGCCTCAGACCAATATATTCAAAAACCTCGTTTTTAACGTAATAACGAGCAAAAAGTGTAAACACTTTACACTTTTTATAGTGCGAACGATATTGCCGGATCAGGGTCAAGATTGAAAGGAACAACGCCTTTGCCCTGCAATCTGCAACCACCGGCCACTGCCTCCGCCCAGACTCGAACGTTGAAGTTCTTGCCAGGCTCCTCGGCAATCCTTGTTTTCAATCCACCTGAGTAAGTTCTCAGGACAGAACCCCTGTGATAGGCTGCGCATCGAATTGCACCCGTATCGACAGGGTCGTAAACAAATCTATCAGTTGGAAGAAAATGGAAATGGAAGCCCATGAAGTAATTGTTTGGTAGTTGTCCATTTACCAGAGCAGTTACAGCAGGGACGTAATCGCCACTCGTAGCTCTTGCATGACCGAGCAAATACCACTTCTGGTCCTCATTGACAACAATATGCCTGTCTGACGCAGGCACGCTGTTGTTGCCCATGATAACGCCAATCGTCGCTATCTTATTGATAGTGAGTCCGGTCTCAACGGTATCTGTAAAAGCTACCCCGGCTAAGTTCCTGACTCCATCGGAATTAAGCCCGATACATTCCGCTACATCGTACCAGGTAAGGGACGCTGTGCCTTCCTTACCGTAATATACGTCAGCGTATATATTGTCGAGGACAAGTTCATCTTCCCACCTGTTCTCGGCGTTTACCGCATTGTTCAGGTACTCACTGGATGGGTCGTTTAGCGTCTTGATAACGTCAATATCGTCAACAAGCTCGGACCACGTCCATGTGTGAAGGGAACTCCATCGCATCTTGTGGGAGGTCGGAATGTTCGGAGAATCGGATTGCCTTGCCCGGTCAACTACTCCGGAAGTAGGCTCAATGAAGGTAAATCTCTGTTTCTCAGAGTTTTGCGGCTCGTTGCGAACCGTGCCCTTGAGCATACTTTCTTTTTGCTGAAAGACCTGATTGAAAGACCGTTCATATTCTTTAATGAAGGTCTGGTCCAAATTGAAAGCACCCATAAGATTAATCTCCAAAAACGGTTAATAAAACTTATTCTCACGTTTCGGGAGAATAACCTTATGGGTGTCCCCCTGCATTTAACGTCTGTTGGACGTTGCGTACAGGCTCGCCAGCCGCTGCTGTCCTTACGGAATTAGCGGCGTATGTTATTCTGTAATTCGGTCTGTCGCCGAATCAAATCACTTCTCTTTTTCAATATATCGTAATGTTTCTGTCTGTCAAGTTCATTCGATGAAGTTCTCAACTTTCCGTCAAGGAATCCGGGTGTAGCCTCAAGCTCTTTGAGTTGTTCTTCGAGAGACTGGACTTTCGACTCGGTCGTATCGGCCAAAGCGGCACTTGTCGGTAAATCGTGCTTTTCGACATAAGAGGCGAACAAATCGAGTAACAACGGTCTCAAATGAGCGAACTCAGGGGCGTTGATACCACCGGTACGTTCACCATTTTCATCTTCCTTACCGAATAGCTCCTGATATTTCTCGGCAGGCCACAAATCGGAAGCGATGGTTATAAACTTCTTTGCAAGGTCGAGACGTACATCAAGTTTGTCGCCATGCTCATCCTGGAGCCTCTTGATCGCTTCGGCGGTGTTCTTATTGAGTTCGTCAATACCTTCCTTCTCAAAAGCACGAATACGATTCTGGAATATATCCATGACCGTATCGAACTGTTTCTGACTCAGGTTGACCTCATTGAGACGTTTCATCGTATCGGTCATAAACTCGGAGGTAACAACGTCCTCCGCCATGTCGTCCGGTCTATTGTACTGGTATTCTTTCGGAACTCCGATAGCGAGACGAAAGGCATCGACTTCCTCCGGTGTCGATTTTTCGGTAGGTATTATAACGCCTTTTTTCTTGCCCGAAGTATATTCACCGAGAAGTTTTTCGTTATGATATGCCTTCTTGAGTAAAGTCTTTACATTTTTGGCATAATCGGAATTGAAAAAATTCTCACTGCGAATATCTTCATCGAGAAAACTTTCCTTCCAGTTACCGACGAAGTTTCCTTCTTCGTCAATCGTTCCCGTCGTTCCCGAAGTCTGGGACGGATCCGCTGTTGCTCCGAGGTTCGTCTGGTTCTGATTTGTTTGGTTCGCTCCGAGGTTCGTTTCTTCCGGCATCTTCTACTCTCCTTAGCTTAGATATACATTCCGCTTCGCATTTTGCACATTTATATTTTTTTTGCTCGATGAACTTGGCGGTCATATCTTTATTGTAAATCGCCAAATCATCAACAGAGATTATAACTTTCGTTCTACATCTTGGACATTGTACTTCCAGAATTTCCATTTTCTACTCTCCTTAAATTTTGTTAATAATTCACTTGACTCACCAACTATCTTTATTTGTTTGTTTTATTTTTTGCTAATTCTATCTCCAACAAAACTTGAATTGCATGGGAAGAATTTAATGCCGCTTGTGAAAATCTTATGGCATCTTCTGATTTTTCGCATTTATTTGCTTTGTTTAATAAAATATTCACTGTTTTTTCATTTAAATCCATTGGGTTCTACCTCCAATCTTTTTAAATTCTAATGTTTTATTTGATTGGTGAGTCAAGTGATTCAACCCTTAAATTTTTAGGTATATTCTGCGGGTCTTTTGATAACCAATCTCGAATGATAAGAATGATTTCACGTTTACCCAAATTTCGTTGTCCCTGAGCCTCGTTTCCATCTACAAAAGTATTCCTGTTCTCATAACACTGATAGGACAGATATTCTATGACTCTCTGGCCGGACTCGCCTGAGAAAGCCTGCTTGAAAGCAATTACATATTTCTGCCAGTCCTCAGCCTCATCAGCCATGTTTCTTCCTCAGTCTGTGTTTCACTGCTCTTTTTTGTGTTGGCCGCCAGCCGTGCTTATATGCCTGAGCTACACGCTCAAAATTATCTCTGGCCTTTTCGGACTTAAAATGCCGAACTTCACCGGATGACATTTTCAGACTGGTCTTACCGATTTTCATCTATTTCCCAAAGGCATTCTTTATTGAAATACGGACAATATCCTGGAATGGCAATGCCATCTTTCTTAATTGATTCTTCCGTATCAATAACAAGTCTGCATTTTCTGCCTTCACAATGGTCGTCTTTGCATATAAATATTACTTTCATGCGACTTTTTTCCGATATTTTGCTTTGGCAGTTCGCCAATAAGCCTTTCCGGCAATCTTTTTCGCCCTCTTAGCACTCATACCTTTAGCTTTTGACTTTGCCTCAATTTCAGCAAAAGTTGAAGGCTTCATAATTGCTCCACGCTTTTGTTTTCTGCGCCATTGTTTTAGTCCCGCACTAACCATTATGTCGCTCCCGCCATAGCCTCTGCCGGACTTCCGGATTCCGGTGACTTCTGAGTATTCTTATAAGCATTCGACTCGGCCTCCAACTGGGCAATGCGCTTCATCATATCTTCACGCTCCGCCCTCTCAGCCCGAATAGCTTCCTTTTCCTCTGGTGTGTTAAGGTGTTCAATCTTCATCCCGTAGGTCGTGAGAATATCAGGCATCGTCCTATCCATATTGACTTGGTCACGAATATCAGGAAATACGTTACGTGCCCTTTCCATGAGGTCAATTGCTCTCTCGAATCCTCTGGCCTGAAATTCCTTCATTGCCATTGCAAGCTCACCCTGATACTCAATGGAGTAAGGCATACCTATGAGTTCGGGCGGTGGTTCTGGTATTCGCCCCCATTCAATCAATAAGGGTATGACATTCGTTAAGGTGGCGTTGAACAACTCTACTTGCTGCCGAGCGACAGGAGAAACAAGAAGCCTCAAGCTCTCCCTGTCTTTTTTTATAATCTCAAGGGTAGTACGCCTGTCACCTGTCATGTTTGTGAATAAAGTGAAAATGTGATTGTAAAAGAATCTTCTTATCACTTCCTTCTGGTCGTTTATCTCGTCTTTGGTGACTGGGAAGGCGCCGGGCAACGACAGATTGAGAGCTTTAATATCCTCAACATTCATAACCTCAGTACGACCATCAGGAAGCATATTAACGCTACCTTCAATGTCTCTTGTTAAATACGGAGGTCTCAAAAGTCTCTGACAACATTCAGTGTAGTCTTTTTTCTTTTGCTGAATGTCTTTAATTTCAGATAAACCCAAAACACCCCGGCCTCTACCCCATTTTTCGCTGTCACCCACGTCCCAACGATTGATTGCAAACGGGAATCTCGGAAAACCAGATCGCTTTATCACAATTTTTTCGTCGGCGTTAATGTGAATATCCTCAAAGGGCATGTTCATAACGTCACGATACGAATGGTTGCGATTTTTTCTCGGCCTGATTATACGGACGATTTCAAATTCCTTGTTCTGGGTATTGGGCTGATTGACGGCAAGTGTCACCTGTTCGCCGGGAGTTTTATATTCGTCCGCTATCTGTTTGGCTGTTCTCTTATATGAGAGTATGACTGCGTTTGCCATTCGGCTTGAATCCTGCATAAACTCAAAATTAGATACTTGCCAATTTTGGAAATTCAATTTGCGATTTTTGTAGTCCCACTCGGAATACAAACATCCCGTCCCGAATCCCATAGAGCTTTTAATGTTATTGTGAAGCTCGTTATCGAAATTGGAATCGAATATTTCATCGTGGGCTATCTGAACGGCTAATGCTACCCACCGTTTAATATCAGGCATTTCAGCTATGCGCCTGTCACGAATTCGGATATCGAAGAAATACTTTTCCCGTGGAATCCATGAGCCTATGAAACCGCTTGCCCCTGTTTCGAGAGCTTCGATAGCAGTTGCGTCTCTAATTACTGTTGACCTGTCCGCTCCTGGTGACTGCTGAGTAATGATTTGATTCTCAAGGGGATAGCCCAAATCGGCGAACTGCTGATAGAGGTTTTTGATATTGGTACTCTTGGCTCGCTCGGAGTTACGCAACGTCAAAATTTCTTCGGCTTCTTTGTCCATCGTTATCCTAAATAAGTTTTGGCTGCGAGTTTCGGTTTTTTCCTGCCGGTTATGATGGTTTTCTCATAGCCTGATTGCCGGGCTAACATCTTGAGATATGCGTCCGATTCAAATTCATCCATCGAGGCGAGTTCCTCTGGCTCCTTGACGGCAGGAGTCTTTAACTTCTTGAGTCCCAGAAAATCGCTTAGCCAACTCATACCATGAGTCTGAATTACTAAATGTCCAA
>Ga0315539_1003036_pt1 | contig 11907 bp, 8 predicted proteins | sample SalMarSW160150MG_FD_203097 | JGI IMG/M metagenome (GOLD analysis project Ga0315539, IMG submission 203097) | Salt marsh sediment microbial communities from the Plum Island Ecosystem LTER, Massachusetts, United States - Salt Marsh Sediment SW1601-150 ... | reverse complement strand
TCGCAGAGATAGCTCACGCCGAAGTGATCTATGGCCTCCTCGTCCCCTTCCCAACTCCAGGCTATCTGGGTGTCCACGCGTTCCTCGTTCACCCACGTCGGCACCAGCCAAGCGTAGGGGGCTGGGAGAGGTGACTCCTCGCACGAACCCTCACAAATGCGATAGTCAACCAAGAAGGTCGCGCCGAAAGGTTCCTCCTCTCGCTCCGATCGCCCTCCCAGCGTGCGGCCATCCCACACCTCAGGGTCATGCGCTTCTCGATACGTCCCCAGGTTCAAGGGCGGCTCTTCCCCAACGTACGCCTCGCATTCCATGAACACCTCGAGGGGCTCATCCTCCGGTGTTTCGACGACCACGCTGTTCTCACCGCCCAAGTCCGTGGCGATGTCCCAGCGTGTTCCGCCCTCAAGCTCGTACGGACCGTACTGCTCGTAGTAGTCACCGACCCCGATGTAGCAGATGACCCCGTCATACTGCTGGCCCAAACGGAACTCCAGCCCCTCGACCTCCACGATGGCTGGCTCGGGCTCCACAGGGAACCCTGGGATTGGGTCCATCACACCATCAGGCGCCTCGTCTTCGTCCGATGTGCCATCGCCATCGAGATCCTCCCCCTCCTCAGGCGGCGGGCAACCATCGTGTCGGGGGAGACCTTCCTCATGATCGCAGAGGTCGACATCGTCTGTGAGGCCATCCCCGTCGCTATCCTCAGCGCCGGTGTCCGGTGCGCCGTGGTCTTCCGCCCGACCGGGCTCCTCTGGTCGAAGATCGTCAGGGTCAGCGACCCCATCTCCATCGGTGTCAGGGCACCCGTCAGACTCCTCCAACCCCGCTTGATGCGGACAATGGTCATCTCCATCGGCGACGCCATCGCCGTCGAGGTCTGGGCAACCATTGAGCTCGCTCGTGCCCGGCGTCTCTGGACACTCGTCGAGTTCATCGCTAACACCGTCGCCGTCAGAATCCCCCTCTACAGGGCAGCCGTCATGCTGGGGCAGGCCCAGTTCGCCAGGACAAGCATCGCCGGCATCGGCTATGCCGTCCCCATCGGCATCGGGGCAACCATCGGCCATCGCTGGGCCAGGCTCATCCAGGCAGGCGTCGTTCTCGTCCAGAATCCCGTCCCCGTCCTGGTCCCCCTCGCTCGCCTCGGGACAGCCCTCAGCCTCGGCCACACCCACTTCGTCGGGGCAGGCATCGTCCGCGTCTGGGACACCATCCCCGTCGTCGTCGGGGCAGCCGCCTGAGGTACCGAATCCAGCTTGATCCGGACATGCGTCACTCTCGTCGGAGACGCCATCCCCATCGCTGTCCGCCACTCCCACGGCATCCAGGCTGATCGAGGCGTACGACCGGGCGTCGTTTGTGTTGAACGCCCGAACACTGAGAGTATGAGTGCCCGCAGACGCCGGTCGCCACACGGCCACTAGCGGGAAAGGCGAAATACCTCCAGCCAAGCTACTGTTCTGGGCTACCTGTAGCTCCCCATCCGCCCAGAACTCAACCCGCACCACCTTCGCACTATCACGGGCGATGGCGTGGATGGAAACCGCCTCGCCCACTCGCACCTCCTCGCCTTGGCCGGGTGAGCCAATCAGCACCACCGGCTTGGTCACAGATCCCGGCCGCCAAAGATACAACAAGCCGCCAATCGCGACCGCAACACAGCACAGAACCAGCAGGAGAACCACCACGATCGCCGTTGTTCTTCCCATCTTCCTACACTCCTTCGTTACGCCATCCAGGGAGTACAGAGAGGAATCAACACGCGTGAGAACAACCTTCGCCTACGATCTCTCGAGTGCCGCAGCCTCCGAGACTGCAGCCGCGAGCTCGCTGCCTACACCCCATGGCACAGGTTGACAACCTGTTCTACACTCTAGGTGATCTCCGCCGTGAATTCGGCCCCGGTTGACCAGGGGCCCATGTTGCCCAGAGCATCCTCGGCCGCAACGACCCATTGGTAGGTCTGCCCGCACTCCAGCCAGGCAACCGAGACTGTGTATTCTGTGCCCGTCGTGGTCCAGCCGCCAAACTTGGGGAGGCCTGTCACTTTCTCTACCTTCACATAGTAGGTGGCGATTCCACTGGGGTCGTTTGCTCGCCGCCGCCCTACCAGCCGATAGTGGATAGAAGGACCGTGAGAGTGATATTGCGGTCTTCGATTACGCAATAGCCCGGGACCAGGCACTCGCCCGATGTGTCCTCGGAGATGTCTTCAGCAGGGATAGTGTACTCCGCATCGAAGAGCGTGTCGCTCGGGTTGCCGTCATCATTGTCATAGATCGACCCCCCGAAGGTTAGATCATCATCGGGACCGAGGTCGACCATGACATAGTTGTTGGCAGCAACGTAGTAGTTCGGGCATCCTCCTCCCATACAATTCATGCGACTCCAAATCCACTGGAAGATGTCGTGGATCAGGTACTCCCGACCATGGTCCAGCCGATAGCCTCTGGTCTCCTCCCAAGCCCAGCTCCCAGGGTCGACAGCGTCGAACTCAAGCCTGTACGTCTGGCCGCCCGCTGTGACCCGAAAGTGGCCGAAAATGGGTCCTACGTCGTCATGATTCCATTCATCATCGCCCAAGTAGCCGGTCTCCAGACTGTAGAACTCCACCTGTACGGTGCGCGGACACGGCTCGCCTTCCCAACGATCGCGAACGCTAAGAGGCGATTCCCCCGCGCGCCCCCGGACCGTCGCCTGAAACGCCCGGGTCTCTCCGCAGGCTGGCTCATAATAGTCGACCGAGACACTCTCCCTATCCAGCGCCACAGGAAAGGCATAGTTGCCGTCGATGTAGACGTTCCACCCAAAGACATCCTCCGGGATGCCATCTGCCCACTGTTCGAAAATGAACAGACGTGTCTCCGCCCCGACCTCCACCAACTCCACAAAAGGTGGCAGGTACACCACTTCTTCGCACGAAGGAGTACAGATGCGAAACTTCACCTGGAACCAGTCGTCCGGATCACCCCTCCCGGACCTGCCCGTGATCACATGTCCATCCCACTCCCCCAGCGGGTACCCCACGGATTCTGGATCATCGGGATCGGGATCACCCCCGATGAACACGCCCAGGTTGTCGTGAATCGTCTCAGGGATGCACTCATCATCGCGACAGACCTCCCCTTCGTGGTAGCCCTCGCACTCCACATACACAGGAAAGTAGTCTTCGTCGTCGAACGCAGTGTTTAGAGTGCCCAAGCTTGCGGGGATGCTCCACTGTCTCTCACCCAAGGGGTCGAAGGGTCCCTCATGCACAGGATCGTGGCGACCAACACGCACGTAGCAGGAGATGCTTTCGTAGTCCCGGCCTGTCGTGAACTCCACCGCCTGGAACTCCACGGGTACTTCCACCTTTGGCACTAGCACTTCACGTAGCGGTAGGTAGAACAACAGCCCATCCCAAGGGCCAATGGGCGCCGCCTCGTCGTCGGCGATGCCATCCTCATCAGCGTCGTCCGCTTCCCCAGGAGGCGGACAGCCAAAGTGCTCCGGCAACCCCTCCTCCCGGTCACACTCGTCCACGTCATCGGGCACCCCATCCCCATCACTGTCCGGGGCACCTGTCTCAGGCGCGCCGTGATCCTCAGGTAACCCTGGCTCCTCGGGCCGCAGATCCTCTCCATCAGCGACGCCGTCCCCGTCCCGGTCAGGACAACCATCCGCGTCAGGTAGCCCTGCCTCATCCATACAGGCGTCGTACCTGTCTGCAACACCGTCCCCATCGTCATCGGCGCAGCCAGAGTACTCAGGCCTACCCCACTCCCCAGGGCACTCGTCCTCCCCGTCGGCTACGCCGTCGAAGTCAACGTCACCTTCCACCGGACAGCCATCGTTCTCCTGCCACCCTGGCTCTGTGGGGCACGTATCTTCCGCGTCCGGTACCCTGTCTCCATCCGCGTCGGGACAACCCTCCGCCACAGGTGCCCCCGCTTCGTCCCGACAGGCATCTACCCCATCCACCACACCATCCCCATCCCCGTCGCGCTCGCTAGGTGCAGGGCACCCGTCTCCATCCGGCATACCGGCCACCTCCGGGCAGGCGTCCTCAGTGTCCCGGATGCCGTCGTAGTCCCTGTCAGCGCACCCAGCAGACGCCCTCCACCCCAGCTCGTCCGGACACGCATCCGCCTCGTCGGCCACCCCATCCCCGTCTGCATCCACCTCTGCCATGGCCTCCACTTCGATCGACGCATGTGCACGCACACCGTCGGCATTGAAGGCCCGGGCAATCAGCCTATGAGTCCCGGCGGAGTCCGGCTGCCACTGGGCTCCAAGCGAAAAGGGCGAAGTCCCTCCAGGCAGCAGGCTGGCCTGCGATTCCTGCAACTGTCCATCTACCCACAACTCCACACGCGTCACCTTTGCCTCGTCACGGGCCACGGCGTGGATGGTTACCGTCTCTCCCACCGCTACCAACTCCCCATAGCCGGGTGAATCGATCAGCACCACAGGCCTCGCCACCCCTCGTGGCCAAAGAAGATAGGCCAATCCGCCGATCACGGATATCAGGCACAGCGCCAGAAGAAGACCAAGCGCTATGGTCGCTGCTCTCCTCATTCTCGTGGCCTCCTTTGCTCCACCATCGTCGGGGCACGCAGGGGTGTAGCCAAGCTCGATGCCCCCCGCTCTTCTACGGCCTCTAGAGGGCCACTACCTTCCAGATCTCAACCGTGACCTTGGCGCCCACACCCGTGGCACAGGTCGGCAACCTGTCCCTCACGCTAGCCGATGGTCACGGTGAACTCGGCCCAGGCTGAAGAGGGACCCACGTTGCCAACACCGTCCTCCGCCCGCACCGCCCACTTGTGCCCCTGCCCACACTCCAGCCAGGCAGCCGGGATGATGAGCTCGGTGTCGGTCGTGGTCCAGGCCCCCGATTTGAACGTCCCTGTCACCTTCTCCACCTTCACGTAGTAGGTGGCGATTCCACTGGGGTCACTGACCCCACTCCAGCGTAGCGTCACGGCCCCACACGACTGTTCCGTATTCCCCGTCGGCGAGATGAGAGATGGGGCGGGTGGCCCCTCTGTGTCAGCCGTTGGACTGGGCTCAACCACCACCACGGTGATGCTCCGAGTGTCCACTCCACTCGGACCCTCCGCCCGCAACTCGAAGGCCCTCGTGGCTGTGGGACACCGCTCGCTGGAGTCGGGAGAGGTGACGCCCTCTCCATCGAAGTAGATCGCGGTAGGCTGCCCCTCGACACGCCAACTGAACCGGGCGCATCCGCCGGCGGTGATCTGGCTGCGGTCCACCTCGAACGACACTATCCTGGGGGGCATCGGGGTCGCCGTGGGCGCTGGTCGCGTCGCCGTGGGAGGCAAGGGGGTCCCCGTGGGCGGAGGCGGGGTAGCCGTGGGCGGTGCCGGCGCCACGGTTGGCGCCAGAGTAGCGACTGGCTCCTCGGGAGTTGGGGTGGTGGAAGGCGGTGTCTCCTCCGCACCGGGCGTGATCAGAAGCTGCGGAGCCTCGCCGGTGACTGTGACCGTGACGTTTGCCGGGTTGCTCGCCAGGCCGTTCACATCGAAGACGGTCACCGAGAGCAGGTAGGTCCCTGGCTCGTCCGCGAACCACTCTGCGGAGACTTCGACGAACTGCTCACCAGCCTGGTCCGGCGCAACCACTCTGTACGGTTGCCGATCTACCGCCACTTGGACCTCGGCCACGCCCTCCGGAGCGAAGGCATGGCAGGTAATCGAAACGGTGGTGTCCGGAAAGAACTGGGAGCCTTCCAAGGGGAAGTCTATCCAGACCCGCGGTCCGGTCTCCACTGGAGCGCAGGAGAGGAGTCCTGCCGTGAGACCCAGCAAGACCAGCGGAAGAAGCACCATCGAAGACCTATGCCACGGTCTCATGCTCCACCTCCTTGCCTAGGGACTCTGACACAGGGCAGAGAGCGCAGCGGTGCGGCAACCTCCCGTCGGAGTGGCTCTCAAAGCACAATGACCACGTCGCAAGCCATGCTCTCTAGGGGTTGACCACCAGTATAGCAGAGGGGAAGACGCATGTCAAGCGGGGCCGCCCCAGATGATCGGCGTCTCTCAGGCCGCACACCCGCAGAAGCGTAGAGCTGCCAGAGCCAGAGTGCGCACCACCACCTCCAGTTCCTCGATGGGCACGTACTCGTCAGGGCGGTGGGCAACCCTCACGTTTCCCGGGCCGAACAGCACCGTAGGCGTATGACCCACGTTGACCAACACTCCCATGTCCGCCCCGTAGGTCATGCCCTCTACCCGGGCACTTTCCCCCACGACCTCCTGAAAGGCCCCGGTTACGGTCTCCACCAGTGGATGGTCCACACTGGTCCGCGCCGGGAAGAACTGGCCGCCCCACCACTCCACCACCGGAGGATGCTCCCGCATCCAGGGATCGGTCCGCGCGGCTCCAGCCACCGCCTTCTCGAAAGCCCGCCGGGCCGCGGACTGATCCTCCCCCACAGCGATGCCGTACCGCCCCTCAAAGACCAGGCTCTCTGCAACGGAGGAGGCCCAGGTTCCAGCCCTGAGGTTGCCGATACACAGGGCATTCGGCAACCTGTAACGCGCATACAGGGGATCCTGATGTCTCTGGTTCCTCTCACGCTCCAGCGCCATCAGCGCCTCGTGGATGGGGAGGAACTTCTCGATAGGACTGACCCCCTCCTCTCTCACACAGCCATGGGCGGCCTTCCCCGGGATGGTAACGCGGAAGTTGAACGCCCCAGCCTGCGCAGGGGCCACGATCAACTCCGTCGGCTCGGCCACGATGCCACCATCGGCTCTGTACCCGCGCAGCACCGCGGCCAGGGTGCCCACCCCACCGTCCTCCTCCCCGATGACGCTCTCCACCATCAGCCTGCCCTTGAGGCGCACCCCCGCGTCGCGTAGAGCCTTCGCCGCGAACAGGGCGCAGCACAGGCCACCCTTCATGTCCACCGCACCGCGTCCGTACACCCGTCCCTCTGCCACGGTTGCCTTCCAAGGCGGGTAGTGCCACAGGCTCTCGTCGCCCACCGGGACCACATCCACGTGACCGTTGAGTATCAGGCTGCGACCTCCGGCATCCTCCCCCATGACTCCCACTACACCCAGCCCGCGCTCGCGCTGCTCCTCGATGCTGAAGGCAGGGTGCTGGCTAAGCTCGCCGAAGTCCAGCTCCCAGAGGTCCACATCCAGCCCCAATCGCTCCATCTGCTCGGCGACCAACTCCTGGCCAGCGGTCTCCTCGCCCACCAGGCTGGGCACCGCGATCAGGTCGCAGAGGAACTCCAACATGCCCTCCACGTCTATAGCTTCGAGGACCTGCTCTTCGACCTCTCTCATCAGCTTGCCGCCTTTCATGGGGACCTCAGCACCGGCCTGGTCAGACACGTAGGGCCTCCTTCCGCCTTCAAGGAGACCTCGTTTCCCCTGTAGGTGAAGACCTCACAGCCTGCGTCCTCCAACCGTCGCTGGGTGGTGGCATTCCCTTCCAGAATCACACAGCTCCCGGGACGGATCGCCAGCACATTGGTGCCCATGGTCTCGAACTCGTCGTCAGGCACCTCGACCAGCCGAAAGTCCCGCTGCTGGAGGTACTCCCAGAAGGGCACAGGAAGCAAGCGGGGATAGACCACCGCAGCGTCGTGGTCCACCAGACTGATCAGCGACATCAGGTGCAGACAAGCCTCCGGGCCGCCGTAGTAGGGCAAAGGCACCGGAAAAGCGGTCACCCCCAGTGGATCGAGGGCCTCACGTAGCTGGCTCAGCCCTTCTTCATTGGTACGGAAACCCAAACCCACAGCCAGAGTGTCGTGGTCGATCCACAGCAGATCGCCACCCTCTGCACGGGCGTCACCATGCAGCTCATAGTACACAGGCACACCCGACTCCTCCAGGCGGCGGGCGATGGCAGCTTCCTCACCGCGCCGCAGAGCCTTGCCCATCCGCAGGACGACGGTTCCCCGGTCAGTCACAATGGCCGGATCGTGGACGAAGATGGCATCGGCACGGTCGGGCTGGAGTTCGTCGTGGTAGATAACCTCGACTCCGGCCCGACGTAGAATGCCCACCAGGGCATCGTGCTCCTGCTGGGCGATCTCCAGGCGAGGTCGAGCTAGGTAGTGCCACCGGGCCGGGTCGTCCACGGCGAAGGCCTGGTCAGGTCTCTTCACCAGCACCCTGCGCAGCGGATCGACCATACTCTGGCTACCGTAATTGACACCCATCATTCCCCGCCAAACACGAATCATACCATCGCCGATTCCAACGTCGCAACATGGGGCCCCTCACCGTGCGGGACAGCCGGGGGTTTCACGTCACGGATCGTGCCTATGGGGTCCTGACTGCTCATCTGTGCTTTGCTGTATGCGATCTCCAGGGGTCTGCTTCGGCCTGGAGCCTGCGTACCCGTCTGGACCAGGTCGCGCCTCTCGCCTTGTGACCCCGGCGCGAGGGGGTTATAATCCCGGTCAAATGCAACTGAGGAGCTTCGCCTGGATTTTCGCCTTCACGATCCTCGTCGGATTGGCCCTGACCGGTTGCGCCCTCGCCACGAAGGCTCCCCCCAGGGCCGATGCTGGCCCGGATGTCACCGTGCACATTGGCGAGATAGTGTCCTACGACAGCTCGTTGTCCATCGATCTGGATGGTGGGAAGATCGTCTACTACCGCTGGAGAGTGGCTTCAGCGCCAGAGGGGCGCGAGGATGAGATCGGTCGTCTACTGCACGAAGGTCAGGACGCGGCGGTCTGGTCCAGCGATGTCCCCCTGGCCGAGCAAGATGTGGGGGAATGGATCATCGAACTCGAAGTGACGGACGACGAGGGTCAGTCGGCCATCGATGACCTGGCTCTGACAGTCGTGCGCTGAGAGCCGCTCGACTCTCAGCAAAGGCCAGCGAACAGAAGATAGGAGGATCCCGAAGTGTCTGGGCAGAGAAGCCTGCTCATCGTGAACCCGGTGGCTGCCGGAGGAAAGACCGGCAGCGTATGGCCCGACGTCGAGAAAGAACTCCGCTCCCTCGGACTGGCCTTCGACTACCACTTCACGGAAGGGCCCAATCACGCCACCGTCCTGGCGCGAGAAGCTGTTGACCGAGGATACCAGACCGTGGTAGCGGTGGGTGGAGACGGCACTATCAACGAGGTGGTCAACGGTCTGATGCCCCCCGGAGGCGATAGGGCCGGAGCGGTGCTGGGAGTCGTGATCACTGGGCGGGGCAGCGACCTCGCCCGCACCATAGGGATACCCTCGGACTACCGCGAGGCCTGCGCCCGCCTGGCCGGCGAACGCACGATGACTGTGGACCTTGGCCTGGTGACCTTCTATCATGAAGGACAGGAGCAGCAAAGGTACTTCGTCAACGTGGGAGGCGGCGGCTTCGATGGCGAGGTGGCTCACAGGGCAAATCGCGCCCCCAACTTCATGGGTGGCACGATACCCTACCTGACGAGCCTGGTCAGCACCTTGTTTGCCTACCGCAACAAGGCCATTGAGTTGATCCTCGATGACCAGGAGCCGATACGAAAGGTGGTCAACTCCGTAGTCGTGGCCAACTGCCAGTTCTTTGGCGGGGGCATGCGCGTGGCTCCCGATGCCGATCCGAACGATGGGTTCTTCGACGTCATCGTCATCGGCGACATCGACAAGATCGAGTACCTGATGACCGTACCCAAGGTCTACGACGGAACCCACATCACCCATCCTCAAGTGGACACGTATCGGGCCCGGCGGGTCGAGGTACGTTCGGAACAGCCTCTCTTGCTCCAGGTGGAGGGTGAGGTCTGCGGACAGAGCCCCATCACTTTCGAGATCATCCCCTCAGCGCTCCAGATTAGAGTGTAGGGAAGCACCAGGTAACGCCACGCAGCAGTCGGAACAGACGAGCGGACATGTCAGGGGTCAGAGTTCGAGCCTATGCCGACGACGACCGGGAGGCCATCGTCGAGCTGAGGCGGGCGGTCGCCACCCTAGATCGAGCGGACCACGGTCTTGTGGTCGCAGAGCCGCCGCCCGATTCCCTCTTCTCTGGTTCCACCCAGCACGAGGACACCTTCGTAGTCCGCAACGACGGGGGGCGGATACTGGCTACAGCCCAACTCCAGGCTGAGATCGGCCCCCAACAGAGCTTCGTCTGGGCCTTCCCCGTCGTGCACCCCGAGTGGCGCGGCACAAGGATCGAAAAGCTGCTCATCGACCGATTATGGGAACGAGCCAGTGAACGCCGACGGGCGATTCGCAGCGAGGTCGTCCACTTGTACGTACACTGCGGCGCGCACCAGGAGAAGAGGATAGCCCTCTACGAGAGCTCCGTCCTGCGGTTCATGCGCTATCGTCCGCACATGATCTACCGTCCACTGGAGAAGCTGGACCGCCCAGAAGCACCACCCGGCCTGACCTTGCGGCCCTGCTTGAGAGGCTTAGATGACGAATCGGCCATACGCACGCTCAACGAGGCCTTCGCCGACGACTGGGAGTTCGTCCCAGTGACAGAGGACGGCTGGTCCCTCTGCCTGGATTCTCCCCAGTGGCGTGAAGACCTGAATCTGGTGGCTGCGGATGGGGAAGAGGTAGTCGGCCTCTGCCTCTGTGTGATCAACGAAGAGCGTTCTCAGTGTCTAGGCCACGAAGACGGATACGTAGACACGCTGTGCGTGCGGCCCTCGCATCAGCGAAGGGGAGTGGGAGCAGCGCTTCTTCTCAACGGCCTGGGAGCGCTCTGCAGAGCTGGCATGGTCTCCGCCACCCTGGACACAGATGAAGACAACCCTACGCAGGCTGTCCGTCTATACGAACGTATCGGTTTCCGGGAGATCTGGCGCTGGGCGGCCTAAGGCACGAAGCTCGGACAGGAACACGCCGGCCAATGGCCGCCGCGCACAGCCCTTGAACGTACGTGAGCGTTGACAGCAGGTACAGACAGACCCTCACCTGCGGGTGTGAGGCCGCCCCTCCAATCCAGGCGAGGGTCTCTTGTACTTACTCCACCTATCCACGGGTGCTACGCCTCAGCCGCTCTCGTTCAGTCGCCCTACGTTTCCGGCATCTGGGCAAGTGCGGCGCACGCGGATCACGAGCACCCAGGCGCTCCCGTTGCTACTCCTGTCCTATCAGTTCGACGGCATCGATCTCGTTCCAGTAGCCTTCATTGCTCTGATCCAAAGTGATGCGCGCAGCGTTGACGCGAACCTCCACTCCGCTCACGGGAATCGAGAGGACACGCGGGCACTGCTCAACAGCCGCAGGGATTCCTTCCCAGACGGTGTGATAGAGCCCCCTCTCGTCCTTCACCTCCACACGAGCAATGAAGCCTGGCGAGTGCGTCTCACGGATGTTGATCTCCGTGGGGACGACCGCCGTGGCGAAGCTGACCTCCAGCCAGTCAACCCCGTCCGAAGTCTCAGTCGCCCAAGCTGTCTGGATGTCACCGCACTCCATTGTGTCGGGCGCCCCGGTGCCCTGCTGCGCAGACCAATCGTCGCTCCCATACTCCGAACTGGCCGTGGCGCCCGTGGCCCACTGGCGCAGCAACTCTGCGGCCGGGGGTTCCGTAGGCGTCGCCGTGGGCTCAACGACCACAGGTGTGTCTGCCGGAGCAGCCGGGGGCGTCGAGCTCGGCTGCTCGACCGGAGGCGATGTGGACACGCCCAGTCCCGGCAGAGTACAGGCCGATGCGACGAACATCAGCGTCACAGCGGCAAACAGCAGCATATGGTTTCTGTTTCTGATCCTCATCATCTTACCTTCACCAACTCCCCTCTTCGCAGTATTCTGTATTCTATGCCGCGGTCGCTAAGAAGGCAAGAGAACGTCCAGGAGGGTGTGGAAAAACAAGCAATAGAGGTTTAAGGTTTCGTGGGCGGGACACTGGAATCGACGTTGTGGGCTAGTTCGGGGCGGATACAGAAGCCTTAGAGACCCAATCTCGCGCCTTTCGGGC
>Ga0315539_1003035_pt1 | contig 11918 bp, 6 predicted proteins | sample SalMarSW160150MG_FD_203097 | JGI IMG/M metagenome (GOLD analysis project Ga0315539, IMG submission 203097) | Salt marsh sediment microbial communities from the Plum Island Ecosystem LTER, Massachusetts, United States - Salt Marsh Sediment SW1601-150 ... | reverse complement strand
GCATAAAAGCCACCCCCAGCCCCTTATATGCCGTCCAGTCCTTTTCGTCGATCCGAATGGCACTGTTGTAGCTGACTATCGCCTCGTCAAGCTGCTTGAGCCTCAGGTTACAATAGCCCAGATATTGGTAGGCCTGGCCGTCGTTCGGATCGATTTGCGTCAGCTCCTGCAGCAGTTCTTTGGCCGTGGTATAGCGCTCTATCTTAAGATACGCCACGGCCAGGAACCTCATAATCTCCAGCTTATTTCCCTCAAGTTCAAGGGCTCTTCGATAGGAAATGATAGCCTGCCGGTAGTCCTTTTGGGCCTGGTATATCCGTCCCAGTGTTTCTTCTGTCTCGGCCACATTCGGGTCCATCTCTTTTGCCGTCTGTCCGTACAGTAGTGCATTCTCCAGGTCATCAAGCTCCAGGTAGCACTTGGCGGTGTTAATCCGTGCCTCCAGGTGGTTCGGGTCCAGCTCACAGGCCCTGCAGTAAGCCTTAACGGCCTTGGCGAAATCCTTCAAAATCTGGCGGACACGCCCAAGATTGAGAAAGTCGTGGAACGACCAGGGATTCAGCTTGGTTGCCTTCTCATACGAATCGGCACTTTCCTCGTATTCCTGTCTTTCCTGATGGACGTCGCCGAGGAGTGAATGGGCAAGTGAGAATTTAGGATTCAGCTTAACCGCGGCGTTTAATTTGTCAACCGCCTTTTCAGTCTCATCTATCTCCCTGAGCGTTACCGCGTCGACATACAAATTGACCGCCCGTTGTTGTTGTGCACATCCCGCACAAACCAGCGGTCCTGCAACAATGCATGCCAAAACAATGCTGCGAGTCCACGGCGAGTTCTGCATACGACTTTTCCCTCAATAGCCTGCCCCGTTTGACGCGATCAATGATTCAGCTTGGGGCTAATATTATACCACGGCAACCTTTGCTGTCAAAAGCTCTTAGAGACCTTTAACACCTGTATGTACGGACCTGTTATGTAAATGTTTTGACATACTTTGGCTGCCTTACTACCATATATTGGTTTCATCGGCCGATTAAATCCATTGGCTTGAAAAAGAACTTTTATGTCAACCAATAAAGTAAAACTGAAAAATCGCCCGTTTGTTCTGATTATCCGCGATGGCTGGGGCTATAATCCCAACCCGGCCGACGATGAATATAACGCGCCGAAGCAGGCAAATACACCTGTAGACGATATGCTTATGCAGAAATACCCAAACTGTCTGATTCACACCAGCGGAGAAGATGTGGGCCTGCCGAATGGAACTATGGGCAACAGCGAGGTCGGACACCAGAATATCGGCGCGGGCAGAATCGTTCACCAGGAATCCGTAAGGATAAGCAGGGCCATTCGTGACGGGACTTTCTTTTCAAATGAAGAGTTTGGAAAGCTAATCAAATTCATCAAGGCCGGCAACGGCAAGATGCACGTTATGGGGCTGTGCAGCGATATCGGCGTCCATTCATTGCTTGCACATTTATACGGCCTGCTTGAACTTGCAAAACGTAACGGGCTAAACAGGGTCTTTCTGCACGCATTTACCGACGGGCGTGACTCTCCGCCGAACAGCGGCGCTTCTTATCTCGCCGATATAGAGAAAAAGGCCCAGGAAATCGGCGTTGGAAAAATCGCATCGGTTATGGGAAGATTCTACGCGATGGACCGCGACAGTCGCTGGGAGCGGGTGCAAAAGGCTTACGAATGCCTGACACTGGGCAAAGGCCTTAAGGCACAAACCGCGGCGGAGGCTGTTAGTCAGAGCTATGAAAAAGAGGTAACCGATGAGTTTATCGAGCCTACGAGCATAGTCGATGATAATAACGTCTCTATCGGCCTTATCGAAAACGGCGACGGCGTAGTGTCTTTCAACTTCAGGGGCGACCGGCCGAGGGAGATCACGCGCGCATTTGTCGATGATGATTTCCAGGGATTTATCAGGTCGGCCAGGCCCCAGACACATTATGTCTGTATGACGGAATATGACGCGACCATCCCGGCGCCGGTCGCGTTTCCGAAGCCGCCAAAAATGAAGAATATCGGCGGGGCGTTCTTCAGCTCGCTGGGACTGAAGCAGTTTCGCTGTGCCGAGACCGAAAAGTACGCACACGTTACCTTTTTCTTCAATGATTATACAGAGAAGCCTTTTGCCGGTGAGGACAGACAAATTGTGCCGTCACCCCGGGTTCGAACATACGATTTGAAGCCTGAGATGAGCGCGTACGAGGTTACCGATGTAGTTCTCGAAAGACTGGATTCGAAGAAATATGACGTGGTAGTGGTGAACTTTGCCAATCCTGATATGGTCGGGCACACCGGCGTTCTGTCCGCTGCAATCAAGGCGGCCGAGGTGGTAGACGAGTGCGTAGGTAAAATACTGACAAAGGTTAGAGAGCTTGGCGGCGGTGTGATAGTCACGGCCGACCACGGCAACTTCGAGAAAATGAGGGACGAGATAAACGGCGGCCCGCACACCGCGCATACAATCGGTGATGTTCCGTTGATAATTTTCGACGAGCGCTATAAGGGACACAAGCTTCCCCGACTTGTCGGGGGCAGACTGGCCGATGTGATGCCTACACTGCTGCAAATGATGGACATTCCCGAACCCGAAGAGATGACCGGCCGGAGCCTTATAGAATAATGAATTTCGTGCAGGGCGTTTCCAGCTTCGAAATTCAGTTGCTGTCTACCGGAGCAGGGGAAGGTAATGGGCCGAATAAATGTCCTTGACGAGAATATGGTGAATATGATAGCCGCCGGGGAGGTGATTGAAAGGCCTGCCAGCGTCGTCAAGGAACTGCTCGAAAATAGCATTGATGCCGGGGCAAAAAAAATTACCGTCAGCATCGAGGATGGAGGGCGCAGGCTCATCTCGGTCATCGACGACGGCGAAGGTATGGCTCAGGAAGACCTGGCTGGTGCATTTGAGCCGCATGCCACAAGTAAAATAAGACTACGCAGTGACCTTGAGCACATATCTACAATGGGCTTTCGCGGCGAGGCGCTCGCCAGCGTCGCCGCGGTGGCTCAGGTCCGGGCCGTCAGCAAAATGAAAGACTCACCCGAGGCATATCGCATCGATATTGATTGCGGCAAAAAAGCTCAGCCGGCCCCCTGCAGCGCCGACTATGGTACAACGATAGAGGTCAGGGACCTTTTTTACAAGCTGCCGGCAAGAAGAAAATTTCTGCGCACGGCCAATACCGAAATGACCCATATCATAGAACACTTCACCCGAATCGCGCTGGCACACTGCAGCCTCGATATGACGCTCATACATAACGGCCGAGAACTTTATCGACTTCTTGATGGACAGAGCCGGACTGAGCGGATAGCCAAGCTGTTCTCGACCCAGATAGCTGAGGGTCTGCTTGTTGCCGAAGGCAATGAAAGGGGCCTTGAAATCTCCGGCCTGCTTGGAAGGCCCGAGACCGCAAGAGCCAACAGCAAGTTTCAACATTTTTTTCTGAACCAAAGGTTTATCCGCGATAAATTCATTTCGCACGCCATAAAAGAGGCGTATCGCGGCATCATTGAGCCGAGTAAATATCCCGTTGTTTTCCTGTTTCTGCAGATGCCCTGCGAGTCTTACGACGTTAATGTGCACCCCACCAAGATTGAGGTCCGGTTCGATAACGCCAACCTTGTTCATTCCCAGATACTCGCGGTCGTGCGCCAGAAGCTGCTGAGTCAGAACCTTGATGCGCCCGCACAAATGCCGCATCCAGGAGAGAGCGTGGCCCCGGATAAAGAAGCGGTGCAGCACTCGGAAATTAGAAGACAGCGGATTGCCGAGGCAATGGCCGATTTTTTTAAAGAGCACAGGCCCATTCAAACTCAGCAGCAGCTTGGTTTTGCTCCCCCGTCAGCTAAGGTGGCACGGGCTTCCAGCCCGTGGAAACGTAAAGACGGGGAATCACGGCCAGGATGGCCGTGCCACGGTGATGACCGTGCCACTACGCCCTTTGGCGAAGCCGGGCAAACCGATGCGCCCAGACAATTTCTGCAACTGCACAATAGTTACATTGTCTCGCAGATTGATGACGGCTTTATTGTTATAGACCAGCACGCGCTTCACGAGAGGATAATATACGAGGACCTGTGCCGACGTATTGCCACAGGGACCGCCGGGAAGCTAACCTCGCAGAGGCTGTTGATTCCTGAGACGATTGAATTGACCGATGCACAAGTAGAGACACTTAGAACAAATGCGGAACTCTTTGAGAAACTCGGAATCGAACTGGAGCCCTTTGGGCCCAAAACCATTGCGATACAGGCCTTGCCAAGCCTGTTGGCAAAGGTCTCACCGGCCGAGTTTGTCCAGGAGCTGTTCGACCTGCTCACCGAGAAAGCCGTGAAGCTCGATAGAGAGAGACTACTTCATGAGGTGCTGGAGATGGCAGCGTGCAAGGCGGCCATCAAGGCCGGCCAGAAGCTTACCGACGGCGAGATTGAGAAGCTACTCGCCGAGAGGCAGGTCATTAATAGGGCGTCCCAGTGTCCACACGGAAGGCCAACCACGATAAAATTTTCGCTAAGCGAGCTGGAAAAACAGTTTAAGAGAAAATGAAAATATCAGTGAAATGGCTTGGTATATCGGCGGCGGCCCTGGTTTGGGTCGGCCTTGGGGTATTGCTTGCAACTCAGGAGGCCGGGAACAAGTACCCTCAAGTCGCTGCGAACAGGATTGTTTCGCTTGCTCCCAATTTGACCGAGATTCTTTTTGCGCTGGGCCTTGAGAGCAAAATAGCTGCCGTCTCGAGCGACAGCGATTATCCTGCCGAGGCCGATGCCAAGGTCAAGCTCGGAAACTTCTGGCAGCCCAATCTCGAAGCGGTAATAGCGGCCAGGCCCGACCTGGTGGTGACGCTCTGGTTCGAACAGCAAAGCAGCGTTGCACGGCGGCTGGACCGAATTGGGTATCGTAGCTTAACACTCAAGATTGAGAGTATCACAGAGCTCTTTGCCGCGATTGAGAAAGTCGGCGAAGCTACCGGCCAAGAAGAAGAGTCAACCAGGCTGGTCGGGCACATTCGACAACAGTTTGCCGATATACAGAAACGATTAGTTTCGACTAAGCCATACAAGGTCTTGTGGGTTGTGCAAACGGAGCCTTTACGTGTTGCCGGCAGAGATACGTTTGTCAGCGAACTGATTAAGTTGGCAGGCGGGGGAAATGCCATCGGCGCGACTATTCATAAGTATCCGCCAATAGGAGCCGAGCAGCTTATTGCCTGCGCGCCGGAGGTTATTATCCAGCCCGCAATGCAGGGTAGTGATTTGGAGAGACAGCAACGGGCTGCGGAGGTGTTCTGGAGCAGGTGGGAAAACTTGCCGGCAGTGAAAAACAGGCGCATCTATGTACTGCAGGCCGATACTGTAAGCCGTTTGGGGCCGCGGTTGGCCCAGGGCGTTCGAATGGTCGCCCGATGCCTTCATCCCGAGCTTTTTCCACCGGACCCAAACGAGCAAGGAATTGATGATTGATAAATGATTATTCTCTGTTGAAAAGATGTAAAAGTTGTCATTCTGAATCCCGATTAAATCGGGGTGAAGAATCTCTTCAAGGCTCGAAAACGAGATTCTTCGGCTTCGCCTCAGAATGACACTGTCGGGTTTTCAACAGAGCAAAATGATTATTGATTTTCAATGCAATACAGGATTACAGGGTTTGTTAGTGATATAAGAATGGCATAGTAATAATCAATCTGTTACACGGTTTGTATTTTAATGTGATTTGGATGAGTGAAATCCTGACAAAACGCAGCTTATTGATAAGGCTCGCTATTGGCGCAGCGGTGCTTGTCTGTGTAATGGTAGTTTGTTCATTGATTGGCACTGAGGAAGTTTCACTGAAATCGGTGTTTTTTGGTCCGGGCAGAGCGGCAGGGCTGAACCCGGACTATGAGATATTTGCAAGGGTCAGGCTGCCGCGGATTTTCCTTGCAGCAATTGTCGGAGCGGCACTGGCCTGCGCGGGTGTGGTTCTGCAGGCAATCTTGAGAAATCCTTTAGCTGACCCGTATATTCTGGGAATATCCAGTGGGGCGGGACTCGGTGCTATTATAGCGGTTCTTTCAGGCCTTAGCTGGAATCTTTGGGGCCGATCACCCATAGGCCTTTTCGCGTTCGTTGGCGCGCTTGGCACGGTCTGGCTGGTCTGGGGCATCGGCAGACTTGCCGGCAAATCACAGGTTACAAGCTTGTTGCTCGCGGGGGTGGTGGTCAACGCGTTTTTTTCTGCGGTCATTATGTTCCTGACCTCCATCGCCAAAGGGCACCAGATTTACTCAATTATTTTTTGGTTGATGGGCAATTTGGCTGAAGAGGATTTCTTTGTTTTCTGGATTGGCGCAACCTGTCTGGCGGCGGGCATAGTGGTCTTATTTAAAATATCTCCGAAGTTGAATGTTTTGAGTTTTGGGGAGGCCGAGGCCAAAACGATGGGTGTTAATACGGCGATGGTTAAGCTCGTTGCTTTCGCTGCTGCGGCGTTTATAACGGCCGTGGCGGTAAGCCTGAGTGGGCTGATAGGATTTGTCGGACTCATTGTTCCGCACGCGGTGCGTCTGGTGCTTGGGCCCGACCATCGCCAGTTACTGCCGATGAGCGCCATACTCGGCAGCCTTTTCCTGGTGGCGGCCGATACGCTTGCACGGACAATTGTGGCACCGGCGCAATTGCCTGTAGGCGTGATTACCGCCATAGCAGGCGGGCCTTTTTTCCTGATTTTGCTGGTTAAATATACTCGAAAGGTTGGCTGGACCGGCTGATGAACATCATAGAAGTGAAAAACTTAAGGTTCAGTTACACTCGGCAGGCCGTTGTCTTCAAAGACCTGAGCCTGCAGATCCAGGCCGGCTCGTTTATGGCAGTTGCCGGGCCCAATGGCACGGGTAAAAGCACACTGCTTAATCTGCTATGCGGGCTGCTGAAGGCCCGATCCGGCTCAATAAAGATAGATGGAGCCAAAATAGAATCATACTCGAATAAACTTGCACGGAAAGTTGCCGTTGTCCGCCAGGAATTTGTTCCGGTATTTGGCTTCTCAGTTATGGAAACTGTGATGATGCCAAGGGTGCATTACCTGGACGCGCTCGGTTTCGAGAGTCAGGCCGACAGGCAAATCGTCAGTGAGTCGCTTGAGGCGACCGATACGATTAGTCTTGCATCCCGGCCGCTGGGGCAGATAAGCAGCGGAGAAAGACAGCGTGTTTTTATTGCCAGAGCCCTTGCGCAGGATACGCCAATTCTTCTGCTCGATGAGCCGACGAGTTTTCTTGACTTGAAACATCAGGTCGGTATATATGATTTGCTCAAAAAAATGCAGCTTGAAAAGAGTAAAACCATTGTTGTAGTAACACACGATATTAACCTTGCTACACAATACTGTGACGTGGTCCTGCTTCTGGGCACCCGGGGTGATTATTATACCGGCACTGCTGAAGAGATTTTCTCGGAAGAGCGAATTGAGACTGTCTATGGTGTTAAGGGATGTTCCAGCCGACTGGGCAAAGGAAATTTCTTTCTACCGCTCGGTAAATTCGCCAAAGACAGCGATTTAATCAGCCGATAATAAGTCTCAGACCCAAAAAATCGGGGAGTAACTTGTTGTAACCTCTTGTGGTTTAGATGGTTATAAGATTTCGCAGAGATTTTGGTTGAATAACCTACGTGCTGTTACTATACTTTGCAAGCTTAGGAAAACTGCGGCACTGCAGCCGTCTGCTCGCGCGATAATAATTTAGCGTGTTTGCAGGTTTAGGAAGGTTTAGACGTGGTTCGAAAGATTAAAAAGGTATCTAGGAACAAATTAATGCCTAAGAAAACCCCTGTCCGGAAAGACCCGGTCAAGAAGGCAGGCCGGGAAAGAACAAAAAAAATCCGGCAAAAAACCCGTTTGAAACCGGCTGAGGTCCAGCAGTTCAGAGAAATGCTCTTAGCCAAATGGCAAGACATCCTCGGTGACGTCAACACCATAGAGAGTGAAGCACTGAAAAAGTCCCGCATGGATGCTTCGGGAGACCTATCGAGTATGCCGATTCATATGGCGGATTTGGGAACGGATAATTATGAGCAGGAATTTGCACTGGGACTTCTGGACGGTGAAAGGAAACTGCTCCAGGAAATCAGCGATGCCCTGCAGCGTATTGAAGAGGGCACTTACGGGATTTGCGAGGGTACCGGCAGGCCCATACCCAAGGCCCGACTTAAGGCAAATCCCTGGGCACGATATTGCGTCGAATATGCAAAGCGGGTGGAGCAGGGGCTCGCCGGGTCAACAAGCTCCGAGTCCTCCGGACCCGAGGATGAAATTGGATTCCTTGAAGAGGAAATAGAAGCCGGCGAGGAGCAAGACCAGCTAATCGACTTAGATGAGGAAGTGCCCGAAGATGATGAAGCATTAAGCGATGATAAGGATGAGGGGGATAGCGAAGAGGAAACCTCGTATTGATTCGCTCAAATGCAAAGCAGCCCCGCGGTGAATTATTCAGTTCACATTGCCTTGGAAGCCTCGTAAACCGTGGACAACGGGCCTTGAGTATTATATTTCCTGGTTCCAAAAGTGCGTCTGTCAGATAACTTTTCTTAAGATATATTCTTATCTTCCACTTAAATTAAACACCTTGATTATTATTTCCATTTTGTTACTTGGTTGCTCGAATCTTATCTATGTTTTGCGTCATGCTGTGAAGCAATTACTGGTTGGTGACTGGTTGTTATAACTAAATGAATTTAGTTAATTAATGCAAAAGAGTATTTGGCAAACCTGATGGGAGGGAATACAATATCTGGCGGAATTAGTTGGTTTAGTCGCAGGAGATGGCAGGAGAAGCGATGAAAACCTCATTTCTATGCTGTTTTCCACACAAATAACCAGTATTTGAAGTAAGAAAAAAGCGTTGATTATTCATGTTCTTTTCAGGAGGATAGAATGAAAAACCTCGTTTTTATTCTTATGTGCTTGTTTTTTGTCATTCCCGTTCAGGCAGGAATTATCTATGTTGATGCCAATACCCCTGACAACAATGACGGCTCAAGTTGGACCAAGGCTTACAAATACCTCCAAGACGCTTTGGCAGACGCCAATTCTAACCCTGACGTCAACGAAATTTGTGTGGCTCAAGGTATCTATACACCTGATAGCAATTCCTCTGATCCTAATGGTAACGGCGATCGAACGATAGCCTTTGAAATTAAGGGAGCAATCTCTATATATGGCGGCTTTCCAAGCGGAGGCGGCACCTGGGAACAACGAGATCCGAACAAATACGCAACCATTCTTAGTGGTGATCTTTCGGACAACGATGTCTTTGTTGCCAATCCAAGTGATTTGGTTGATGAGCCGTCACGCAGTGACAATAGTTATAGTGTTTTGATAGGAACTAACTTAACGGATACAGTCAGCTCAACAATTATTGACGGTTTTCATATTACCGCAGGTAATGCCAATGACCTGTCATCTCACTCATACTATGTCGGTGGCGGCATCTTTCAGTTCAATGGAACAATCTCTAATTGTCTGTTTTACAGTAACTCTGCAGTTAATGTGGGTGGAGCTATATACAACCAATCGAGCAGTCCAACGCTCATCAAATGCGTGTTCGCAGGCAATTATGCAGTGCACGGTGGTGGAATGCATAATGACAAAAGTTCATCTCCATTACTCGTCAACTGTGTTTTCAGTGGAAACCAGGCATTCCATGAGGGGGGGGGAATGAGAAGCGTAAATGAAAGCACACCTGTTCTTATCAATTGCAGCTTTAGCCGAAACTCGGCCAGAGTCTGCGGCGGGATGTCCAATAATGGAGCAAGCAGCATTATAGTTACCAACTGTGTTTTTTGGGCAAACAGTGATGATAGCGGCACAGGAGAACAAGCACAGATTACAAATCCCGACTATGGTATCATTATAAACTATAGCTGTATCCAGGATGATAATCCAGATGACTCTTATATTCCGTATGGGGGCATAATTAACCACAATAAAGATGATAATCCAGGATTTAGAGATTCTGACGGAACAGATGATATAGCGGGAACAGTTGATGACGATCTTAGACTCTTAGCCAACTCGCCTTGTATTGAAGCCGGTATTAACAATCCATTAACAGAACTTCCTTCCACGTGTCTTGACGAGAATCCCCGTATCGCCGGTATAATAGATATGGGTGCATACGAGCAGCCGCATGGATTTTTACTAAGTACATATACACCTATAGTGATTCCTGAAGGTGGTTCGGAAGAATTTACAGTTGCGATTGCACATAATCCACAAGAATCTGTTGAAGTAGAGGTCAGCAGAATATTTGGAGATGAAGATATTACAGTTACATCGGGTCAGGTTCTTGTCTTTAATTCCAGTAATTACTGGCAGCCACAAACGGTTCAGCTAACCGCAGAAGAAGACCAGGACAATATCTTGAGCATGGCTGTTTTTGGGGTCAGCACCGATAGTCCGGGATTTAGTGATGTTAATATTGTAGCAGTTGAAGGGGACAACGAAGCTAATTCGATTATCTTTGTAGATGACAATAATTCACTTAATCTCACTACTATTCAGCAAGCAGTGAATGCAGCACAAGATGGAGATACAGTTTTTGTTAAGGACGGATTGTATATTGGCTTAGAGAACCATGAGATACAATGGGATGGGATCTCTAAACACATAGTGCTGACTTCCGAAAATGGGCCGGGAAATTGCATCATTGACTGCCAAGAACATGGTCGAGCCTTTGTCTTAAATTCAAACCAGAATCAGCAGGATATTATTGATGGCTTTACAATCAGGTATGGAAAAGCGTGTGACTACCGGAGCGAAAGTCTGGACTCAGTTCATGGAGGAGGGGCCATATTTTGTAATGGAACCTCACCACAAATAATTAATTGTGTACTCGAGAAGAACTTAGCCGGAGCAAATGCTTCATTTAAAGATGGTGGTGCTATCGATATCGTAAACAGCGGCTCTGTTCGTATAAAAGATTGTATTATAAGAGACAATGAAGCTTCGCATACTGGAGGCGGAATTCATGCAGATGATTCAACTGTCTTAATTGAGAATAATTACATAGTGGATAACAAGAACGATGGGTGTTATGGAGGAGGTGGAATCAGTCTTTCGTCTTATTCTTCAGGTTCGATCAAGAATAACATCATTGCAGGAAACACAGCCCATTATTATGCTGCTGGAGGTTATGGCGCCGGCATAATATGCATAAACTCTGATCCTTCAATAATAAACAACACTATTGTAGCCAATACGACATGGAATGGATCGGACCCTGGAGAAGGGGGCGGATTGCGAATCCGTGGCTTGCCCACACCCTTTGTTAGTAATTGTATTATCTGGGGCAACGAATCATCCGAAGGATTGGAGGACCTGGATTTTCAGTATCCTTCCTGGGTGCTGGATATCCGGTATTGCGATGTGGGAAGTGGTTTGGTTGATGTGAATACTGGCGGGACTCCCAGCAATATTAATGCTGACCCGTGTTTTGTCGCTCCTGGCTATTGGGACCCCAACGGTACACCCACTGATGCTAATGATGATTTCTGGGTCGATGGCGATTACCATCTAAAAAGTTACGGCTGGCGATGGGACAGCGAGCAAGAGTTTTGGGACTATGATGAAGTAACCAGCCGATGTATTGATGCCGGCAATCCCGGCTCACCGCTTGCTGACGAACCGCTGACTATTCCTGATGACCCGAATAATGAATGGGGCGAAAATCTTCGCATCAATATGGGTGCCTACGGCGGTACGGCTGAGGCAAGTATGCCGCCGTATGACTGGGCATTACTGGGGGACTTAACCAACGATGGTCGCATCTTCTGGGAAGACTTAGCAATTCAAGTTCAAGATTGGCTACAGTCTGAAAATGAACAGTTTGGCGACCTGAACCGTGATGAAGTAGTTA
>Ga0315539_1003034_pt1 | contig 11918 bp, 8 predicted proteins | sample SalMarSW160150MG_FD_203097 | JGI IMG/M metagenome (GOLD analysis project Ga0315539, IMG submission 203097) | Salt marsh sediment microbial communities from the Plum Island Ecosystem LTER, Massachusetts, United States - Salt Marsh Sediment SW1601-150 ... | reverse complement strand
TGAAGTAGATGGCGTTGGTTAAGACGAGGCACGTGTCAAAATCGAGGATTCCTCGCTTGATGAGGTCCTTGATCTTGCCCTCGGTCTTCCTTACGACCCAGTCGTTGATCGTCCTGCGTGCGGCCCCCGTGGCGCCTACAAAGTCAACCTCCCTTAGCCCTGCCCCGTAACTGGCCTTGGTCAGGTCCAGAAACTCTTTGAGGAATCCGTAGCCCTTCTGCCCCCACAAAGCGTTGGCGACACTGAGCTGGTAGCTGTTTCCCTTGCCCTGGGCGTTCATCCGCTCGATGAGTTGCCGGAAAGCCGGATGCAGCCGTCCCTGAGGCAGATCGAAATGGAGGACGTCCGCCATCTGCTTTTCCGTGTTGCCTCTGGCGCCGGCATAGGTCATCGCCAAGGCAGTCGAGATGCTGTACGGGGAGAGAAAGAGGTTACCCTCCTGATCCCTTAGCTTCGCGTAGAGGTCCAGGGCAAAGGCATTATTTCCCTCCACCACCGCCTTCCTCTCGGCGTCGCTCACATCAGCGACAGGCATGGTGTCGCAACAGGACGCCAGCACAGCGAAGACGAAAGCAGCAGCGAACAACGGATGAGTCTTACTCATCTCAATTCTCCCTTCTCGATCACAATTTTCCTATCGCACGGGCTCTCCGGCCGGCGGACCGTTGTGCAAACGACCCGCTGTGAAGGCTCAGAATCTCACTTCCGGCCGAGGCGTGAGGTGCACGTGGACGACCTCTCGCCGGAAAATCAGGCCCTCGCCGTCTATCCCGCGGCCGGCGATTTCTACGATCCTCCCTGCGTCTCGCGCACTCCTTTCTCGAAAAGATGCCCGAAAAACCCGCTCCAGAAACCTCCTGACCTCCTCCTCGGAGGGCGGCGCCGGCCAGCGGCGTAACCGCTTGTTCCTCGGTATCGCATCCACGACATAGCTGTCGAGGAGCTTTCGCCACAATTTTCCAAAAAGTCCGGGCGAGCTGAAAATATCGGTGGCGACGATGCGACCGCCGATGACCGCAACGCAGCCGACGGTTTCCGGCAGCGGAATGCGAATCTCCCGCCGATAACGGCCCATTTCTTCGCTGACAGAATCATTTTTGAACACGGCGGCGAGGTCCTCATTCTCCGAGCGGGAGCCAGTCTCCCGCAGAAGGCCGCTGACAGAATCCCAGACAGCCCTCTGGCTCGCGCCCTCCCTGGCCATTCTTCGGATGGAGCTCGGCGCCGCGAAACCGCCGGAGCCCAGCTCACGTTTCCCGGGTGTCCATCGTCCCCTCTCGATGCAATAGACGGGGACGCGCACCGGCCTTCCATGAGGGGCGAGCAGCACGTCCTCTGCGACGAGACGGTTCTGCTTTCCGCCTGCGAGCGATTCGCCAGCCATCAGGAAAACGTGATAGCGGGAATTGTTCCGGACGAGAACGCCCCGCACCTCCGGATGTTTTTCCTCAAGAATCTCGATATAACCTCTGGACAGGCTCTCATCGAGTGTTTTATAATCAGAATGCGCCAAGGGTGGCGAGAGTCGCAGCGGAAAAATGGTAACGTTTCTGAACGTCAGGGGTCTCCCGACGCGGATTCTGGAGACGAGCCGGCATATCTCGTTGCGAGGCGGTGGCGGCGGAGGGATGATTCGCTCCGGGGCAGGCTGCGGTTGCTTTTGGTTATCTTGCTCGAGGTAGGCGCATTCGGCAGTGGTAATCGCCGCGAGAAAGATGCCCACGGCAAGGGTCGTGCCTATACCTTTTCGTCGTGTCGTCATCTTTAGCCTCCTGAACCGGGTTTGCTATGGGCGAAAAAACCCTGTTTTTCTCCGTGGGATTAAGCGCGCAACAGGCGCGAATACTTCATATATCTTTTTAGACAGCGTGGCGGAGCAAATGTTCCGGCAATGTTCGCAAAAAACGGCACCGTTTTTGCTAACCGATTTGCTGGGTCTTTCTATTTCTCCGTCAGCGCGGACAGCGCGGACCGAAAATATGAAGGTTTAGAGGACATGCGAGCTTTTCGTATTCAACGGGAGGTAAAGGAGATGATTAAGAGAGTGTCGCTCCTGACTGCTTTATGCGTACTGTTTTTCACCCCTGTCGCTTTGTGCGAAAGCGCAGCCAGCCTCTTTGCCCAGGCGAAGGAGGCGCAAGCTGATGGGAAAAAAGATATGGCATTTCTCCTCTACAGGCAGATCCTGAGGCAGTACCCGAGTTCGCAGTACACCGAGGAATCGCACTTCCTTATCGGGCAGTATTATTACGACTCTCGCAACTACTTCGATGCGAACCAGAGCTTGCGAAGTTATCTCCGGGAGTTTCCTCGGTCTCGGTTTAGCCAAACCGCGAATGAGTATCTGTCGAGAATACGCTTGGTATCGTTAAAGGAGCGGGCGGACAGGCTCTTTGAAGAAGCCAACCTCGGCCCGGCGAGCGTCCTCTACCAACAGTATCTCGAGATAGACCGTGATAACGCGGAGGTCAAAGCCCAACTTGAGCTGATAAAGAGAACCCAGCAGCAAGTCCATTTCGGTTTCGAGCAGCTTAATCGCGACCGCAGAAAGTTCCAGCAGGAGAAGGACGCTCTGGACAGGCAGGTCGCCGCGCTCGAACAGGACAAAAAGCAGGTGACCGCCTTGCAGAAACAGGCTCTCGAGCTCAACAAGGTCACCACCGAGAACTACGAGAAGAAAATTGCCGCGATTTCCGCTCGCATGGAAGAGCTGAACAAGCACATCGGCGGGCTGGAAAAGGAACTTCAAGGATGGCGGGAACGAGCCATCATTGCGGAGGCGGCGAGACTTTCCCGGCCCTTCCCGAAGGGGCTAAAGCCCCTTCCGCAAGCCCCACAGCTCCCTCGCATCGCGTTCCACGGAAAAAAGGCGGACCCTTCCCCGGAGGAAGGCGAAACGGAAGTTGCCGACATCGTTCGGGAAGGTTTTCCTGCGGTGGTCATAACCCAGGCCAAGCTCGATGACAAGAAGAACCTCCACCACGTCGAGGCGGTAGTGAGCGTTGACTTGACCTCTCTCTGGCCGGAGGGAGCGAAGCTCAAGTTCCGCGTTGATTTCGTCGGGAAGCAAGGCCAACCTCCACCCAAGCCGCAACTCCTGGTCACATACTTCGATGCCTCCGATATGGACGAGATGGAAGAAATCACCCACAGCTATCGCAAAAGGGTCGCCTTCAACGCCCAGGAGAAGTTGACCGAGCGATACGACGTCAGCGTCTTCTTTGTCAAAAGCAAGTAAACCCTCGAGTCGCGCCGCGAAGGGGGACCCGCGAGCAAATGCTTATTCCGATCAAGGATAGGAATCCCACCCGAACTTTTCCCTACGTCACCATCGCGCTGATCGTCCTCAACATCTACGTTTTCTTCCTTCAGTCCCCCTTCGGGAACGAAAGAGCTACGGTCAACGTGCTCTATCGTTTTGGGTTCATTCCCGGCTTGTTCGTGAATCAGTTCGATAAGGCCGAGTACACTAAATCGTGGGAGAGGCTGAAACATGGTTTTATGCACATGCCCCCGGAAAGCCGAGGCTTTTTTGAGAGGTTCAGGGAATTTCAGAGACGGCGGGTTCTCCTCAAAAACATTGAGAACATCGAGCGGTCGCATCTTCGCATCGAGCCTCTGACGCTTTTGACCTGCCTCTTTCTCCACGGGAGCCTCTGGCACGTACTGGCGAACATGCTCTTCCTGTGGGTCTTCGGCAACAACATTGAGGATGCCGCCGGCCACGCTAAGTTCTTGCTCTTCTACCTATTATGCGGAGCTCTCTCTTCCTTCGCCCACATGGTTGCCAGCGCCTCTTCCACAATCCCCACCATAGGCGCCAGCGGCGCCATATCCGGGGTCATGGGGGCGTACCTGGTCCTCTACCCCCGCACCAGGGTTCTGACAATCATCCCCTTTTTCTACTTTCTGTGGTATCCGATTGAGCTCCCCGCCTACCTCTACCTCGGCTACTGGATCGTTCTACAGATTATTTTAGGACTCCCGAGCCTCAACATGCCCGGCGCCGGAGGCGTCGCCTGGTTCGCCCACATCGGCGGTTTCTTCGCCGGACTCCTCCTCATTTTCCTCTTCAAGAAAAGGCGCATACCCACAGCATCGCCAATCTTCAAGGAATAAACCGCAGGACCTTATCCTGCGAGCCGAATTCTTCGCGCTCCGCTTGAGGAACCTTTCCAGCCGCGACACCCTTACCTCGCCCTTCCGGGGCTTATGATTCTCCAGCCCGGGGCAACGCCCTGGGAACAACTCCGGACGCCCGTGGGAATCATGGGCAAGATGCCATGCCGCGACAGGCGAGGACGGAGTCTTTCCCTTCCCGCTCTCTGCGCCTCTGTGTCTCTGCGCTCCCTTTCCCTTCTCTTCTTCCCCGCGCGGCTCCGTACCCACCCGAGACGCGGGCGTTACTTCTTTTTGTAATCCCTCACTTACGGGCGGCTATGGGTGAAACCGCAGAGCACGCAGAGAGGCACACGTATCGCCTGCATCCTGCCGGCCGTGTCGAGGGGCTCCCTGCCCCCGCCGAGGGCGAGACGCCCTCGGGACTGCCACCCCGCCATGGCGGGGCAGCGTTACATAAACGGCAACACTGAGCTGCACCCTTCACGGCAAAAAAAGCCGTGCCCCACGTGGCACGGGCGTCCCGCCCGTGAACACCCATGGGCAAGATGCCATGCCACGACAGCCCCGCGAGACGCGGGGTGTCCTTCTCACCTTATTCTCTGCGCCTTTGCGTTAATCTGCTGTTCCCTTCTTGCCTCCTCCGCCTCGGCCGGTTATCCACCCGAGACGCGGGCGTTACTTCTTTTTCCCCTTTCTTGTAAGACCTGAAGGACAATTATGATACAGTCATTATTGCTCGGTTCCAGCGCTAAGAGTGCAGACGCCGCAAAGCCTCCCCGGGGCAGTGTGTTCGTGGGCGCCTGCCGGCAAGCTTCACATTTATCAATTTCATCAATTTCATGATATTGGGGTTTCCTAATCGGGACGGTCGCCAAGCACGCTGTTGTTTCTATCCGTTTTTCACGGAGGATATGCACTATTCCGGGGAAGGCAGAGCGTTCTCCGAGCGAGGGAGGCCAGGTTTTCAGCGGAGGTTGTCACAGTTGCCGGGACATCGGTCGCGGCTAAGTACATGGATTCCCCAATACGCTAACGTATAATGGTGTCGTGAAAGGAGCTATTTTGAGGGGATAACAGGATAGACGGGATAGTTCCAGGCAGGTCAGCCATCCAGTAAATCACAGGCCGGCGGGCCGCTGGGTGGAAGACCACGAAGCGCAAGGAATTGGCGGAGAAGACGTGGCATGGGGCTCCCCTGCCCATGACGTTCCACGGGCGAGACGCCCGTGCCACATTGCTCCAGACCTTCCTGCCCAGTCATGGCGGGGTCGAAAGACATACGGTCATCCTCGAGCCCCGCGTGGCGCGGGGTCGAGGGCGTTGTTGTGGCCGCTCAGGAGATACAGCTTATCCATTGCGAAGTGCAGATTGCGGAATCCGGAATCCGCAATCCGCAATCCGCAATCCGAAATCGGAGGGATCCTGTTATCCTGTCAGAGCAAATACGTCACCGAGCTTATGAATCGGAACACTAAAGAGAGGCGTTCGTCAGGAGCGGGAAGATTGAGCCTTGCCATCGAAACTCTTGATATTACGAAGCGATTCCCGAAAACGAAGTCCTATCGCGAGACGCTCCTCAGGCCTTTTGCAAGGCAGGAAATGACAGCTCTGCGAAGCATTTCTTTGAAAGTGAGGCTCGGCGAGACCTTCGCTCTGGTGGGGCCCAATGGGGCCGGAAAGACGACGCTTATCAAGATACTTTCGACGCTTGTCCTGCCGAGCGATGGGCATGCGTTCGTAGCCGGATACGATGTTGAGCGGCAGGCGGGCCGGATCAAGAGGCGAATCGGCTGTGTCGTCGCTGAAGAAAGGAGCTTTTACTGGCGCTTGACAGGCAGACAGAACCTCGACTTCTTTGCCGTGCTGAACAACATCCCGAGAGCCGCCGCGACGGAAAGAGTCAACGAGATTATCGCTGTCGTGGGCTTAGAGAAGGATGCGGACAAAATGTTCAAGGATTTCTCCACGGGAATGCGACACCGACTGGCGATGGCCCGGGCGTTGCTTACCGACCCGGAGATTCTGTTCTTTGACGAGCCGACAAGAAGCCTGGACCCCTCCGCCGCGGAAGCCGTGAGACGCTTGATTGCCGCGCTCGGTGACCGCGAGCCCAAGAGGACAGTCTTTTTCGCGACGCACGACTTGCAGGAAGCGGAAAAACTCGCTGGGCGCATCGCGCTCCTCGATAACGGAACGATAAGGGCTTGTGGCACACTCTCTCAGCTCAGGGGAATCGCTCGCGCAAAAAGACAATACGCCCTGAAACTTCGTCATCCGAACGAGCGCGCGATCAAGCTGCTGCGAGGGCTATCCCCGTCCGTCGGCTCGACGGGGGATGTCGCCGCTGAGGAAGCATCTTTTCTCATTGAGGTCGCGGCTCGGGAAGAAGTGGCGTCTGTTGTCCGGCAACTGGTTCTGGCGGGCGGCGAAATCGTCGAATGCGTCGCAGTCGAGCCTTCGCTTGCCGAGATATTTCACCTTTTGATTGACGGTAACACGTGATGTTTGCTCTCAGAAAGGCGTCCGCATTCGTCAGAAAAGACTTTATCGAGGAATCCAGTTACAAGCTGGCGTTTCTGCTTCGAGTTGGCGGCATTTTTTTTCAGTCCTTCGCCTTCTTTTTTCTATCGAAGTTAGTCGGAAAAGGAACTGTCCCCTCCTTGGAGCCGTACGGCGGTGACTACTTTTCGTTTGTATTGATCGGCATTGCCTTCTCCGGTTACCACCAGGCGGCTCTCAGCGGATTTTCGAAGACTATCCGCGAAGCCCAGATGAAAGGGACGCTCGAAGCGGTCTTGCTGACCCAAACGGGAGTTCCCGCCATAATCCTATGTTCCTCGTTCTACCGGTTCATCTGGAGCTCCTTAACCGTTGTGCTTTATCTTCTCGTCGGAATACTCGTCCTCGGGGTGAGAATGGGTGGTGCTAATCTGCTCGGGGCGCTTGTCGTGCTGCTGCTGACAATTACGTCTTTTTCCGGCATCGGGATTATTTCCGCAAGCTTCGTGATGGTTTTCAAGAAAGGAGACCCGTTGGCTTTCGCATTTTCGGGCGCATCGTTTCTCTTGGGCGGAGTTTACTATCCCATAGCCGTGTTGCCGTCGTGGCTGCAAAAGATCTCGTACCTTCTGCCGATACGGCATTCGCTGGAGGGCATGAGGTTATGTTTGCTCAAGCAGGCATCGTTTAAGATAATAGCCCCGAGCGTTATCGCGCTGCTCGGCTTTACCCTTGTACTGCTTCCCCTGGGGCTTTTCTGCTTCCGGCAGGCTGTAAGAAAGGCCAAAATAGATGGAAGTCTCACGCACTACTGATGTTCGACTTGGAAAATCGGCGAGCCTGAGCCGGGTGACGGAGCGGGCTTGTGCGACGAGGGGCGAGAATCAACTGGATGAAGAATAGTTAAGGGATGTGAAGAATGGCGATTTTGGGGCGGATCGGTCTGCTCATTTTGGTCATCATGGCGCAGACGAGAAGCCTATCCCTTGCAGACGCGGTTGCGGCAGAGGTCCCGTTCATCGAGGACTTCGAGTCGTTGCCCGAAGGGTCCGTGGATGGACTGGACGGGTGGTCCGTGGCAGGAGGAGAAGCTGCCGTGGCGGCTGATTCCGCACGCTTTGGCGTGAAAGCCCTGAGGACTGGCCAGGGCAGCGAAGTTGCTCTCGCCATTGCGGGGGCGGAGAATGTCGTCTGGGTGGACTTCTGGATCGTGACATCGGGAGGGCCTTTTGTGCCTGCGATCTCGCCTCTGCCGAAGAGGTCTGCGGTGCTCATTTTTGACTGCCTCGAGGGCATTCAGGCTCTTGACGGTGATGGAACGGGTGGCGGCGCCATCGTGAAATCTGGCGTTGCCCTGGACGGCGGCGGATGGCATCGGATAACCGCGAAGCTCGATTTCAATGCCAAAAAGTGGGACCTTTACGTGGATGGATTGCGAAGGTTGACGGACCTGGGTTTCCATTCCAGCGATGTTACAGGGCTATCGGGAATGGTGCGGACAACCTGCGCTCAAAGTCGCCTCGACGCTCTGAGTTTCACGAGCATGGGTTTGATGGACGACACGGATCAGGACGGCCTCGGCGACCTCGACGAAATGAAGGTCTATCGCACGAATCCCTCGTCACCGGACACGGACGGTGATGGAATGCGAGACGGCGACGAGGTCTTGGCAGGGACGCAGCCGACTGACGAGGGCTCTTTCTTCTATCTCGACATCTCTGGTCAGGACGGTGCGAGCATAATGCAGCTTTGCGCTCTCACTGTTGAAGGAAAACCTTACGAGCTTCAGGCAACCGGGGACATCGGCCTGCCCGACTCGTGGCATCCCGTCGCGAACTTCATGGGGGACGGGCTTTCATGGGTCTGGGTGCTGGGCGCCGACCCGCACGCGGCGAGGTGTTTCTATCGCCTCGTTGTTCTTCCGGAATAATCGGTTACTCCACCGGAAACGAGGAGAGCGGGCCAAGACCGTGCGTCACCGCTGCGGCGTGTGAGACCCTTTGCGCCCCTGCGCTTTTGCGTTGAGAAAGATAAGAGCATAAAACGCGGACGCGCAAAGCCGCGAAGCTAAGACGAGCCATGCGACGGGCTTGCGCGGCTTTCCTTCTTTCCCCTTCGGAATACGGCGAGCGAGAATCGCGCTCAGGAGTCCGACGAGGCGCGATACGCGGGCTATCCATATCCCGGAAAGACGCGGCAGGCGACGCGGAACGAGCTTCCCATCGGCGCTGACTCCCAGTACCCATCGCACTATCCCGACGATCTGTCTCGCGTCGCAGGGGGGATCAGGCCGGAGAGCATTATCGCCCTTCGTTACGACCGTGAGACCTGCGGAGCGGCGAGACCTGCGCCTGCCGACAACCCTATGAATTATTGGCGTGGAACCCTGAATGCGAACGACAACGTCCCCAACACGCGGAGGAGTGGACAGAGCCTCCACTTTCACGGCGGTTCCGGGCGGAATGAAAGGCAGCATGCTGCCTCCTTCGATGCGAAGCAAAAAGGGGCTTGAAAAACGCACCCCGCCAAGAATCCGAGCGGTCGCGTCGGATAGAGAATTGAATTCATCAGAACTCATGGAGGCGCCTCCAACAGCGTCGTTCTCGAGGACGCTTGCGATGAAGACCTCGCAAATCTCCGCGCGGCTGCGGCATGGCGATGAATCGAAACTCGGAAACCATCAGTATAACCATAGGAGGTCGCGCGTCGGCGGAACGAATTGCGGGGATGTCGCGGGGTCGCCAATCAGGACGAACCCTCTGAGAAAAGACTCACTTAGCCCGCGTGAGTAACAACTGAGTTTTGCCTCCGCTAAACACTGCCCGAGCGTCGCCCCGGCAAAAAACCACCTCGCGAATCCCTGTGCGAGAATCAGGTGTTCCGAGGGATAATTCGCCGCGGTAGGCGCAACGCAAGCCGAAACGCCGCCGTTGGCGGTCCTGACAAGCTCTTCAGCAAGGCACTCCTTCCAGGGAACTGCGAAGTATCCGCTCAGACAGGTGAGCATGCACATCACCGGAAGCCTCTCGCCGTTTGACAGTGAGGGCACGTCCGAGACGTGAAAAAAACTTTCCGACCAGCGTTCCACATTGCCGTGGCCGAAATAGAAGAAAAGCAGGCTCCCCGCGTCCAGAGTCTCAAGGATACCCTCCTTCAGGCCGGCAGCATCGGCAAAGTCGTCTCGGAACAGATAAAGCCTTTGGAAGTTCGGCGGGACAGCCCCGGCGGCGGACTGGCACATCGCCCGGAACACGCTGCCGGCGCCGGCGCAGAAAGTTACCCTCTTATGCCATTGCTGGGGAACGGCGGAGGAGTCGTAAGTTATCATCTTGTCCACAACCGCCTCCGCCTCGGCTGCGGACCGCACGGGAAGACGCCCTACGTAAACCTCTGCAAGCGGGTCATCTCCCTCGACACACCCGAACCAATCATCGTCCGGCGCCCACCCTAAAGGAGGAACCCAGGAGTAATGCGGCAGAATGAAGCTCGGTTGGTGCGTCCCATACCAATCCATGTAATCGCCGTGGCCGTCTCCGAACAGGAGAAGATACCTCGGAGCTGGCGGTCTCCAATTCTCGTAAGCAAATCGCACCAGCTCGCGGACCGCCTCCGGGGAGACGATGCCGTAATTGAGCTCATCGTAGGCGTCCTGAACGTCCACCACAGCCGTTTTCAAGCCCTGCGATTCTCGATGCGATGCCAGCCTTCTTGCGGCATCGAGAAAGTCGGAATGCGTGACAACGATCCAGTCGGCGCGGTTCTCCTCTATTGACCACGTCGAGTCGCTTCTCCGTCGGATGGAGCTTGGGCGATTCAACGTGCTATCGGAGAGAATGACGTACCTCCTTTCGCAGTCGGACATTGTGCCAAATTCCACCTGGTAGCCTCCATTCGCCTGAGTCGTCTTGAAGCCCTCCACGAGACAAGGCGTCCGTTCCTGGGTCACATCGAAGACCAGAACATCCTGCTCCTGAAACCCTGCCGCTATGACCCCGGGCACGCCTACGGGAACTGTGAACGTGAGCTGACCCTGCTCAGCCACCAGCCTGGAGTCGTATCGCACTCTTATCCAGTCGAGGTAAACGATGTCCGGATTATCCCCCTCCGTGGCCTCCTCGATGGTGACAGTGTTTGTGCCCTCCTGCAAGAGGCTTTGAGGGAACTCCGCCCGAAGGACTTTCGGTACAAGCCCTTCCCACTCTTCTTCCACCTGCAGGTCGCCATTGATGGAGACGCGAGTTGCGTGAGTGGAGGTGGCGCCCTGTAGCCCGAGTGTCAGTTCGACTTGGAAGTTGGGCGAATCCGCCGGATTCGGGAGTTCTATCTCGACGTCCACCGTCTGTGGCGCGGTCAACCTCTCCCAGAACCAGTGGTCGTTGCCCGTTCCGGGCGGCTGAGCTTCGTACCTCCCGACGTTGCGCTCGAACCGAACTTCCCGAGTGAGGTAGGTTACCGCTCCCCCGGTCGGTGGAGGCCTATTCAACAGCGGCATGGCTACCGCTTGGCCTCCTTTCGCCAGCCAGTAGGCATTGTGCCGCGTGAAGATATTATCCCCGCCAACTCCGTAGAAAAGAAGCGACTCGCCAGCCTCCAGCAGTTCGTCCCCATCTCCGCGAGCATCATAGGCGATGTCTTGTCCCCTGCATTTAAGACTCAGGTCGTTGAGAACAAGGGGGTCCGAGCCCCACCAGGCAAATATCTCCTCGGCGGAAACAGAGTAAATCCCTTCCGAGGGAACGTTGAAGATGAGCGGCCTCGCAGTTTCACTTTTCGTCTCCGGCGGATTTTTGGGGAGCATCGCCCAACTCTCCTTCGCCGGCGCCTCGTGCAGTGGTACTATCCGGAACACAATTACGTCCGCGAATGTGAGTGATGCGCCTTTTGCGTCGCCAGCGAAGGGATGTACCTTCAGCCGGGCTATGACCTTCTTTCCTGAGGCAACTGGCGTCTCCACGGCCACGTGCGAGGTGGGAAATGAGGACTCAGGAAACGCCAGGATGGGGATGAGGCGATTGGTCCGAGGAGATAGCAGCACCTCCGTCTTGCTGTCGGGCTGCGGCCCCCTTGCGGCTTTTGCGAGCGCGCCGCCGATTTTCCGGCGATGCGCCTCGACAATCTGTACCGACACTCTTCTCGACGGCGACTCAATCGCAATACACCGCACCGGGAAGTAGGGGAGACCGCCGTATTTCTCTAAGGAGAAGTGGTGCTCTGCGAGCAACTCCAGGTCCCAGGGAGGGTCCGCCAACTCCTCCGGCGGCACAAACCTGACCGTAACGCTGCCGTCGGAGCCTAAT
>Ga0315539_1003032_pt1 | contig 11923 bp, 7 predicted proteins | sample SalMarSW160150MG_FD_203097 | JGI IMG/M metagenome (GOLD analysis project Ga0315539, IMG submission 203097) | Salt marsh sediment microbial communities from the Plum Island Ecosystem LTER, Massachusetts, United States - Salt Marsh Sediment SW1601-150 ... | reverse complement strand
CTTGCTCGCCGAAGGAATCCTGAAGCCTGTGCTTAATCAGTGTGACGGCTAGGTGTGTCACATCAATCCCGATCCATCGGCGATTGAGCCGCTCTGCAACACAAATTGTCGTGCCACAACCGCAGAACGGGTCGAGCACCACGTCTCCCTCTTTGCTGGACGCGCTGATCATTCTCTCGAGCAGGCGTTCAGGCTTCTGTGTGGGGAAGCCAAGACGTTCCTTGGCTGAGGGCATCACGGGCTGCATCGTCCATACGTCGTCTGGGTGCTTGCCTTCTGGATGTGGCTCGTAGGTGTCATAGACCTTGTCGCCCCGAAAGGCCTTGGCCCTATACTTCAACCTCTCAAGAGAGTCCGGAGAATACGGTGTCCGAACCGCGTCAACGTTAAATGGACGATTGCCGGTTTCAGTTCTCGAATAGAAGAGGATTATGTCGTGCCGACGTCCGAACCGGCGTTTGGATACTCCCCCTCCACGATAATACCAAACGATTTCGTTCTGGAAATTCTGGGCTCCCAACACAGTGTCCATAAGAAGCCTCAGGTGTGCGCTGGCTGTCGGGTCGCAGTGCAGGTATATGCTCCCGGTGGGCTTCAAGACACGCCTAAGCTCCAATAGGCGTGGGGCCATCATAGAGAGGTAGGCCAACATGTCGTTTTCGCCCAGGAGCTTCCTGAACGCCTGCATCGCCTCTGAGATCGCGCCACCGGCTTCCACGACTTGCCGATACGATTCAGCGGCTCCCACGTCCCAGCGCCAGGTGTCCTCAAACGCCTTGATCTGGGCCTTCGAGCGGGTCCCGTCATTCTCGGCGAAGAGGATGTTGTAATCACGACTACTTTTGAAAGGCGGGTCTAGGTAAATGAGATCAACTGATTCCTTCTCTATGTGCTGTTTCAGAACATCAAGATTGTCGCCGTAGTAAAGGGTGTTTTCATCTACCATCTTCAATCCTCAATCATCTTCGTCGTCGTATCCCCTTCTGATCCACCTTGACTCGCAAGATCGACTTCAGCCTGCCTCAGCGGCCGGAGCAGCGCCCGGACTGGGGCGCCGTCGGGCACGTCGATCCTCAGGGGTAAGCATAGGAGCTCATAGCTGCCAGGGGCAACCTGCGAGAGGTCCAGGCCCTCCAGAATCAGCACATCGCGGGCAAGAAGCGTCCTGTGTGTTTTAACTCCAGACGGCCCCATCTGCCCTATGGAGAGATAATCAATCCCCACGAGTGACGCGCCAAGCTCGGCGAGGAACCCCGCGCCGTCAGGGGTCAAATAGACGTAACTGCGGTTGAAGGCCGCCTGCGAAATGAGCTTGGAGTTTTTGGTCTTGAGAAGGACCCGCTCTTCGTGTGCGATCTCTTTCCCAGCGAGCGTCTCGGCGTCGATGCACACCTCGCATTCAGTGCAATCAAGAACGCAGCATTCGCCGACGAGTCTGGACAGGTCAATCTGCGGCAGCGCCTGGCCCCCTCTGACTATATGTGCTGGGGCATCGATATGTGTGCCGGAGTGGGTGCCCATGCAGAGCTTGTGGACGAGGGCCACGTCGTCTGCGCTTGCGCCCTTGACCTTCTCGATCTCGACCGCCGGGTCGCCAGGATATGTAACCGTCAGTGGCGACAGCGGCAGAGAGATGTCAATCAACGGAGCCTGGGAGCTATTCTTCGACGGCACTCTTGCGAGGTCTTCCTCTTTTCTTGGTGGGCTTTCCTCCCACGAGCCTCAACCTGTAGTCATCCGCCTTGATCTCGACTAACTTGCACATCTCGTAAAGCCGTGAACGCAACCGCACTCCTATTCTGTCCTGAAGCGTCTCCGTCGCTCTTGTAAGGCCGCTCTTTTTGGGCCCGGCATCCATGAAATTGGTCGTGATGATCATGGCTTTTTTGTGGTTGTAGCGATGATTGATGATGAAGCCCAGCCTATCACGAACCCAATCGCTAATCCGCTCCGCGCCCAGGTCGTCCAAGACCACGACGTCAGTCTCCAAGACAGGCGCCAAAACGTCGCTCTCGGAAGTCTCCCCCTTCGGGTCCGAATAGGTCTCCTTGATCTCGCCAAGCAGAGACCGGAAATCGACAAAGAGGCATGGCACGCTCTTTGTTGAGATAATCTCCTTCACTATCGCGACGGCAAGGTGTGTTTTGCCGACACCAGACCCTCCCATGAAAAGCAGGCCGTCGCGTTTGGCCGGATACGCTCTTACGAAATCCTCCGCAGCTCTCTTGGCCTCTCCAAGGCTGACATTGTTCGCTATATCGAAGTCATTGAAGCTGCAATGCGAATAGCGCTGGGCGATATTCGCCTGAGAAAGCAGAATGTTCTGCTTCAAGCTCTCGTAGCAGTCGCAGCGGAACGCCTCCTCGCCCTCTATCACCCAGCCAGTGTCGTTACAGCGCTTGCATCGAGGGCCTTCAGAATCGTAATGCGAATCCGTCATTGAGCTGCCGCTCATTCGTTCTTTATGACCCTCGGCACGCGGAAATAATCGCCCTGCCGGTCAGGCGCCATCCCCAAAGCCACGTCCTGGGGCAGGCCCGGCCGACATTCGTCCTCGCGAAACACGTTCGTCAAGCTCTGCGTGTGCGCGGTAGGCGGCACCTCAGTAAGATCGAGTTCGTTCAGTTTATCAACGTAGCCGATGATCCGCAGAAGCTGGCGGCTGAACGTCTCCTTTTCCGCCTCGCTGAGCTCAATCCCGGCTAGCCCCGCAAGGTATTCAACCTGCTCCTTTTTTATTTCCATCCGATCAATTCACGGTAAGATATGGATATACGGCGCTCGAGTTGCTGGAGCTGTCGAACGCCACGGCCTCCAGCGTCATGTGGCCCGGCGCAAGCCCTCCGGGCATCAGTATCTGGAACGTGTAAATGCTATCCCCGGCGAAGTCGTCGCCGTCTATGCCGTCGTCGTTGAGGAAGAAACCCGTCGGGACCCCGCCCTCGAGGAAGAGCTCGACGCGGTCGATGTCGGATAGGCCGTCCGGATCAGAAACGAACGCCAGCATCTTCATGCTGTCGCCAGGACCGACGGTTTCGCGTCCAAAGAAGCCGCCGCCCAGGATAACCGGCGCCCCATCGGCTGTTATCGCCGGCTGCCAGATATCCACGTTCATCTGCGATACTTCGCTCGGCAAGGCCAACGGGCCGGACAGCACGTTTAGATACGGCCAAGATGTGCTCTGGTTGCCGGCTACATCCGTCGCGACCAGCTCTACGCGATAAAGCCCGGGGCCGATCTCGCCCGGCGCCATCTGCGCAAGACAGGTAAATATCCCATCACCTGGGAAGTCGTCTGGCTCGAGGCCGTCATCTGTCAAGAAGATGCCCAAGGGAATGCCGCCGTAGTATGCCTCCACAGTTTCCACGTCGGAAAGGCCGTCAGGATCGACAACGAACGCCTGCATCCCAAACTCGAACCCTGACGCGGAATTGACGCTGGCCTCGAGATAGCCGGCCGCGTATATATGCGGCGCGACGGAAGGCGCATCCCCAGGCGTGAATGCGAGCACGAAAGAGTCCCTTGCTGGGATCGCCACGTAGTTCTCATAACTCTCCACGTGCTGCCAGGCGCCGCCGCTCTTCTTGTTGACGTCAATGCCAATCTTCACAAACTGCTTCACGCCGACCGTGTCCTCGTTCGAGAAAACGATGTAGTAGCTCTCGGGCGGGGTCTCGGCGCTGAAACTGTCTCCCGGAGAATCGGTGCGCCACTCATGCGCCTGAAACGCCTCATCGTTCTGATACTTGTCATACTCGTCAGGGCTGACGATGAAGAAATCGACGTTGCCGGCGTCCTCCTTGTGCCCGAAGGACCCCGCGCTGACGCTGTAGAGCATCTCAAACTCCACGTTGTAGGTGAAGTCGAGTCGGTATTCACGCTCGCCCACTGGGAACTCTACGCTCTCGATTGGCGGCAGCATCGGGATCAGGCCCTCCTCAACGACCCAAGTGTGAGAATACTGCTCACCTGCCACTGTACCGGTTAGAATCTGAGCTTCGCCTACGTCACCGACCCGACTCCTGACGCTCATCCAGAAGTCCCGGTTGTTGCCCAGGTCTATTATGACTTCCCCGGTAGAGTCGGTGTGTGCTGTTATCGCCGTGTATAGCGGGTAGCCCGGATCGTTGTAGAAATGAACCTTCACGTTTATCTCCGCTCCGTCCACAGGATTGTGATTTAGGTCCTCGACCCTGGCGCGGAACTTGCAGACCTCGCTGAATCTTGCGGTCGCGTTGACAGGATAAGTGTCGCCCCTGTCCTGCGAGATCGCGGACAGGTCCTTGCTCCCGCCGAAGTCCTTGTCGTAGAGCACGCTCTGCTTGGCGACAGAAGTGTGGTTGCCGTTCCAGTCAACCTGGTAGCCGTGCCAATCCCCCTCCCAGAACTCGTTCGTAACGTGGTCCCAGGTGTGGTTGTTGACGCCGGCGCACGGCAGCAGGCAGGCTCTGGCCGCGGCGTTCATCAAGTCCTGAATCTCGCCGCAGTTGCCGTTGTGCTCAAAGCATATCTGATTGGCCTGGATTGGCCGATTGCCTCTCGCCCTGAAGGGCAGATTCCTGCACACCCAGTTGCCGACAACATCCACTGCCATGCTGTCGGGTTCAAATGGTCTGAAGGCGGGCAGCGAGGCATTCACGACGCTGTCGTCCCAAAGATGGCTCGCGTTGCCGATCACCTCCTGCAGCGTGGGATAGCGACCGATTTTTACATCGTTGACATCTTCCGTGACGTAGCCCAGGCCGAACGGCAAGTCGAGGTCGCCCCAGGCGTCCTCAGGAGCGCAGGCCCCGTGGAACTGGAACGTCACGTAGTGATCCCCCATCCAGCTGCGAATCCGGGACACGACTGTTTCGTCCGCCAGCGCCTCGTAAAAGGCGCGGCTCTGATTTGAGGCGACGATGACCTTGCTGCAACGGCTCCAGAATCGGATTACGAAGTCGTCGGACGTGAACATCTCATAAGGGATGCCGTTGCTCTCGAGGATTTCCTGAATCGGGCCGACTATGTTGGGGTCGCCGGTGTCATCGAGTATGCCTACCCAGTCGCTTGGCATGAGCATCTCGCTCGCAATGCCGTTGGAGCGCATGACGAGATTCTCGAGCATCTTGGTCTTACCCGAGGCGTAGGCCTGCTCCGCGTTCATCGTTGTAACAATCACGCGGGTCAGGCTCCAGGGGAACTCGCAGAGGAGCGGCTTTTCGGGGTCGGACCCGGCCATCAAGATGGCGGCCCGATAGCCCTTGTAGCCATCAGTGAGGTAACCCGTCGCGGACGGGCCCCAATTATCGACGTCTGCGTCCGTTATCCAGTTAGGCGTCTTGTTCACGAAGTAGTTTGTGTAGTCGTATTCCTCGGATGGGTTATAGAAAAGGTATTCGCGCCAAAGGTAGCCGTAGGTGCTGGTCTGGTCGGTGAGCACGGGACTCATTGAGGGGTGCTCGTCGCCGTGCTTCGGGTGAACCACAAACCAATAGTAGATGTCCTTCGGCAGCTCATATTGGCCCATCACCCCGCCGCGTATCGTATTGTATCGCACGGTGGAGTAGTAGTCAGGGTCTTGGCCAGGCGTGCCGTAGTCAACGATATCCGCATAAGCGACCTCGGCGTCTATCTGGTAGAGAAGCTCAGCATTCTTCACATAAAGCTGCGGGTCGCCTACGGTCAGGATGCTCTTGGACGAGTGCGCTATCGTGAAAGCCACCTCGTCTATGAGCCTGAGGTCTGTGACGTCAAGCAGCAGCTGGCCAAAGTCTTCCTGCTGCGAAGTGGTCATGCGGACGAACATGTCGTAAACGTCCATTTGCAGCCACTCGGGAACCAGCAGGAGCGCGTCCTCCGCCTGAGGCGCGATCACCGTTCCCAGGCCGACCTCGTTCACGAAATTGCCGTCCCCATTCAGCGGAACAGGCAGCCCTGCCCCGACTGCGCCAGAAACCACACCCAACTCGCCAAAATCAACGTCCGTCTCGGCCCAGGCCGGCGCCCCCGTCGGCCCACGAAGGACCTCGGGCCCAAGCTCAATGTCAGAGGCGAGCAGTCCCAGGCTAAACGCCATGAGCGTCACGGCAATCGGGAGCATCAATTGAATCTTCCTCATCTAGATTCCTCCTCCGAAAAGACAAGTCTCAGAGCCCAATATCAAGCAAAGGCTCGCAAAAAGTGACATACAGCTGGATAACACCGCATCGAAAAAAACCGATCAAAATAGGTGAGAACACATCATAGGCGGCGCCACCTTAGCTGTCAACGCAATCGTCAGAGGAGTTTCCCCGTCGGGGAAACGGGGGAAAACGGAGAAAGGGTCAAGAGTCAATAGGTCGAGCGGGTCAACAGGCAAGGGGGAAGTGGCTCCGTACACTTTCTGACCTGGTAAGATCCGGTTCTGGAACGTGCCTACGATCAACTCATCGGGGAGCTAGGGTGCTATTTCAATGCCGAATTGCGACCAGTGATCCTGGACGGAGAATTCAGGAAGCCCTCGTATCCCTTCCCACAGTTAGCGATTGATTTAGGTAAGTCTAGGTTCTTTGAGACGCGCAAGAGCATCCATTCCTCGAGAACTTCTTCCAACTCGTCACGGCAGGCCTCGAGCGTCTTTGCGTTGGCCCAGACGCCTTTGAAGCCTGGGACCTCTCCGAACAACGTGCTATCGTCGGAGAGTATCTCGTAATGGGCTTTCCCCATTGCCGCCTTGATGTAATCCCTCAACATTTCAGGCTCCGGAGACGGTCATTGATTCCAAGCGTTGCCAAAATCTGCGGGCAGATGCCTCGACTCACTCCTGCGCCTTGGTGGCCTCGGCCTCCTTCGGCGGCGACATCTGCGGCAGATTCAGCTCTTTGCGGAGCGCGTTCTCGATTTCGAGGGCGGCGCTGGGGTTTTCCTTCAAGAACTTGCGGGTGTTCTCACGGCCCTGGCCGATGCGCTGGTCGTTGTATGAGAACCACGTGCCGCTTTTCTGGATGATGCCGCTGTCAAGGCCCATGTCGATGATCGTCCCTTCGCGGGATATGCCCTGGCCGAAGATGATGTCGAACTCGACCTGCTTAAACGGCGGCGCGAGCTTGTTCTTGACTACCTTGACGCGGGTCCTGTTGCCGACCACTTCCCCGCCGCCGGCCTTGAGCGCCGCTATCCTTCTGATGTCGAGCCTGACCGACGAGTAGAACTTGAGCGCATTGCCGCCGCTCGTCGTCTCGGGGTTGCCGAACATGACGCCGATCTTGTGCCTGACTTGATTCACGAAGACCACGCACGTCTTGGATTTGCTGATGGCCCCCGTCAGCTTGCGAAGCGCCTGGGACATCAGCCTCGCCTGAAGACCCATCTGCGGCTCGCCCATCTCGCCCTCGATCTCGGCGCGGGGAACGAGCGCCGCAACCGAATCGATAACAATCAGATCGACGGCCGTCGAGCGGACGAGCGCATCGACGATCTCGAGCGCCTGCTCGCCAGTGTCGGGCTGGGACACGTAAAGCGAGTCCATATCGACCCCAAGCGCCTGGGCATAAATCGGGTCGAGCGCGTGCTCAACATCCACGAACGTGGCGATGCCAGCACGCTTCTGCGCCTCGGCCACGATCGAAAGCGCCAGCGTCGTCTTGCCGGACGCCTCAGGGCCGTATATCTCAACGACGCGCCCGCGAGGCACGCCGCCGATGCCGAGCGCGACGTCGAGCGCCAGCGACCCCGTCGGAATCACCTCAATGTCCATGAGCGCTCCCTTGTCGCCGAGGCGTATGATCGAGCCTTTGCCGTAGGATTTCTCTATTTGTGTTATCGCGCTCCTAAGTCTCTCTTCTCTGTTCACGTCTCTTGTGGCCATCCTATTCCCTTCCTATTCAAATAAGCCCCACTTCGCTGTTATCGCCCAGCACAAAGCGCAGCGCCTTGGGCTTTGCGTCGCTCTTGCCGATCAGCACGTTGCGTCCGATGAGGCTGTCCTCGATCCTGAAGCCGATGTTCTGAAGCCGGCAGTTTGCAAGGATTACGCTGTGCTCGATCTCCGACCCGATTATCTCCGTATCATGATTGATCGACGTAAATGAGCCAACGTAAGAATCGATGATCTTGGTGTTCTTGCCTATGATCGCCGGACCCCTGACCACGCTGTTTCGAATCTCGCAGCCCTGCTCAAGCACGACCTTGCCTACGATCTCGGACCCCGAATCGACCAAGCCGTCCGACCTGGGCGTGAATGAGTCCAGAACAAGCCTGTTCGCCTCGAGCAGGTCCTCTACATTGCCGGTATCCTTCCACCAGCCGGTTATCGTGTGGGGATTGACGGTGTAGCCCTTGTCTATGAGGTATTGAATCGCGTCGGTTATCTCTAGCTCGTTGCGGAACGACGGCTTGATGCTCCTGGCCGCCTCGAAGATGTTGTTGTCGAAAAGATAGACGCCAACGAGCGCAAGATCGCTCATTGGTTCTTTGGGCTTCTCCACGAGCCTGACTACACGGCCGTCCTCGAGCTCTGCTACGCCGAAATGCGACGGGTTCTTGACGTGCTCGAGCAGAATCTGCGCGTTCGGCGCGTTCTTCTCGAATTCCTCCACGAAGCGGGCGACGCCCTCGACGATGAGGTTGTCGCCGAGATACATGATGAACCTGTCGTCGCCCAGGAACGCCTCGGCGGTCAGGACTGCGTGCGCAAGCCCAAGAGGGTCCGGCTGGTCGATGAACGTGAAGTTAGCACCAAACCGCGAGCCGTCCCCACAGGCCGCCACAATCTCGCTCTTCGTCTCGCCAACGATTATCCCGATGTCGGTTATTCCCGCCGCAACGATCGCCTCGATCCCGTAGAACAGGATCGGCTTGTTGGCAACGGGGATCAGCTGCTTGGCGTTGGTGTATGTTATCGGCCGAAGCCTGGTTCCTTTCCCGCCGCTGAGTATCAGGCCCTTCATCTGCTCTGTCTTTCCTAATTGCTGTCGGTTTACGCCAATTCCGCCGCCTTGTTACCGTGACGATTATCCTAAGATATTCGGTTATAGAAAGCCACACAAGCATTGACATCCCATAAGTTCGCCGCGAATACAAGGAGATTAGCCACGAATAAACACGAATGGCCACGAATGAGAAAGGCATTGGGCAGGCACGGAGACCTGCCCCTACACATCAGCCTCATTCGTGTTCATTGGTGTTCATTCGTGGTTCCCTCTGCACTTCGTGGTTCTTAGCGTCCTTCGTGGATTCCCGATTCTATTAGATGAGTGATCCACGAATAAACACGTTCAGCCGCCGTAGCCAGGGCTACTATGGCGAAGGAGGCAATGGCCACGAATGAGAAAGACATTGGGCAGGCACGGAGACCTGCCCCTACACATCAGCCTCATTCGTGTTCATTGGTGTTCATTCGTGGTTGCCCCCTTCTTTCTCTGTTACAGGAACGGGACCTTGCTGCTGCCGACGTTCTTGAGCGTTATTGAGAGCGAGAATTGGGTATCGTCGCGTTTTTCTTCTTGCCATTTGCCATCCTCGTATTCCCAAGCTATCCTGGACTCGTGGCCAGCGAAGAACGTGAGGGACCAGCACTGCGAGTGATAGACCACCGTGTAGTTGTTCTGGTTGAACATGCCTTCGGCGATGTTGTATTTGACGGTCGTGTAGAACTCCCATTTCGGATGAGGCGCACAGCCCAGCTCGGCAGTCAGGTAGCGAATGTCGGCGTAGGCGGTATCGTCGCTGGTGGTGTCAGTTTGTGGGCGGAAGCGGTCGGTGGAGCTGAAGCGGAGCTCCGTTCGCCAACTGCCTCTTTTGTACTTGGCGGCGATTGCGTAGTCGGAGATGCGGTTCTTATGCGGGTTGTAGCTGAGCTGCGCGTCAGCATAGAACGTCTCGGTAGGGCGCGCGGTCATCGACGCGTAGACGTCAGAAAACGGGCTGTAATCCGCCCTGTATGGAGTGAGAACATCTCTCTTGAGATAGCTCGCTCTCTTGAAGTCATAGGTCTGGCTAAGCGTGAACGTAAGAAGGTCTCGATAGTCGCTTTTGGGCTCGCCGTCGTCGGTCGGCTTGATGATCTTGGCTCGGAGGCGATTAGTGAGGGAGTACGTCGTGGCGCCCCTGCCCCAGAGGTCCCCGTATATCAGACCGATGTAGTCTGTGCTGTCGTAGTTAAGCGGATACCAGTATCCGGATTGATTGCCAGACAGATCGACCTGATAGAGCAGAGACTGGTTGACGGCGGGGATGTAGTCGAACCTGACGGAGGGGGTGATCAGGTGCTCCACCTTGTCGATGTTGCCCCATCCCGAGAATGAGAATATCCGGTGGACCGACGGGCCAGAGCAGCTGAGACTACAGTCGTATATCTCCCTTCGCACGTCGTTGCCGTGACGGACCACTCTCTCGAACGGGCGCTCCTTGTCGAATATCTTCCCGTCCTTCCGGCCGGTTATCAGTTCTGAGTTGTCGGCGATGAATGAGTAAGTCTTCTCCTTGCCGTACCCCTCGAACTCCGACAGGTTCAACGATGAGGCGAGATACCACGTCGTCCTGAAACCCACACGGCCGGTTATCGAGAGCCACTGGCCGATGTTTAGCGGGTAGGTCAGCTGCGGATAGAGATCGAATCTGTTGGTTTTCCTCTCTATTGGCACCTGACCAATTAAGAAACTGGAGGTCTGGGCGAGGCTGGCGGCCTGTGCCGAGAACTGGAAGAACACGGGCGTGCCCCATATCGGCTGCCTCATGCTGACGAGGTTGATCTCCGGAAGTTTCTGCAAAATCGTGTCGGTCGGGTCATCCTTCTCCAGGCCTTCGATGTGCAGGACATTCGCTGAGAAGTAATACTGGGACCAGCTCTTGGTTACGGAGACCTCCGAGACAATATCCTGGAGTCGGTCCGACAGGCCCCAGATATAGTCCTCGCCGAACCGCTTGTCGCTGACGTAGTTGATGTTGGCGGTTCCCCTGAAGCCCTTGCCGAGGTCCTGTGCGTGCTGGAGGCTGACCTGCCAGCGCTCGGAGGGGTTGTTGACAACAGATGTCGTGTCGTAGGCTTGCTTGGCGAGCTTCTCGGACACGTGAAAGGCATAGAACCTGCCGCCAGAGGTCGGCGATAGGACATACCTGAACTCCAGCGACTGCGCAGACGTCCCCTCGTCGTAACCTTCTAATGAGAACGTCGCGTCGGTGTTGTCGGTGATCGCCCAAAAAAGCGAGCTCCTGAGGTAATTGCCGAGCCGGGAGCTGCTGCCGAACTCCGGCATCAGAAAGCCCGTCGTCCTGTCAGGCTTGATGGGGTATATCCAGTAGGGCAGATAGATGACGGGCATTTTCTTGACCCACATTGAACCATGAGACAAGTAAATGTAGTTATCGACGTGGATCGTTGCCGTTCTCATTTTGAAGGACCAGTCGGGCACCTCCTGTGAACACGACGTAAACGTCCCCCGGTGAACTCGGTATTTGTCCAGCTTGAAGCGCTCCAGTTTCTCGGCCGTCAGAAAAAACGACGGCGCCAGGAAAGCCTGCGCCGAATAGACCTTGGCCAGGCGCGTCTTGAGGTTCATCTCTAGCCTATCGCCGACGATCCTATTCTCGAGGTATTCGAGGATGATGTTGCCCTCAGCGACCGTCTCCATGGTCCGCCTGTTGAACGTTATCTTATCGGCGCGTAGCCTGATCTCGCCAAACCGTATATCGACGGCGCCCTCCAGCGTCGCTATCCCGGTCTTGGCGTCGTAATGCTGCCTGATTGCATACACCTCGACCGTGTCTTCTTTCTCGGCCATCTTCAGGAACTCGTCCTGCATCTTCTCAGCCCTTGTGAACAGCTTTTGCTGCGCGCTCGCCGGGTGAATGATGAGAACGAATGAGAGGAAGGTCAGACACACAAGCAGGATGCGCCGCGCGGGGCGGGGGAGCTGCGGGTGCGACCTTTGATAGTGGGTAGAGCTCTGGCCATCACGACCGC
>Ga0315539_1003031_pt1 | contig 11923 bp, 7 predicted proteins | sample SalMarSW160150MG_FD_203097 | JGI IMG/M metagenome (GOLD analysis project Ga0315539, IMG submission 203097) | Salt marsh sediment microbial communities from the Plum Island Ecosystem LTER, Massachusetts, United States - Salt Marsh Sediment SW1601-150 ... | reverse complement strand
AATCCTTATAACCTTGCATAAACACATTCATTCTTTCTTTACCATTATCTGTGTTTTGACAAGAATGGAGAACAATCAGAAATATAAATACCAAAAAATATTTAGTCATTTTGAATGCTTCATAACGGTTTGCCAATATGGGTAGGCGTGGTTTTCGGAGCAGGTTCGTATCCACCGAGGAAAACCCTAAAGCGGAAACGAAATATCTAAAGCAACCAAGATTCCCACGCTTACCTATATTGGCTGTTGTGTGCCGTTTAATGTTTGAAATATTCAACGAAATGTTATTGTATAACCCAGTCAGTGTATTTTGAAGTATATACTCCCAATTTTGCCAGTTCGTCAAGTGCAGGTTGCATCTTTTCCATCGCAGCTTGTCCAACTTCATTTAATACACCCTCTTCCTTAAAGAATTTATCCCTGATTGCTTCGGATTCCCAAATTGTCATACTACCAAAGCAATTTTCACATTCCCCTCGGACTCCCTTTATTATATAAGTTTTAGCTTGGAAATTTTTATCATATGCTGGATTAACTTTATTCTTCCAAACTTCTAAATATTGATTCATAGTAACATCTGGGTCAAGATGAATGGTATAAATATGAAAACCTATAAAGTTTCCTTTTTGTAAGGTTTGACCATAAGTGACTCCTGCCATTATGATCAGGGCTGAAATTAAGATTAATTTTTTCATGATTACCTGGTTTTTAATTTGTTAGAAATAAATGTTAAATCAATAAATCGATGAATTTTATATGGCACACAACTTGTTTATAATGGGAATAAACTTCACATTAATACTACAATATTTCCGGGTAAAAGGAAGTTTGTTCCCCTTATATTACAAATGTAATCAAAAATCCATGTCCTCCAAAGGACTATTTATGCTTAAAATACTTGTTCGGCTTACATGTGTGTATATTTCTGTTGTCTTACTGCTGCTGTGTCCAAGTAATTTTTGTATAATTCGTAAATCAACGCCTGCTTCCAATAAATGAGTAGCGAACGAATGTCGTAATGCATGAGGTGTTACTGTTTTTTTAATACCTGATATTCTCCCTTTTTCTTTTACAAGTTTACCAATGCTGCTCCCGGTATATTGAAGACCATTTTGTCCGTTAAAAAGATATTGTTTTGGTAAATAGCTTTTTATAAATTTAATGATTTGTTGCTCCAGCTTTTTCCCTATGGGTACAATTCTGTATTTATCTCCTTTGCCATGTACCGTAATCGTTTTTGCGTTTAAATCAATATCCTGTAATTTTAATTCGATAATTTCATTACGCCTTAAACCACATCCATATAAAATACTTAATATCGTTTTGTGTTTCTGATTCCTTGTAATGTCAAGCATCTTTTGTATGTCTTCCCGTGAAATAACATTTGGTAATCTTTGCCTTTTTTTTGGTCTCGGTAAATCAAAATCCTCAAATTCTCTGTCATGAACATATTCATAATACCTCTTTAATGCATTGATCAATTGGTTTTGATAAGATCTGGAATAGTGATCAACATCTAATCTTTCCAGAATGTATTCCCTGATTTTTTCTGCAGGCAGTATTTTTATTTTCGATCCCTGAAAATAGTTCAGAAACGAATTGATCAAACTCTTGTACGTTGAAATAGTCCTGTGGCTTTTATTCCTTATAATCATTTCGTCTTCAAACTTTTTTTCAACCAGTTCCGGGATAGGTTTCTTTTTACTTATTGTTTTTTTCGGTGTATCCGCTTCATCTTTAATAAAAGATAATATATAATTACTCTGCTCAAATATTTCCTTAAGCTGGTGCCGGTTTTCCTGGTTTGCGTATACCGACCATACTTTTGCTCCCGGATGCCACCATGCTCCTTCAAGTTTCTTGATTTCATCCTTTTTGTAAAAAGGGATCTTAATGTAATACAATCCTTCACGTTTATTGTAGATAACATTGATTTTTCTTCGTTCAATGTTTGATGCTTTTAATCCACCTCTCAATTGTACAGGAGGTTCTTTATATACTATCTCAAAATTTCCTGACTGTTCAGCTAGATAAGTTAGATAATCCTCCCTGAAAGGAATGTGCCAGCAGAATAGGGTCTGACTCCAACGAGCTCCCGATAGTTGCTTGATCTGTTTTACCAATTCCGGATCAAATTTGAAAACCAGTTTGATCCTTTTCTCGTTTTTGTGAATGACGGATTCAACATAAATTGTTTTCATGATTACAGTTTTTGATTAAAATTAAATAATCAAAAGCCAATTAGTCGGTGATTAAACGTTTGTAGTCGTTTATAAACGTTTGTAAACGGATAAAATACTGATAATAAAATGATTGAGTTAGTATTTTTTTAAATAAGACGGCTGATCCTGTCTTTCAGGGGTGCTTCAATACAATTATTAAAAAAGATGTGTACCTTTGTATAGAAGGACCAACCCATGTACCGGAACGATATTTATATCAAGAAGTACAAGAAGTTTCATGCACGACGCCTGTTCGAGTGCTGGATCTTTTATTGAATCCTTCTGCCGTCCCTGAACAGGGACGGACTTCCCTTTTTTTATACCTCTTTACCCATTTTTTTAATCCTTTTTATTCATGAAGGGACTGATCTTCGATATTAAGCGATTTGCTGTTCACGACGGACCCGGGATCCGGCAAACCATCTTTTTCAAGGGTTGCCCCCTGAACTGCTGGTGGTGCCATAACCCGGAAAGCAGGCTCTGCTCACAGGAGATAATCACAGAAAAGAAACCGCTGGATGGCATGGTGTTTACAGATGAAAAAACGGTTGGACAATGGGTAACCCCGGAAGAGGTGATGCATGAAATTGAAAAGGAGACCGTGTTTTTCGACGAATCGGGGGGAGGGGTTACCTTCTCGGGAGGTGAACCACTTCAGCAGTTCGATTTTCTCATGGCTCTCCTGAAAGCATGCCGGGAGAAAGATATCCATACTACACTCGATACATCCGGTTATTGTAAGGAGGATAAGTTTGAAAAACTAATAGGGGAGGTGGACCTGTTTCTGTATGACCTGAAACTGATGGACGAAAACCTGCATAAGAAATATGCAGGTGTCTCCAACCGGATAATCCTGAATAACCTGAAACTCCTATCCGAAGAAGGAGCAGAGGTGATCATCAGGTTCCCCGTTGTACCCGATATCACACACACCAGGAAGAATGTCGATGCCCTGAAAAACTATATCCATACGTTGAAACCCGGTATACATGAGATCCATCTTTTGCCCTATCACAATACAGGAAAAGGGAAATACGAGCGGTTCAGTATCCCCAACCGGATGAATGGGGTGGGCTCATTGAATATAAACGACCTGACGGAATTAAAGAAGGAATTTGAAGCGATTGGGTTCGAAGTAAGGATTGGAGGGTGAGTCAAGATAAAAGATAGAGGTGAGAGGTGAGAGGTGAGTAGTGAGGAAGGATGAAGGATGAAGGATGATGGATGAAGGATGAAGGATGAAGGATGATGGATGAAGGATGATGGATGAAGGATGAAGGATGATGGATGAAGGATGATGGATGAAGGATGATGGATGAAGAGAAAACAGCAGAGGGCAAAGGGCAAAGGGAAGGAAGAAGAGTAGAGAGTTCTCCGAAGGAGTCCTTTGGACAAAGTACAGAGTACAAAGTTCAATTTCGAATTTCGAATTTAAAATATGAGTTGTGAGTGATGAGTACGAAAAGATTAAGGAATATCCAGTAGTTAGTATGCAGTATGCAGTAGGCAGTGGAGTAAGTTAATTGTGAATTATTAAACGTTAATGGTAACTGGAAACTGAGAACCCTGCCTGGCAGGTGAGAACCAAGAACTAATTTATTACTCTTTTACTTGTTACGCGTTACTCGTCACTTGTTACTCCTGCCTGCCGGCAGGCATGGAGTCCCTTTTTAAAAAAACTGAAAACCGGAAACTGAGAACCGAAAACTATATAACCTATGAATGAACGAATAAAAAAACTGAGGGAACAGAGCCTGAATGCGGTGAACAGGCTGTCACCCGAACGGGCGATCCTGGTTACGGAATTTTACAAGAGTGATACAGCCAGGGAGGTGTCTATACCCATGCAGCGTGCCCTGGCTTTCAAGTACATCCTGGAAAACAAAAAGATATGGATCAATGAAGGTGAACTGATTGTTGGCGAGCGGGGACCTGAACCAAAAGCCACACCCACCTATCCGGAAATCTGCCTGCATTCACTCAAAGACCTGGAGATCCTTGATACCCGTCCGAAAGTGTCCTTCAAAGTGGATGAGAAGACCAAAACCGTCTACCAGGATGTGATCATTCCGTTCTGGAAAGGGAAAAGCAACCGGGACAGGCTGATGAAGCAGATGTCACCGGAATGGATCGATGCATACAATGCCGGTGTTTTCACGGAGTTCCAGGAACAACGTGCTCCCGGACATACGGTGTGCGGCAACAAGATCTACCACAAGGGGATGCTGGATCTGAAAAAGGAGATCCGGCAGGCAATAAATAACCTGAACTTTTTTACCGATCCGGAAGCGCTCGATAAACGGGAGGAACTGAAAGCAATGGATGTGGCAGTAGATGCCATTATCCTCTTTGCCAACCGGCATGCAGACACCCTGGAGAAACTTGGAAAGAATGAGAAAAATAGCCTGCGGAAGAAAGAACTGGAACAGATGGCAGCAATTTGCAGGCATGTTCCGGCTCATGCTCCCCGCACTTTTCACGAAGCACTGCAGTATTACTGGTTCATGCATCTGGGTGTGATCACCGAACTGAATCCCTGGGATTCATTCAATCCGGGGCGGCTTGACCAGCACCTCTATCCGTTTTACAAACGGGAAACCGCTGATGGAAGCCTGACCGGAGAAAAGGCTGTTGAACTCCTGCAATCGTTCTGGATTAAGTTCAATAACCATCCGGCTCCCCCCAAAATGGGAGTTACCGCAAAGGAGAGCAATACATACACCGATTTTTCACTCATCAATCTGGGGGGTGTGAAAGAAGACGGTTCCGATGCGGTCAACGAATTAAGCTATATGATCCTCGATGTGGTGGAAGAGATGAGAATCTTACAACCCAGCTCCATGGTTCAGCTCAGCAAGAAAAATCCCGACCGGTTTATCCACCGTGCCCTGAACATCACAAAGACAGGATTCGGACAACCATCCATCTTTAATACCGATGCCATTGTACAGGAACTGGTCCGGCAGGGCAAATCGATTGAAGATGCCCGGAACGGAGGTGCCAGCGGATGCGTTGAAAGCGGGGCTTTCGGAACGGAATGCTACTTCCTCACCGGCTATTTTAACCTAAACAAGATCCTGGAACTGGTGCTGCATAACGGGTATGACCCCATTACAAAAAAGCAGATCGGACTGAAAACAGGAGATCCCGCGAAGTTCAAAACTTTTGACGAGTTGATGGATGCCTATAAAAAACAGGAAAACTACTTTGCCGATATCAAGATCAAAGGGAACAATATCATCGAAAAAATTTATGCCGGGTACATGCCCGTTCCCTTCCTTTCCCTTCTGATCGACGATTGTATCACGAATGGAAAAGATTACAACGCAGGAGGAGCAAGGTATAATACCAGTTATGTCCAGGGAGTGGGGTTGGGAAGCATCACCGATAACCTGACCGCTTTGAAATACCACCTTTTCGATGAGAAAACCCACACCATGGATGAGATGGTCGGAGCCATGAAGGCAAACTTCAAAGGGTATGAACCGCTCCGAAAGGAACTGGTCTATGATACACCCAAATACGGGAATGATGATGACTATGCAGATGACCAGGCGAAACGGGTGTTTGAGATTTTCCATGATTCGGTGAATGGCAGACCCACGGCACGGGGTGGAACCTTCCGGATCAACATGCTGCCGACCACCAGCCATATCTATTTCGGGGAGGTGATCGGAGCAACACCCGACGGGAGGAAAGCACATGAACCCCTCTCGGAAGGGATCTCACCGGTTCAGGGAGCAGACCGTAACGGACCGACTGCCGTCCTTAAATCAGCGGCGAAAATTGACCACCTCCGTACCGGCGGTACACTGCTGAACCAGAAATTTTCACCGGTGTTTTTTAAGGATGAAGAGAGCATAATCAAGCTGTCACAGCTTATCCGTAGCTATTTCAGGATGGATGGCCATCACATCCAGTTTAATGTGGTGAGTGCGGAAACATTACGGAAAGCCCAGAAAAACCCGGAAAAATACAGGGACCTGATCGTGAGGGTTGCAGGGTATAGCGATTATTTTAATGACCTGGGGGAGGAACTGCAGAACGAAATCATCCGCAGAACGGAACATGGAATGGTGTAGATAGGTTCGGTTAACGGTTGTCGGTAGAAGATAGAGGTGAGTGGTGAGAGGAGGAGACGATGAGACTGTGAGAGGGAGAGACTGAAAGACGTTGTGACAAAGTGACTAAGAGACGAAGAGACTGAGAGACGGAGGGAGGCGGAGAAAGTTATGCCATAGGCATCCCTTTGGGATAAGTTGATAAGAGAAAATAAACAGTTACTTGTTACGCGTCACTTGTCACTTTTTTAAAAAACCGAAAACATAAGGGAAGTTAATTGATTAAAGTGGAAATTTAAGTTAACGTAACTATGTCGAGTGCCTGCATTTTGGCGGATTCGGATCTCCTAAATATTAACAGGCATTTACTCAATAACTTATTAACCAATAACCTAATAACCATTTTTTAAACTTTAAACCCGATCACCAGGATATCATCCACCTGGTGGAATTTTCCCCTCCATTTTTCGAGCCGCTTGTCGAGCATTCTTTTCTGTTCCTCCATCGATCTGTCCTGGATACTCATCAGCAGTTTTTTGAAGGGATCCAGCTTGAATTTTGTTCCTTTGGGTCCACCGAACTGATCGATATACCCGTCTGAAAAGATATAGATCGAATCTCCTTTCTTCAGTTCCAGCTCATGGCTGTTGAACGATCTCGTTTCATCAAAGTGAATACCGATGGGCATCCGGTCACCCCGTATCTCCGTGAGTTTCTTATTTCTGATCATGATGAGGGGGTTGAAAGCTCCGGAAAACAGCAACTTTTTTTCCTTCAGCTGCAGAATACAGAGTGCTATGTCCAGTCCATCTTTTGCTTCGTCCATTTTTCCGGTTTGATGCAGTGCTTTAATAATGGTCGTTCGAAGTCTGTTCAGCATCTGACCGGGTTTTGATATCTTATAGTTGTTTACGATCTCGTTCAGGAAGGAATGCCCCAGCATGCTCATAAAAGCGCCGGAAACCCCGTGTCCGGTACAATCCGCAGCAGCAATGTAGATTTTTTCGTCTTTATTTGCAACCCAGTAGAAATCACCGCTGACAATATCCCTTGGTTTAAAGAGGATAAAATGTTCGGGGAACAGTGTTTTCAGTAACTTCTCGGGAGGAAGGATCGCGTCCTGTATGCGCTGGGCATAGTGAATGCTATCGGTTATTTCCTGCTTTTGAAGGGAGATTTCATCCCTCTGTTTCTCTATTTCATCCCGTTGTGCTTTGAGTTCTTCTTTTTGCTCCTCAATTTCAGCGGTTCTCTCTTTCACCTTTTGTTCCAGGATCTTTTTATCATGCCGCAACTTCCGTTCGCGGATAACAATCAGGAGATAAACGGCAAAGATGGTGCCGATACCGATCAGAATCATAAACCATACTGAGTTGGTGAATGGCGGTTTGATGGTAAATGCAATGGTCTTTTCATCACTGACCGAACCCAGGATATTTTTGGCACGAACGTGCAATATATAATCATTTGGGGGAAGAAAGTCGAAATCAATCACCGGGTCCTGTTTCCATTTCGACCAGTCCTGGTTAAGCCCCTCCAGCAAATATTGATATTGTGTAAGCTCGGACCGGATGAAGTATGGGGCGGTGATCCTGAATTCCAGGGGGAAATCACCTCCTGTAAATTGAGACCGGGTAACGGTGAAGTTCCATCCTGATGTAGAGCTGATGCTTTTAAAGAATACATTGAACAGCTCCTCTTTATCGAAATCTTCTGAATATCCGATCTTACTCAGGAGGTTATTTCCATCGACCACCCAGGTGTTGTTACTGGCATCGGTACAGATATATTGTATTCCATCGAAAAGTCTCAGGTAGTCAGTCAGGAACTCAGCTTTCCTGGTTGAATCCTGGATTGGGATCCATTCTCGCTCGCTTTTTACCCAGGTAGATCCATCTTCTGAGAAGATGTAGTGATAGGTTTCCATGTCACCCGGAAGGATGGTATTGGCCCTGACCAGTTCATCATTTTCCGGATCATACAAATAGCTTCCAGTTGAAAGCAGAAAGACGGGTTTCTGGCTTATCCCGCGGATCATAACGCGTTCAGAATACTCATCGGGGAAGAAGTAGGTTTTTACTTCACTCTGTTGCTGGACAGGAGGGTAGGAGAGCCTGAACACTTTCGTTTCAGATCCTAACCAGATCCCCTCAGTGGTTTCAAAGATGGAATAGACCGGTTCATCCCCGCGAAAGAAATTCCTGTTCACTTCCCACTCACCCTGTATGAATTTTACCGTAAAAGCCCCTTCCGGTGTTCCCACGTAAAAGAGTCCCGGGATGTGCCGGGATGGATGGATGTAATGAATATAGGTATAGGTGGCAATAAATTTCACCTCATTATTTTGTATGCGATACAATCCGGTATTTGTAGCCACCAGGATCTGGTCCCGGAATCTGACCAGTTGTCTGCATTTATCATCCAGGTTATCAATTTTTGTAAACTTATGACTGATCGACTGAATGGCATAGGTCCGCTTTGTTGTATAGACCGGAATGGATTCATTTTGTATGGTGGATGTGGTACCCGGTGTTGGTTCTTTCTCAGGTTCTTCGACAGCGGGCAGGATATCCGGGGATTGACTCATCACCGAATCTTCTGTTTCCTGTTCCTCTTCTCCTTTTTTCCCGAACAATCGTGAGAAAAATCCCTTTTTGGATTCCTCTTCCTGTTCCTGCTCAGCTTCAGCCTGTTGTGTTTCCCGCTCTACCACTGATGGAGTATATCGTTGTATCGCAGGTTGCCTTGTTTTGCGTACATCAAGCGGTTCCAGAGGCTCTCTTTTCTTTACCAGGACTTCTATTTCCTTATAATCTGTCACTTCATTCAGGAAGTAAACACCCTCACTGGTAGCAACATAGATGGTATTGTTAAAATCTAAAACAGCAATCAGGTTTCCTTCAAGACCGGGGTAGGAGCTGTAGCTCCATACCGGAACTGAAAAATCGATCCGTGAAGCGCCAAATTCGTGCGATAACCAGAGTCCGTTGGACTGGTCTTTTCCGATGGCATAGATCTCATCGTCCGGAAGACCGGTCTGGTAGTTCAGGGTAAATTTTGTTTCTCCCGACTCCTTCTCGATGATCAGGCAGCCTCCGGTAAGTGTCGCCAGCGCAATTTCCTCCTCATGGATTGCGACCCCACCACACAGGACACTCTCCATAATGTAATCTTCATCATCAATGATATAGTCAATCAGTTCATCACCATTAAAGAGGTACAGAAAGCTGTTATCGGTTGCGATCAGGGTCTGCTCCTGGTTAAACGGAAGTGAGAATATGATTTCATTTCGGTCGATCAGATCACCGCCGGGTACAGGTCTGAATGAATTACCGCCGATCGCATGAAGCCCCTTCCCATTGATGTTGACATAGACCATTCCCTGCAACAGTGCCATACCGGTAAACGGATGATCATTTTCCGAACGCCAGATCTCCTTATCATCAAAATTGTGAATGGAAAGCCTTGAGATGGTCCGGTCACTGTAAAAGTAAAGATCCGATTCGTCAAAAATGATCTTTGTTATCACGCCCACCTCTGAAAATTCTGAAGAGATAACGTGGTAGTCAAAATTGCCAAAGTTGTTCTTCTCCAGGTACCCGTAACTGTTGTAACATCCTGCAAAAACCCGCTCAGTAACCGGCTCATAAATCAGGGAATAGGGAATATCTTTTCGATTGACAAAATCCCATTCCAGTCCGTCAAAAGCCATGATTCCCTTCCGGTTGGCAAAAAACATCACTCCCGAGTTATCCTGCACGATGGCCCAGTTCTGGTTGTCAACCCCCTCGGGAAGCTTGAAATTGGTGATGAACGGATTTCCTGTCTGTGCAAAGGCAGTCATCGAATAACATACCAGAAGCCCCACAATCACCCGTACCAAGTGCTTTACCATTAATTTCTTATATGAAAATCTACTTTTCACAACCCGCAAGGAGATCTATTATGATCGTTAAAATGCTCTTCCCAGAAAATAATCAAACTGGCTGGCAAATGTCCAGACCCGTGTGAATACTTTTGCCCAGATGAACAGCTGTTGAATGAGAAACATCACCAGGATGGTAATACCGGATGTCATCCCAATAACATTTGAGAGCAGGGTATAGCTATAAATCAATGCCACCGGGGCGACGAGTAACATCAGGTAGAGACCATAGGTGAATGGGAATTTCCTCGAGACAAACTTCAGGGATCTGAAAATGGTAATAAAAACGTTCCTGGAATCATTCCTTACAATGGAGAACCGGGCATAATCAGCTATGATCAGAAAAAAGATCATAACCAGCAGCCAGAAACAGAATCCGGGAAAAACAATGAAAAAAAGTGTTTTTTCTGACCCTGTACCACTGAATACTCCGGCCGAGATCAGGAAAACAATGAGAAAGATAAGTGCTGTTAACAACAGATATATGACCAGCATATACATACTTAATTTGAGAAACCGGAGAAAAAATTTCAGGCTGCCGGAAAAGAACCGCTCAAAGGTAAAGGGATAGGATTTATCAGAAAAGATGTGCAGGATCCCACCCGTGAGGAATATGCTGATGATGAAAAACAGAACAGCGATCCATAATCCCTGCCGGATAAACTGTCCGATATATACAGTTGCTTCATTGAAGAGCTCCTGAAAAACCGTATGGTCATAACCCGATAGCACATCCTGGATTGACATTGTAAATCCTGCTTTCTGTTTTAATGTTCCGAGGAAAGGAATGGCGAATAGTATGCCCAGGATCAGGTTGACAACATAGATAAACGTGGGCATTGCCCAGGTCCTGCCGGTTGATTTAAATCCGCTGATATATGCTCTGAAGATATTCATGATCGGGAAGAATTACATTATGAAAATATTGAGAAAAACTGCATGGTGTTTTGGAGCCAGAAGAGAAATTTCAATGTCATCTTCCACAGAGCAGCCCTTTTGGGTTTGGCTGTAAGGCTATTGTTCATCAGGTTCACATCCAGAAGGATCTTATTTTCCGGATCGATTTTAGCCCACAGTACCTTTACCGGTTTTTCATAGCTAAATTCATATGATCTTTCTTTTCCATTCCATCGTTCAAGGATCTCTTCTCCATCTTCAAAATGGATAAGCACTTCAACCGGCATGATCACTTCTCCAATCCGGTGAATCCGAACGGAGGATGTATAAATGGTGCTTTCATACTCAATGTTTTTATAGGTCCTTTTGTTCCCTCCTTCTTCATGGATCCCTTCCGGTGGTCTTGTTTTGCTGTTGCTTATTCTGGCGAGTTTATAGTCACAGACTTCAGATCCGTAGAGTACTTGATCGAAAAACCAGTTCATGTCCCCGCCGAATTTTGTCCCATGATTTTTAGTGACCACTTCATTTACCACATCGATAAAATCCTGTCCGCAGGGGTGTTTAAATTTCCATCGATCGTAAAATGTTTTCATGATCTCGTCCATGGTCAGCCGGCCTACAATTCTTTCCAGTGTAGCCATCCAGATGGCTGTCTTGTTGTAACTCATGGTCCCGTACCCGCCATGCTTGAATTCCCAGGAATTTCTAAATGGTTCTGCGATTTTGGGGTTGCCCGATTGTGTATAACCAAGACGCTGGTATTCCCAGTCCCCGTAATGAAATTTTTCATGTCCTATAAAGGAATGCCTCTCCCC
>Ga0315539_1003025_pt1 | contig 11944 bp, 11 predicted proteins | sample SalMarSW160150MG_FD_203097 | JGI IMG/M metagenome (GOLD analysis project Ga0315539, IMG submission 203097) | Salt marsh sediment microbial communities from the Plum Island Ecosystem LTER, Massachusetts, United States - Salt Marsh Sediment SW1601-150 ... | reverse complement strand
TGCCTGCGGGATCTGCGGATCAGATATTCACTTCTATGAACATGACGAGGATGATTACATCCTATATCCCGGGCTAACCAAGTTTCCGTCAATCATCGGGCACGAGTTCTCTGGTGAGATTGTGGAGATTGGCCCCGGACCGGAGGGGAAGCAGTTCAAGGTTGGGGATCGAGTGACAGCCGAAGAGATGGTTTGGTGCGGCCACTGCCGCGCCTGCCGAGATGGATTTCCCAACCACTGTGAGAACCTAGAGGAGATCGGATTCACCATCGATGGAGCAATGGCGGAGTACATCGTCGTCCAAGCGAAGCTGTGCTGGAGCGTTGACGCCGTCTTTGAACGCTACGCCAACGAAGAACTGGCCTGGGAAGTGGCAGCGACTACCGAGCCCACCTGCGTGGCTTACAACGGAGTGTTCGAGCGCGCTGGGGGTTTCCGCCCTGGGGCGTACGTGGTTGTCTATGGAGCTGGTCCGATCGGGCTGGGTGCGATTCAGCTCTCTAAAGCGGCCGGTGCGGCCAGGGTCATCGCATTCGAAGTCTCCGAGGTACGCCGAAGTCTTGCCAAGGATGTGGGCGCGGATGTGGTCTACGACCCTCGCGAGGTTACCCCTTCTGAAGTGGTGATGAACGCCACCCAAGGCGCGGGGGCCGACCTGTCGGTCGAGGCAGCTGGAGCACCGGACAAGACGATCCCCGAGATGGAGAAGACCCTGGCAATCAACGGAAAGATCGCGCAGATAGGTCGAGCTGCATCACGAGTCCCGATGTACCTGGAGAGCTTCCAGATCCGCCGTGGCCAGCTGTTTGGCGCACAAGGGCATTCGGGCCACGGCATCTTCCCATCGGTCATCCGCTTGATGGGCTCTGGATTGATCGACAACTCCAAAATCATCACCTCTCGCTTCCCTCTTGACCAGGCACTCGATGCCCTGGAGCAGGCCACGAAACGCCAGGATGGGAAGATCATCATCAAGCCGTAAGGAGGAGAAATGGCCAAGTGGCTTACAACAGAACTTCCTCAGGTCGTATTTGAGGATTCCCAAGTCGGACGGTTGAAGAAGGATATCTGGGACGCCTCAGAGGACGAGATCGACCAGATTCTCACCGATTATGGCATCCCCGCCCCTTCTGAACTAGTAAAGCCGGGCTCGTATATTCAGACCACTCCGCGCGCGAAAGTGGAACAGAACCGGCGCAAGAACGACATTGTGATCATTCCCGTTGCCTCTACCGAGCGGCATGGTGATCACTCCTGCTCCGGGCATGACCTGTTTCAGGTGACGCAGCTCATCGAGGGGGTGAGGCGGTACACGGAGAAGAAAGGAAACCCGGTGAACCTAGTGTACTCGCCCCTCAACTACGGTGGGCACCCCTATCACCATGTGGGAATGCCGGGGACGGTGATCCTGCCGGAGATGGTAGTGCGAGAGACGCTGATCAACGTAATGTTAGGGCTGTGGAACGATGGCTTCCGCAAGCAGCTGATCATCAACAACCACGGGCAACTGTGGATGCTCGAATCGGCGCTGCATGAGTTCATGTACCGCTATCAGCTTCCAGGGATCTACCAGATCTTCGACTGGCACCGCTGCATACGTGAGTTCTTCGTCCCCTGCGAGAGAACCGGTTGGGAGACAGACTTCATTCACTCCGCCGAAGCGGAGACCTCGCTCGGACTGCTCCTCTTCCCTGAAGGGATGATCGATATGGATCACGCAATCGGCGGAGAGGGGAAGAGTTACTTGCCTGGTGGGCACTTCGATACCTCGGTCGACCCGTACAACCGTCCGCACCGCTGGTCTGAAGGGGAGGGTCAGATTGCGATCGAGCTTGCTGCTGTGCCGCACGGTGCGGTTGGGAAACCCGAACTGGCTGACCCGAAGAAGGCAAAGCGACCGGTGGCCGCGATCCTTCGTTATCTAACCCTTGTCCACGACGAGATTCTGGACGCATTCCCGCCAGGAAAGCTTCCTCCGGTGGAGGAGATCACCACACGCACGCAAGAGGAGATGGAACCATACCTGAGGGAACCAGGATCCCCGGGTTGGAAGCCGGTCTATGCCCTTCCGCGCAGGGGGTTCTAGTCGATGAGCTGGCCTCTGGGGTTGATCGTCCCTCTTCAGGACAAAACGCCGTTCTCGCCATTTGTACCAACAGAGTGGCAAGACGCCTTGGAGCGAGTGAAGGATGCTGGCTATGATGCTGTTGAACTCGCTATCATCGACCCCAACCAAGTGGATCGCGAAGAAATGGTGGAGGTCCTTCAGAGCAAGGGCCTCCGCCTCCTTTCTATAACCACCGGCCAGGCCGCAGCGAAAGAAGGGCTTTCCCTCTCTTCTCCCGATGAGAAGGTCCGCCAACAAGCGGTGGCCCGTATTCAGGTACACATGCGCTTCGCCAAACCGTTCGGTGCAGTTGTGATTGTAGGATCGTTGCGCGGAGCAGATGGCGATATGAAAGCACTCGTCGAATCCTTACGCGAGTGCGCGACCTATGATACTGAAGTCAGGATTGCTCTAGAACCACTGAACCGCTACGAGTCCCGTCTGGTTAACACAGCAGCGGAAGCACTATCGGTTGTGGAACGCGTGGGAGCCGAGAATCTGGGACTTCTCCTCGATACCTTCCATGCGAATATCGAGGAAAGAGACATCGGTCAAGCTTTTCGAGATGCCGGGGACAGGCTCCTCCACGTCCATTTAGCCGATTCTAACCGCTGGTCTCCTGGCTACGGCCACCTTCCTTTCGATCAAGTCTGGACGGCACTTGCGGCGATCGACTACGGCGGCGGCTTGGCGGTTGAAGCCTTTCCCCTCCCCAGCGCGGAGGCGCTCCTCGCTTCTTTAGCGACGATCAAAAGGCAATAGAGCAAGGGAGGATCGTATGGTGTTTTGGGGACTTCTTAATCGCGGGTATGCGCTTTACGATCGGTCAGTGCGCGAAGCGCAAGGGGTCACCTTCGCTCTTGTCCGCGGAGGGGGTAGAAAGCAGCTCTTCCTCTCTGAGAGGCTCTCGGAGTTCTCCGGGGAGGTCTTACCGGAAGGGGGATTCCTCTGTCCATTGCTGGTCGAAAATGCATTTGCTCTTCAAAGGCTCTTCCCCTCGCTCTCGCCGCGGCGGCTCCCCGAGGGGGCAAGCTTTGGGTTTGGAGATCGGCTCGGTCTGGCCACGCCAGGACACATCCGTGCAATTTCAAGCGCGAATGTCTTCCCAGTGTTGGCCCAACAATCGGTGCGCGAAAATGCCCGTACCGGTCGGACCTTTGAAGAAGTGTTGGCTCAAGCAATCTTTGGGATCTTCCAGGAAGGGTACGAAGGCGGCTTCGGCGCCGACGCCGATCACCTCAAGCGGATTGGAGACGCCCTACATGCCGCGGATATTGGCTATACGTTCTTCACCTGTGATCCTGGGGATTACGTAGTCGCTGCGGAACGCTTGTCCTTGCAAGAGGTTCAAAGGCAGTTTGCCCTCCTCCCAGAGGCGGATGATTTTCGCCGGGAATACCTGGGGCGTACGTTTGAGATTGATGGGATTGGAAGTTTAGCCTTCTCTGAAGAAGAGCTCATTCGAGCGGCGGTGAAATACGGGAATGCCGTCGATTTTGCCGACAAGCTGTACCACGCCCTGACCGTGCGCCTTCCGCAGGGCTTCGACTACGAGGTCTCTGTGGATGAGACGGAAACACCCACAACTCCCTTGGAACACCTATTTGTGGCCCACGAGCTGCTGCGGCGCGGAGTGGACTTCGTGAGCCTTGCCCCGCGGTTTGTGGGAGCGATGGAGAAGGGAGTGGACTGGAGGGGCGACCTCGAGGCGTTCCGCAGGGAGCTTCGAGCGCACGCCGCCATTGCCCGCACAGTGGGCTCGTACCGCCTGAGCCTTCACTCCGGGTCGGACAAGTTCACCCTGTATCCGTTCCTGGCAAAAGAGACCAGGGGGTTGTGGCACGTGAAGACTGCCGGTACGAGTTACCTTGTTGCCCTGGAAGTCGCCGCCCATCGGGCTCCTGTCCTGTTCCGTGAGATTGCACAATTCTCGGTGGAACAATTTGCTAAAGATCGGGCGAGTTATCATATTTCGGCCGATCCTTCCCTCATTCCATCGCTGGAAGGGCTATCCGATGACGAGCTTCCGGCCCTTGTCGCGCAGCACCACTCCCGCCAAGTCCTCCACGTCGGGTTCGGCTCGGTCCTAAAAAGCCCACTTGGAAATGAGCTTAAGAAACTTCTTGTAGAATACGAGGATGACTACTCCGAAGTGTTGGCGACGCATCTGGGCCGACATTTGCAGGGACTAGGAATAGCGGCTAGCCCGTGATTCCCGTATCCGATGTTTACGAAGGATTTTAACTTCGTGGTTATCCTCTCTTCCTTCAGCTTGGTGATCCCCTGCAGTCTTGCCGCAAGGTTCCTGATTTTAGGGTGGTGGTTCATTGTGCAGGCTGGTGGATTGTCCAGTGCTTCAACGTCTCAGAAGGGGCGTTTAAATTGGTGATGAAGTTAACATGAAGTTTCCACGCGCCTCCATTCCGGTTACCAACTGCTTAGTCTGGTGACGATACTCTGACATTATTAGAAGAGCGTCTTGACAATTCCGAGTATATTATATATCATATTTTTGAGATGGCGGCCTTAAGAAGACAAGTTCTGAGTTCAGAGGTGTTCGAGCTACTTCGTCAACGGATTACCAGCTTAGAAATCTTTCCAGGATCACGGATTGATATTCCTAGTCTCTCAAAAGAGCTCGAAGTGAGCGCTATACCAATTCGAGAGGCAATCAAGCGGCTGACTGAGCGCGGGCTCATTGTCTCCACTCCAGGACTCAGCTACCGTGCAATCCAAATCAACAAGGACACTGTTCGGGATGTATTCGCATTGCGGCGGTTGTTGGAAGGAGATGCCGTCTTTGGAGTCCGAGCACGGCCCTGCAGAAAACAGATAGCTAGATCTCGTGAACGTAGTGTAGAGTTGCTATCAGGGTCGATATCAACGAGGGCACTTCGGAAATTGTTTGACGCGGAAGATGTAGAGTTGCATATGAAAATTATAGTTGCCAGTAGTCCAAGCAGAATGCTGCGTGAACACTATAAGCAGATGAGTGATATAACTACAATTATTACTCACTTAAATAACCGCATTGAGCAGTCATTACATGAGCACATAGGCATTCTGGACGCACTGCTTGCATTCGATATTGAAGAAGCTCGGCAGCAGCTTCTTGCACATCTGAGTAGCGCGGAAGAAGCATGTCTGCCGGTTCCCTCTTCGGAGGAAGAGTGGCTAGCAACGTACGAGCGAGCATATGGGTTGGAGGCTCACTTGACTTAGCACCTGCTTGGAATCCCAGGATAAACCTAAGAGGAGAAAACTGAATGGCAATATCCAGCTCGGAAAGGATTTTCGAAAAGGCGCAACAGTACATGATTGGTGGAACATCTGCGGCAGGGCGTATCCATGGGGTTCTCAAGCGACCACTATTCTTGAGCAAAGCCAAGGGCCCCCTGCTTATTGACGTGGAGGGCAACGAGTACATCGATTTTCACAACTCGTCGGGCGCTGCATTCTTCGGGTACGGACACCCACGTCTTCGGAGTGCTGTAGAGAAAGCTTTGGACATGGGCTTCTTCATGAATCATGAGAGCAAGTACCAAGGGGAGCTTGCAGAGCAAATTTGCGCTGCTATTCCATCTGCTGAGTATGTTCGACTCTCGAATACAGGCACTGAGGCGACGATGGCCGCGGTGAGGCTAGCACGAGCGTATACCGGACGGGAGAAGATCATCAAGTTTGAGGGACACTTCCACGGAATGCACGAAAACTGTTTCTTCAACCACGGCACAATTGGGAATATGAGCCCGACGGGTGAAGTGTGCCCGACCCCAGATAGTGCTGGTTTCCCGAGGAATTTGGAGCAGAATATTATCGTCATCGAGTTCAACAATATCACGGCTCTGGAAAAAGTGCTCCAGAAGTACAAAGGGCAGATTACAGCTGTCATCATGGAGCCGATAAGTTTTAACTGCGGCTGTCTGCTGCCACGTGATGGATATCTCCAGAAGGTGCGCGAACTATGCACACAAGAGGAGGTCCTTCTCATCTTCGATGAGGTTCTCTCAGGGTTTCGAATGAGGCTTGGTGGAGCGCAGGAATATTACAACGTAACACCGGATTTAACGACCCTTGCCAAGGCTCTCGGAGGAGGCTTCCCAATTGCTGCGATTGTTGGCCGCGAAGACATTATGCGGGGTTTGAATCCCGACGGCAATACTATCGTGAGCGGAACGTACACAGGTGCGTTGATACCTGTGCTTGCTGCCCTAGAATGTCTCAAAATGATGAAAGCGGATGATTTCTACGATTCTCTGAACCAGCGAGCTGATGACTTCTATTCCGAATTTAACCATCTTCTGCGATCACATGGTATCCCTGGTCACATCAGAGGCGTCGGAGCGCGGTTCGCGGTCATGTTTGGCATCGAGGATCTGGACGATGACTACAGCTTCCGTTCGATCGCCAGGAAATCTAACCCCGAAATCGCGGTAATCTTTGTGAGAGAAGCTCTTGCTGAGGGCTTGTTCTTTCACATCGGTGGTTGGGCGACCGGTGGCGTCTCCCTTCCGACACACTGCGGCATCACTGCAGTTCATTCACAAGAGATCCTCGAGGAGGCGCTGAAGAAGATCGATGTAGCCCTCGTGCGAGTCGCTAAGCAGATTAGATAAGGAGAAATCTCTATGGGTATCAGCCTTGCATCATTTCGTCGGATTGAGCAACTTCAGGAGGATGTGGCTAAAAGGGATCTTAATGGTGTGCTCTGCATGGCTCCAGAGAACATTCTAGCTCTCACTGGATGTTGGCCCAGTTATGGGCCTTCGGCAGTACTTCTACCCGTCGAGGGAACGGCGTTTCTTGTGACAGGAGAAACCGAGGAGAAATTCATTCCCGATGGGTTCTCAGGTGAGGTAGTTTTCTACGATTTCGAAGAGGGTCCCTCCCCGTTCCATCGTTTGCTCATCGAGGCCATTAAGGAACGTAATCTAGAGAAGGGTTCACTTGGGCTTGAACTATCAATGCGAACCATTGCAGCGTCTCACGTAGGTGGGGAAATGTTCATACCAACAGCCTCTGAGGTCAGCCCCATTGCAGAGGAATTCTCGGAATTAACGTGGCGAGATGCTACGGATCTCATCTTTGCTGCGCGTAAGGTGAAGAGCCAAGATGAGATCGAACGGATCTCACTAGTGGCTCAGGTAGCGAATCAGGTTCTAGCGTCCGTTGAAAAGGAGGTCGAGGCTGGGATTACTGAAGTAGAGGTAGCGGGTCTGTTGGAGGCTCGATTTCAGACGCGTGGGATCGCAACCGGTTCCCTTTCTCGTGCACGCGCTTTCGCGTTTGTGATGTCCGGCCCTCGGTCGGGAGCGATTGATTCCTGGGGACCATACAACTTTTCGACATCCCGGATCATTCGGACTGGTGATCCGGTTATCATCGAGTTCGACGCATACATCGACGGCTACTGGGTGGATTTAACCCGGACATGGGTCTTTGGCGAAAGGTCCGCCCAGCAGGAACGCGTGCTTCAAGGACTGGAGGATGTTGTCAGTGCCGTGCGCCCCCTGCTCAAACCGGGAGTAGAGATTGGTGAAGTCGATCGGAGATTTAGAGAAGAGATGCACTCAAGGGGACTTTTATCCCGTTGCCCGCACGGCTTGGGGCATGGAGTAGGCTTCGCGTTTCATGAGCCTCCATTCTTGGTTGCTGGATCGGATGAGCGTCTTGAGAAGGGAATGGTGCTAGCTGTTGAACCGGGCGCGTATTTTGGAGATAGTGGGGGCTTCCGACTTGAAGATGAATACGTCGTGGCTCCGGGGGGCGGTGTTCCTATCCGTTTAGAGTACCGCGGGCCAGAGCCGGGAAGGAGGTGATCCATAACAACATAAGCAGTTCCTGAGTTGCATCGGAAAACTCAAGTCCGATCGGAAAAGTAAAAGGGAGGTAAAAATGCGTACGTTAAAAATGGTCTTTCTGGTAGTTTTGTTGGTAGCAGTAGTGGGGCTAGCTGGATTCGGCAAAAAGTATACCATTGGCTTCTGCCCTGGAATCGTCACGAATCCCTTCTACATTGCAATGCAGCACGGCGCGACCCAGGCTGCAAATGAATTGGGGATTGAGTTGATCTGGCAGGGTGGTCAGAACTGGGATTTCAGCGAACAAACTGTCATCCTGAATGCACTCATAGCACGCGGAGTGGATGCGCTGATTCTGTCTCCGACCGATGCCGAGGCCATCAAGATTCCGCTTCAGGAAGCAGTCGACGCTGGCATCGCTGTTATCACAGTTGATACTGACATCAACGATCCGGACAGTGAGATCCGTCTCACGAACATCGCCTCAGACAACGTGCTCGGCGCCTTCATGGCGGGCGAGGCCCTTGCCGAAGCGATTGGGTATGAGGGTGAAGTGGCCCTCATGGGGGCAATGGTTGGCGTCACCACCAACGAGATGCGATATGAGGGCTTCCGCGCTGCGATCGCTCAGTATCCGAACATCGAGATCGTGGCGACCGAATACAGCGGGGAAGACCAAGCGAAGGCTGCTCAGCAAATGCAGTCTGTGCTCTTGGCTCATCCGAACCTTGTGGGTGCATTTGCAGTCGATACACCAACTGCACACGGATGTGCTGTTGGTGTGCGAAACGAAGGTGCCCAGGGGAAGGTTGTGCTTGTTGGTTTTGACGCCCAGCCGCTGCAGGTTGAGGACCTTCAAGAGGGCTTGATCACGATGCTGGTTGCTCAGGCTCCCTACGCCATGGGGTACGTCGGTGTTCAGCTTGCGTACGACCACCTGCAAGGCTTCTTGCCCGAGTTCCCCGGCAACTTCACGACAGGCTTCTACGTGATTACAGCGGACAACGTCAACGACCCAGAGACACAGAAATGGGTCTACCTTACTGAGGCTCCGTAGTAGGTTCCTTCGTGGGCAGGGCTGCTTGGCAGCCCTGCCCACTCATCAAAGTGGTTCACCTAATTCGCACGTGTGCCTCTCAAAGGAGGGCCTAGGGCATGGTCAGCCACGACAGACGAGGAGAGCCTGAGAAGAGCGGAGTAGTGCTTTCCGAGCGCGCATATGAGGACAGGCCAACCCTGTGGAAGCGACTCCTGAATCAGTGGATCTTCCTGGTTCTCCTTGTGTTCATTGCGGTCTTTTCAGTAACTGCGCCCGGCTTCCTGACCGTTCGCAATATCCGCAATATCATCTCCTACACTTCAGTGCCTCTGCTTCTTGCACTTGGCCAGACTTTCGTCATCATCTCCGGGGGGATTGATCTTTCAGTGGGAGCTGTTCTTGGATTCTGCGGAGTTTCTTCCGCTCTGATTCTGAAGTTCGTGTGGGCCGCTACTGGAAGCGTTGGCTTCAGCATCGTGGTAGGGAGCCTCTCCGGTATGATCATTGGAACAACGCTTGGAGCTGTCAGTGGGACCATGATAGCCAAGCTCAAGGTTCCACCGTTCGTTGTAACACTCGGGATGCTGGGCATCGCCAGGGGATGCACGTATCTCCTCACTTCCGGTCGAGCGATTGTCGGCCTTCCAACCGAACTGGCGCGTGTCGGTAACTACAGAATCTGGGGGGCTATACCAATAACCTTAGTGATTCCGCTTTTCTTGATTGGCATCTCACTATACCTGCTTAACATGACACGCTTGGGTCGGTACACCTACGCCATTGGTGGAAGTGAGACTGCTGCGATCCGCGCAGGGATCCCGGTTGCGCGCTACAAGATTCTTATCTATGCGCTATCAGGTTTCATGGCATCGTTTGCAGGGCTGGTCACTCTCGCACGGTTTGGCACAGGGTCACCGCTCGCGGGTCTCAACAGCGAGCTGGACTCTATTGCAGCTGTGGTGATTGGTGGAGCGAGCCTGATGGGAGGTATTGGAACAATCTTCGGCAGCGTGGTTGGTGCTCTGATCATCGGGGTCCTTCTGGTCGGGCTCGTACTGCTGAATGTGGAGCCGTACTGGCAGATGGTCTCGGTGGGGGCGATTCTCATTATCGCAGTCTTCCTTGATCAAGTCAGACACAAGGATCGGGTCCGGACCTAGTCGGAGGGAGGTACGAGGAATGGCTAGCCCGCTGTTGAGGGTCGAAAGCCTCTCGAAACGCTTCGGGGGAGTACATGCGGTAGAGAATGCGTCATTTGATCTCCATGAGGGAGAGGTGCTAGGCCTTGTCGGAGACAATGGGGCTGGCAAGTCCACCTTGATCAAGATAATCTCAGGTGTGCTACAGCCCACATCGGGAAAGCTGTATTGGAAGGGTGAGGAAGCAGCGCTCTCAAGAGTAAGTGATGCCCGGAACCTCGGGATCGAGACCATCTACCAGGATCTGGCCCTTGCAGACAATCTCGGAATCGCTGCAAACGTCTTCCTGGGACGCGAACCAGCAAGGAGAGCTCTTGGGTTCATCCCAGTGCTTGACCGAAAGCTGATGGACCAAAGAGCGGAAGATGTTCTGGCAAGGCTTCAGCTTCGTCTGGGCTCGATGCACACCCCTGTGTGGTCTCTATCAGGCGGTCAGCGGCAGTCAGTCGCAATCGGGCGAGCCATCTTCTGGGATGCGGAGTTACTCATCATGGATGAGCCGACCGCAGCTCTTGGTGTCTACGAAAGAGCCACTATTCTGAAATTGATAAAGCAGCTAAAGAAACAGGGGATGACAATCATTCTCATTAGTCATAATCTGTACGATATTTTTGAGACCACAGACCGAATTGCTGTTATGCAGAGAGGGCGTATTGTCGGATGTTTGGAAACAGCGAGTACAACGGAAGATGAGGTGATACACATAATGATAGGGACAGAGGTTCAGGTCTGACAATCGCACGGGACAGATACGAGCAACCTCAACAGAGCCCCCGCATGCTAGCACTAGTTGCGGATCCCCATGGTCTCACCTCTTGATTTCTCCATGTGGGAACACCGGTATCACGGACTTCGAGCTTCAGAGGAACTCAAACGTGTGCTATGCCAAGACATCCGAGTGTTCCACATGGGATTACATGTGGGGGAACTCCTTGGAGCCCGCGTGTCCATTCAGTAGGCCTTGCTGATGCCGGACTCTCTTACGTACGCTCTGTGGTTGCGACCATAGTAAGTGTCTTGCTAGAAGATCCCGCGCTATAGCGTGGCGCGCTGCATGCGCATGGGGGGATATCGTTGGAGAGAGGAAGACATAACGCTATTCAAGGGGGTGAGGTGTGAAAAATCAGGTAGTGCTGATCGTAGGGGGAAGAGGGATACTTGTTATGCGGTTGCAAAAACTCTGGCGCGAAGAGGGGGAGCGCTGCTGTATACTTGCGGGGCATGAACAGGATCACGACGAAGCGTTGGGTCGGCACCTGGATGGATTGGAGGTGAGAAATGGTGGATGAACTGAAAGGGAAGGTTGCTGTAGTCACCGGCGGGGGGGGAGTGCTCTGTACAGCGATCGCGGAGGGTCTAGCCCGGGAAGGGGTCAAGGTGGTGCTCCTTGACATCAATCATGAGAAAGCTAAAGACACGTTGAAACAAGTTGAGAATGCAGGGGGTGAGGGGTTAGCCCTCAAGGTGAGCGTCCTCTCCCGTAAGGAGCTTGAACATGCAGCAAAGGAGGCCATCGCTACATTTGCCCAGGTAGATATCCTGATCAACGGCGCGGGAGGAAATCACCCCAATGCCACAACGAGTCTGGACCAATCGTTCTTCGATCTTGATGAAGAGAGCGTTCGGTTCGTCTTTGACCTTAACTTCATGGGCACGTTCCTTTCAAGCCAGACCTTTGGAAAGGTGATGGCGAAGCGAAAAGAGGGCGTAATTCTGAATATCGCCTCGATGAACGCCATCCGCCCTCTTACACGTATCCCAGCGTATTCGGCGGCGAAGGCTGCAGTGACCAACTTCA
>Ga0315539_1003024_pt1 | contig 11946 bp, 13 predicted proteins | sample SalMarSW160150MG_FD_203097 | JGI IMG/M metagenome (GOLD analysis project Ga0315539, IMG submission 203097) | Salt marsh sediment microbial communities from the Plum Island Ecosystem LTER, Massachusetts, United States - Salt Marsh Sediment SW1601-150 ... | reverse complement strand
ATTTAATAATGATCAAAAGAAATTGAGACTATTTAAGATAGTAAAAAACAAATATTTACGGCGTAGTTCCCCATACATCAACCTATATAGAGCATAACCGCATTCTTTTAAAGTGTCAAGTATCTGCTTGTCGTATTTTAACAAATAAACTTTAAAAATTTCGTTACAAATACCACAAAGAATAACAAAGCCTTAATTTTAAACGTCAATAATATTTTTTATGGCAGACGCAGTCTTCAGGCCGCGTATCAAGCCCCTTGACAAGTGTAATGATAAATATCTTGATGCGAAATCTGACCTATCCACTGGCTTTTTCGTGAAAGCTTTCGATTACCAAAATACCCCCTTTTCTAATAGAAATATCGAATAAAACAGCGTTTTTGAGTTCCTTGACTTCCACTCGTTTATTTCTTTAATTTAAAGTAGGCTAAGTTGATAATGGAATAATCAGTGCCAGATTTCAATCACAATAATGACGACGATATAGGCCCGAAGCCAAACAGGCACTCGGAGGAAGATGTACGGCGTTTCAGAGAATTGCTTCGAAACGGCGGCAAGGATATTAATAATCCGGAGGCGCTGGAAGAAATAATCCAATTCTATTTTGAGTACGATAAGTTTGAAGAAGCATTAACATATGCAGACCGGCTTCTCTCATTCGAACCATTCAATGCGGATGCATGGCAGCGCAAAGGAATGATCCTCAACAACCTCTTTCGGTATAACGAAGCACTTAACTGTTTCGATAAAACCTTGAGCCTGAATCCGACTGATCCTGAGGCGTATATCAATAAAGGTATTACGCTGGACAATCTAAACAGAATTACAGAATCGATGGCGTCGTTCGATAAAGCTCTCGAGCTCGATTCATCACACGAAGATGCTTTACTGCACAAGGGTATAACACTGGAAAAACTTGAACGTTTTGTAGAAGCTGAATCCATATTCCATCACGTTCTTCAAATTAATCCGGAACATATCGATGCCTGGTATGAACTCGGTTATTGTTACGACTACCTCGATAAACCCGCAGAGTCTATCCGCTGTTACGATGAACATTTAAACCGCGACCCGTTTAATTATAATGCATGGTATAACAAAGGAATCGTGCATAATAGAATCGGACAGTTCACGAAAGCCATCGAGAGTTATGAATATTCTATCGTAATAAAAGAAAACTTTGTGCCTGCGTGGTTTAATATGGGCAATGCTTATGCAAACCTTGGCAGGCTCCAGGATGCAATTCGCTGCTTTAAAACTACACTAACCTATGAATCTAAGGATGTCGCCGCACTGCATAATCTCGGCAACGCCTATGAAGAACTTAATGATTTCCACGAGGCGCTGTCCTGTTATTCAACTGTTATTGAGATTGACAACCAGCATCATGAATCCTTCTTCGGAATCGGATGCTGTCATGATGCATTAGGCCATACCGAGCAGGCATATGCCGCATACAAGAAAGCAGTAGGTATTCATCCGGAATATGCGGAATATTGGTACGCCTGCGGAGATTCTCTCTATAATCTCGGAAGAATTGATGAGTGTATTGAATGCTATCGCAAAGTTGTCGGCCTGGACCCGAAAGACTCCGAAATTTGGTTCGACCTCGGCGATACTTTAGGCGAGAAAGGTATGTATTCCGAAGCATTAACGACTTTAAAAGAATGCACAAAACTTGACCCGAAATTTGCCCCGGCTTATTTCAGCCGCGGAAAAATATTGATATTTTTAAATTTAATTGAAGATGCATCGAAAGAGTTTTTCATGGCTTTCAATCTTGTCCCGGAGTTGAAAAAAGAATTCGAGCAACTATTCCCGAATCTTGTAACTCACCGGCTGTTTGCACATCTCTTTGGAAAACAATAGCATTCTTCTGCGTTTTGATTTTTTCTATTTATTTTTATTCCGATTCAACACTTAGGATATTCAACAATGAAGCACTTTGCAGTCATCGGCCATCCCATCGGGCATTCTCTTTCTCCTCTGATGCATAACACGGCATTTAAATCGCTTGGTTTGGATTATAAGTACGAGATGCTTGACATCGAACCGGCATCCTTGAAACATGAGATCGAACAATTCAAAGAAAACAAGTGGGGCGGATTCAACGTAACCATTCCGCATAAAGAAGCAATCATGCCTCTTTTGGATGAAACCGTTCCGGAAGCACTTGCAGTCGGCGCCGTAAACACCGTTGTAAATCGTAATAATAAGTTAATCGGATATAACACCGACGTTATCGGTGTCGAAAGATCGCTTCATGCCGATCAAAAAAAAATCGAAGGTAAAATGTGCACGATTATGGGCTCAGGCGGCGTAGCCCGCTCGGTGGCATACGTGCTTACTCACAATATCAAACCCAAAGCGATCACTTTTTCAGCTCTTATTCCGGAACAGGCTCATGCACTTATTAAAAGCTTCGGCAGCACTGATGTTCAATTCAATGTTATTCATTGTACCGACGCAGCACTTGAGAATGCAGTCAAAGATTCCATACTTATTGTTAATGCGACAGATGTGGGAATGTTCCCTCGTATCCATAATTCTCCGCTGCCGAATAAGAATTGGATATCGAATGAGCATATTATCTTCGATCTCATTTATCGTCCGTTAACTACCCGCTTTCTAAGCGATGCACAGGCCGCCGGCGCAAAAACTGTCGACGGTCTGGGTATGTTCATTCAACAAGGGGCGGCGGCATTCAAACTATGGACAGAAAAAGACATGCCTTTAGATCAGGTAAGACAGGTGCTTGAAAAAAAATTGACATCGGATAACGATTAAATAAATATATATTACAAGGAAAACCTGCTGCAAATTTAGTATTTACAGCCATTTAAAAAATAGTTTGCGGTTTTTTTCGTAAAAATCGTTGACTATCCGGCACTTTTTCCGTACTTTGTAATATTAATCTAAAAATGAGCTCAGTTATTGAGGAACACAATGTACGCAGTCGTAGAAATTGCCGGAACGCAAGTGAAGGTTTCCCCTTCAGATAAAGTATTTGTACCGAAAATACCGTCAAAAATCGGTTCAAAAATAAAGTTTGATAAGGTCCTCCTGACCGGTGATGATAAAAAAGCAAAAATAGGCAGCCCTTATGTAAAAGGAGCTGTTGTCGAAGCAAAAGTAATGCGGCATGTCAAAGATGAGACGGTAATTGTGCTCAAGAAGAAAAAACGCAAAGGCTACAGAGTCCGCAACGGGCATCGTCAGCAGTATACTGAAATTGAAATAACAAATCTTGCTTAAATTGGAGAGGTTGTATGGCTCATAAGAAAGGCGGCGGAAGTTCTAAGAACGGCCGCGAAAGTAATGCTCAGCGCCTCGGAGTAAAACGCTTCGGTGGCCAATTAGTACTCGCAGGAAATATTCTCGTAAGGCAGCGGGGAACAAAATTCCATCCTGGTGTTAACGTTGGAATCGGCAGCGATGATACACTTTTTGCGCTTACCACGGGAGTCGTGAAATTCGAACGCTTTGGTAAAACAAAACAGCGCGTAAGCATCGTGCAGCCCGCATAATGCAGAGTAGTTAATTTTAGAAAAACCTCCATCTTGGAGGTTTTTTTTGAACCTTTTTTTTACATCCTTTTACTAACATTTTTCTTCTGAAGATTGCTTCTTATAGATTCATTTATTATACTGCTCTCGTTCTTAACTATTTTACACGACAGTATCACTCAATTTTACATCAAACCACAAATCATACACATCACTTAAGGAGGTCGCTTTGAGACTTTATTCTCTACATCTATTTGGGACCATCGTCCTTTCGATGCTGGTAGTTTGTATTGCATTAGGTGGAGGGTATCAATTAAATGAGCACAGTGCCCGGGCTGTAGGTATGGGCGGTGCTTTTGTGGCACGGGCATCGGACCCGTCTGCAATATTTTATAATCCTGCAGGATTAGCCTTTCAAGAAGGAGTGAATGTTATGGGCGGTGGAACAATCATACTTCCATCAACAAAATTCAAACACTCCAGCGGGGCATTTCCTGAAATAGAACAGGAAGACCAGATGTACTATCCACCCAATCTCTACGGCACATATGCAATCGATAATCAATGGGTGATTGGTATCGGCGTATTCACTCCCTATGGACTCGGTAGTGAATGGAATAAAGACTGGATCGGCAGTGCGTTTGCAGTTAAGACTGAAGTACAGACTTTTTATATCAATCCGACAGTCTCATATAAAATCAGTGATCAACTTTCCGTGGGAGCAGGTTTTAGTTATATCTACGGAACTGTGGATTTAAGTAGACGGATTCCTATCACTGCATACGGTGTCAACGGAACACTTAAACTCGACGGAACAGGCACCGGATATGGATTTAACGCCGGAATATTGTATAAACCTTCTGAAAAATTATCGTTTGGAGCTTCTTATCGAAGTCTTACAGAATTAGAATTTTCCGGAGATGCAGTATTTTCGGATATGGGACCAGCGGCAGGCCTTTTCACGGGAGGATCCGGAAAAGCCACGCTCCCGATGCCGGCAAATATATTCGTCGGTGCGGCATATAAAGTCTCGTGCGACTTAACCGTTGAAGCAGACTTTCAGTATGTCGGCTGGAGTAGTTATGATGAACTCGTTATCAATCTGCCATCAGGCGCTTCAAAACAAGAAAAGAATTGGGACGATGGATATTTAGGACGAATCGGGGCAGAATATCAACTCAGCAAGGAATTTGCCCTTCGCGCCGGTGTTGTTTATGATATCACCGGACAACCTGCCAGTAAAATGGAGCCAATGCTTCCCGATGCAGACAGAATCGATCCTTCTATCGGATTCAGTTATAATCTCACAGATCAACTGAGTGTAGATGTCGCATATATGATTGTTCTGTTCTCTGAAAGAACTTCGACTTATGTGGAAGCAGGCACACAGTTTGGAGGGACTTATAACAGCAATGCGCATTTATTCTGTCTGGATATCGGCTACTCATTCTGACTTCTTATTCATTAGAAACAAAAACCCGCCTTCGCTATCGAGACGGGTTTTTTTATTTTCAAAACGGTCTATTACTGTAAACATGGTAAAATCAATTGAAGTATTTATGTCTACCTTACAAAGGGAAACCTTCAGAGGGAAGGTTTTAACCACTTCGTAACTCCTGGCACCACAATAGAATTAATTTATTTTTTATGCCGTAGGCGTCGTACGTTTACAAATCCAGAGACAATTAGAACAAACAACTCCATAGGAGTTAAACACCTACGATGTTCTATTGTTATCGTGTTTTTTCGGTTACAAACATCCAGCTCCTATGGAGCTGATAATTTTATTATTGGCTTCCAAATCATTCGGATTTCGCTTAAAAAAAGATGCCGAATTTATTCGACGGTGAGAAACAAATATTTCTTTCTTCTCTACGAACTCCGCTATCCGATTAATCGGACTTTTCATCTCAAAACCTTTCGGGTTTTGTATGAATAGCCATTGAATTTGGCATAGCTCCCAAAGGTGACAACGCCGTAGAGCTTGTGTCAAAACTATGAGAATGACTTTATCATTCTGATTGCGATGGCTTGCCCGCTATCTTTTTAGCGGTAATAGGAAGAAGAATCTATACAAAAAAAGGCAATATAACCATATAGCGAAGCAAAAGCTTCGCTATACATTAAGATTTTAGATTTCGGAATGAAGATTAGAAATATTTACGGAGTGCAACTCCTGAACTGAATTCTGTCCGAGAGTTTAACTCTCGGACAACAAAGGGAAATAATGATTTTTGCATTTGTAGGGACGCACGGCCGTGCGTCCCTACGACGGATTTTCATGTCAGTAATAAAAGGTCATTTTCGGTCTCTTAAGTGTATTTGATAAATCAAATCCCTACATACAAAAAAGGTATTCGAGTTATCATATGCCTCATTCTTTTCAATCGTTTTTTTATCCTTCAAAAAACTTCGGGATGCTTAAAATAATATTTTCGTGTCCGTTACTATTTATGCAGTTTAACCTTCATTTCCACAACCGTACCGAATTTAAGCCGTTTGACCTTCACTGAATCCATCAACGAACGCATTAAAAAGAATCCGCGCCCGCTCTCTTTCATCAGGTTCTTTCCTTTGCGAGGATCCTGTAATTTTTTCGGATCAAATCCTTTACCCTTATCTTTTACGTTGATAGTTAGAAATTCTTTTTCTACAATGCATTGAACAACAACACTTTTATCGCGAGCCAGCTTATTCCCGTGGATTATTGCATTATTTACTGCCTCAGTACAGGAAACCAGTAAACGGTACATCGTCCCGTCGTCCAGGTTAAGTTTTTTATTGACCTTCTTTAAAAAATCTTCAATACATCTAATTTCTTTCGGATTGCTCTTGCAGATCATTTCAAAAACAGCTTTTCGCGTTATTTTCTTTGCCTTCGGCTTCGTTTCTAATTTCATACTATCTCCTCTACTACAGAATAAATCCTACTTGTATAGATAGATTTGAAATTGTTGCTTTCGTTGTGCCGTTATATTTTTGCACTTCTCTCCACCCGCTCAACATGATTCTCTCCGTACTCGATCCCAGCCATTCTACGAAAACAGTAGGTCCTAATGCTTCAATTCTTTGATTAAAAATCCGCTGATTATTTTGATATTTATAACTATCCTGCCCATAGTAGCGAAATCCAAATCCCACCTTCAATCCTTTTTTTGACGACCAAATCAATTCAGGCCACAGAGTTTTTTCCACAAAATATTCTTCCGGCTTTTCCTTAAACTCATTCCATTTAAGTATCCCTCGTTCAAAGATACGCAAGCTTCCGGAAAAGTTGCACTCGACATTCTCACTAAGCCGAAAGATAGTGGAATCTGCCCACATAGCCTGTCTGTAAGAGAAGCTTCTTATCGATGCCCTTTGCTGTTCATAATCGCTTATCGTATAATTTGCAAGTACCTCTGCCCGCATGACTGTCCGGAACCGCGAAGAGGGCACATATTCAACGCAGGGTGATAACCGGATAACACGATTCCAGCTATTATTGGCGCTTTGTTCCTGGCGAAGATATACTAAATGAAAAAGTGTAAGATCGGCAGCCATTGACAGAAGCAGGCGGGGCGAAAAACGGTGGAGGATCTCCAGGCCGGATGTTATTAGCAATTCGTCGCGATCATCAGTATTCGAAGCGTCCGGAGTATCATATCGAAGAATACTGGCTGACGACACCAGGCGAATATTGTCGTTTCCAGTTACGCCGGCATTGAGAGCCGTCGATATCATCGTCCGCTGTGCTGTATTCTCCATTTTGTTCGCCTGATCCCAAAGCTGCTCAATATTAGCAATCGAAGCATCCTCTACCGAATATCGCTCATCTCTCTCGGTAGTTTGAATTCTTATATCCGCATCGAGCCATTTTAACGGCGACCATAATAGAGAAATCATACCAAAGAACTGCATTTCCTGGATACGTGAGTCGGTCAGTGACGCAGAATTTAAATTATCCTTGAATCTATAACCCCGTTCAATTAACCGGTTCGAAAGCCCAAATGAAGCATTCAGAGAGAAACTGCGATCCGTACCGTACTTCGTTTGATTCACTATCTCGAACACATTCGCATCACGGTGAAAAATATTATGCTGTACGCCCAATAAGCTTTGAGCAGATGAAGAAAGTCCCGTGTAGAACTCGTTTCTTTGTGTACCGTAATTTACTGCAAGCGAATCGCTGACACCGCCGCCAAAATCACGCAAGAGAATGAGTTTGACATCTCCTGTGCGTGGACTGCGCCTGCCGAGGAAAGATTGATCCCATGATGATTGAAGTGTAGCGTAAAATTCTTCAAGTTTTATGCGATGTGCATCGAAACCTACATTATAGACAAATCCCCCGTCATCCTCATCCTCCTGAGAATTCAACTCATATCCTCCGGCTGCTCTGCCATTTACACCTTCTGAAGGAATGTACTCGAAACCCGCAAGTAATTGATGCTTCGCCATTCGGCCTAGATCAATAACACGATTATTCGCAAGAGCGCTGGATACATTTTTCAACTGTAGATTCCATTCATTTGAAAGCCGGGCATTTAAAGAAATGAATCCCTGGTACTCGTCCTGTATTGCTTTTTGATCGGATTTTACAAGACGAGATCGGACATGCTGTTGAATTTCAGCGCTCCAAATCCGGACATGCAATTCTTTTTGGAAATCCCCGCTCCATACATAAGTGTTCAACATACGGGTAAAACTAAGTGACGACAGTCGAAGACTGTCTGCAGACGGCAAAAGAGAAGAGTGGATAATATCCTGAGCATCCATCGTCATACCAAAAAATAACCATGCTATACCGATGAAAGAAAAACAAATGAGTGTTCGTGTTTTTTTAACCTCAGAAACCACCCGTCAGATCCATGGTTGTTTAAGAAACGATGGAGAACAATATAAAGACAGAATTGACGTCACTGTAAAAAGCCGCAATATAGAGCCACTTGCGGTGCTTAATAACACGATAATGTTCAAATCTCGGCTTTTTCTCCTCTTACTGGAATAAAAATATCCTTCTTTACACCGACTTCTTTTAGTTTAAGAGAAAATTTTTCTATTTGAGTGCTTTCGCCATGTACCAGGAATACTTTCTTCAGCCGCTTTTGATCCGAGGCCTGAACGAATTCTACCAGTTCATCTTGACCTGCATGAGCTGAAAAGGAGTTCAGTACTACCACTTCTGCATTCAGGCTGCGTACTTCACCGAAGATACTTATCTCCGGTTGTTTTTCCACTATCCTCCTTCCGAGCGTATGTTCCGCCATATATCCGACGACAATAATCGTGTTTTTCGGATTCTCTATGTTATTGGCAAGGTGATGCACGATTCTTCCACCTTCACACATCCCTGATGCCGAAATAATCACACACGGCGGCTGCATTGTATTCAGTTTCTTCGATTCATCTACCGACCGCACGTAAATAAGCCGGTTGAAACCGAACGGATCTCCATTCGCATGTAAATGCGCAAGCATCTCCTTATCAAAACACTCTGTATGCAGCTGAAAAATTTCGCTTGCATTAACTGCAAGCGGACTATCCACATAAATTGGAATAACCGGCAATCTGCCCTCATCAAAAAGCTCGAACAAGTTATAAACAATATCCTGCGTCCTGCCCACGCTAAACGCTGGTATTATCACCTTACCGCCGCGGTCAGATGTCTGTTTTATGACTTTACAGAGCGAATCTTTCATTCCGACCGCCGGATCGTGCAGTTTTCCCCCGTATGTACTTTCGGAAATCAATACATCAACGCTGCCGATCGGCTGCGGATCCTTAATAATCGGTGCATTCTTTCTTCCCAAATCACCTGTAAAACCGATCCTTTTCCGTATACCATTCTCCTCTGCTTCTAGTACTGTTATTGCAGAACCAAGAATGTGCCCGGCATCGAGATATGTCGCCGTAATACCTTTGGCTACCTGTACCGGCTGCCGATAATTAATGCTGATAAATTGCGATATTGCTACAGTAACATCAAAGGCAGAATACAGCGGCTCGATAAGCGGTTCGCGCTTTTTCTGTTTTCTCTTATTTAAAAATTCGATATCACGTTCCTGGATATATGCACTGTCATATAGCATAATATTGCATAGGTCGCGTGTTGCTGCTGTTGCATAAATTGGGCCGTGGAATCCATTTTTAACCAGATTCGGCAGGTTTCCGGCATGATCAATATGTGCATGCGAAAGTAAAACTGCATCTATATCGGCCGGGTTGAACGGGAAATTTTTATTACGTTCGTATGACTTCGACCGCTTCCCCTGATACATACCACAGTCGAGCAGTATTTTTGTTCCATTCACAGAAACAAGATGCATGGAGCCTGTGACAGTTCGAGTTGCTCCAAGAAATTGTATATTCATTAAATACCCGCTTTCATTTAAAGTATAAGTCGCAAGTTGAAATTAGAAAGAAGAGAGGTGAAATGCAAAGATAAAGGCTGCAAGAGAAATATTTTGCCTTTATAAGTATTTGGAAGAAGTGTTGAAACCTTTGAAATTAACGACTCGCGCGTTAATAAGTCTTCTATATAGATAACTTATTAAATATTACATTATCATGGCTGTTGTGTATCTTTTATGTTCAGCCTTTTTAGATATGCGATACCAATGTTTATTTTTACCTTGAAATTACCTGATCCAGTGTGAGATCACCGCCGTAAAGAATTTCATCTTCCGTCAATCTTGTTGCTTCTAAATCAGATGACAAATCCTCGTCAGTAATTTGATAATCGGCATAATTTTCATGAATATCGTGTTCAACTTTTTTCGTCCAGTCAAATCCGCCTTGTTCTGTGACATGGTGAGTAAACCAATATGTGCCGTTTAATTCCGATAATAGCCGGGAATACCTCTGCGCTTCCTGCCGCATTCGACTATCATATTCGACTAATTGAATCCGGCGGTCTTCGCAAGAGACATGATTCCTTGGTTTGCAGTACAATCTGAAAACATTAGTATATTTTTCCGCGATATTATTCTGCTGCGATTTTACGAGTATGTCCTGAGAATTCGGATGTCCTTCTTTCACTTGATGTAAGCTGCCTTTTCCATCTTTTTTATTTGAGAATAAAAGAATATTTCCGTTTAAACTATTCATCGTATTGCTCTTATGCAGCGGCCGCATTGGCAGTTATAGTTCTTTCGTGCAATTGTTGTTCAAAGGAAAGAATCGACAGGAGCGCATTCTTTAAGGATGATTTAGCAATAAAACCATCGGCACATTCCTGCGCGTTCTTTCGGCAAATCTCACTAATATCCATCGATAAAATAAACACTTTCGTTGAAGGCAGATGGTCCTTGATTGTTTTTGCGGCTTCGATACCATTTGGCCCCGGCATATGAACATCCATAAGAATAAGATCAGGGTGCAGATGTTCTGCTTTTTCCACAACCTCCCTGCCGTCAGCTGCCTCTCCTACAATCTCTATTCCACGCTGGGCTTTGAGGAATGATGTAAGTATCCGGCGAAAGCCTTCATGATCATCGGCCAAAAGAACTTTGAGTGTATACATTTAGTGGTTCCTCATAATATTGGCATTTAATAAGTTTATTCGGGACCATACTTAATTCACTGTTTCCGGCTTTTGGACAATAAATGTCGCTTCGAGCGACGGTTTTAACGATCCTTTCAGAATATATCCATCTGCCCGGGCATCAAGCGCCTGCAGACGATAAGTCGGATCATCGTAAGTCGTCGCAATAAGAACTTTTGTATTCGGCCAGCGCTGTTTGATAATACGTGTTGCCTCAAGGCCGTTCATCTGAGGCATCGAGATATCCATCAAGACAACATCAGGTATGAGTAACTCAACCTGCGTAACAGCTTCACCGCCGTTTGTTGCTTCACCGACTACAGATACATTTGGAATTCCATTAAGAAACTCGCGGACAACTCTTCGGAAATCTCTATGATCATCGGCAATAAGAACCTTAATACTTGGCATCAAACATCCTTTTTAAACAAATAACTCAAACCGTTAATTTATGCTGTTTCAATATAGAACAGTGATTACCAAAATGAATCATAAAATAACCGTAATTACAGGAATACGGGAATAACCGTAGACTCCTACGTAGAATACGGTATTTATACGCTTGGCATTACAGGATGAATGATCGTAAAATTTCAGAATCTCTAAAGGAAAAAGCTGTTAAAGGCCATTACTCGCCATATCTTGAAAGCACATCTGCTTTTAATTCTTCAACAGCTTTCTTCTTCAGTTTTTGGTAAGTATCAAAATTGGCTTGTATATCTTCTGGTTTGTTTTGTACAAGTGCTTTTAATTCAGCGAGCTGCATTTGGAGGCTAATTGAATATGCAAGGTTTTCTATTAAAAGAGAAAAATATGCTGAAGGCTGTTTTTCGACGGGCACACGCATTGAAAAATCAAATGTATCTTTCATGATTTTACCCTATAAAATTCTTAGATAGTAAGAGTGAAAATATT